>OLVO01001121.1_pt1 | contig 28706 bp, 21 predicted proteins | sample 1672571 | NCBI WGS metagenome assembly OLVO01 (sample SAMEA3136700, study PRJEB25190) | human gut metagenome | biome: human gut; feature: human-associated habitat; material: faeces | place: Austria | collected 2013
ATCAATAAAATGAAGCGCATTCACTGGAATATGCGCCAAACGCTTTTCAAGCTCTGTTTTCGCCTCATCACTGCAAAAATACAAACTTCCAGAAATATCAGTGCAGTCTGTATATATGCAGTCTAAGCCTGGCTTATTTAAAATATTGTCTGTTGCTTCTATGTCTTTTGCTTTCCAAAAGGACTGACTGTCATAGGCACCTGACAAAGAAATCATATAATAAGGATTTTTGCTCACGCTGTCTTTTCCTTTCTTATCTATTATTCCAGACATTTTTTAGATAATCTCTTACTTCAAGCAGATCTGGCAAAATTATTTCGGCAAGACTTTGCATTTCTTCATTTGGTTCAAGAAGATCAGGCACCATAATAGGATGAAGACCTGCCGCATGGAGTGAACGCATTCCGTTATATGAATCTTCAACACCATATGCGCTCTCTGGAGTAATGCCCATGCGTTTACATGCCTCTAAATAAATATCTGGCTCTGGCTTACTCTTTTTTGCCATCTCACCGCCTACAATCACATCAAAATACTGTATTAAGCCGGCATGAGTCAGCTGACGAATGACTGTCTCACTTCTTGTAGATGAGGCAAGTCCAACATTAGCGCCGCTCTCCTTTAGCCATGACAAAAGCTCTCTAGCTCCTTTTTTTACAGGAAGCCCCTCTGTCTCTTCAATTTCGTGAAAGCGATTAGATGTGTCTTTTCTAAACTCCTCATAAGGGAAATCTGGTCCTTCAAAGCGAAACATTGTTTCCTTTGTCTTTTCAATTGTCGTGCCAATGCAGGCATGAAACATGCCTTTTGCATCCTTCAATTTATATTTTTCCTTATAATCCTCCCAACAGCGCTCACATACATGCTCAGAATCAAAGATGACACCATCCATATCAAATATAACGTTCTTCATTTTACACCTCTTAAGCTCATATTTAAAAGTACAATAGCCGCCCTGTTGCCAGGGCGGCGAAATGTTATTTTATTTAATCTACATATTTCTTTAAAGTATTGCGAACAGCATCTTTTCCTGCAAGCATTTCAACAAACATGCCCTCTACCTTGTCTGCAAGACCTGCCTCGTACATATCAACACCAAAAATTGCCTTATTAGTGAGAATTTCCTTAAGCTGTCCTGTATAAGTCTCTGGCTTTCCTGCCTCTACACCAGAAAGTTTTTCCTGCAGCTTAGCAAGCATTGGATCACTACTAAGCTCCATCTTCTCAAGCTTATCATCTGTTCCAAGAAGATAACGAAGCCATCCTGCAATTGCAAGCGGAATGTATACAAGAGAAGAACAGTCAAGCTCACTGCTTGCCATGTAAGATTTCATTGTCTCACCAAAACGAACAACGATTTTCTGAGAAGTATCAGTTGCAATACGCTGCGGTGTGTCTGGCATAAATGGATTTGGAAGACGCTTCTCGATTACTTCATCAATAAATGCCTTCGGGGAAAGAATGCCAGGATCAGTAACAACCTTCATACCCTCATCGTAACCAATATGACGAATAAGTCCTGTAAGCTCCTTGTCATTCATCTCATCTGCAATCAGATTGTAACCAAGCAGGCAGCCATAAACAGCCAGGGCGGTGTGCAGCGGATTTAAGCAGGTAGTTACCTTCATACGCTCTACACGGTTTACAGTATCACGGTCAGTCAGATAAACACCAGCCTTCTCAAGTGCCGGTCTTCCTGCCGGGAACTTGTCCTCAATTACAAGGTACTGCGGTCCCTCTGCATTTACAAACGGTGCAATATAGGTATTTCTGGAAGTAATAACAGGTGCCATTTCTTCAACGCCTGCTGCCTCTAATTTTTCCTCAACAGCCTTTGCCGGTCTTGGTGTGATCTTATCGATCATACTCCACGTGAAGCTGATGCTTGATTCATCCTCAAGATATGTGATGAACTCTTTTGTTACAAAACCTTTCTCTGCCCATGCCTTTGCGATTGTCATAACAGATGCCTGAAGCTTCTCACCATTATGAGAGCAGTTATCCATGCTGACAACGGCAAGCGGATAACGGCCTGCCTTGAAACGCTCGAAAAGAAGTGCAGCAACGATGCTCATTGCATGCTTTGCGCTCTCTGGACCATTTTCGATATCTGATACAACTACCGGAAGAAAGTTTCCATCAATACCTTTTAATGCATAACCCTTCTCAGTAACTGTAAAGCTGATCATCTGTAAGGATGGATTTACAAATATAGCCTTTAATCTGCCATACTCTGCCTCATCAGCTGTATTTGCCTTAATTCCGTCTGCAATACTTGCAATTACACGGCTTGAGGTATTTCCGTCTGGAAGAAGCGTTACCATCAGTGTCATTGACTCATGTGGCTTGTAGATCTTATCGATGATATCATAATCAAAAGTCTCTGCTGCAATAATTCCTCTGTCAGCAGCACCTTTATTTAACAGATCTTCCTGCAGTCCTGCAATATAGCCGCGGAAAATATTTCCTGCTCCAAAGTGAACCCATACAGGCTCCTCAAGTGTCTTTTTATGAACTGCTTCAATATCATAAGACGGCAATGTAATACCTGCCTTTTCAAATTCATTTTTCTTTTGTGTTACATCCTGTAATGTCAGTTTCATCTCTGATTCTCCTTTACAATTGACTCCCACAGGCCGCATAAATATGCAGCACCAAGTGCTCTGTCATACAGACCGTATCCAGGCATTGCCTTCTCGCCCCAGATCATTCTTCCGTGATCCGGACGGATAATTCCATCAAATCCAGTATCGTACAGTGCCTTCATGATTGCATACATATCAAAGGTACCATCTGAAGACAGATGTGCAGACTCCTCAAAGTCATTCATGCCATCGTTAAACTGTAAGTTTCTTATATGTGCAAAATGGATTCTTCCCTTAAGTGCGTGAATCATCTCAACTAAATTGTTGTTTAAGTTGGTTCCGTAGGATCCAGTACAGAAGGTAACACCATTATGCGGATTGTCTACCATCTTCATCATACGCATGATGTGATCCTTGTTATTGATAATACGTGGAAGACCAAATACGCTCCAAGACGGATCATCTGGATGAATTGCCATATTGATATCATACTTATCACATACAGGCATAATTGCCTCAAGGAAATACTTTAAGTTTGCAAACAGTTTCTCCTCATCGATGTCTGCATACTCCTCAAACAGCTGCTTAACCTTTGCCATACGCTCTGGCTCCCAGCCTGGCATAACTGTTCCGTTCATGTCATTTGAAATAGAATCAAACATCTTAGCCGGATCAATGCTATCTACTGTCTTCTGATTGTAAGCAAGAACGGTAGAACCATCCTTTCTCATACGTGCAAGCTCTGTACGAGTCCAGTCAAATACTGGCATGAAGTTATAACATACCATGTGAATATCAGCCTTACCAAGATTCTCAAGTGTCTTGATATATGCATCAATATCCTTGTCACGCTCTGGAGCTCCCGTTTTGATTGCATCGCTGATATTTACACTCTCAATGCCCGGAAGGGTCAGTCCTGCTGCCTCTACCTCATTCTTAAGAGCCATAATCTCATCATAAGTCCACAGCTCACCTGGCATTTTGTTGTAAAGAGTAGAAATAACACCCTTTACATAAGCTGTCTGTCTGATCTGCTGTAAGGTAACGGTATCATACTGACTGCCGTACCATCTCATTGTCATCTGCATAACGAATTCTCCTCCTATTTGAACTGCCGATTACCACTTGCAGATAAGCGGCAGTTTTTTATATATTTTCTATACTTAAATAGTAGCATAGATCACTGTGATTGAAAATGTGTTTTTTTACATTTTTTGTGTGGTTTTTGGTAGTAAAATTTTTGTTCCTATTTTTATAAGAACTGTGTCACATCTTTGCATGCCACATAGCTTAGTTCAAAGTTCTGCGCTGTCAGTGTTTTTGACTCTTTGTCATAAGATGGTGACGTTTCTTTTGCGCGTTTTTTAAATGTCGCAAAACTAACATCTGACTTTTTGCCGCCGCATACACAAAGATAAGCTGCATTTTTGCTGTAAGCACGCTGCTCACAATTAAAATTCATACCATTGTGTGCTTCCATTTTTTCACTGCACCATAATGCCAGATAGCCTGTTTCTTTGCGAAGGAATATCCAATTTTCTTCATGAATCACCTCATCAAAACGACACTCTGGGCAATATAAATGAGTATATCCAATTGGATGCTCATCTGGAATCACATAAATACCGCCAAGAAGACCGTGCTGCTGTTTTAATGCCGGCATCACACCATTTCCATGCCAGTAGCCTGGGCGCATATCGCCCTCCTCTGATGTAGAACCTGGATGTGTAACGAAAATGCTCGCTTCGCCGTCAAGCGCTGCATACCACATGTGCTGCTGATAACCGTATGTACCTGGTCTAAAATATGTAGTTCCATGAAAACGCTCGTTAAATGATTTCGTAAAGTTATGTGTCGTGATATCCACATCTTCTTTAAGAGTCTCATTTTCCCAACGTGTAAACGGCTCTCTAGGAGATGCTACGCTTGTCAAACAATAGTCATCATTTTTCTCCAGATAAACTCTTGCATTGCCCGTTGTATAATTTGTCTCAACATCATCCTCCATAAGCTTTACAAGACCTTCTGGAATCGGATAGTGACTGCTTGCATAAAAACCAAGCCATCCCTCTCCAAATGTGTATGGCAGCTTTGGATTGATCAAATTCATAAGTGCCATTGCTCCCTGATCAAACGGATACAATACACTTCTGTAAACACGTCCCATCGGTGCCACAATACCAGTTTTATAAGTGTGAAGAGCAAGCATAGACAGCATCTTATCAGTAACAGCTGCCGCGCGCTTTGAAATTTCCGGCTCTGAATAATCAACTACATTAATCAATGCAGCAAATGTAACACACATATAGACAGTGCTCAAAAACTCCTCAAAACCATACTCTTCTACATCATCAAGCCACTGCAAAACTTTGTTTCTTCCATATAAATGCAGTTCTCTTCCTGTCATCTTTGCACGTGGGAAATATTCGTCTGGATACATCTCTCCTGCATTCATCGCACATGTATAGAACATCAGCGCATGGTTCTCGCTCCAAAAGCACATGCCATCAAAACCGTCCATATCCATCCAGTAGCGATAATTGATCATAACATCTTTTATACGCTCTTTCATTGCTCCTTCAACTGGATAATTATGCAGATAACGAATCAGTCCGCACATCAAAAAGTCAGAGCAGTCATATCGCTCTTCGATCATCTCAAGCATCTCATACATCAATCGCTCATCATCCATAGAGTTGTCATTGAAATGCTTTCTTGCAAGGATATTGGAGATTGGGAAACCAAACTTCTCACCGCGGCTCTCGCTCATAACATCTGCAATTCGTCTGAATATAAGCTCCTTATTCTCCTCAAAGCTAAATGCACTTCCATCCTCGCGCAATGCATATTTAGGAACAAGCTGCTCGGTGCGTTCAAAGACACGCTTAAGTTCAAGCTTTCCTAAAACAACCTTCACTGTTACATATGGCTGTCCATTTTCTAAAAGAATCTCGTTTTTTCCCTCTGCCTGATACCAAACAGCAGGTATCTTTGCCTTTGCAAAATCCTCTTCATGATAGCGATATGTATAACTTGTTCCTGCTGGAGCTGGGCTGTCAAAACAAAGCTTATTTGACTCTAAACGTGCACTCTCCAAAAATGCTTCTGCCACAGCTGCAGCGTCAGCACATGCTTCATCTGGAATTGACACTTTAATTTCATCCTTATGATTTAAAATCTGCAGACCTGCTACACTTCTTGTATCACGCACGCCAAGATTCTCACATGCTAAATAAATAAGATTGCGCCCTGCTTTTAAATGAAGCGTCAGCTCTTTTTTCTGAATTGGCTTATAAACTGGCTGCTTTAATGCACCCTCTAATCTGCCATTGCAATATACATCAACTGCTGCATATGACCAAAGCGCTGCCGTAACATCGATATCCGATGATGTCTCAAGCACAGTCGCAATATCAAAATGAATGCGTCGCATGACAGAATAGAACGTTGAAATATTTACAAAACAGCTTCCGCTGTCATAGTAATACTTCCATTCTTCATTCAAGCGACTCTTTGCTCCAACAAGAATCTCACCAGTTTCACCAACTGGTTTGTGTTCTGCAATTACAGAACGCAGATATGCCTCATAGCGAAGCTGATTTTTATCCTTCGCCTCATTAAAATAAGGCTCTTCCTGCGGACCTGACACCATAAAATGTGTCACAAATCCATCCAGGCCTAGTTTCCATCCGCTCATTTGCTTTTTCCTCCTAAAGCATCATTGACTCTACTTACGCTGATCAATTTTTGTTATTGACATCATAAAGACAAATTGCTTTTCTTGTATTACAGCTCCTTGGTACTACATTTATGTCCTCTAATACAAGATTATCGATATGACGTGCCCAGATACCATATGCATCTACATCACCATGTGCATTGCTCTCTGGATAATCCTCCAAAAATTCATCAAACGTCTTAGGGATCTCAACAATTTCCTCATTATCCCTATATACAACATGATAACTGCTTACAGTAATATTTTCAAGTGGTCTGCGAACAACACTTCCATCCTTTCTAGTTGTTTCATATCCAGTTAATATTGCCGGAACTTCTGCGTTGTCTGCATGAATATTTTCAATACGGATATTTTTAATGCTGCCGCCCCAGTAGCGATTTTCTCCCACTTTGTCTGTATATGGCTCATTATAACGATTTCTCTTATTTAAACAAATATACAGAGGACAAATAATCTTATCCATCGTAATATTTCTAATAATCACATCAGAAAGATTCGTTCCATCACATGACTCAAGTGAAATTCCAGAAACAGAACCAGGATAAATATCGGGCATGCAAAACGTACAGTCTTCTACAAGGATATCACTAATATCATTTGCTGTTTCAGTTCCAATTTTGAATGCGTTCATAACTGTAACAACAGTACATCTTTTTACATGTACATGCGTCATGGCACGTCCAGTACGAATTGGATTTTTAATTACAATTCCATCATCTGCACAAGAGATAAAACAATGATCTACTAATACATTGTCACTTGCGTTAATATCAACACCGTCTGAATTTGCTACATGACGATTATCATCAATTACCATATTCTTAACTATGATATTTTCACAGCACTCAATATGAAGCGTCCAGCTCATTGAATCATATAAGATAATATTGTCAAGCATAACATTTTTACTGTCCTGTACCCATACAAGTGCTGCCGGACGTTTTAAATTTGGTTTGCCCTCACCATATTTATCTTCTGAATAACGTATTCTCTGTCTATAATAATAGCGGAGTGTTCCATGAATAGTATTAATTTCTTTTGCCTGATCACGTCTTGGCAAACGGCTTGTCTCAAATGGAACAAGTGCTGGAAGCTCTCTTGGTTCATATACATACCACTCACCGCTTCCGTTAATACGACCTCCGCCTGTGATAGTCACATCCTCTGCATTCTTTACACGCACAAAGGCGCCCTCACTCGACTCGCCTTTTCTGTCATCTATCTGTTCTTTTTCTTTTGCAAGCAAAAGATCTACATTTCTGGACGCTTTGATTTCAGAATCTGCCGCAATAAACAGTGTCGTGTGAGACGGAATATACACAGTGCCCATGCAATATGATCCGCCTGCTACAAGAATCACACCGCCGCCTTCTTTCTCACATGCTACTGCAGCTTTTAAGAAAGCTTCGGTATTTAAAAGATTTTTTTCTGGTCTTGCGCCAAAATCGCGAATATCGAAAACCTTTTTTCCTTCTGGAAGCTTTTGATTTTTATCGATAAATTCATCATATGGAAGTGCTTCATAATAATCACCAGGATAGATATTTCCTAATTCTGGGTAAGTGGGTGTATCATAACAGCCCTGAGTTGTTGTCTCCATGGCAATTTTCTCTCCTTATAAAAATGGGCCGACAATTCGCATTGCAACAAATTGTCGGCCGGAATATACATTGTCAACCCTTAACAGCTCCTGTTGTCAGACCGCTCATGAAGAAACGACTAAAGCAGCAGTATACGATCAAAATCGGGACGATGGAAATTGTCGCACCAGCGAACATGATGTTCCATGCAGCTGCACCGTCTCCAGCATTCTTTAACATATTTACACCTACAGTCAAAGGTCTGAGCTTTTCGTTTGACATGGTAAATACCAATGGCATGATATATTCATTCCAGCCCTGTCTAAAGGAAAGAATGGCGATGGTTGCCATGATTGGCTTCAGCATTGGAAGAATGATTTTGTAGTAAATCTGGAAGAAGGTACAGCCATCAATCTTAGCAGCCTCATCCAGTTCCTTTGGAACGGAATTTACAAATCCACGGCAAAGGAAAATAAAGGTTGCCTGTCCGCTTCCTGCGGAGATCAGTACTACTGATACAAGGCTCTTGTTCATCTTTAACTTTACTGCTAACTCAAACAGAGGACGCAGTGAAACAGAACCTACGTTTACAAACATGAATGCGATAAATACAAAGTAGATCAGCTCTTTTCCACGGAACTGCTTACGGGAAAAGACATATCCTGCCATAGTGGCATTAACCAGTGATACGAGCATAACACCAAGGCTTAGCATAACACTGTTGAATGTATAGGTTGCAAAATTTGCCTGATGCCAAGCATCTGCATAGTTGCTGAATACCCACTTGGTCGGGAAAATGTTGGAACCACCGGCTAACAGCTCTTTGTTATCCTTAAAGGATCCCAGAATAATGTAGAAAATCGGGAATAGTACCAAAACAGCTACGAATGCCAGTAAGATCCACAGGATGAAGCGGATTATCTTTGTTTTTGTTGAATATACAGCATGTGTTTTTTCCATGATTCATCCTCCCCATTAAACTACATCATCCAATTTCTTGGAAACTGCCAGATAAATTGCTGTAACGATACCTACAATGACAGCTGCAACGACACTAAGTAAAGCACCGTATCCGATCTGTGGGTTGTTGTTTCCAGCAGACGGGAAAATCAAGTTGTAGATATAAAGGAACATAACGTTGGAACGGTTTCCCGGGCCTCCGTTTGTCAAAACCATAATTGCTTCATAATCCTTGAATGCACCAGTAATAGCAAGCATCAGGATAACCTTCATTACAGGTGCAAGCATCGGCAAGGTGATCTTAAAGAAGGTCTGAACACCGTTTGCACCATCAATCTTGGCACTCTCATAGATATCCTCCGGAATACCGGTCATACCAGTTACAAAATAAAGCATGTAGTTACCAAAACCACCCCAAACGGCCAGTATCGTAACTGCTGCCATAACAACATCCTGACTGGTCAGCCACTTTACTGGGCTGTCGATCAGATGCAAATTCTGTAAAATGGAGTTTAAAACACCATTCTTTGTTGCAAAGATAAATGCAAAAATCATACCGGCGATGGAACTACTGATTATGGTCGGCATGAAATAGATTCCTCTGAAAACAGAAGATCCGCGCAGCTTCTGGTTTAAAAGCACTGCCATTAAAAGAGCAAGCGGAATAATAAATATCAACTTGTAGAATGCATACTCAAAGGTATGTGTTACACTGTTCCAGAATGTCTTATCGCTGAGCATACGTTCGAAATTCTTCATTCCTGTGTAGGTTGCCTTAAATCCGTTGTAATCGTAGCAAACGTAGCGAAAAATCCAGATAAACGGATAAATGGAGCACACACACAGAAAGAGAACTGCAGGAGCCAGCATTAGAACGCTTGCAAAATCACCACGGTTGTTCGCTCTTTTGACGCGTTCTTTAAAAGACGGCTTTGACTTTGTTGTACTTGTTGCCATAAAGGTCCTCCCCGTAAATTGTGAAACTTTTTTATAAAGAAAAGCTGTTTCATGATGTTTCATGGAAACAGCTTTTCAGGATAATCGTTGTTTCAGATCATCATTTCATGCATTGCAACTTCATTGCACTTTACTATCAGATGAATTACTCGTTCAGATAGGTTGCAGTTCCAGCACTTGGATGAAGTGGATCAAAATCCTCAATGACAAGTCTCTGAACACTGCCAGACTCGATATCTGCATCGTATGCATCATTGTAACGTGTATTCAGATCCTCAATTGCCTCATCAATGTCAATATAACCCATTACAGCATTCCAAAGAACGGTTCTGTAATCATCACCAGACAGGTTGATTGCTGGTACAGCCGGATATACAGACTCATAATCCAGTAAGGAGAAATCTGCCAGACGTCCAGTCTTGCTAGCATCATACTTGTCAGCCATGTAAGTGGTAATTGGCAGGCAGTAGCCACCCTCAAGATATCCTTTTAGCACTTCCTCAGACTGTAAGTACTGGATAACCTTCCAAGCCTCGTCCGGATGCTCACTGGAGGACATGATTGCATAACCCTTTACAGGAGTGGTCTGAAGAGCGCCCTTGATCTCACCATCTAATGACGGAACTGGTGCAACACCCCACTCGAAATCTTCTACTGGAATCTGGCTGGTGAATACACCTGCCTCCTGAGAAGCATTGCTCCACAGTGCAAAGTCACCCTCTGCAAACAGAGCTCTCATGTTATCAACTGGCTGCTGATCCGGATATGCGATCTCCTCATCGAATAGGCGCTGTCCTTTCTCGATGATCTCCTTGTAGCCGCTGAAGTCATACTTTCCATTTACATAATCATAGTAGTAGATACCAGATACCTGAGCTACCATCTCAAGCAGACGCTCGAACGGAGAAGAGGAAGTAAATCCGATTCCGTAGTAGTCGCCGTTTCCATCCTCAGTGATCTTCTTTGCCATATCAATGTACTCGTCGAGTGTCTTCGGAATTTCTGTATATTCGCTCTTCTCAAGCAGATCCTTGTTATACTCAACACGTACACCAGATCTCATACCGGAATATACCCAGTAAATATCATCGCCCAATGCGTTTAAGTTCTCATACTTATGATCGTATGGCTCATTTACCTTCTGATACTCCTCATCTGCATCAATGTAATCGTTTAATGGAGTAAGCATACCGTTCTGTGCGAAGTTGATGCTTAAGTTTCCTGCGATATCTGGTGCAGTTCCGCCTGTGTATGCGGTAGAAACCATAGTCTCATAGTTATCGGTGATCAGGGTCATCTTTACGTAGATATTATCCTTGTTCTCCTCGTTGTACTTGTCAATTACTTCGTTCATGTACTCACTATCGTGACGGTCATTTACCCAATACTCGATTGTGATTTTGCCATCGCTCTCATCTGCCATTGCCGGAACAACACCGATTGTACCAACTGCCATAGCTGCACACATCATAAGGCTTAATGTCTGTTTCTTCATCTTTCTTTCCTCCATTTTTTATTCTGGCCTTTCGGCCACACGTTTTGTCAGGATTGTCATCCCTATGCCTTATTTTTACCATGATTATAGGATATTTTCAACGACACATTCCATGATTCATGTAACACATTTTATGATTTTTATGTGAAACTTCCCACTTTTTATCTCAACTTGCTTTTTCTTTTGTTTTATGTTATATTAATGGTTGCTGATAATTGGACTTTTGCTGGAATTTATGTCATTTTTCCACAAAAGAGGAAAAGTAAAAGCAAAGGAGATGTACATCATGCCCCAACCTGTTTTATCCGTTTTAATTGCAGATGATGAAGCAGCGATTCGCAATGGTCTCTTGGACGCAATTCCTTGGAACGACCTGCACGCACAGGTCATTGACACTGCTCCTGACGGACTTTATGCTCTGTCCTGCATTCAACGGTACCACCCTGACCTTGTCGTTATCGACATTAAAATGCCCGGCATTGACGGACTTGAGGTCATTCGCCGCGCCAAAGCAGAAGGCGCTGAATGCCGCTTTCTTATTTTAAGCGGATACGATGATTTTTCCCTTGCCCAGAAGGCCATTCGCTACGGGGCAAACGGCTATTTTTTAAAGCCACTCAAAATTGATGAATTTAAGGATGAGCTTAACCGACAGTTTTCCGAGCTGCTCTCCCAGAAACACGTTTCTGCGGCCAAACAAAATATTGAATCGCTCATGCATACCTCTGGCATTTTCTTTCTCAATCAGTTAATCCGCAGTGAAATCACCGGACCAGATGAGACCGCCAGACGCTACAGTGTTTTAAATCTGAATGTGAAAAACAGTTCGCTGTGTGCAATTGTGTGCACCTGTGCTGCTTCCGATAAAGCGGTGATTCTTCCGATTCTCGATCGAGCTTCCCGCCTGTTTCATGAGCTTCTGTCTGGCTTTTCCTTTGATTTATGGATCTATCAGGATAAGCAGCTTGTTCTTCTTGCGAACCTTGACAGCAGCGAGATGTTCAAGAAACTGTATCATGCTGTTGCCAGTGTGACCGCGATCTTAAATCAGCCTTCGGATGAACCACCTGCACGTTTCTTTGCCGGTATCGGACAGGCCGTTTCTTCGCTTGCACATGCGTCCGCCTCCTACCAGTCTGCGCTGTTGGCGCTTTCCTACCACATTTACGAGAAGGATGACGAAGTGTATGACAGCAGCATCATTTGCACCAGACAGCCGTCTTTTTGTATGGAAACTATCAATATGGAGCCACTTTTACAGGCGCTTGAAACCGCAAGTGAATCTGCTGTGGATGCTTACTGCCGTGACTTTATCCATTCGCTGTTCTTCGTCCCGATGCCGCCGCCGGATTTTATTCGTGGTATGTGTATTTACATGACAAATCACGCACGGATTCTGTTTTTTGCGCGTCACTCCGATCTGACTCCAGCGCCCCCTGTCACGGGTGAGGAGACCCGCTTTATGCATTCTGTGCATGATTTAGAACACTGGCTTGTGTCATCGCTTACCGATTTTGGCCATCAATATCTTACCAGTCACACGCATCGCGACCCTGTGATTGAAACAGCAAAGCAATTTATTCAGGAACATATTTCAAGCAACATCAAAGCACGCGACATTGCACTTGCCGTCAACCTCAGTGAAACTTATTTCACCACCTACTTTAAAAACAAAACCGGTCAAAATTTCCGCGATTACGTTTTGAATGCCCGAATCGACTATGCAAAACAGCTTCTCTCACGTAGGGAAATGAATATCAGCGAAGTGGCCTATGCTACTGGTTATCAAGATTACCGCTCGTTTTCCCGTGCCTTTAAAAACGTGACTGGAATTTCACCGTCTGATTATGAAAGCCTATAAAAACCTATGAAAAATCGAAAACCATTTAATTTCTTTGATCGCGGATTCAAGCATTCCTTTCGTCATTTAAATCCGCGAACCCATATCATGAAAAAAATCTGGCTGTCCACCGCTGCTATTGCGCTGTCTAGCCTTTTACTGATCGGTATCGTTGCCCAACTCTTTTTCAGCCGTTTTATTCTGCGCTCCGCACTCACCAGAGCGCAGAATAATCATTTTTACACCGCAAATGCGCTGGATGACACAATCTCGCATCTGACAAACCGTTTTGTCGAAATCTGTGGAACTGAAGACTTTCGAAATATTCTGATTTCCTTAAAAGATGCCGAGGATTCCCATTATACCCAATTTAACAATGAGTTGCAAGAGACCCTGCACAATCTTTCAGTATCGAGTCCACTATTAGACTCCGCTGTGATCACGACACGAAATGGAAGTCTCTACCATCCATTCAGCCATGCAACAAAAGATACGATCTATGACTATATGCTTGACTACCCGGAAAACGAAATTTTGGGGATTACCCTTCTTCCAAGGATTTCCAGCCCGCTCAAATACAATAGTGAGGTCATTCCACTTGCCTTCCCATTAAAATATGAATCCCGTGGAAGCTATACAGCTGTTTGCCGCGATGCTACCGATTCGGATGCAATTTTATTTTTATTGTTTAATGCGGATGCCTTTAACAATTACCTAAGCGCCTACAGCAACAGCGACACGAAGGGTTCCCTGTATGTTATGACGGACACCGGAACCTTAATCAATCCTGCTACCTCTGCCATGCAAGCTGCAAAGGATGAAATCGACGACACGATTGTCGCTGAAATCACAGCTCTCTCAGCTACCCAGACAAGCGGACAGATTCACAAGCATGATCGCTATATTTTTTATCAAAAGTTAAGCAGCGGTAACTTTTATCTGATCAACTCCGTATCGGTGCAGCATTTGACCCACTCGATGAATACCATCCGTCTCTTTTTAGGCATTGTTGCGATTGCAAGCGTCATTGTTGTCACACTCGTCACTCGAATTTCCGCCTCCTACATCAGTAAACCGTTAAGCAGTCTGATGGGATCAGTACAGGCCATTGAAACTGGCACCTACACTTCCGATCAAGTGCTTACTCAGGAGGACGAAATTGGGCAGCTAAGTGCCGCCATTGACTCGATGTATCACAAGATTCATGAGCAGATTGAACAGATCAAGGCAGAGCGAAAAGCAAAATACAATACAAAAATTCGCCTGCTTGCCGAGCAGATCAATCCGCATTTTCTCTACAATACGCTCGAATACATCAATATGGAAGTCTACAATGGTCACACGCAGAATGCATCTCGCATGATTCAAAGTCTCGGTGAATTTCTTCGTATAGGATTAAATCTTGGCAATGACCAGATTCCCCTTTCAAGAGAAATTGATCATGTACGTGCTTATATTACGATCATGGATCACCGTCTAGATCACAGCATTGCCTTCACTAGCCAGATTGCACCAGAACTATTCGATTTCTTGGTGCCAAAGATCATACTTCAGCCTCTCGTTGAAAATTCCATCCGCCACGGCTTTCTGCTAGAGAGCAACGGCTCCTATATTGCCTTTCCGTCCATCTCAATCACGGCCAGAAAGGAAAATGATCTCATTTTCTTATGCGTCACTGACAATGGAATCGGAATTGACACGCAAAAGGCACAACAGATCACACACACAGGACTTGATGAGGACGGCCACCACATCGGTTTAAACAATGTTTGCCAGCGACTTCAGCTTTGCTATGGTCCACGCGCAGATATTACATTTACATCCATCCCTTACTACCAAAATACCGTGCAAATTCAGATTCCCTGCACGGACGCGACTGACACCAAGGAGGCTTTTTTGACATGACAAACTGGAAAAATGAACGAAAAAAATTAAAGGAGATGAGCATCAATGACCGTTTGTGGTATCTGTGGGCCTACTATAAAATTCCGTTACTTGCCTGCATTTTTGTGCTGTTTGTGCTTTTTGAGACGGGTGCCTGGATTTACCGCAATTTGCAAAGTACCATGTTCTACTGCGTCGTAATCAATGAGCCTAACACATCATCCTCTGCGATTGCCTCAATTCAGTCTGAATTTGAAAGTCGAAATGGCTTTGACAACGACTGGAGAAAAATCACCGAATTTGACTGTTCCATGGCAATGGATGCGACTAGCAATGGGCTTTCTGATTTCTTCTACTCTTCTGCTTCAACCATTAAACTAGAGTCACTTGTTGCCACAAACAGCATTGATGTATTAATCACAGTTCCTGTCATGGCAGACTATTACAAGAGCCAAAATTTGTATCTGGATCTCTCGACATTTTTGCCAACAGAAATGTATGAACAACTTGGCAAGGAGGGACGAATTTTGATGAATGATTCCGTTGCCTATGGAATTTTGCTTGATGACACACTGATTGCGAAAAAGCTTTACCTTGAGGATGGCTCTGTGCTTTCTGTCTGCACCGATCAAAATTCTCCTGAATTTATTTTTGATTTTATTTCCTATGCGGTACTTGAGAAATAACGATATTAAATAACTGTGTTACAAAAAAGGAATCCGATCAACGATCAGATTCCTTTTTTGTAACCTTATTCCTGTGTCAAAACAACTTTTCCATCCTTTTTGCAAACGGTAAGCTGCTTTCCGCTAAATGGCACACGAATAGAAAACTCGCTCAGCTCATCTGGTACATGTGGGTGAAATTCAAAACCTTTTTCGTTTTGTGGCTTCAGGCAAATTCCAGCAATCACTTCTATGATCACCGAAATTGGCGCACTTGCCCACGGATGGCACAGACTGGTATTCCACTTCTGATCTTTTCCCCACGCTTCAAAGCAGGAACTTGCACCCTCACGAATCATATTGACCCATCCATGCTCTCCTTCATTTACAAGCATCTGATAGACCTGCTCATACGCTCCGACACGTTCAAGTGCTCGCAAAACAAAATAACTGTGCATCACTCCACATGAAAAGCCCTTTTTTTCAATTAACTTTATAATCGCGTCCTTTTCGTTATTCTTTGCCACACCATAATAGAGTGCATAAACATTTGCATGAAGTCCACAGTGCGTTCCGTTCTCCATATCCGCAAACAGTCCATTTGGGCGCAGAAAAACAGTCCGATATGCTTGCTCCAACACAGCGCTATACTGTTTGTTTTCCATTTTTAAGATTTCTCGTATCTCTTCTGTCACCTTCCATGCACCAATATACAGCACATTTACTACATTATGACAACCTGGTCCAATCGGTCTTGTCAGAGGGAACTCATAATCATCTCTCAGATTCTCTGGCCAGTCCACCATGTTCCATTTATCTTTCACGTAATACAAAAGATGATCTTCTCGCTCAAACTTTGCAAAATGAGCTAACATTGCTTCGATCACTGGAAGATATTTTTCCAGTACGGCCTGATCACCGGTAAAATCGTAATACATTTTTACAAGCTCTGGGTACAACAACGAATAGTCGGCAATTTCCTGCATCAAACTCCCAGGTGCTACTGCCATTAAGCCAGGGCAAATTCGCGCACTCTGTGCAAACTGATCAATACACTTTAACAGCATATTGGTCTCTCCAGTAAGCCATACCTGTGAGCGAGCTGTAATCACACTATCACCCAAATATTGACCCTTTTCTCTTGACGGGCAATCCAAATAGCCCTCCTGTGTACCAATTTCAACTGCATGGCGGCAAATATCAAATATCTGCTGCAGCGTCTGCGGTGATGTCTGTAAGCGGCAGTCATTCTCATCCATCGGATAATGACGCTCCATCAAGCAAATCTCTGTAATATCTACATGTGAATCTGCGATCAGCTTCACGTAACGAAATGCCTTATAGTCGTATGGATCAAATTGGCATTCTCCCTCATCAAGTGTCCATACCTCCTCATAGCGGCATCCGCAGCGCATGTCAAAGCGCACATCGCCATCCTGCAATTCTTCGCCGCAATAAATGTGAACCTGACTGCCTTTGATACCCGTTGCCTTCACGCATACAAATCCAACAATTTCTTTTCCCACATCAATAAAAATACTTCCATCTGCACGCTTTTCACATACAGCCGGTATTACTTTTTTGTGCACTAACTGTTCCACCGGCATTTCATACAATTCATAATCGGCCCATTTTGCTGGCTGCATTGTTTCCCAACCTGTTGATTCACCTGCATGATATGAGATGCAATCCCATCCACGCGGATACAGTCGATTATCAAAATTCTCCAAAAATGCGGTCTGATAACCTAAAATACCGCCGGAATACGCTTGGCATATCTGTGCCTGAAAAGCAAGTGGAATCGGCTCTCCCTGTTTTGTTGTAAGCTCCACTGCTAGCGCACAACGAAAATCGGCACTGTTACAAACACGATTGACTGTTCCATAATAGTACAGATGAACAGCCAGCACATGCTTTCCCTTTGCTACATTGAGACCTTCAATCTTATCATAGTAATATTTCCACACATAACTGGGAAATGGTCCTTCCATTAAAAACTCGCCATCGAGTGATACCTTATAATGATCATCTGCACTGATTTTTAAAATGACATTTTCAAGATCTGCTTCCGTCTCAAATTCCGCACGACACAAAATATGAAGATTCTGACATTTTGCTTGTTCCCCCACTGAAATTTCTTTTTCCGTTTCCATCTCCTTGTGAAACACATTGCGAGGTGTACAATCAACAAATTTTGAAACGGTCATCCATTGCGGCTGCCAACTACTTTTCTGATCCACTTTTTCAATTCCTTGAACGTTATTCATAATTTCCTCTCTCTTTCATTTTTTTGTCTTTTATTATATAACGCTTTTCAAAAAAAGATAGGAGTAATTTCATTTTTTATAAAATCTGTTGTACTTTTGTTGAAAAGTGTCCTGTCATTTGTCAATTTTCATGGTATACTTAACATAAGGGATTTATTATCCAAATCATTTTATACGGAGGTTTCATTATGTTTGTACACAACAATACGGTAACCGCTACACCATGTGAGCCAGGCGTTTCACGCAAGGTAATGGCTTATAACGATCAAGTTATGATGTGTGAGATCACATTCGAAAAGGGAGCAAAGGGCAATTTCCACACTCATCCACACGTTCAGACTACTTACATCGTAAAGGGAAGCTTTGCTTTCACAATTGATGGAGAAACTCAGGTAGTAAACGCAGGTGACAGCATTTTAATGCCGTCCAATAGTCTTCACGGATGTGAATGTCTTGAGGCTGGTGTTCTTTGCGATGTTTTTACACCAATGCGTGAGGATTTCATCAAGAAATAAGGATCAATTTTTAATAAAGAGAAAGGATAACGCCATGAAAGAATATATTGAAAATGTTCTGGCTCCAAAGCTCCAGGGTGATGGCGGCTGGGTCGAGTTCGTCTCCTATGAAAATAAAAAACTGACTCTGATCTTCCGCGGCGAGTGTTCTAAATGTCTGATTTTAAACCGCTGCGTAGACTGGATTGCCCAGCAAATCAAAGAGGCAAAGGGTGAAACTGTTGAGATCACTGCTGTCCGCAAGAAGCCATTCTTCTGGGACAACGTGTGATGCCAGAGTCTCAAAGTCGCAAGCTGATCATGTTTGCATGAGGAAGTTTGTGACCTTGAGACCCGAATGTTTTTAGAATTGCGAGAGATGCGAAGTATCAAAGCATTCGTAGGCATCATAATTAATTACATATATGAAAGGATTTTACTATGGCTCATGTAAAAGTTGTCCGCCGCAGTATGAGACCGGAGGAATGGACTGACCTTCGTTTTGTATGGCTGCAGCGCGGCATTTATGAAGAGAAATTTGAAATTACAGATCTTGAGATTCGCGATGCCAGACAGATTTCAGAAGATCAATACGAATATTATTCTGATGAATATCGTCCATTAAAGAAAGACGACATGTATTTCACCCCAGATGGAACTGCCTTTATCCGCGGCCATGTGCAGATTCCAGCACATATGAAGGGAAAAAACATCTACTTTACACTTCATACAGCAGCTGAGATGATCGTTAAAATTAATGGAAAGTATGTTGGCGGCGTTGACCCGAACCGTGAACGCATCCTGCTTAATCCATATATTGATTCTGACGATCTTACAATTGAGATTGAAGCATATAACCGTTCTAAGCCGGATGACGAGAGAAACCCTGCCTCTCTTGCACATCGTGGCTGCCGCCAGATCTTCGAGGGAGCTTATCTTTCAACTATCCGCGATAATGTACAGTCTCTTGTTTATGACTATATCTTATTTATGGATATCGCTCACAGCGAATATTTTAATGAAGACTACCGCAAATTTTTATTCCGTGAACTGAGCAAGGCGCTTGACTTCATTGATTTCGACACCTATGAAGGCGTTGATCAGGCTGCTGAGTATGTAGAAAAGAATATCTACTCTAACACGGACTTCAAGGGCAGCGGTGATGTTGCTTTAGTTGGTCATTCTCATCTTGATATAGCTTATTATTGGCGTCGTATCCATGCTGTACATAAAAATGCAAGAACCATTCTTATTCAGCTTCGTCTTATGGATCAGTACCCTGAGTTTAAATATACTCACACACAGGCATACACCTATGAAACACTGGAAAAGTATTATCCAGAACTGTTTGCTGAATTAAAGGAAAAGATTGCAGCTGGTCAGTTTGAACCTGTTGGTGCTATGTATGTTGAGCCTGACTGTAATATTCCGTCTGCTGAGAGTTTAATTCGTCAGTGTCTGTATGGACAGATGTACTTCAGAAAGGCATTTGGACGCACCATAGACAATGCATGGCTTCCAGATGTTTTTGGAAACAGTTGGATTCTTCCTCAGATCCTAAAAAAGAGTGGCGTTGATTACTTTGTTTCTAACAAGATGTCCACTTGGAACGATACAAACCGTTTCCCACACAACAACTTTATCTGGAAGGGTATCGACGGAAGCAGCGTATATGCCTGCGTTCCTCCGACACACTTTATTACCTGGAACATGCCAAGTCAGATTCAGGAAAACTGGGAAGCTTATCAGGATAAGGAAACTGGCGGCCAAACACTAAATATGTACGGCTACGGAGACGGTGGTTCTGGATGTACCGAGGAAATGCTTGAAATGATTCGTCGTTTTGACAAGGTTTCTGTTATGCCAAAAATCGAAGTCACTGGCGGTGACGCATTCCTTCATAAGAATTTAAAAGATAACACCAACTTAGCTACTTGGGATGGCGAGCTGTATCTTGAGATGCACCGTGGTACCTTCACTACAAAGTCTAATTTAAAGAAAGCAAACCGTACTCTTGAATTTAAGCTTCGTGAGACCGAGCTTCGCGCTGCTCTCGCATCCTTAACTGGCACTTCTTATCCATCTGAGGAACTGACAGAGTGCTACAAGAAGTTCTTATTAAATCAGTTCCACGATATCCTGCCAGGTTCTCATATTCATCCAGTATATGAGGATGCAATGAATGATTATAGCAGCGTTTCCGAGCGTCTTGATGCAATGCTTGCTTTAACTGCTGGCAATGAATATTTCAACTCATTAAACTTCACTCGTTCTTCAATTACCTTCATTGAAGATGAAAACGGAGCTATTACTCGTCACGGTGTAAAGGGATTCTGGAGCATTCCTACACTTGCCGGTCTTAGTACTGGCACTGTCGCAGCTCTTCCATTCAATGAAAACTGGCTGAGCACTGAATTTTGTGACAAGTGTGATTGTCTCGTTGTAGAAACTCCTTACTACCGCGCAAAGCTTTCAAGCGATGGAAGCTTTGTAAGTCTGTACGATAAAGAGCTTGACCGCGAGTGGGTTAAGGAAGGCTGTGGCTTTAACAAACTTCATTTGTATGCCGATAACCCAGGTGTTTATGATGCATGGGATATCCTGCCAAATTATAAAGATGTTCAGGTCGCTTTAAACGTAGACAAGCCACTTGCTCTTGTATCTTCTGATGGTTCCTCTGCTGAATTTGCTGTTACTTTCACAACAGAAAAGAGTACCTGGAAGATGATTCTTCGCTTCTTTGCTGATTCTCGTGCAATCGAAGTTGAAAACGTCGTAGACTGGGATGAGAAGCATAAGCTCGTGAAAGTAAACTTTGGACCAGACGTTCTGACAAGAGAGCTCGTTTGTGATACAAGTGCCGGCTTTGTAAAACGTGATCTTACAAAGAACACCTCCTGGCAGCAGGCTCGCTTTGAGGTTTGCCATCATAAGTGGTGTGATATGTCTGAAAGCGGAAGCGGTATTGCAATCATTAACGAGGGCAAATATGGCGTTGGTCTTGAAAAAGATGAGATCTCCTTAAGTCTTCTTCGTGCAACTATCCGCCCTGATATCACATCTGATATCGGTCATCATGACTTCTGCTACACAATCCTTCCGCACAGCGGTGACGCTGTAGAGGCACAGGTAAATAAGACTGCTATGGAATATAATGTTCCTCTTTGCAAGTCAAATGTCACTGTTCCTGCTGCTCTTCGTGACACCTTAAACAACTGTGGACTTTATCTGCAGGCAATGAAGCGTTCTGAGGACGGACAATATCTGATTCTTCGTCTGTCAGAGCAGGATGGACGCCGTGGAAAGATTGCTTTCCCATTTGAGGTACAGACTATGAATCTCATAGAGGATATCGAAGGCAGTACCAAGGTTGTCTCCTATCATCCATTTGAGCTTATTACTGTTGCAGTAAAGCCAGAGGATCTGTAAAGGTTATCTTATCAACTATAATTGTTGCAAAGATTACAGTTTACGCATTATGTGACGAAGCCCTTCGGTGCAATGGTTTCGTCTTAGGGCATACTGCAAATATTTGTCTATAAAAAAGAGGCTGTGCACAAAAATGCGCAGTCTCTTTTTTTATAGACAAACAGTTTCATCCATGATACAATAATTATAAGAAAATAGTGCCTTTAGCGGCACGGAAAAGAGGTTTCTATGGACGATTCGATTAAAACCTATAAGTGTCCCAACTGTGGTGCAGCACTTACTTTCGACAGCAAAACCCAGAAACTACACTGTTCTCACTGTGACACCTCAATTGATGTTGAGGCAATGAAAGCTCTAAGCGATACACCTTCCGGTACTGATCAGGATAATGCACGTTGGAATACGTCTGATGCCGGATCTAACTGGTCTTCTGGTGAACAGCAAGGTATGCGCAGCTATCACTGCCCTACATGTGGTGCAGAACTTGTCACTGATGAGACAACAGCTGCTTCTACCTGTGCCTACTGTGGTTCTCCTGTCGTATTGTCTGACCATTTAAGTGGTGCTAAGCGCCCTAATTACGTGATTCCTTTTAAGGTCGACAAAAAAACAGCAAAGGAAACACTAAAAAACTTTTATAAGGGAAAAATTTTCCTTCCGCGTGCTTTTTCTGCTGAAAACCATCTTGAGGAAATCAGCGGTATTTACGTTCCTTTCTGGCTTTACAGCTGTGAATCCAAGGGAAGCTTTTCCTTTGATGCGACACGCACACATCATTACACAGACGGTGATTATGATGTCACCGAAACAGAACATTATCTTGTTCTACGTGATGGCGAAGCTCGTTTTAACAACATTCCTGTTGATGGCTCATCGAAGATGGATGATGCTTACATGGATGCAATTGAACCATTTGATTACAGCGCTATCACTGATTTTCATACTGATTATCTGCCAGGCTATGCAGCACAAACTTATGATGAGGACGCTACTGCATGCGCACCGCGCGCAACAGCTCGCGTAAAAAACACAACAATTGCAGCTATCCGCAGAACATGCGACTACACAACGCTGACACCACGTACCAGCAAAATCAGCACCACACAAAACAGCGTTGACTATGCACTCCTTCCTGTCTGGATGCTGACAACTAACTGGCATGGCAAATCCTACCATTTTGCCATCAATGGACAAACCGGCAAGCTGATTGGTGATCTTCCGATTGATAAGGGACGCTTCTTTGGGCTTCTCGCCGGTATCACGATTCCGCTCGGCATTCTGCTGAAGCTGTTTATCTTTTAATTTGTCGTTGGACGTGAAAGGAGTGATCATATGAACACAATCTTACATAAAAAACACAGCAAGCGATCGTTATTTGCAACTCTATGTACTCTACTTTTTAGCTTGTGTTTGGTGTTGCCGATCTTTGCCGATACCAATATTAATCTCGACGATATTGTAATTGAAAATGAATCTGAAATTTCAGGTGATGTCTATGATGGTGCCGGACTTCTAACCAATGATGAAATTTCTTCTCTTTCTGATAAGCTAGCTGCAATAGAGAAACAATATCAGTGTGATGTTGTTGTTGTGACATTAGAGGATGCAAATGGCTATGAAGTATATGACTATGCAAAAGCTATTTATAAACGCTGTGACTATGGCTATGGTTCTGATAAAGATGGAATTATGTTCATTGTCAGTATGGCAGAGCGTCGATCCGAACTTATCGCCTTTGGCTATGGTAATACTGCACTTACTGATTACGGACGTGAATACATTTTAGATGAAGTTGTTCCAAGTCTTTCTGACGGAGATTACAACAAATCATTTAATACTTTCGCAGATCTCATTTCTGCCTTTTTAAAAGAAGCGCGTGAAAATGTTCCATTTGATGTTGATCATCCAGCAAAACTAACCTTTTTTTCACGTATACTTCCGTATCTAATGTCCTTTGGTATTGCATTTATCGTTGCACTTATCATCTGTAGTTTAAAAGCGGCCTCTATGAAGACAGCTGCTAAGAAAACAAGTGCTTCAGATTATATGGAGCCAGGCAGCTTCCATCTGACGAAAAAATCTCTATCGGAGAAAAAACGTGATTATTATCTTTACACTACTACTCACCGCGTAAAGCGTGAAAAACAGGAAAATTCCTCTGGTGGAGGTGGCAGCGGTGGAACAACCGTTGACAGTGATGGTTTTAGCGGCAGTGGAAGAAACTTCTAATCATTGAACCGTCACTACACATAGCAAAAAAGCAGGACCTGTATGGATTTATCTCCATTTGCAAGTACCTGCTTTTTTATATTAATTTTCTTCTGTATCCTCAAGCGGATCTTCTAACGGATCAATATTCTCTGGAATGATTGTCTCTGCCGTTCCAACATTCTTAGATTTTCTTCCCTGCTGTAGCTGCTGCTCCTCTAATAGAGCCTTCATCTTTTCCTTCTCCTGCTGTCTTTCTGACCAAGCTTCGAAATCATCAATACTATACTTTTGCTCATACTCCTCAAAGTAACGCTTATATTCAGTATTTCTCATCTCACGCAAGCTCTTTAAATACTCATGCGTATCAAAGTTTCTGGACTCAAGCTCAATCATCGCTACAGCAACATTGGAACAGTGATCTGATACTCTCTCAATGTTTGTCAACAAATCGTTAAATGCAAAGCCCTGGGAAATTCCACATTTTCCAGACTGCAAACGATCTACATGACGCATTTTTAGTTCATCACACAACATACCAATAAGCTCACGAAGCGGCTCGATTCTAGCTGCCATCTGTAAGTCATCACGGCTAAAAGCCTGAACTGTACTTGTAACAATCTCCTTCATTGCGGCAATTAGGACATTTAATTCATATCGCGCTTCATCTGAAAAGACAATCTTCTTATCATAAAGTTCCTTTGCAGTTCTGGCAACATTCAGTGCATGATCGCCCATACGCTCAAAGTCACTGATTGTATGCAAAAATTTGGATACCTGTTTAGTCTGATCTCCGCTTAATTCCTTTCCAGTCAGCTGCATCAAATATGTTCCAAGCTTATCCTCATACTTATCAATCAGCACTTCTTTTTCTTCAATCTTTTGATATTTCTCATCAGAATATTTTTTCAGAAGGCTCACTGATCTTGATAAATTCTTACGCGCCTTTCTAGCCATACCATTCATTGCAGTATGACTCTGTGCAATTGCGATTGCCGGATAATTCAAGAAACGCTCCTCAAGAAGATCAAAATCCTTTTGCTCATCAAGATCTTCCTCGTCATCCTTGATTAAAATGTAAACAAGCTTCTCAATGTATTTAATAAATGGTGACAAAATACAAATTGTTGCTGCACGGAAAACTGTATTCATCAGCGCAATATATACTGGCGTCATTACAACATTCATGAATTTAAAATGGAAAATTGCATTTAATGTGTAGAACACAATTGACCAGAACAGCATACCAAATAAATCGTTCAGCAAATAGATAAGAGCTGTACGTTTACCATTTTTATTTGTACCGATTGCAGACATTAAAACTGGACATGCTGCACCGACACCAATACCCATAACAATCGGAAGTGCTACTGCAAAGCTGATTCCTCCTGTTACAGACAGTGCCTGCAAAATACCAACTGATGCAGATGCACTCTGTAAAACTGCTGTGAAAAGAATACCAACTAAAATTCCAGCTGCCGGATTTGTAAACATTGTCAGCATGCTTCTAAATGTCTCACTATCCTTAAGTGGTGCTACAGCTCCACTCATTGTCTGCATACCAAACATTAAAATTGCAAAACCAAGCATAATTTCACCGACATGGCGATAGCTGTCCTTTTTCATAACCATACGGAAAATAATACCGATAATGGCAACAACTGCTGAAATAGTTGCTGTTGAAAGAAGCTGTGCAATGCCGCCTGATCCCTCAATATAGGACAGACAGAGGATCCAGCCAGTGACACTCGTTCCGATATTTGCGCCCATGATAATACCAATTGACTGCGCAACCTTCATCATACCAGAATTTACGAATCCGACAACCATAACTGTTGTCGCCGATGAAGACTGAATAATTGCCGTTACTGCTGTTCCAAGCAATATTCCCTTTAGAGGGGTACTGGTAAGCTTATACAAAATCAGCTCCAGCTTGTTGCCTGCCACCTTTTTCAGGCTATCGCCCATGACCGACATGCCATAAAGGAATAGCGCTACGCCACTTAACAGTGACAATATGGATGTTACTCCCATGTTTACCTCTCATTCTTTTGACTTAGCACATTTTGTGCCTAAGCCTCTGATTTACTTGTTCGACGATTTTTACATAAGTTTTACTTTCTTTTTACTCGCAGAACAATTCCAGTATATCAAGTATCTGTCGAAAATGGAACTAGCAAAATGACAAAAAATACAATATTTTGCTATTTATTTTGCAAAATATAAGAAATAGCTTCATCAATGTTATCACTCAGGCGATTATCTGACACACCAACCACATGAAACATACATGTATTTACCGGTAATAGCACCTTTTGTGCTGTACAAGATGCAACTGCATGTGCCATCTTTGGTGTTATCTCGCCAAGCAGTGCATCTGCTGCAATGATTCCAATTGGACCTACTACAAAATCAGCTCCTGACGTATTGACAACTACTGGATTTTCTCCTGTCGCTGCCTTCACAGCACCTGCCTTCATCATTGCTGATGTTGCCATCGCATTTGTGCCAACTGCAATCAGTTCCTTTGGATCACCTCCAGACTTAATCCATTTGTCAATAAATGCACTTCCCATACGGCCACCCTGACCATCAATTACTACAATTTTCATATTCTTTCACCTGCCAAATTTTCTATCTATTCAAAAAATACGTTATAAGTATACCACAAATCATCCATTAACGCTCCACCTTTTTTATGCATATTCTAATCACAAACAGCTCTCTGAGGTTTTCCATGAACAATTTTTCTGTAAACAATTCTTTAGTAAAAAGCAAACTAAAAACAGGTCTTCTTCACCTCGTTATTCTTGCTTTCTCTATTTTGATCTGCTCCCTTATAGGCTGCTCTTCTTCAAAAAATGATGCTCATTCAACTGCATCATCAACTGAAAATAACAAGGAGCTTACTCCTGTAACATTAAATGAAGTTGCTCACTCTATCTTTTACGCACCGCAATATACTGCTATTGAACTTGGTTATTTTGAAGAGGAAGGTATTTTGCTGACACTCGACACCGGTTTTGGCGCTGATAAAACAATGACTGCTCTCATTTCCGGAAATGCTGATATCGGTTTTATGGGCAGTGAAGCCAGTATTTATACGTATAAAGAAGGTAATGATGATTTTGCTATCAATTTTGCCCAGCTTACACAACGGGCTGGAAACTTTCTTGTCAGCCGAGAACAATATGATAGTTTTTCTTGGTCACAATTAAAGGGATCAACTGTAATTGGAGGCAGAAAAGGCGGTATGCCAGAGATGGTTTTTGAATATATCTTAAAGAAAAACGGATTAACTCCGCAAAAAGATGTGACGATAATACAAAATATTGATTTTGGTTCTACAGCTGCAGCTTTCTCGTCTGACACATCTCTAAGCGATTATACTGTCGAATTTGAACCACATGCAACGCTTCTTGAGCTGTCTGGTGATGGATATGTAGTGGCATCTCTAGGAGTTGATTCAGGGTACGTTCCATATACCGCCTACAGCGCCCGAAAAAGCTTTTTAAAGGCTCACCCTGATACAATACAGCATTTTACAAATGCTATTCAAAAAGGGCTTGAATATGTCAATTCTCACAGTGCAGCGGAGATTGCAAACGTCATTGCACCTCAATTTCCAGAAACAGATATCAAAACAATTACCATCATTGTAAATCGTTATCTTGAGCAGGATACTTGGAAAAATGATACCATATTCACGAAGGAAAGCTTTGATCTGCTTCAAGATATCCTGCTTGATGCTGGGGAGCTTGAACAAAAAGTGCCTTACGATGATCTCGTAACCACAACATACGCAAAAAATGCTGTCACAAAATTTGAATAGCATCATAAATAATTCTTAATAAATGGCGTCTTTCCTTTGCTTTACAATTTGATTAAAGTATGATATTTTATAAGTAACGCTAACAGAAAAGAGAAGCTTATATGAAACGATTCAATATGCTGCACTGGGCAGCCTTTATATTAATTATCATTGCTCTACTCTGGCTGACCATCAGCTATTACTTACTGCGGGTTATTCCTTACTATGCTTTTTTAGTTTTATTTGCCGGAGTTTTTTTATTAATTCTGGCAGAATACAGACGATCTAAAAAAAAGTAAGCACCATGGTGCTTACTTTTTTAATTACGATTTTCCCTCTTCGTCCAAATGAACTGTCGGAAGATTCCATCTTAGCTGTGCCGCTAATGCTCTAATTACAAGCACTGCAATTGCTCCCACTATCATAGATATATTTAGCGAAATGTTCAATTTTCTATAAAAAATAACGCAGATCACTGCACCAACAATACATGCTGTCGCATAAATATGCTTTTGAAAAATGTATGGAATTGACTCTGACATCATATCTCTTAGCAATCCGCCTCCAACACCAGTAATGGTACCGACAAACACAAGCAGGAAGTTGCCTGCATCAGGCCTCGTTGCCAGCGCCACCTCAATACCAATTACTGTGAAAATTGCAAGACCTAGCGTATCCATTACAAAAAGTACAAGACTATACATCTCACGAAAACCTACATGTGTCTGCTTTTTCTTATTTGCATAATGAATTACTATAAATGTGAGAATAGCCGTGACTGCCGCTATTAAA
>OLVO01001124.1_pt1 | contig 28651 bp, 23 predicted proteins | sample 1672571 | NCBI WGS metagenome assembly OLVO01 (sample SAMEA3136700, study PRJEB25190) | human gut metagenome | biome: human gut; feature: human-associated habitat; material: faeces | place: Austria | collected 2013
AATACCGACCTCCAAAGTTAGATTTTTTAGGTCTAACTTTTGGGGGTCGGGTCATAATAATGACTGCTGTTTATTTTATCAGTTATTTGTTTTATCGGCTAAAATTCCCGAGAGCTTTTTTAATGCCATAAAACTCTCTTCGCTTATATCGTGCTCGATTTTACATGAATCTTCATAAGCTGTTTCTTCGCTTACACCGAGAGAAATTAAAAGTTCGGCTATATAATTATGCTTTTCAAGAATTTTCTGCGCAATATTCATTCCGCTTTCGGTAAGGGTGATATAACCCTCGCTGTCCATAAGAATGTAATCGTTTTCTCTTAGCTTTTTCATGGCAACGCTTATGCTTGGCTTTGAAAAACCGAGAAGATTTACTATGTCGATAGAACGAACGCATCCTCTTTTTTGTTTAATTAAAAGTATAGCCTCGAGGTAATCTTCGGCTGACTTGTGGACTGATAATGACAATAAAAACACTCCTTGAACAATGATAATATTAATGTTCAATCCCTTAATACATAAAATTAAAAAAATATTACAAAAAGATTATATAACTATTTCTATTTATTGTATCATATTTTTATTAAAAAGTAAAGTTATTAAATTTTATTATTAAATATTTTTAAGTATAAAAATTCACTTGATATTTTTGGTGATTTAGCGTAAAATGTAAGGCAAAGGCCAGTATATAAATTTATTTGTAATATAAAATGAAAGGACGATTTTTATGTCACAAAATCCTGTAGTTACTATTGAGATGGAGAACGGCTCTGTTATTAAAGCTGAGCTTTATCCCAAAATTGCGCCAAATACAGTTAATAATTTTCTTAGCCTTGTAAATAATGGTTATTATGACGGACTTACTTTTCACAGAGTTATTTACGGTTTTATGATTCAGGGCGGTTGTCCTGATGGAACAGGTATGGGTGGCCCCGGTTACTCAATTAAAGGCGAATTTGCTGTTAACGGCTTTGAAAATAACCTCAAGCACACAGAGGGCGTACTTTCTATGGCTCGTTCAATGATGCCTGACTCTGCAGGTTCACAGTTCTTTATTATGCATAAAAATGCTCCTCATCTTGACGGACAGTATGCAGCATTCGGTAAAGTAATTGAGGGTATGGATGTTGTAAACCGGATTGCCGAGTGTGATACTGACTTTGCAGATAAACCTCTTGACGCACAGGTTATGAAAAAGGTGACAGCCGAAACATTCGGTGTTGAGTATCCTGAACCTGAAAAGTGCTGACGAATATACATTATACATAGAAAGGAAATCACTATGAATGTTTTGCTGACCGGTGGCGCAGGCTACATTGGTACACATACTTGTATTGAACTTATAAATGCAGGCCATACTGTAGTAGTTGCGGATAATTTTTCAAACAGTTCTCCAAAAGCTATTGAGAGGGTAGAGGAGATTACAGGCAAAAAAATTCCGCTTTACAACATTGATGTTTGCGATGTTGAGGCTTTGGACAAACTTTTTGCCGAAAATAAAATTGATGCAGTAATTCACTTTGCAGGTCTTAAGGCAGTAGGCGAGAGCTGCGAAATTCCTGTAGCTTACTACAGAAACAATCTTGATTCAACGCTTGCTTTGCTTGAGGTTATGAAGAAATATTCAGTAGCAAACTTTGTATTCAGCTCATCCGCTACTGTATATGGTATTCCAAAGAGTGTTCCGCTCGTTGAAACAATGCCTACAGGCTGTACAAACCCTTACGGTTGGACAAAGCTTATGAATGAGCAGATTCTTACAGACGCAGCAAAGGCTGACAGCAACCTTTCCGTAGTTCTTTTAAGATATTTCAATCCGATCGGTGCTCACGAAAGCGGTAGAATCGGCGAAAATCCTAACGGTATTCCAAACAACCTTATGCCTTATATTACACAGGTTGCTGCAGGCAGACTTAAAAGACTCGGTGTGTTCGGTAATGACTATCCTACACATGACGGCACAGGCGTAAGAGATTATATCCATGTTGTGGATCTTGCAAAAGGTCATGTAAAAGCTATTGATTATGCCGAACAGCACAAGGGCACAGAGATATTTAACCTTGGCACAGGTACAGGCTACAGCGTACTTGATATTGTTAAGGCATTCAGCAAGGTTAATAATATTGAAATTCCTTATGATATAAAGCCGAGAAGAGCGGGCGATATAGCAGAATGTTACGCCGATCCGACAAAAGCATATGAAATTCTCGGTTGGAAAGCCGAAAAAAATCTTGAAGATATGTGCCGTGACTCTTGGAACTGGCAATCTCATAATATTAATGGTTACGAATGACCGAAAAAACAATCTTGTTTTTGTGCAATTAGCCAAAATAACAAAAATTTATAAAAATAACTCTCCAAAGTGTCAAATTCATTTGACTTTTGGGGAGTTTCTATTATATAATAGAATAGCTTATAGAAGCATTATTATTAAAGGAGGAAAAAGAAAATGTTCAAAAAAGCATTAAGCCTTGTTGTCTCTCTGATGCTTATGGTAACTTCATTGTCATTTGCAGCAATTTCAGTTTCTGCTGCAGATACAACATATGTAGTTGCCGGAGCAGAAGAACTTTGCGGCGTTTTATGGAAGGGCAGCCCAGAAGAAGCTCCTGCAAATGTTATGACAGACAATGGCGACGGTACTTACACAAAAGTATTTACCAATGTTCAGCCGGCATCAGGTCTTACACTTAAGGTTGTAGAAAATGGTGCTGACGGTTCACAGAACTGGATTGGCGACGCAACAGGCAATAACATTACATTTAATGTAACTGCTGCAAGTGATGTAACAGTAAAATTTGATTCTTCTACTAAAGAAATCACTGTTACAGGCGACGGCGTTCAGTTTGTAACAAATCTCGATATCAAGAGCATCAATGCTGTTGGTAACGGCGACCCTGAAGATGCAGCTTGGTTAAACGGTGCAGCTTGGGATCCTGCAGCTAACCCTATGACAGAAGTTTCAGAAAAAGTTTATGAGATTACATTCAAGAATGTAACTAAGTTCGACAACTATCAGGTTAAGTTTGCCGCTAACGGCGGATGGACTGACAGTTGGGGCAGTGCAGCGGAAAACTTCACACCTGAATCAGGCGTAGAGTTTGACGCAGCATATAACGGAGAGAACCTTACCGTTAATGTTCCTTATGAATTTGCTGATGTAACACTCAAGCTCGACCTTACAAACTTCGACTATGCTACAAAGGCCGGTGCTAAGGCAACCGTTACAGTAACTGAAGTGTCAACTCCTGCTGAAACAACAGAAGTTGCTACAACAGAAGCAACAACTGCTCCTGCTACACAGGCAACAGCTGCTCCGGAGAAAGCACCTCTTACAGTAAATGCAACATCTAATGTATTCTCAACAGCAAAAGCAGAATACAACAGCGAAACAAAGCAGGTAACAGTATGCTACTATCTTGGTACAAATTGTGACCTTGTAAACCTCGAATGGTACTTCACATATGACAGTAACATATTTGAGGTAAACAACAAGAACAACCTTGATTCAACAGGTAAGAAACTTGGTATTATGCCACAGATTACAAGCAGTTCTGTAATCAACACAAGTATCCCCGGCAAGGTAAACGCCAACTCTTCTGACCTTGGCCTTTACACAATTGATGCAAAGGTTCCGTTTATTAAGATTGTTTTAGATGTAAAGGGTAATCCTGAAAATGTTGAAACAAATGTAAACCTTAATGTAAGAGTTCTTACAAAGGGCGAAATGGACTTTAATACAATGAGAGTTGATCCTGATACAATGGTATCATTCGTACTGGAGTATAAAATAGTAGATCCTTCATATATTGTTTCTGCTGAAACAAAACTCACAGAGTCAACATTTGTTCCATCGACAGAGTCAACAGAAGCTCCTGAAACAACAGTTCCTGAAACAACAGTTCCAGAAACAACAGTTCCTGAAACTACAGTTCCGGAAACAACAGTTCCTGAAACTACAGAAGAAGTTCCTGCTGGTGCTCTTACTGTAAATGCTACTTCTAACTTATTCCCTGCATCATCTAATGTTGTTGCAGGTGACGAAGAGTATGTAACAGTAACTTATTACTTTGAGTCAGAGAAGAATGTTCTTAACGCAGACTTCAACCTTACTTATGACCCAACAATGCTCGCTCTTGACAGTGTTATGACTCCTTACACAAACGGTGTAGTAGTAAACTCTGCAACAGCAGGCAAGGTTTATGGTAATATGTCAAGCCTTGAGCTTTACAATTTCAACCAGAAGACACCATTTGTTTCAGTTGTATTCAAGAAACTTGGTCTTGGCGAAACAGATGTAAACCTCACAGTTGATAACCTTACACTCTCACTTGCAAACGCTGAGGGCGTAACAGACGAGGCTCAGGAAGAGGGTCTTGTAAGAGATGGCGTTCTTGCTGAAACATCAACAAAATATTCAGTTGAAACTGAAATTCAGGCAGGTAAAGTTACACCTGTTGTTCCAACAACAGCTGAACCAACAACAGCTCCTGCTCCTGCAGGTTCAACATATGTTGTAGCAGGTTCAGAAGAACTTTGCGGTGTTTTATGGAAGGGTAGCCCGGAAGAAGCTCCTGAAAATGTTATGACAGATAACGGCGACGGTACATACACTAAGGTATTTACCAATGTTCAGATTGCTGATTCACTTCAGATTAAGGTTGTAGAAAATACAGCTGATGGCGGTCAGAATTGGATCGGTGATAACGGCGGAGACAACAATATAACCTTTAATGTTCTTGCCGCTTGTGATGTAACAGTTACATATGACAGCAATACACGCAAAATCACTGTTTCAGGTGACGGTGTTCAGATCGTTTCTGATATTGAAATCAAAAGCATGCATGCTGTTGGTAACGGTGACCCTGATGATGAATCATGGTTAAACGGCGTAGCTTGGGATCCAACAGCTAATGAGATGGAGCAGGTTGCAGATAAGGTTTATGAGATTACATATCACAATGTACCTGAGTTTGACAACTACCAGGTTAAGTTCGCAGCTAACGGCACATGGGCTGACAGCTGGGGCGGTGCAGAAGAGAACTTCACACCTGAATCCGGCGTTGCATTTGACGCTGTATACAACGGTCAGAACCTCACTGTAAATGTACCATATGAATTTGCTGATGTAACACTCAGAATTGACCTTTCAAACTTCAACTATGCTACAAAGCTTGGCGCAGTTGCTACAGTAACTGTAACAGAAGCTTCTCAAGTACCAACAACAGCTCCTGAAACAACAGTTCCGGCAACAACAGTTCCTGAAACAACAGTTCCAGCAACAACAGTTCCGGCAACAACAGTTCCTGCAACAACAATTGCACAGAATACAACAACACCTAATACAACTCTTGCTCCTGCAACAGAAGATGCAACATCTTCAACAGGCGCAACAGTTAAGCCGGGTACAGCCGATACAGCTAACAACGGTAACAATGGCAACAATACAGCCAATAACAACAACGGTACAGTTAAGACAGGTAATGCTTCTATGGCAGCAGTTATCCTCCTTGTACTTGTATCAGCTACCGGTGTAGTTTACTTTACCCGCAAGAAGGTTAAATAATCTTTTATAAGCATTAATAAAACTTAGTTTTTTTCACCCTCTGAGAAATCAGGGGGTGTTTTTTGTTTATAATTCAGAAGTCTAAATTATGATTTAGCAAATTGTTTCGGCAAGTAATTATAAAAGTTTGGTCGACCTTTTCAAAGGTCGTGGGTGTGGGCAAAGCCCACAAATACTTTCCGTTTATGCAATCTGACGATAGCCAAACAGCTTGCTGTTTGGCGGCTTGAACACAACGGCGTTAGCCTTAAAAAGCGATAGCAATAAGAAAAGAAATTCGTTATTTCATTAAAAAATATAGGCTTTTTTAATGGCTGTCGCCTGTTTTAACAAACTTGGTTTTAGCACGCAAACAGCGTGGCTGTTTGCACCTGATAAATTGTTCTATCGGAAGATTTTTATTGACGCTGCCCCAACCCGCAATTTTTAAAAAAATTGAGTAAACTTTTTTGCTTTTGGGAGGATAATTTAGCGTTAGCTAAATTTCAATGCGCGACCGACACTCTGCTAAACCACAATTTATGGTGTTTATCTTATGTTTAAAATATAACTCAACATAGATTTATTTCTTTTTTAAAATTATCACATAAAATTCAAATTAAATTTTATATAAGTTCGTTGAAATTTTGTTTATAATATTATATAATAAATATATTATATATAAGGAATTGATTTTATGTTTAAAAAAATTAAAACTACGTTAGCTTGTTGTTCTGCACTTATGATGCTTTGCGCTGTACCTCTAAATGCAAATGCGGCGGAAGAAGTGAAAATTAACGATGCTGCTTCTGTTGCTGTGGGGGACACATTTACATATTCAATGTATATTGCTGATGCATCAAAAGATGTAATGGGTATGCAGGCATATGTTTTTTATGATACAGATTACCTTGAAATTGACACTGATTCTATTAATTTTGATAATTTGAACGGTGTGATTTATAATGGAAATCTTGACGGATATATGACTTTTAATTTCTCTGATATATCAAATTATGCAAGCTTTTCATCCCGTACACAGCTTGTATCTATGAATTTTAAGGTTAAAAAATCCGGAAATACTAATGTTACATATTTTATTAAAGAAATGTATGACAGCGATATGAATACTCTTACTGCATATACCATAACCTATGATATTAAGTTAGACGGAGAAACTGTTGTGTCAGAAAAAACACCGATTGTTGAAGAAGCGGAAAAATATATAAATACTTACCAGGGAAATTTTATTAATTATATAGACGGTAAAGGAAATGATAATACAGATGAAAAAACGGACCATAAAGCTGTAATCGGCGAAAAAACAACAATGATGCCGCAAAATAACCAAGGCAATACGCAATATGTTGATGTGCAGAAATCGGGTTCGGGTGCATCGGTTACAACGATTGTAATCGTTTGCGGCTTGCTGCTGATAGGCGGAGCAATCGGCGGAGTTATGTATTTCAGACATAAAGAAAATACGAAAAACGGTTTGAATACTGATAGTGACAATATTGACAACGATATGACTTAAAGTGACGAACAGTTTTGACTGTTTATTGCAAAATTAAAAATTGTTTAAAAATTGTTTAAAAATTGTAACTGATTTTTGGCTATTATTACACCCTATAATCGACCTGTTTTTTTGAAAAAGCCTTGATTTTTTGAGCAAATTATTATATAATTGTCATACCGAGTATATCGGAAACATATTTTTATAGGAGGAAATTTCTAATGTCCAAGAAGATCATTAGTCTTATGTTGGCTATGGCTCTTTCTGCTTCAATGGTAGCAGTTGCAGCAGTTAGCGTTTCAGCTGACACAGACAGCGATGGTAACTATGTTCCTTCAGAGGGAACTGAAACATATAGATATTATTTCTATATGCCACAGAGATGGGAAAATGAGTTCACAACAACAGCAGGTGCATACTGGTGGGAAGGTACAGATTTGTGCGAAACATGGCAGGATATGTATAAGCTTAAAGAAACTGAGAACGAAAACATTTTCAGTGTTGATGTTCCAACGGATGTTCCTAAGCTCATCTTCAACAACTATGTTGACGGCGGTGCAGACCCAGAGGCTCCTCAGTACACAAAGGGTGCTCAGACATCAGATGTTACATGTGTAGACGATGATGGTGAAGAGGCTTGGGGTTACTGGCCTAAAACTGATGAAGACGATCCTAGTAACGAGCTTTATCCGGAAGGTATCAGAAATTTTGATGACATGATTTATGTTATTGATGAAAACAGAATTGAAGAGAACCCACTCAACCAGAAGCTTACATGCCGTGGTCAGTGGTACTACTACTATGGTAACGGCGAATATGGTTACACACCTGTAAAGGGTGACGGCGCTGTTTACAACACAGAGTATATGTCATTTGAAAAGGCACTTAAGGATAAAGAGGACGGTGTTAAACCAACACCAACAGAGCCTGACTCAACTGTAGCTACAACAGAGGCAGTTGAAACAACAGCTTCAGAGGAAGCTACAACAGCTCCTGCTCCTGTTTCAAAGCCTGCTCTTACAGTAAATGCTAAGTCAAACGTCTTCTCAGATGCTAAGGCTGTGTATGATAACTCAACAAAGCAGGTTACAGTTACTTACTACCTTGGCACAGACAGAGATCTCGTAAACCTTGAGTGGTACTTAAAATTTGATAACACTGTTCTTGAGTATAACAACAAGTCAAACCTTGATGCTACTGGCAAGAAACTCGCCATTATGCCACAGATTCCAAGCGGCTATGTTTTTAATACAAGCCTTCCGGGAAAAATCAATTCTAACGCTTCTGACCTTGGTCTTTACGCAATCGACTCTAAGAAGCCATTTATACAGGTTACATTTGATGTAATCGGTGAGCCTGAAAATGTTGAAACAACTATCGACCTTGACGTAAGAGTTCTTACAACAGGCGAGCTTGACCCCGACAAAATGCAGGTTGATGCTTCAACAATGAACTCGTTCGTAGTTGATTCTGAAATTAAGGATCCTTCAGTTCTTAAGGTTGCTAATACAACTCTTACAGAGTCAACATATGTAGCGCCAACAGTTCCTGAGACAACAAAGGCTCCTGAAACAACTAAGGCTCCTGAGACAACAAAGGCTACTGAAACAACAAAGGCTCCTGAAACAACAAAGGCTACTGAGACAACTAAGGCTTCTGAAACAACAATAGCTCCTGCAACTGAAGATGCTACATCATCGACAGGCGCAACAGTTAAGCCGGGCACAGCTGATACAGCTAATAACGGCAACAACACAACTAACAATGATAACGGCACAGTTAAGACAGGTGACGCTACACTCGCAGTTGTAATTCTTACTCTTCTTGTTTCTGCTACAGGCGTAATGTTCGTCATTCGCAAGAGAGAGATGTTCTAATCTTAATTAGTAATAATTTAGATTTCTTTGGGCTGACCTGACAGGTCAGCCCATTTTTGATATTATGATTAAGAATAAATTTCAGAAAAATTGTGTAAATTATGGTTTGTAAAATGTTTTAACAAATAATTATAAAAGTTTGGTCAACCTTTTCAAAGGTTGTGGGTGTGGGCAAAGCCCACAAATACTTTCCGCTTACACAATCTGACGATAGCCAAACAGCTCCCTGTTTGGCGGCTTGAACGCAACGGCGAATGCCCTTAAATGCGATAGCAACAAAAAAGCCATTCGATATATAATGAAAAGTTAATTATTTCTTTTATAAAATGCTGTCGCCTGTTTTTCAAACTATGTGCAAGCACGCAAACAGCGTGGCTGTTTGCGTTTGATAAATCGTTATATCGGAAGATTTTTATGGGCGCTGCCCATACCCGCAATTTTTGAAAAAATTGAGTAAACTTTTTTGCCTTTGGGAGGATAATTTAGCGTTAGCTAAATTTAAATGCCCGACCGACGCTCCGCTAAACACAATTTATCAAGTTTAACCAAAATTTAGAACAGAAAAAATACACTATAAACTCATTTTAATATGTCTGATATTTACTTAAATTTATAACTTGTATTTTGTGCATTGATAATGAATTTTACTTATAATTCCTATAAATAATAATTTTGAAAAAAATTAAAAAAATAGCGTATTTATGAAGAATTTATCGTAAATATCGGTTGACAAAGCGCAAATACTTTTGTATAATAATCAATAGCGTTTTAATATGCGTTTATGCGGTCAAGAGGTGCAATTATGCTTTTTGAACTTAAAAGTGTCTTTCAAAATGAAGGCGAAGAAAAAACAATCAGCTATAAGCTGGATATAAGCAATATTGACATTGACGGCGTTTTTCCATTCAAAACACCGCTTGATATTACCGCAACAGCAGGAAACAGGGCATCACTTGTTGACCTTACTTTGCTTGTCAGCTTTGACTATGTTCGCAGCTGCGACAGATGTGGAGAAGAATTTACAAGGAAGATGAAGTACAAGTTTACTCATAAGCTTGCCCGTACTCTTGAAACTGACGGCAACGACGACTATATTGAAACACCTGATTTTGTACTCGACCTTGATGAAACGGTTATTTCTGATGTGCTGTTGTCGCTTCCGCAGAAAAACCTCTGTAAAGAAGATTGTAAAGGACTGTGCAGTCAGTGCGGTCATAATCTTAATGAGGGTGAATGCGATTGCGATAAAAAGCAGGTTGACCCAAGGCTCGAGATTCTTAAACAACTTATGGATTGATATATGTTATTGTAAGGAGGTCTTTGTAATGGCAGTACCAAAGAGAAAAACTTCACACGCAAGAAAGAGTTCAAGACGTTCAACAGTTTGGAAGCTCAACGCTCCAACACTTGTAATTTGCCCTAACTGCGGTGAGTACAAGGTAGCTCACAGAGCTTGCGGCAACTGCGGTATGTATAACGGCAGACAGGTAATCGTAAAAGCTAACGAGAACTAATTACGGTACAAACATTATGGGCGGCAGAATTCTGTACGCCCTTTTGTTTTGCTCTGATACCTTGAATTTTTCGTGATTTTTGTGTAAAATAAGTGTGAGGTGAGTTCGTGGCTGTAAATATATTTGGTGTGACTGCTAACAGTCACGCAGACAGAGCAAAAATTAAAAGCGGTGAAATTCTGCTTAGTATTAACGGAAATATAATCGAAGATGTCCTCGATTACCGTTTTTATCAAGTAAACAGAGATTTGACACTCGAGATTAAAGATAAAAACGGCGAAATCAGAACAGTGCGTATTGTGAAAAGTGAATACGAGGAAATCGGTCTTGAGTTTGAAACTTATCTGATGGACGAGCAAAAGAGTTGCCGTAATAAGTGTATTTTCTGTTTTATAGACCAATTGCCTAAAGGTATGCGTGAATCACTTTATTTTAAAGACGATGACAGCAGACTTTCATTTTTGTTTGGTAATTACATTACTCTCACAAACCTTACACAGCACGAAATTGACAGAATCATAAAAATGCACATCAGCCCGATAAATGTGTCGGTTCACACTACGAATCCACAACTGCGCTGTAAGATGATGCATAACCGTTTTGCAGGTGATGCGTTAAGACATCTTGAAAGTTTTGCAAAGGCAGGAATCAGTCTTAACTGTCAGATTGTTGCTTGCCCCGGTATAAATGACGGTGATGAACTTATCCGTACTTTTACCAATCTTGAAAAACTTGGAGTTAATATGACCGCTGTCGTGCCTGTAGGACTTACAAAATACCGTCAAGGATTATATCCGCTTACGGAATACAATCAAGAAACTGCCGCACAGACGCTTGATATAATTGAAAAATTCGGTGATGAATGTGTTAAAAAGTACGGCAGAAGAATTTTTTATGCCGGCGATGAATTTTATATAAAGGCTAACAGACCGATTCCCGATCCTGATTTTTATGAGGGCTTTCCCGCCGTAGAAGACGGTATTGGTATGATTGCCTGTCTTAAAGAAGAAATTGAGTTTGCTGTGGAGGACAGCGAGTACAATGATGCATTGAATTATAAGGTGACTATGGCATGCGGCGAGGCTGTTGCACCTTATTTGAGAGATATGATGAAGATTATTGCAACAAAATTTCCGAATATAGAGATAAATGTTGTTGCAATTAAAAATAACTTTTTCGGCGGAGGAGTTAATGTGTCGGGTTTGGTCACAGGCGGTGACTTGATTGACCAGCTGAAAGACAAAGACCTTGGCGACAAACTTTTTATTCCGTCATCTATGCTTAGATTTGAAAATGACATTTTCCTTGATGATGTTTCGGTTGAAGATGTTGAGCGTGAGCTTAATATTTCTCTTGGAATTGTAAATAACAACGGTGACGAACTTGTAAGAGAAGTTACCACGGTAAAGGAATGATAGAAGAATGAATAAACCTGTAATTGCGATTGTAGGCAGACCGAATGTCGGTAAATCTACACTTTTCAATAAACTTATCGGTCAAAGACTTTCAATAGTCGATGATACACCGGGTGTTACCCGTGACCGTATTTACGGCGAGGTTGAATGGCTCGGCAAAAAAGCGTTTATAATTGACACAGGCGGTATTGAACCGAAATCCGACGATATTATTTTGTCGCAGATGCGCAGACAGGCACAACTTGCCATTGATACCGCAAATGTAATTATCCTTGTTACGGACGGCAAAACAGGTATGGTTGCCACAGATATGGATATTGCGCAGATGCTTATGAAATCAAACAAGCCGATTGTGCTTTGTGTAAATAAATGTGACGGAATCGGCGAACCGACTCCTGAATTTTATGAATTCTATAATCTCGGACTCGGAGATCCTATTCAGGTTTCATCTGTTCACGGACACGGCACGGGCGATTTGCTTGACAATGTGTTTGAACACCTTGATTTTACAGAGGACAGCGAGGATGACGGCACAGTAATTAATGTGGCTGTTATAGGCAAGCCAAATGCAGGTAAATCATCGCTCATTAATAAAATTACAAACGAGGAACGCTGCATAGTTTCTGACATTGCGGGTACTACAAGAGATACCATTGACACAATGATTGAAAATAAGTACGGTAAATTTAACTTTACCGATACAGCAGGACTTCGTCGTCAGAATAAAATTTATGATGATATTGAAAAGTACAGTATTATCAGAGCAAAGATGGCTATTGAACGCAGTGATGTATGCGTTATTATGATTGACGCAGAGGCAGGCGTTACCGAGCAGGATACAAAGGTAGCAGGACTTGCTCACGAGGCAGGCAAGGCTTGTATTCTTGCGGTAAATAAATGGGATGCAATTGAGAAAAACGACAAGACAATGCAGGAGTTCAGGAAAAAACTTGATACAGACTTTGCATTTATGTCTTATGCTCCTAAGGTATTTATTTCTGCAAAGACAGGTCAGCGTATTGACAGGTTGTTTGAATTTATTGTAAGCTGTGCGGAGCAGTCTGCAAGAAGAATTACAACAGGTATGCTCAATGAATTGCTTGCACAGGCTACAACAAGAGTTCAGCCGCCGTCGGATAAAGGCAAGAGATTAAAGATTTTTTATGTTACCCAGGCATCGGTTAAGCCGCCGACATTTATTTTCTTCTGTAATAACGCTCAATTATTCCACTTTTCTTATCAGCGCTATCTTGAAAACAGAATCAGAGAGGCATTCGGACTTGAGGGCACACCAATCAGAATTATTATCAGGGAGCGTGGCGAAAAGTAATGAATTTTTATTTATCGTTTTTAGCGTATAATTGTTGGAGAATTATAATTACTGCCGTTATAGCTTATCTTTTAGGCAGTGTGAATACAGCCGTTATAGTTACAAAGATTGTAACGGGCGGTAAGAAAGACATTCGTGAAATGGGCAGCGGTAATGCAGGATTTACAAATGTTCTGCGTTCCGTAGGAAAAGTGCCTGCAATTTTTACAATCGTATGTGACGCACTTAAGTGTGTGGTTGCGGTTATTATCGGCTGGTTGATTTTCTCGACTATTCCTGCAGACAGTCAGATTCTTTCAAATGAATTTGGCAACTGCGGCAAGTATATAGCCGGTATTTTTGCAATACTCGGACATTCGTATCCTGTTTATTTCCACTTTAAAGGCGGTAAGGGTGTTGTAACCGCTGCCGCTCTTATAGCAAGCGAGGATTGGAGAGTATTTATTGCGGTTATCGCAGCTTTCCTTATTGTTTTTGCTTGTTCAAAAATCATTTCGCTTTCGAGCATAACAGCGGCTGCACTTTACGGCCCATTTACATTCCTTGCAACATTCTTGTTTGATTATCCGAACGGATATTCTTTAGGCTATGTTATCTTGTCAACTGTTGCGGCATTGATTATCGGTATATTTGTTATTGTTAAGCATAAGGATAACATCAAAAGACTTATGCGTGGCGAAGAAAAGAAAATTACCGCAAAGAAAAAGACAAACGCTTGACGGACTTTTGCAAAAGTTGTAAAATAATGACGGATAATTTTATTGAAAGGTCGAATATTATGTCTGACTGTATTTTTTGTAAAATAGTTGACGGTTCTATTCCGTCTACAAAGGTTTATGAGGATGATAAAATCCTTGCATTCAAGGACTTAAATCCACAAGCACCTGTTCACACTCTTATTGTTCCGAAACAGCATATCTGCTGTGCTGATGAAATTACTGCCGATAACTGTGAGATAGTCGGTTACATATTCTCAAAAATTCCGGAGATTGCAAAATCACTTGGTCTTGAGAACGGCTATCGTATTGTTAATAACTGCGGTGAGGATGGCTGTCAGTCAGTAAAGCACCTGCACTTCCATTTACTCGGCGGCAAAAAACTTGCTGAAAATATGGCTTAAGAGGTGGAAAAGATGGGTACATACAAAATTACTATTGCAGGTCACGAGCGTGAACTTGAGCTTTTTCCTGTAAGTGATAAACTTGATATTGCAGCTTTTATTATGTTTGGCGATGTTGAAATTACCGAAGTATCTGCTAAAGAACTGTTAAAGATTTGCCCTGAACACGATGTTGTTGTTACGGCAGAGGCAAAAGGTATTCCTCTTTGCTATGAAATGGCAAGACAGGGCTGCAAAAATTATGTTGTTGCCCGTAAAGGCATTAAGGTTTATATGAGAAACCCTATTGAAGTAAATGTTAAGTCAATCACAACCGAGAATGAGCAAAAGCTTTATCTTGGCGAGGGTGACGCAAACTTTATTAGGGGCAAAAGAGTTTTGATTGTTGATGATGTTGTTTCAACAGGTCAGAGCCTTGAGGCAATTGAAGAGCTTGTTACTAAGGCCGGCGGAAATATAGTAGGTAAAGCGGCTGTGCTTGCCGAAGGTGACGCAAGAGGCAGAAAAGATATTATTTATCTTGAGGAATTGCCGCTGTTTTTTAAATAAAACTGATAAATAAGGATTGAATTTTATGAAACGACCGTTTGCATTGATTGGTATTACTTATCTTTCTGTGCAAGCGGCGCTTTTTTATTTAGAGTCGGATTTAGCAGCGGCAATATTAACCGCTGTGTGTTTTATCGGAACGATTGTTTCGCTCTTTATACTTAAAAATAGAAATTTACGGCATACGGTGCTTTGCTTTTGTTTGACAGCAGCATTTGCAAGTACGATTTTCAGCGGATATAATATATTTGTTAAACAGCCGATTGTAGATAAATATTCCGAAAGAGAAATATATGTGACGGCAACTGTATTTGAGCAACCCACGGTGCAGTACGATACTTACAGATATTTAATTGAAACCGATAGTATAAACGGAAAAATCGAAAAACTGAAAATCTGTCTTTCAACAATTAATGAATTAAATGTTGAAGAATTTGACAGAATAAGCTGTGTTTTGCCATTAAAAGAATGTACTAAAAGTCAGATGATTGCTGACGGTGCGTTTTTACAGGCATCTGTTAATAAAAACTTTGCTTATATTGTAAAAAATACCGATGACAAGCCTCTGTATTATCAAGCTTTAAAGATAAGAGAAAATTTTGCGGACAGTTTTGAACAAAATATGTCGCAGGATTGCGCATCACTGTGCAGAGCGGTTTTATTGGGAGAAAAAACCGCTTTATCGCAAGAAATTCAGAACGATTTTACCCGTTGCGGCGTAAGTTTTTTGATAGTTGTGTCGGGTATGCATCTTGCCATAATCAGCAGTTTTGTATTTTTGTGTATCAAGAAAATTATAAAAAACAGAGTTTTGCGTTCGATGATAATGCTTATATGCGCATTTTCATTTATGGCGGTAACAGGATTTGCACCGTCTGTTGTAAGAGCGGGAGTAATGCTTGCCGTAGTGTATTCGGGAAAAATGTTTATGCGCAAAGGAGATTCGCTCAATTCGCTCGGAATTGCGGCTTTAATTCTCACCGTACCCAATCCTACAGCTGTTGCCGATGTGGGTATGCTTTTATCTTTTACAGCAACGCTTGGAATAATATTGTGGGCAAGAAAAATTACAGTTTATATAATGGGCAAATTTGCAAAATTGAAAAGACTTAAAAAGCCCGTTGAATTTACAGTAAACTTATTTGCTGTTTCCGTTTCTGCCACTGTATGGACAATGCCGATTTCAGTGTTGATGTTTGGTAAAGTATCGGTATTTTCAATCTTGCTTTCCGTTATACTTTCGCCTGCGGTAAGCGTACTTGTAGCTTGTGCGTTGCTTGCGGTGATTCTTTACGGCTTTGGAATTGTAAGTATTATTGCTTATCCGCTTACCTTTGTATGTGAGCAGTTAAGTAAGTATGTAATTTTTATTGTCGGCACATTTTCGGATATTCCGTTTTCTTCGGTAAACGCACGAAAACCGTATTTTTACATTTGGCTTGCTCTTATTGCGGTTATGGTGATTGTCGGATATTTTGTTAAAAACAAAGCAAACTATGCCGTTAAGAGCACTGTTATTTCGCTGTGTGTTCTTGCACTCGGTTTTGCGGTTTACTCCGTAATTGATGTAAATACAACCGTCATTAATATTTACGCAACGGGAGGAAATACGGTTACGGTAAAGCGTGGAAAAAATTGCTCGGTTGTCAGCTGCGGCGGAGAAGCAACAAATGTATATTATGCCGTGTCTGATATTATGGAAGATACGACTTTGCTTGATTTTTTGATTGTGCCTTCGGATTCGGACGGAAGTTTGCTTTATGCCGATATTTTCCAAACAAAATTTGACGAATCGGATGTTTTGATATATGATAGTAAAGGTGAGAATGAAGATAACGGTAATGTAAAATATTTTACTGTAAATAAAAGTTTTACGCTTAATTTAAATTCGGAAACAAAAGATGAAGCAGTAAGCACGGAAAGCGGTGTGTACCAGTATATCAGCACCGAAAGCACCACTGTTTTGTTACTTGACGGTAATTGCAAGGCAGAAGATATTTTGGAAAAACACAGAAAAGCAGATTACATAATTACCGATAAAGACGGAGATAATTTGCAAGATATTTGCGGTAAAAGAATTATTACGAATACCGACGATGCAAACGCAAAAGATTGCGAAGATATGATTTTTGTACGGGACAAAAATCTGCAGATTGTTATTGATTGACGGAGGAAATATGGCTGTACTAACAGATAAACAGATGGACAAGCATATAAAAGAAAGAAATTTTGCAAAGGTGTATTTGATTTACGGCGAAGAGCAAATGTATGTAAAAAAATATACCGATAAGCTTGTTACGGCTGTAGCAGGTAAGACACCGTCAGAGTTTAATTTTCATTCATTCGGTGACAGCATTAATTTTGACGAGCTTGCCGCCTCTGTACAAATAGTTCCGTTTATGAGTGAATTTAACTGTGTTCTCGTAAGCGATGCGGCTTTCGATGAATTTAATGCAAATGATAACGCAAGGTTTGCAGATATATACAAGGCAGTGCCTGACGGTTGCGTATTTATAGTTTCTTTGCCGTCTGTAAAACCTGTTAAAAATAAAACCGTTTTGCCTGCATTAAAAAAATATGCCGATAAAAACGGAATCGTTTGCGAGTTCAATACTCTTACTCAAAACGAGCTTGTTAAGTTTATTGCAAAATGGGCGAATGCAAACGGAAAATTCATTTCACAGGTAAATGCCACACAACTTATTTCGCTTTGCGGTCGTGACCTTAATATGCTGAAAAATGAGATAGATAAAATTTCCGCATATGCAAAGGGAGAAGAAATCTCTGACGAAGACATAGAAAAACTTGCGACGGTTACACTTGAATCAAAGATTTTTGCGCTTTCGGATGCTGTGCTTAACGGCAATGCACAAAAAGCCTTTAATACGCTTGACACCTTATTTTATCAGCAGGAAAAGACGGCGGATATGCTTTTTATTTTATCGCAGGCTTTTATAGACGCATACAGAATCAGAGTCGCTGATGAAAGCGGCGTACAAAAAACGGAGGTTGCGAGTAAGTTTAATTATAAAAACAGAGCGTTTGTACTTGATAATGCAAGAAGGGCAACAAAGCGAGTTTCTACGCAGGCTTTAAGAAAATCGCTTAGTTTGCTTTTGCAGGCGGAAACCGAATTTAAAAGTGTTTCGGTAAATGACAGAGTGTTCTTTGAAAAACTGATTGCACAGCTTTTGCTGACCGCTGAGAGGGGAAGAGTTTAATTGCTTAAAATAAAAGAGGCAATAATAGTTGAGGGCAGATATGACAAAATAAAATTGAAAAATCTTGTAGACACAACGATTATCGAAACAAATGGTTTCCGTGTGTTTTCGGATAAAGAAAAACAAACGCTTATCCGAAAAATAGCACAGACGAGGGGAATACTTGTATTTACTGACAGCGATTCCGCAGGTTTTGTTATAAGAAATTTTTTGCGTGGTGCGGTTGATAAAAGCAAGATAAAACATTGCTACATACCGCAGATAAACGGCAAGGAAAAGCGTAAGGCGCACGGTTCAAAAGAGGGCTTTCTTGGTGTTGAGGGTGTGAGCGACGAAGTGATTATTGACGCTATCCGCAAAAGCGGTGCAACAATCATAGGAGAAGAAAGTCAGGCTCAAAGCGGAGAGATTACAAAATCCGATTTATATCGGCTCGGACTTACGGGCAGAGAAAATTCGGAAAAGCTGAGGAAAGCACTTTTAAAAAATTTAGGAATGCCGTCATATCTCACTACAAACGCTATGCTCTCGGCAATCAATTGCTTATATTCGCTTGATGAACTGAAAAATATAGTTAATGAATTGGAAATTTAATAATCAGAATTTAAATCACCGTTTTTGGACATAATAAAAACGGTGATTTTTTTGTTAAAGAGATTAAAATGTGATTGTATCCTGTTTTCAATCGGCGGAGTTGCTTATGCTTTGCTTGAAATATTGTGGCGGAGAAAAACGCACTGGACTATGGCGGTTACGGGTGGGAGCTGTTTCCTTGCTATTTTCAGAGTATATAAAAAGTTCCCGAAACTTTGCCTGCGTAGTAAGTGCCTTATCGGCGGAGCGATTATTACATTTATGGAGGGAATATGCGGATTTATAGTGAATGTAAAATTTAAACTTAATGTCTGGGATTACAGCAATTGTACGCTGAATTTTAAAGGACAGATTTGCCCGTTTTACAGTATGTTGTGGACGCTTTTGTGCATACCTATAAGCTGCATATGCAAATTGCTTTGCAAAAACAAAAAAATTATTTAGCAGTCACTTTAGCGTCATTATGAGTATTTATAATAAACCTGTAAAATAAATTTGGAGGAATTATTATGGAAATACTCAAAGTTGAAAATCTTGTAAAAACCTACGGAGAGGGAGATAATATTGTAAATGCTGTTGACAATATTTCTTTGTCTGTAAATAAGGGCGAATTTGTTGCTATAGTAGGCGCAAGCGGCAGCGGAAAATCAACGCTTTTGCATTTGCTCGGCGGTGTTGACAGACCGACAAGCGGCAAAATTTATATAGACGGAAACGAAATAAATAATATGAATAATGATAAACTTGCTATTTTCAGACGCAGACAGATTGGCATTGTTTATCAGTTCTATAATCTTATTCCGATTCTTACGGTGGAAGAAAATATCTCTCTTCCGTGTGACCTTGACGGTAACAGACCCGACAAAGAGAGAATGGATTTGATTTTAAAGTCTTTCGGACTTTTTGAAAGAAGAAATCATCTGCCAAACGAGCTTTCGGGCGGTCAGCAACAGAGAACCTCGATTGCAAGAGCTTTAATAAATAATCCGGCTATTCTGCTTGCTGACGAGCCTACGGGTAACCTTGATTCAAAATCCACAGAAGAAATTATGAGTATTTTGAAAATGTCTAACCGTGACTTTAATCAGACAATAATTATGATTACGCACAATCTTGAAATTGCAAAGGAAGCCGACAGAATTATTACAATTCAGGACGGCAAAATTTTAAGGGAGGCGTAAGGCTTGAAGATACTGAATAAACTTACTGTTAAAAATTTAAAGTTGAATAAAAGCCGTACGATTGTTACGATTATCGGTATTATGCTTTCGTGCGCTTTGATTATGGTTGTTGCCGGTATGGCGGCAAGCGCACAACAGACAATGGTAAACTTACAAATTAATATTACGGGTAATTATGATTTATTTGTAAAAGGAGCAAACAAAAAAATTATTGACAATGCGCAGGCAAACAGAAATGTAAAGGACATTTATATAAAACAAAATCTCGGTTGCGCATATCTGCCGCAGGCGAAATTTGACACAAAGCCGTACATAAATGTGGTCGCATTTAACGAAAAATCATTTACAGACTGCTTTAATGTTACACTTAAAGAGGGCAGACTTCCGCAAAACGGAAACGAACTTGTGCTTTCGCAGAGTGTAATTGAGAACAGCAGAGCGGAATTTAAAATAGGCGATACAATTACACTTGACTTGGGCAAAAGAGTTTATGTATCGGGTGCGGAAATACCGTTAAACGATACCGAATATTTTATTGACGAAAATGGTTTGGAAAAACTTGTCGATACTCATAAAAAGACTTACACTGTTGTAGGTGTGTTTAATAAGGTTTCTTCATCATATTTTGCGGCAGACAGCAATTCTGCGAGCAGTTCCGCTTTCACTTTAGCTGAAGAAAATGCCGATATAAATGATTTGTTTATAAGCTTTACATCAGACGGTGAAAAAAATTATATTACAACGAGCGGTGAAATTTTAAATTTAACGGGTGACGATTTTGAGAGTTTAAAAAATAATTTTGAAGTTTATCTTGAAAACGGTGATTTTGATGAGGCGGATATAAACAAAGATTTGCTGAGATACAAAGGTTTTGCGCTAAGTGACGAGTATATGAGAATGCTTTTATCATTAGCTGTAATAATTATTGTAATTATTGCAATTTCAAGTATTTTTGTTATCCGTAACAGCTTTGCAATTTCAATTACCGAAAAAACAAAGTTGTACGGTATGCTTGCTTCAATCGGTGCTACATCAAAGCAGATAAGGCATAATGTGCTTTTTGAGGGCTTTGTGCTTGGCATAATCGGTATTCCGGCAGGCATTTTGCTTGGCGTAGGTGTAATTGCGCTGCTTGTGGTAATTTTGAACGCATTGCTCGAAAATATGCTGAACGGAATCTCATTTGTTTATGCTGTTCCATGGTGGGTAGCGGTTATTTCTGCTGTAATGTCAGCGGTTATTATTCTGTTTTCTACGCTTTCATCGGCTTTCAGAGCCTCAAGAATTGCTCCGATTACCGCAATCAGAGGCAACAACGACATTAAGATTAATAAAAAGAAAAGCTATAAATCACCGAAATTTATTAAAAAGCTGTTTGGTGTGGGCGGAGAAATTGCCTATAAAAACCTTAAACGCAGTAAAAAGAAGTACCGCACTACTGTAATTTCTATTATTATAACAGTTGCAATGTTTATTTCAATTTCCACCTTTATTGAGTACGGATTAAAAATTGCAGGTGATCACTTTAAGGATATTTCTTACAATATTACTGTACATGCAAACGATAAGCTGTCATATGATGAATACGAAAATGTTTACAAAAGAATCATTGCTGATACGGATATAAATTCAAGCATAAAAGCCTGTGAAAATTATTATGGAAATATAGTGGGGCTTACCGATTATTATACGGAGGATGCCAAAGCGGCAGAGTTATCGGGCGGCGATTTAGCGTATGTGTTTGGTGTGGATAATAAGAGCTTTAAGGAGTATGTAACCGCACTTGGATATAATTATGATGATGTCAAGGATAAAGCACTTATTACGAATGATTTTAAATACTACAATTCGGATAATATTCTTATCAAGGGTAAGGAATTTGACTTGCCTATGAACACTGTTGTAAAGTTGTATCCTAACGGAACCCCGTCATATACTGAGGATGATATTAAAGAAATTCAGAAAACAGATCCTGATTTTGTATATAATCCGGATGATTATAAGTCTGTTGACCTTGTTATATATGATACAATTAATAAGGAAGTGCCGGGGTCTATAGTTTCAAGTATTATGAGTACCCTAAATGAGGGAAGTGTGCTTGTAAGTGAGGATTATTTTAAAAAGCTGTTTGCCGAGGATAATGACCATACAACAGGAGTCATTGTTATTGATTCGGCTGACCCTGTAAATACGGTAGAATATATAAATAATCTTGATATAGAAAATCTTGATGTTTTTAATATTAACGAGCAAAAAGAACAGATGAATGCCATTGTGCTTATTATTGCAATCTTTGCTTACGGTTTTATTATTGTAATTTCACTTATCGGTATAACAAATGTGTTTAACACAATCAATACCAATATGCGTTTGCGCAGTAAGGAATTTGCGATGCTCAAGTCTATCGGTATGACAAAGAAAGAATTTAACAGAATGATAAGACTTGAAAGTTTGTTCTACGGTTTAAAATCCTTGCTTATCGGTGTTCCGCTCGGATTGCTCGGAGGTTATGCTATATTTAAGGCTACGGGAAATACCATTATGCTTGACTATTCATTCCCGACTATGGCTGTACTCATAAGCATAGTGTTCGTATTCTTTGTTGTATGGCTTATTATGAAAATTTCTATCAGCAAAGTGAATAAACAGAATATAATTGAAACCATACGCAACGATAATATTTGACATATCGGCTTACAGGGTGATATAATCACAAAAGAAGGGAAGTGTTAGTATGAAGATACTGCTTGTTGAGGATAACAAAAGCATAATAAAAGGACTTGAGTATGCATTTGCACAGAACGGCTACAGTTGTGAATACTGTCTTAGTTTAGACGAGGCTGTACGAAAAGCACCTTTTAATTATGATGCAGCAGTGCTTGATATAATGCTTCCCGACGGAAACGGCTTTGATTTGTTTAAAAAAATTCGCAGATATTCTGATTTGCCTGTAATTTTTCTTACTGCTGTTGATGATGAAGACAGTGTAGTAAACGGACTTGAACTTGGTGCGGACGATTACATAACAAAGCCTTTTTCTACAAGAGAACTTATTGCACGCATAAAGCGAGTGGCGAATAAAAACAGTAAAAAGAACATAATTACAGTATCGGGCGTTACGCTTGATTTGGATAAATCGGCGGTGTTTGAAAACGGAAAACAGCTTGAACTTACCGCACTTGAATATAAATTATTGTCGCTGTTAATGCAAAATGCAGGTAAAGTGGTAACACGAGAACTGATATTTGAAAAAATATGGGATGTATCCGGAAACTTTGTAAACGACAACACTCTTACCGTATATATCAAGAGAATACGCAAAAAACTTGATGCGGATATAATAAAAACGGTAAAGGGAATGGGGTATCAGGTTGCGGAGGTCAGCAAATGAAGAAGTCATATAGATTTGTTGCGCTGTGCCTTGCGCTAACAGCTTTTTTCTGTATTATCTCGGCTGTTTGTACGGCAGTCTGCCTTGAAAATGTAAGGAAAACAACCAACAGTACTGTAAATCGGCTTGTAGCTGTAATGCTTGAAAAATACCCTGATGTCAGCGAAAAAGAAGTAGCCGAAATACTTAATAATAAAACCGAATATACGGATAATTCGGAATTTTTAAATAAGTACGGAATTTACCCCGAAAAGGATTGGATTTCGTACAATAATCAAGGCTCGTATAAATATGTAGTTATTTCGGCAATTATTTGCTTAGCCTTTGGCATTGCTTTTATAGTGATATTTTTATTATATTTAAAAATGCAAAAGCAACAGACTATGGAAATAGCAAAGCGGATTGAACGCATTAACCTTGGCGATTATTCATTGCAGATTGACGAGAACAGCGAGGATGAGCTTTCTCTGCTTGATAATCAGATTTACCGTACAACCGTAAAATTCAGAGAGCAGGCGGAAAATTCAAGGAAAGACAAGGAAAACCTGCAAAAATCATTGTCGGATATATCACATCAGCTCAAAACTCCGCTCACTTCAATAATTGTTATGGTGGAGAATATTTTAGATGATGACGATATGCCGCTTGAAATCAGGCGTGAATTTTTAAATGATATTAAGCACAACACGAATACTATTTCTTTTTTGGTGCAAAGCCTTCTTAAGTTATCAAAACTTGACGCAGAGGCGGTTAAATTCAGATATGAGCAGGTTGAGGTGAAAAGCATTGTTGATGAGTGTATTAAAAATACCGCTGTAATGGCTGAAATTTTGGGTGTAAGACTTGAAACCGAGTGCAACAACATAATTCTTAATTGCGACAGAAAATGGCTTTGCGAGGCTGTTACGAATATAATTAAGAACTGCATTGAACATTCACAGAACGGAAATATAAAAATAACCGCTGACCAAAATAAACTTTATACAAAAATCAGTATAAAGGATAACGGCAGCGGTATAGATAAAGAAGATTTGCCGCACATATTTGAGAGATTTTATAAGGGCAAAAATTCAAGTGATGACAGTGTGGGCATAGGACTTGCCCTTGCAAAGTCGATTATTGAAAAGCAAGGCGGATACATAAGTGTATCGTCTGAACTTAATAAAGGCAGTGAATTTGTAATAAAATTCTTCAACAACTGAATATCAACAAAAAACAGGTTGCCGCTTAATTGCGACAACCTGTTTTTGTATCTTAGATTTCAATGCTTTTGATTGAATCAAACTCGTCCTGAATTTCTTTTGAAGGTTTCTTTGCTATAAGAGAAACTATAATATTTACGATAAGCGCAAGCGCAAAACCTAAAACAAGAGAATAAAGATTTGTTGCTTTGTAAAGAGTTGCACCGTTTACGAGCGGTAAATAGTCCCATACAATAACTGTGAGTGCGCCTGTTGCCATACCACTGATTGCACCTGCAAGTGTTGAGCGTTTCCAGAATAACGCAAGAAGTACAACAGGACCGAAAGCAGAGCCAAAACCTGCCCATGCGTCAGAAACAAGTCCCATAATACTTGAGTTAGGATTAATGGCAATTACAAAGCCGATAATTGCAACAACAACTACCGCAACCTTGCCGATGTTAAGAGCACTTTTCTCTGTAGAGTTTTTCTTAACGCCTTTGTAAATATCCTCTGATACGGCAGATGCGGTAACAAGGAGCTGGCTGTCGGCTGTTGACATAATAGCGGCAAGAATACCGCAAAGGAATATACCGCCGATGAATATCATTATTCCGTTATCGGAGAAGATCTGCTGAATAAGTCTGATGAATACTGTTTCGCTTGCTGTAGCATCAAGGTTTTCGATAAGATAACCTCTTGCAACAAGTCCGATAAGGCAAGATGCGGCAAGTGAAATGATAACCCATACGATAGCAATTTTTCTTGACTTTTTGATTTCAGAGTCACTTTTTACCGCCATAAATCTTATAAGAATGTGTGGCATACCAAAGTAACCGAGTCCCCATGCAAGGTTAGAAATAATAGAAACGGCAGAAACATTTGAACCGTCGTCATTTTTTAAGAAGTTAAGGTAATTATCCGGGTTTGTTACACCGCTGTCGATAAGTGACTGTGAGAAACTGTTGTTATATGTAAGAGCTACATAAGCGATTATCGGAACCGCCATAATGGCAACAAGCATTAAAAGTCCCTGTATAAAGTCTGTGTAGCAAACAGCCTTAAATCCGCCGAGAAATGTATAAACAAGAATTACAATTACAGCAACTATAAGACCGATTGTATATACAGTGTTGTAGTTTTCAGAGTTGCCGAAAAGTGTAGCGAAAAGCTTTGCGCCCGAACTGAATGCCGAGGCTGTATATACTGTGAAGAATATTGCAATAATAATGGCAGATACCATTTTTATTACGCCCTTATCGTCACGGTAACGGTTCTGGAAAAAGCTCGGAATTGTAAGTGAGTTTCCTGCAACGATTGTATATTTTCTTAATCGTGCCGAAACAATGTACCAGTTGAGTATAGTACCGATCAAAAGTCCGACTGCTATCCATACCTCACCTGTTCCCGCAAGGTAAACCGAACCCGGAAGTCCCATGAGAAGCCAACCGCTCATATCGGAAGCCTGTGCAGAGAGTGCAGCGGTCCAGCCGCCAAGATTTCGTCCGCCGAGGAAATAGTCCTCGTTGTTTTTTGTGCCCTTAGACGATACAAAGCCAATAATTATCATAATGACCATATATGCCGCAAAGGAGCATAAAACTATTATATTTGCTGTACTCATATTTTCCTCCTCTATTTTGTTATTAAACACAAATACTCTTTAATAGTACCAAATTTCAGCAAAAAAATCAAGTATATTCAATGTTGTAGCAGATTTATACAATAAAATATTTTTATATAATTGTATATTTATTACAGCAGAGCCAATAATAACAACGGAGGTGCTATTTATGAGCGAAAATAACAGCAGAAAGAAAAAGAGCAGATATGAAAAGGCAGGATTCTATACTGCGCTTTCTATCTGCTTAATAGCCGTAACTATGGCAGTGTATTCAACATATAATACTATATCGGGAGCAAAAGAACCTACGGAGCAACCCACCACCACGGCAGTGGAGGTAAATAATCAGGTGACAGGTATAACGGAGATTGCAGAGGAAACTACATTTCCTAAAGTTGCAAATGAAATAACTGTTCCTACAATATCGGTTACAATTCCCCCTTACACCGAACCTACCGAGCAGGACACAACAAGAAATGCCTTACAAACTATGCTTTCAACCGATTTAACTCTAAGTTATCCGCTGAATCAGAAAAACATTATAAGAGAATACAGCGAGAAAACAGTGTATTATAAAAGTCTTAATGTATGGAAATCGCATCTCGGAGTGGATTTTGCGGGTGAGATAGGCGATGAAGTAACCGCAATGACAGGCGGTGCGGTAATAAAGGTTGACGAGGATAAACTGTACGGAAAAACGGTAGAGATTGCAACCGATAATGCCGTAGTTATTTACAGCGGATTAAACGGAATAACCGTAAAAGAAGGCGATTCGGTAGAAAACGGACAGAAAATCGGTGTAATAGGTGCAGTTCCTTGTGAAGTACACGACAAAAATCATATTCATGTTGCCGTTAAGATAGACAGACAATTTGCAGACCCGCTTTCATTTATCAGCAACGGGGAATAAAATCTCCGTTTTTATCATAGATATAATTATAGCACGCCCTCGTATCGTTTCAGGGGCAAACAAAAAAGTGATGGTTGATTTCAGCCATCACTTTTATCTTATTCGTATTCACGATTTACAATTTTACAAAGTACGGTTATCTTTCGCTCTGATGCCATTCTTCATTGCCAAAGATAAAATCATCAATATCCATTACAATAATTCTCATAAAAACACCTCCTATATTATAGTAAACAATACCATTATATTCAGGAAGTGCAGGAATTATACAGGATTACTTGTTAATAATATTTAAGTATTCACAAATAATGTCAACTGCCTGCTCGGTAGAAAGAGCTGTACTGTTAATGCACAAATCATAGTTATCTGCCAAGCCCCACTTTTTTCCTGAATAGAAACTGTAGTAGTTTGCTCTGTTTTTGTCTGCTTTTAATACTGCCTGCTTTGCACGAGCGGGATCAATACTTTGTCTTTCGACTGCTCTCTTAGTTCTTACATCAATGTCAGCATAGATATAAATCTTAGCGAGGTTTTGGTGATCCTTCAAAACATAATCCGCACATCTGCCAACGAATACGCATGGACCTTCATTGGCAAGCTGCTTGATAATCTTGTGCTGTAAAATGTAGAGCTTGTCATTAACAGGTAAATCACCCATAGATGAAAAACCGTTACCGTAATTATAAAGTCCTAATGAAAGAGAGTACAAAAGGCTGTTTGTAGCCTTCTCATCAACATTTTCAAATACTTCAGGACTAATTCCGCTCTCTTTGGCTGCTAAAGATATAAGCTCCTTATCATAGAATGGAATGCCAAGGCGTTCTGAAAGAGCCTTTCCTATGTTGTGACCGCCTGAACCGTACTGTCTTGTAATTGTAATAATGTTATTGCAGCTCATATCATAACCTCCGGTGCAAAGAAATGTATGGAAAAGTAACTTGTATTACTTACTCTATACATATATATAATATCATAAATTTTTAAAAAATCAAATGAATTATACAATTTTTACAAAATTTGTGTAATCAATATAAATTGATTTGAGTTGCTTTGTGCACTATTACCATATAGCATATAAGAAATATATTGAGTTTGTACGAAGTCTGTCTGATATATAAACTATACAGTTGAAATAAGTAATTGCCTGTAATACAGTTATTTATCAATATAAGACTTTATCTTAAGATTACATATATACTATTAAAGATAAAAGCAATTTTTGAAATTAAATCAGTTTTCAATTTAATAATCGTGATACTTGATTTTATTAGATATATATGTAAGAGAGTATTATTTCAGACTAAAAATAGTATATTCCATATATGTAAACACTATATATTGAGTTTATAAGGATAAAGTAAAAATTATTTAAAATTTTTTGAAAAAAATTGAAAAAAGGGGTTGCAATTTGTAAAAAGGAGTGATATAATATCAAAGTCGCTTGAGGAAAGCACAAACAACAGAAAGGTTTGAAAACACAGAAAAAAGCTTTTAAAAGTAATGAAAGAGATTTCAAAAAACTTTTTAAAAACTTTGAAAAAAGTGTTGACAAACGAAAATGAATGTGATATAATAATTCACGCACTGTTGAGAGAGGTTCGGTAAGAACCGACAAAAAACTTTCCAAAAAGTGCGTAGGACCTTGAAAATTAAACAACGAGAAAGATAAAGGAACCCGTAATA
>OLVO01001137.1_pt1 | contig 28465 bp, 23 predicted proteins | sample 1672571 | NCBI WGS metagenome assembly OLVO01 (sample SAMEA3136700, study PRJEB25190) | human gut metagenome | biome: human gut; feature: human-associated habitat; material: faeces | place: Austria | collected 2013
GCGGTGGTACTACCAATCCGGAGCAGCCGTTGGTTAAATCACAAATAACAGTTACTGTTACGGCAGCAACATGGCTTGCCAAGACCGTAAGCAAGGATTTTAATTAATATGATTGCAGACGTTCATCTTATTCTTTAAAGCTGCACCGAAAGGCGGGTATGTTTCCCGTGCCCGCCTTTCTTTTCACTCATGCCATTGATAAAATTCAATAATTAAAAACAATACTAACCATCAACTAAAAACAATCCATGCAGAATAACAAATTCCATTATTGCCTGCACATACTGCCTATCTTGTTCTTTATGGCATTTGTGTCTGCAAGTTGCATCAAGGACGACCTTAGCGATTGTCCTGCTCCCCGCACTTCCGGATTTTCCTTGCAGGTAAAGGCTTTTGATGCCGACGGTGGAAGTCTCGGCAGTGAAACGATAAAAGACATCACACTCTATATATTCGATGCCGATAAGGCATTGCTCGATACCCGCAACATTCTCCTGTCGGAAATCGTATTCCTGGACTATCCCGGACACGACAACCTGAAGCTGGTGGCGTGGGGCAATGGCAAACAAGGCGCCCAGTCGATGCCCGCATTGAAAGAGGGCGACCACTTAGAGACGGCATTCGTGTCGCTCATCCAAACCCGGACAACCTTACCCGTGGCAGGCTCGCCTGACGACCTGTTCTACGGCACTATAGATATAACCCCCGATGCCGACGCTTCTGCCAAGGAACTCCCCTTGCGCCGCAAAGTCTCCGGGGTAGCCATTACGGCACGCTACCTCAGAGAGTACGTAGGCAGCACCGAAGGCGAGTACCACTACATCGTGCGCAAAACCACCGACAAGCTCGACTTCTACGGCAAGCCCAACGGCACGGAAGTAAACTACCGCCCCCAGGCGGCATTCAATGACAATGGCGAATTCGTATCCTCTGCTTTCAATATATTCCCTACCGAAGCGGACATTAAGATAGACATCTACCACCGCGACGTGCTGAAAACCACCGTAATTGCCGACAGTAACGGTAACTCCCTGCGTGTGGCGGAAGGCAGGCTGCTCAATGTGCTGGTAGACTTCCGGGGAGTTGTAAGCGTAGACGTCAAAGTCACCGACTGGGGTAAACAGGAGATATGGAAAGAATTTTAATACCTGATAAAATTAAAAATAAAAGTCGATTTAGATGAGAAAGATAGCAATACTGTATCTGCTTGGAGCATTACTTGTTTCGGGTTGTGTGCGCGATGAGTTCGATACCACGCGTGTGGTGGAAGGCGCAGCGGCGCGTATCAGTCTGAAGATAACATTGCCCGTTATGGGTGGTGGCACCGACACACGTGCAGTATCTGCCGATGTGGAAAAACGTCTGGACAACCTGTTCGTACTGGTATTCGACGGTGGGGGCAAAATAGTGACCAGACATAGATACACGGCACAAACCGGTGCTTCGCTTTCATCTTTGCTGATAGACACCCGTTCCGGTAAGGGCCATACGCTCTGCTTTGTAGCCAACGTCAAGGACGATATGGACAGTCAGTTAATGGCGCTTACCTCTTACAATGCCCTCAAAGGACTTTTGGTGACGGCTACCGAATTAAATCTTGGTCAGAGTACCGATGTTCCACTCATAATGACGGCAATTATGGAGAATGTAAATGTGCAAGAGGGAGCAAACTCTATCAGCAACCCCGTACAACTTCAATTCCTGGCGGCAAAAGTTACACTGACTCTTGTCGACAATACCCCCGACACTCAGGAAGTAACCATTATCGGTTGGGATGTGCAGGATGCTCCCACACGCAGCTACCTTTTCCCCGACGATAGTAAAGACGCCAATCCCAATCCGGAAACAGCAGGTGCCGATAAGGACGAATACTGGCTGACAACCGGAGTGGACTATCCTTTTGAGGAGGAAGACAAGCAGGCAGGAACTGCTACCCAAACGCTCTATGTCTTTGAAAACCGCCGTGGTGGGCGTATACCCAGAGCACTGCCAGCCGACCCGGATGAACAATACAGTAATATGGGGCTAAATGATAAAGACTCCCGCGGCAAGGCGTGGTATAAACCCAAGCGTGCCACTGCCATTGTTGTTACAGCCATGCACAAGGCAGATTTGGTAACAAGACAGATAAAGGCATTTATCTATTTAGGTCAGGACAACCACAGCGATTACAATATTCGGCGTGGGCATCATTATACCTTTACTGTAACGGTGAACGGTCTCAATGAGATTAAGATAGATTCGAATGTAGATTTTCTTGTGGGCGATTTTTTGGTGGATCATGGTGATAATCTGACAATGGATGCCCATCCGGATTTCCGCCCTATGCGTATTCAGGCTCCCAAAGGAACGGCAACCATGGAAATCCTGGATTCGCAGGGCAGGACTTACGACGACCCGTCGGGATTTGACGCTACCTGGCTCAAAATCTCTCCATTGAATTTGATGTATCATCAAGTGAAGCAACCCGGCAATATATGGCAGCAGGACGCAGACCCCGACAGCAAATTTGTGCGTCCTAAGTATATTCCGCACAAGAGTGTCAGAGCTAAGCTGGCAAGTAAAGGCGGATGGAATGCCATCCCTGCTGGAAAGGATGACGATGATGAAATGACCTTTGCCGATGCCACCCACCGCATGTGTTACAAGATTACCGACATACCGTTTACCGAGGTTACGGTTACACCGCAAACCTTGTACGTCTATGCTGATGACTTCCTTGAAAGAGACGGAACCCGTAATGCACGGGTACGCTTCACATATCATAAAGACGGAGATGCCCCGGATAAGTTGGGAGTCATGACTTTTGATATTACTCAAAGGGGATATATCTCTTTTTATCTGGACGACAGCCATCCGGATGCCGGACTGTATATTTTAAATGAAGACGGGACGCCGAGCAATGTAAAGCGGAAAACGGTAGTCGAGAGATTTCATGAATATAGAATAATGATGAATCCGGGCATTCCAGCCAGAGTGCAATATACGGGCGGGGTGAGGTGGGGATTCTCCAGGACCCGTTTGTATAACAAGCCGGATTTTTTCCGTAATGGTAAATATATGACAGCAAACGCCGTTTATAATGATGTAGTCCGTAATGGTAATGAGCCGACGGAATTCGGGAAGAGGACAGACTCTTATCGCGAGATGTATGGTAATAGCAATAGCGACTTGGGTAATACAATAGATCCGATTCCACCCTATACGGGAAGCAATAGCGGAGCGCCTTACTATTATCCTGATCCGGAAGAAAGGGATATTTATCATCCGATTTTTAGAACCTCTGCTGCGCGGTATTGTCACGAGAAGAATCGCGACCTGAATGGAGACGGTATCATTGATGATTCTGAAGCCTATTGGTATCTGCCGTCAGCACATGAATTAATAATGTGGGGCATTGCCGGAGCAATGAGGGATAGGTTTGCTAACCTCTCTTCTTCAGAGTCTGATAATGCTAATTCACAGATTCGTTCTGCTTATATGTCTGCATACAATGACCTTGAACTGTCTTATCATAGTAAATATAGTCAGGCTTTTGTGTGCTGTTTCAGAGAATTAGAGAAAACCATAACTAAATAGTGTAATAATTATATTGAATTGGAGTTACGATAGGGATGAGAAAGTCAGTGAAAATATTATTCGGATTATTTGTCTGCCTGGCGGCAACGACCGGTCATGCTCAGAAGGTAGTGAGTGAAAATGGGAAAGTTATTATAGACTCTTCGGCAATACCGCATGTGACAACTAAAAAAGCACGGACTACTACCGCTACATCCAAGTTGAAAGGGTCGAACACAGCCGATGATATAGCGTCTCAGGTAAGTAATAGCTTGGTATATTATAAGTTTGAAGTCGGACAGGTATCCACGGACAGGCTTTCGTGGAACGATGCTATACTTGCATGCGCAAATAAGACGGATACAGGTGGCGGTTGGCGTCTTCCTACCCAAAGGGAGTTGCAGTTAATGGTTGTACTGTCTCCGGAACTGGAACAGTTTGGACTTTTTAAAGCAAGTGAATTTTGGTCTGCTACAGAATGGAAAGGGCAAACTGGAAATGTAGGAACTCAAGCATATCGTGCTAAAGTGGATACGAGAGCAAAAGGTTATGAGCATAAATTTAGTTTGTACGATAAATATACTCTATCCTTTTATCGCTGTATCCGCGACCTCGACTGAAAGTGTTTATTTCACGCTTTAGACCTGTAATGTCTTGATAATTAGAAACGAAAACAATAGTCAATATGAAAAAGATAATAATCCTGTATTTTTTCGGTGCACTGCTCCTGTCCGGGTGCATGCGCGATGAGTTCGATACCACACGTGTGGAAGAAGGCATCGCTGCGTGTGTCAGCCTGAGAATGCTGATGCCCGATATGACCGGTGCTGTCAGTGCAGGCGGCAGTACAGGCAATACACGCGGTGCACTCGGTTCCGGTTCCGACACCCGCACCGTTTCTTCCGATGTGGAGAACCGGCTGGACAACCTGCATGTACTGATATTCAACGGTAGCGGCGAGGTCGTGACCAACCGCAAATACACGGCACAGCCCGATGGCCCATCGCTCTCGTCTCTTCAGATAGACACGTGGTCGGGCAGTAACCATACATTCTGCTTTGTGGCAAACAGTAAGGACGATATGGACAGTAGGCTGGCTGCCGTTACCTCTTACGACGCTCTCCGTGAATTCATGGTAACGGCGTCCGGTTTGGACTTTGGTCTGAACTCCACCGAGCCTCTTGTAATGACGGCAATCCGGGAGCATGTAGACGTGCAGCCGGGCACCCATACCATCACAACCCCCGTACAGCTTCAATACCTGGCGGCAAAGCTCACGCTCACCGTCACCGACGCAACTCCCGCGGGGCAGGAAGTAACCATCATCGGCTGGGATGTGCAGGATGTTCCGGTGCGCAGCTACCTCTTTGAGGGCAATACCGACATTAATCCCAATCCGGATACCACTGCCGACGACAAAGATGAATACTGGCTGACAAGTGCCGTAGACTACCCCTTCGAAACGGGAGACAAACAGGCAAAGACCGTTTCCCAAACACTCTATCTCTTTGAGAACCGCCGGGGCGGACGTATAGCCAAAGCATTGCCCGGTGACCCCGGCAAGCAATATCCGGGCATGAAGCAAGACGATACCGACTCACGTGGCAAGGCATGGTTCAAACCCGGGCGCGCCACCGCCGTTGTCATTACTGCCATGCACACAACCGATGTCGAAGTGAAGCGGGTAAAGGCATATATCTACTTGGGCGAAGACAACCACAGCGATTACAACATTCGTCGCGGCCATCACTACACCTTTAACATTACAGTGCGTGGCGTTGACGATATCAAGGTAGATACGAATGTAGACTCTTCCGTAGGCGATTTCCTCATAGACTACGGCAGTAACCTGACCATGGACGCGCACCCCGATTTTCGTCCCATGCGCATGCACGCCGCAAACGGTACGGCCGTTGTGGAGATACTCGATTCGCAAGAACGGACCTGCAATGAACCGGGTTTTGATGCCGACTGGCTGAAAATCTCTCCCTTGAATCTGATGTATCACCAGGTGAAGCAGGCATCGCCCGACGATGTGTGGCAGCAGGCAGCCAACCCCGAAAGCAAGTTTGTGCGTCCCAAATATATTCCGCACAAAAGCATCCGGGCAAAGCTGGAAGCTGAAGGCAAGAGCGGCTGGCCTGCCGTTCCCTCAAATCAGGACGATGACGATAGCCTGCCCTTTACCGATGCTACCCACCGCATGTGCTACCGGATTACGGATATACCGTTTGCCGGGTCGTCCATAATCGACCGGACTTTCTACGTCTATGCCGACGAATTTTTGCAGAACGGCGGCAACCGTACCGCACGGGTGCGTTTCTCGTTCTATAAGGATGGGGGAAATGCGGATAAACCGGAAATACGGACTTTCATTATCAATCAGTCGGGTTATCTCTCTTTTTATACGGATGATAATCATAAGGGTGCAGGGCTGAATCTTTTGAATGAGGACGGAACGCCGGGCAGTGTGAAAAGGAAAATGGTCGTGGAAAGGTATCCGGAGTTCAACATGGTGATGAATCCGGGCATCGACCCATCGCTGCAGAACATAAGCACGATGCAATGGGGATTCTCCGACGATTATGTTTACAACAGTCCGGACAAATTCCGCAATGGCAAGTTCCTGACGGCAAATATGGTGTATACGGATGTGCAGCGTACGGATAACGAGGCAACCGGATTCGGAATGGCATCCGGTTCTTACCGGGAAATGTACGGAAGCGAGGTACGCAATACTAAAATCGGCGCTTATACCGGTACTGTTACCGGACCCTATTATTATCCGGACCCTGCCGCAGACATTTATCACCCGATATACAAGAGCTCCGCCGGACGGTATTGCCACGAGAAGAACCGCGACCTGAACGGTGACGGCATTATCGACGCATCCGAAACCAACTGGTATCTGCCTGCGCAGCAGGAGTTGCTTCTGATGCTTATTGCCCTGCCGCAAGACGAACGTAGCTTTGCAGGCAGCAGTTTTATCTCTTCTACCGAAACGGGGCCTCGTAATTATGGTTACGCAGCGGTTGGCATGAGGCAGGGTTATCCTTTTATATTCAGCAATACACAGGGTAAAATGGCGTCGGTGACTTATACTGTCCGTTGCGGCAGGGAACTGAGGTGATGTTGCATGTGAATGAATGTACGGTTATACGCAAATGAAACAGCAATGAGGATATGAGAAAAAGCATGAGAACATTATGGGTTGTGCTGTGCTGCCTGACGGTAGCGACAGGTTATGCCCAGGAAGTGGTGAAAGAGAACGGGAAAATCATTATAGACGCTTCTGCCATACGGCACACCAAGGTTAAGAAAGCGCGTGCCACGGACGGCACAAATGCCAGGCTCGGTACGGATGATGAAACCAATATCGGTTCGGCAGCGAGCGACGAGCAGGTGTATTACAGGTTTGAACTGTCTGCTGCCAGATTTGCCGCTACCTGGATTAATGCCGTAAACAGGTGCAGGAATCTTGCCGATGATGGCGGCGGCTGGCGTTTGCCCACACTAAAGGAAGCGATACTGATTTACATCCTGTGGCCGGAGCTACAGCAGGCAGGGCTGACGGGAGTGGCAGGAGGAACGGCTACCGAAGCGGGTGGGGGCGGAAACTCATACCCGTATGTACGTTATAGTGATACGGGAGCCATTGTGCTGGACGCGAAGAATGTTAGTACGGACAGATATTTTCGCTGCATCCGCGACCTTGATTGAAACTGTAGGTTCTGCTTTGTTGTCCGTGGCGGTTGGAAAAAGTAAAAGTATCCGGCTGGTATTGATAATAAGGCTTTTGCCTGAACTTTAGAATTGGAATTAGAATGATAACGAAATTAATAGAACCCGAAAACAGTCCCAATGTTATGAATAAAAAAGGTTTGTCCCGACTTTGTTCGTGTTTTTGTTTGTTTGCACACAGAGGGATATGCTACGGAATCGCTTGCGGAGGCGTCCTGTTTTTAGCGATTTTCGTAGCCGTTTTCGGTTTTCCTGTATGGGTGGCGGAGCTTTTCGAGAAGCGGATGGAGGCACGTAGGAAAAATAGAGTGGTGAACGCCGGCAGATGAATGATAATCGGTAAATGAATATTGAGTGAGAGCCGGTAGATAGATAAATGACAGATAACAGAAATATTGATAATCTTAACAATTGATAACCCGTAATGAAGAATCCTAAAAAAGAAACGCGTGATGTCATAGCCAAGCACGTCCGTTGGACCGAAGCATTGCGCGTAGTGCGCGCTTACCACCCCGAAGTAACCATTATCCTGCCCCAGGAGAAAACTCAGATTTATCCCGGCGACGATGTGCGGGGCATGATTGCCCCTGCCGTCGGCGTCATCCGCCATGCACTCGATGCAGGAGTGTGGCAGTGGCACGGATACACTGCCGAGTCGCGTGTGAAGCAGGTACGCACCCTGCTCAGCCATTACTTCCATTATCACGAGGACAGCATCCATCCGGCAGAACTCGACCTGATGATTGAAGATTTGCTGTTTGTGCATAAAGTCTGAGGGGAATTTCATGAATTAAAGTTGCTTCAATATTATTACTAAGTAAAACGTAATTTAACCGAATTATTTATGCGTATCTCAAAAGTGATTTTTATTTGCTGTTTTCTTCTGCCGTTCTTGGCTTCTTGCACCCGGGACGAAATAGAAGACAATAGTTATCCGTTAGCCGAATATGACGGCACGGGTGTTTTGTTTCGCTTAAAGGCAGAGGCTTTTGACGATACGGGTTCCGCTACCCGCACCGTGGATTTGACCGCACCTTTCGATACTCTTTGTGTCTATGTTCTCAAAGAGGGCCAAATTGATATCGACCGTGAAGTTAAATTCCCCGATCCTGCAACAATTATGGTGGAAGGGCTCGAAACCGGCACCTACAACCTTCTTATATTAGCCATGAAAGGTAACTATAAAGAGGATGGAGCCCGGATACATAAAATAGAGAAAAGTTCCTCACCGTGGCTGTCTTTTCCTGAAAATACGCCGGCGAAGCCTCTGAAAGCCCAATATTATTATACGAATCACAAGTTCTCGGTAATAAACGGAAAAATCAAGATAGAGGAAATACGCATTCCCCAAGCTGTAGGGCTGGTTTCTTTTGATATACAATACAAAAGCGATTACGTGCGCAAATCGGTTCACGACTGTCATTTTATTCCTTCGGAAGACAGCAGGAGCTATTCTGCCCTGCATGCAGACGGCAGCCATTCGGGGCAGCGAAGCATAGCATCCTTCTCGTTATCGGAACAAAAACAGTGCTTATTTTTCCCTACCGTAAAGGATGGTTTTTCCGGTCAAGTAGTAGTAAATACAATGAATCACCGAAAGGAAAGTTTTGACACGGAGTATGATGCAAAGGCAACCTTAGATGCCGCCAGGCATTCTACCATACATGTGCAGGCTGTACATCCGGAAGACAATATGGGTACTAACCTTGCCGATGAGCTCACTCCTCTAAATTATTATACGATTCTAAGTGATGAAGAACCTGCTTCAGTCTATACCAATGCAAATCTACGGTCATTTCGTATAACCCAACCTTTGCAGATAAATATGGAGAACGATAGTTTGCACATGAGATTTTATTCTCCCGTAGGCATAAAAGAGGTTACAGTCATGGCAAAAAGTCCGACTATGGATGAATATGTGGAGTTCGTTTACATTGACAACATTCCGGCATTTGCCGACATTAAGACATCGATAAAGGTATTGGAGAAAGGATTATACCGCACTGAATCAGGTAAAGTTCTACAATTTTCAGCAGAAGAGATGAATCCGGCTTCCTTGAGTCTTAAGATAGCTTGCAACGACCCGTATTGGACTAAGATTTCTCAGATAAAAGCGAAATGGTACATCAAATTCGTACTTAATGGAGGAAATCCCGTAACAGGAACTCCCAACAAGAACTGGTGGGGAATACGCCCTGTACATTGCAGGGAAGCTGTTGCACTCTTTTTGAATATCGGATATATGTGTACGCTGGAAAAGTTCCAGCAGCGGGTTTCGACGTTCCAAGGAACCTTTCTTGACAATAACAGGTATCCAGTTGACACATCAACGCTTATATCCAGACTGGAAAACCTTTCCGGATTCGACATCGGACTTATATATAGTGGCAATGGTGTATCAGGATTAGGCGGGGGCAGAACATGGGGAGTCTATCAGAAATCTTTCCTTTATCATTACGAAAACAGCGGCGGATGTTGTTCCACTATTTTTCACGAATTAGGTCATTGTTTAGGCTACAGCCATAATAGCACCATGACATACGGACAGTGGGCTTCGGGATGCGCCGATGTGTTCTACAAGAATAACATAAAAGATTTTCCTGTCAATTCCCACACAATATTAAAATCAAGAAGTAATCCCAATATCTACTAATAATTATGAAACATTTGTCTGTTATTATATCTGTATTATTTTCAATACTTTGCATCGGATGCTCTAAGGAGGATTTTAACGATGGAAAAACCAATGATGTTCAGAACAAGCATTCTCTCCGGCTTTTGGTCTACACACCGACTTCGGAAACTGTTCTTAGTACGGACCTGCCGGGAAACATAGAGGCTTATCTGTTCAAAGAGGGAGTTCTGTCCGACGTTTACAAAAATCTGACAGTGGATAAGAACGGATACACTACAATCAGCTCGTTAGCCGAAGGAGAGCAAATCTATTTCTTTGTAAACACCGGTAATCTGCTGGATGGGATTACACAGGAAATAGGCCGATTGAAAGAGACCGAACTGCTTGCCACTACAATATCCTCTGCCTCTCCTCAAGCAGATGGAGAGAAACCGGTGATGACCGGAAAGGCAGACTTAACCGGAAGCCAGGAGAGTACCACCCAAGTATTGCTTACACGGGCCATTGCCAGAGTAGACTTAAACATAGCTGACGATGCCGACATACAAATCAATAGGATAAGTATGGATAACATACATTGTGAAGCATTCCTGCTTCCGCAAAATCCGGTCAGTTCGCCGTCCGGTGCAGCATTGGCAAAAATAGATACTACATTCAATACCCCGTTGAAGCCGGGTGAATATGCCGGATTGGTCCACCTGTATGAACAAGTGGGGGACGGTATTCCTGTGGAGCTGCACGGCACCCTTGAAGGCGATCCTGTTACACTTTCACTGGCACTGCCTAACACAATCCATAGAAACCACATTTATAAAATAAAGTTATTTAGCGGAGACAGTTCTAATTTGCAGGCAAGCATATCCGTGGAAAATGAAAGTTGGGAAGTTGAAGAAACTATCACGGCAAAACCTTCTACCCATATTTTGGTTAATAGTGAACTTTCTACTTTGGCTGAAGGGGCGTATATAAGTGCAACAAAAGATACGGTTTACCTCCCGAGCAAGGAGTCAACGTCAATACTTGTACTGGATAAGATACCGGAAGATGCGGAATTCACAATTGATGGGACAACAGCCTCCATTACTCCGTATACGGAAACTCGTGCCGACCTTCAAGGGAAAAAGTTCTTGGTACGCAATTCTTGGAAAAAACCGGGTACTAAGACGGAATATATGTACCTGAATATGCACAGCAAGAGGCACCCGGACTACTACAGTGGCCGGCTGGTAATTGTTCAGTCCAATGCAACGACCTTCAAGGGAGAATTGTATAATCATCTTACAAACACTCCTCCCTATAACATTCATTTCAATAAATATGTCGACAGTGCTTTAGGCCAGATAGAGGTACCTAAGAACTATGAGGTTATTGTCAGTGGTGGCAGTTGGCTAAGGGCGATACCCCAAGGAGACGGAGTTTATGAGATTCAGGCAGGCTACAAGCCTAACGATCCGGAGGCCAATGGCAGCACTCAGGAGGGTTTGCTCACCGTGAACGGCCCGAATGGCATACATGAAACATACACCGTTACCCGGCTGAATCGCGGCTTGCCTGTTGTCCTTATGGGTGACACTTACTGGTGTCGTTTCAACTTACAAGGAAACTCAAAGAGTTTCGACGACCAGATAACCGTCAGTGAATCTGAAACAATAGGTGATCTGTCTGCCTATTTTGCCTCTTGTTCTGACGAGGATTTTGTACGTTTAACCGGCAGTCAGTACAAAGGGCGCTATACGCAGGGAATGAATTTAAAGTATGACGCATCCGTCCCGCGTTTCTATTTCGATTCGTATGAGTCGCTCCAGAATCCGGCAATCATAGGGAATGGATCGGTAAGCAGCCATTGTCCGGAAGGATACCAGCTTCCTACGTCGAGAGATTTTGAGCTTTTGCTAAAATCGGGGGCTATTAACTACACGCTTAATGGCACACCGGTAAATTACACAACGGGTAGTGGAAGACCTGCCGTTATTTCAGCCCATAGCCGAGAAAATATAGCGTGGGAGGGAGGGCTCCTTGCAACAGCCAATTACATCCAAATCGCTTTTGACGAAAACAATCTGGTCTTGGGAGGATTAGGCCATCAATTTGATTCTTCAAAATCAATTGCTGCAAAGGTATTGTGGGCAACCATAAGTGGAGGGCACCAAAGCTGGACTCATACAGGGACTACAGCCAAGGCGGAAGACCATAATGTAAACAAATCCCGTACGATTCGCTGCATTAAGACGTCACCGGCTTTTATAATAGAAGAATAATTCGGGGTTAATTCTTGGTGGCTTTTTCTTAGTATGATTGGGGAATTTGAGCAGAGTGACGCTGTGCTGCCTGGCGGTAGCGGCAGGTTATGCCCAGGAAGTGGCGAGAACGGATACACTGCCGAGTCGCGTGTGAAGTAGGTATGTATCCTGCTCAGCCATTTTCCACTATCAAGAGGATAGTATCCATCCGGCAGAATTCGACCTGATGGTTGAAGATTTGCTGTTTATGTCTACGGGTTAATGTAGAAGGCTATGATGAGAACAGAATTAACGATAATAGATTTAATTAATTGAAAACATACTTTTGTTGCGCTTGAAATACAAAACAAAATAAAGCCTGTCTCAGCTAAATCAGAATTTACCGATACCTGACCATTCATCAGAAGTGGTAGAAGTTCATCACGCTGCTTAGTCAGATTTGAGATTTCCTCTTGCAACTTGATTATCTGCCTGAAAATAGGTGATATTAATTCCTCGAATTTATCCGCAATATCTTTATTATCAGGTATGGCGATTGTGCTTTGTTGTAAATGGTCTTGCGTAATATGTCCCATCGTTGTTTTCCTTGCTTCTGCCATTTTCTTGAATACATCGACATAATCCAAAAGTTGAAAATAGTAGAATGACTTCGGGAAATCATTTGCAGATGTAACCTTAAAGATGTGCTGATTAAGTCCTCCAAGCCCATAAGCCCAGAGCATAACTTCCAGTGATGCCGACCATGAAAATAGCACATCACCATTATACACCTTTACTGATTCTGGTATATTTGACGTTACCTTTTCAGTGTCAACAGAAATACCATCGTGCATTTCTCGTATCTTGATGACAGGTAATGGTACTTCATTATCCTTTGGTCTGAATTTCTGACAAGCCAAACCATTTGTAAAAACAGCAATTTCAAAGAGATTCCCACAATGCCAGCCAACAGGAATCTTACGTTTTAACTTCTCATTCCAAAGCATTTCACCCCCGCTTGATTTATACGGCTTGCCCTCCTCGTTGGGAAAATCAAACTGCACAAACCAATAATCATAGAGTTGTTTTGCCATCGCCTCTAAATTCTGATTTAGCAGTCTCTTATATTATATATAAAGACATAAATATCAGAATTATGAAAGAAAACATCATTCAGGCGATAGTTGCGGAAATGCAGCGTGACTTGGATTGCCGACAAATGGCACGGCTTAAAGCTGTGCTTACATCAGAACTGCATAATGTAGAAATCATTGAAAAGAGCGATTGTGCCACACAGCAAACGCAGGAGAATGAACTTCTTCTTAACTCTTTTATATCAGCCAAAAAGATAGAGGGATGTTCAGATAAGACATTAACTTACTACCGTAATACCATTGAACGGTTGTTAGTCACGCTTTCATTGGCAATTTGTCACATTACGACAACAGATATTCGTACTTATCTATCCGATTATCAAGAAGAACACCAATCGAGCAAAGTGACCATTGACAATATGCGACGCATCTTTTCCAGCTTCTTTGCATGGTTGGAAGATGAAGATTATATCGCTAAAAGCCCGGTAAGACGCATTCACAAAGTTAAGACAGATTCACTTGTAAAAGAGGTGCTTTCTGACGAACAGTTGGAGCAACTTCGAGATAGTTGCACGACCAAACGAGACCTTGCTATTATAGACTTTCTTTCATCCACGGGCATCCGTGTGGGTGAGTTGGTCAAACTGAGCCGTGAAGATATAGATTTCCACGAACGGCAGTGCGTGGTGTTCGGAAAAGGTAACAAAGAACGTGTCGTTTACTTCAACGCCCGTACCAAACTACATTTGCAACAATATCTTAATGAGCGAACAGACAGCAATCCAGCCTTATTCGTTTCCCTCAATTCGCCACACTCACGACTGACTATCAGCGGTGTGGAAGTTAGAATCAGAAAAATGGGGCAAGCCCTTTCTATGCCAAAAGTTCATCCTCATAAGTTCCGTCGTACCCTTGCAACAATGGCTATCGACAAAGGTATGCCCATCGAACAGGTGCAGCGATTACTTGGTCATGTACGCATAGATACCACACTACATTATGCTATTGTGAATCAAAACAATGTAAAGTTAGCTCATAAGAAGTATTTGGGATAATAACCGTGCTGATTTCTGCTTTAAAATTTGTACTTTTGCAGTCTAATATGGAACGCTAATAAAAGCACTATGGACTTGCAGAGAATCAATAAACATAAGCAATCGTTTGATGACATTTGCCATTATATCGAAGACGATAATGGAGCGGATAAAATAGAAGTATGGTTTGCGAGAGAATTGCAGATTATATTGGGGTATGCAAGATGGGAGAATTTTCAAGTAGCATTGACTCGCGCTGTTGAATCATGTAAAACGCAGAATATCAACATAGACGACCATTTTCGTGAGGTCACGAAAATGGTTACTTTGGGTAGCGGGGCTAAGCGTGAAATACAAGATTTCATGCTGACTCGTTATGCGTGCTATCTTGTCGCACAGAATGGCGACCCTAAGAAAGAAGAAATAGCTTTTGCACAAGGTTATTTTGCCGTACAAACTCGACGCGCAGAACTTATTGCGGAGCATATAGAACAATTGTCGCGACTTGAAACAAGAGATCGTCTGCGTTCTTCCGAAAAACAATTATCACGTAATATTTATGAGCGCGGAGTGGATGATAAAGGTTTTGGACGCATTCGTTCTAAAGGTGATGGTGTGTTATTCGGTGGGCATACAACAGAAGATATGAAGAACCGGCTTGGCATTAAATCGACACGCCCATTAGCAGATTTTCTTCCAACTCTTACAATTGCAGCAAAAAACCTTGCCACAGAAATGACAAATTACAATGTCGAACAAAAAGACCTTTATGGTGAGCATAGTATAACTACCGAACATATGGATAACAACCGCAGCATCCGACAAATGCTCGGTCAGCGAGGCATACGCCCGGAAGAACTGCCAGCAGCTGAGGACATCAAGAAGGTAGAACGACGCGTTGCTTCCAATGAAAAGAAAATTGAGAAATCTTCTTCAAAACTCCCAAAACTTAAACCTGAAGACAACTAATGAATAAGTTATCATCAATCGCATATTATGTAACTGATAAAATAAGTAGTAATGATATTTCTTTATCCGAATACGTTACTACAGATTGTATTTTACAAAATAAAAAAGGACGAGAGGTTGCATCTAATCTTCCGCCACAGCCTTGTTGTCTCACTCGCTACCAACGTGGCGATATATTAATAGCAAATATCAGACCATATCTCAAAAAGGTTTGGTTTGCAGATATAGATGGTGGAGCCTCTTCTGACGTGTTGGTTTTTAGAGCTAAAGAGGGACATTCACCAAGTTTTCTTTATGCCGTACTACTTCAAGATTCTTTTTTTGACTATGTAATGCAAGGAGCCAAAGGAAGTAAAATGCCTCGTGGAGATAAAGAGCAAATTCTAAGATACGAAATGCCAATACTTTCTTGTTCGGAGGAAAGCATTGGCACATTTTTCTTGAATCTTGACCAAAAAATCAGACTCAATGAGCAGATAAATCAGAATTTAGAGGCGGTAATAGCAGATGTAATGGACTACAAATTTTTATCAAACGCAGAAACGCTACCCAAAAGGTTTATTGGCGATATTGCCTCAATAAAAGCCGGTGGTGACTGTCCTCAAGAATGGTCTAAGTATAAAACAAAAGATTGCCAAATACCAATATATTCAAATGGCACCGACAATGAAGGTTTATATGGTTATACAAAAGAACCTACAATCCTTAAACGTGGAATTACTGTTGCTGCAAGAGGGACTATCGGATATTGCACAATGCGAAACGGTGGCTATGTTCCAATAATCAGATTACTTGCAGTAACACCGAATGATATAGGAGGTGATGTGTATTTACATCAGATTTTTAATAGAATAAAATTTAGAAATGACGGTTCTATACAACAGCAATTGACAGTGCCAAGTCTTGCATCAATAGAAATACCATATCCAAACGCTTCTACACTTAAAGCTTTTGCAAATATAACTTATCCGCTTATTGAGAAGATAAAGCAGAATAAGATTCAAATAGAAGAGTTGACTATGCAGCGTGACGAACTCTTGCCTCTCTTAATGAATGGTCAGGCAATGGTAAATTCTGATTTAGCTGACGATTAAGTTCTATTTTGAGGTCAATAGTGCGAAGTAACTTACCTATGCGTTTTTGTTCCTCCAATTCGGGAATCCATACAATGCAATCTTTGATTTTATCAGGTGATGTATGCCGGATTTTAGTTTGTTGAGCAGCAGCACTTAGCTGCTGTTTAACAAGATTTGAGGATATAAGATAAAAAGCGAAATCCTTGTCTAACAAATGTTCTTTGCAAACAATTTTTGCCACATCTTGGCTTTGAATATATTTACCGCTTTCGGGAATGATAGCGGTAGAGCCAAGCAACCCAATAGCCTGTTCTGTCAAAGGTGTTATAATGTCTCCCTCTTTCAGTAAAAAATCCGGTTTGAAGTCGCCAATGTAATAAAGATTGTCTTTAGCCTTATTCTCTTTAAAGCAATTATTTTGGTAATCGAAATTCCCGCAAGTCAAGCGCACATATTCACCCTTAGCGGCATAGAACTCGCCACTGAGACTCGCACCTCTTGTTACATCAAGTATCTCTCCTAATTTGTATTTTTTCAATTCCATTTACCGTGTTGCTTTTTTAATATAATCTTGAATCAAAGATAGATTGACCTCTATCTCTTTGTGCTTAGCTAAAAGGTGGTTCAGATACTCTTTCGCCTCAAACATTTTTCGTGCTCATGTATTTGCTCTATTAACGGTCCGCCAATAAATGGGGATGAACAGTTTCTACGGCAAATTTTGCATCCTCTATTTGCCGCTATAAACATGTCAAGCAAATGTCGAATAGCTTTAATTTGTTCCTGTGCATCTTTCGACGAACTGCGGGCAACACGTAATGCAACGATTATAGCTATTACACTAATTATAGGGCTTAATAGAGTAGCCCATTGGGTCAAACTATCAAGCATGGTTTATTGATTGAATTTCAATGTCTTTAATTGAGCTATTATCTCATTTTCAAGCCGATGGCTTTCGGCAAACTGCTCGGTGAGTGTTTTTTCGTAGTCTGCCATACGCCTCTTGAACTCCTCTTCTGTAATATCAACATATTCAATCTTAATGTCGAAATACTGTCCGGCAGAAAAGCTATACCCTTTTTCTGCCACTTCTTCGTAGGATGGAGTAACAGAGAATTGCTCTACCACCTTCTCGTTTCGGAAAATATCTACAATCTGCGCTATCTCATCGGAACGGAGATTCGTCTTTTGGTTCTTCCCTATTTTGATAGTCTCACCAAGTTTGCTCGCATCAATAAATACAGGCTTTTCGGTCTTGTTCTTATCGATAAAAACCACACTGACATTCGTACCCGTGTTAGCGAAGACATTACTCGGCATACTTACCACACCTTTCAGAATCTTATTGTCCACAAGGTGTTTGCGAATTTTGAACGCAATGCCACTCTTGGCTGTAATGAATCCGGTAGGTACAACGATAGCTCCCTTACCCGTGTCTTTCAAGCTGTATAGCAAATGTTGAAAAAAGCAGAGGTATATTTCCATCCCCTTCTTGTCTTTGTTGGGTATATTGGGAATGCCTGCAAAGAAACGTCCGCGATAATGGTCGGCTTTGAGGTCGGAATGGTACTCGGAGAAATCGAGCTTGAAAGGCGGATTACTAACGATATAGTCAAATTTACGCAATTCGTGTCCTTCTTTATGATAAGGGTGTTTCAGCGTATTGCCTTGTATAACGTGCGTCAAAGAATGGCTCATACTGTTCAGTATAAGATTCAGCATCAACATAGTAGAGGATTTGTCGCTGATATCCTGCGTGAACACCGTGCAGTTCTGCTCTCCAATTTGGTGGGCAAGGGCAATGACAAGCGTGCCTGTCCCGGCTGACGGGTCATAGCAAGTTACACTTTTAACATCCTCGCTCTCATCGACGAGTAGTTGCGCCATAATGGATGCGATTGCATGGGGCGTATAGTATTCGGCATAGTTGCCGCCACCATTGGAATTGTAGTCCTTAATAAGGTATTCAAAGATGGTGGAGAAGAAATCATATCCGGCAGCAAAAGCCGCTTCAAAAGAAAAACTTGCCACATCTCCGATTAACGACTTGCAAAAGCCGTTTTTCTTGGCAGACCCTCCGGTTACTACCTCCGAGAGAGGTTTCATAATGGAAATACGGGTTTCATCCTCATTGAGAATATAGAAAATCTCCTCATTGGTATCGGCAATAGCCTCCAATGTCGCATCAAACAGAGTTGCAAAATTATCCTCATTCTGACGTTTGGCAAGATACGGTATCAGATGCTCTTTCTTCAATACAATAGTGTCGAGCATCATATCACACATTTCCTCGTACTCCTCATCGGGCAATCGCTCCAATGCTTCGTAGACGTCCTCTGCATCGGCAAGTTCGGGCAGTGTCCGTTTTGCTTCATAGATAAACTTATCATTGAGAAACTTATATAGGAATGTTTCTACGATAACCGTATATTCATTTCCGCTGTTGCCAAGACCAATATTGTTTGTCGTACTTTTCAGACGGTCGATAAGGTCTTTTGTCTGTTGCTTTATGATGTCAATACTCATAATCAGTATATGGTTTGATATTCTTTGAAAATAACGTCACTGACATATTTACGAGCCGGGCGTTCCGTGGAAATCTGCGCATCCTTAAAACGGCGGGTGACGTAAGTTAATATATTTTTCGTGAAGTAAGCCGGAGTTTCAACAATCGCTTCGTTGTGGAAGAATGCATCGTCTACATCTTCTTTTATAAGAAGCAAGACAGCCGTTACCTGCTCTTTCTTTTTTGTCCAAGCATAGGTGCGAGGTTCGGTATGCTCCCGTTCCTCTCTGTCCGATTGCTCGGTCAAACGTTTTTCGACACGCACGAACTTTGTGTCACCGTTATAGGCAATAGCCCGCAACGCATCACGCTCATTCATTTGGCGAATGCGTTTCAGTATGCCGTTAATGTTCTGAACGCGGTCGTGCATATTAAATTCTCCTTCCGATTCCATTTCTTTTTTCTTGAAAAGAGCAAGAAAGTCAGCGAGTATAGAACGATATTCCGGGTCATCAGGATCAACGCAAGCATTCAATTGGTTACGAGTGTGAGCTACCGATTGTTTGTATTGCTCTTGAAGTTCAAGTTCTTCTTCACCTTTCTTATAGAACGAAAAATGTATATTCTCCAAAGCAGCATTCAGTAATTGTTTCACGCTTTCGCGGTCATTTGAGTTTTGCTCATAAGAGAGGTCAAGGCGATTGCGTGCCGCTTTGATAAGATTTGATATTTCGGGTATATCAACAATGTCTTTCGCTTCCGGGCTTTCCTGCGAGATCAGCATATTCTGCATACTGCGCAGTGTTTCTAAACTTTTATTGATGACTCGGACAGTGGCAATGTCATCCACCAAATTGAGTTGCCGCGAAAAGATTTGAGGATTAGTCAAGTCATAGTCTGTCAAAGTAACTTTTGCATTTGCAACATTTTTCATTGCTTCCTCAATGGTAACAAATAGCTTATCCATTGAAGATGTATTTTCTTGACCAACTTCTTTTTCAAGCTCTTCTTGATAATCCTTGTTCGTCTTACTGTATTCTTCCTCGATATTGGCAAAGTCTACTACATGCCCGAATTTCATAGCCTTGTACGGACGATTGACACGTGTAAGCGTTTGCAGCAGGTTATGTTCCTTGACCATACGGTGCAGGTACAATTTCTTCAATCGTGGAGCATCAAAGCCGGTTTGTAGCATTTGGAAAACAATGAGCAAGTCAATTTTCCCGTCTTTGAATAAATCAATCCATTTGGAACGGGTAGATTTGTCAAAACTGTCATGCAAGATAAGCGCAGCGCGATAACGTCCTTTTTGCGGTGAAGTTTTCTTGACCTCCATTTCATTTGCCGAAATACTACGGTAAATTATTTGTCCGTCTTCACCTGTATAATTGTCAAGTTCAGAATCATCTGCATAGTTTTCCAAAAACAGCCGATACATCATTATCGCCTGTTCTTTACTGTTGCATACGGCAAGTGCTCCCAATGATGGGTCAGAATACTTGCTTCGGAAATCCTGCAAATCATTGATTATATAGTCGAGTAAAGGATGTACATAGTTCTCGTGGGCATAAACATCAATTTCTTTAACAGTTTGCTTTTTTACCCTTATGCTGTTAAGGGCTTCTTTCATCGTTATCTTAAAGTTCGAACCGATGTCTTCGCGTATAAGTCGAAGCGTGTAACCGTCTGATATAGACGCGTTATAATAGTATGTATGAATATAATCCCCGAAAATATCTTTGGTATTGTATCCTTCACCGATTATTGGAGTACCTGTCAATGCTATTTTTATAGCATTCTCATCGCTCGCAATCAAATTTTTCAAGAAACTGCCTTCAGGATTATAGTTTCGGTGTGCTTCATCAATAAAGTAAATGCGCTTCACCTTGACATTATACGCATTTTTGGCAAGTGCCCGACTGTCCTTGGAGAATTTGTGGATATTGACAACCGTTATCTCTAATTTACCCTCTTTGTTTTGGGTAGTCACACCATCCTTTATCAGCTTGGCAAAGTCTTCTTTACTTTGAACAGGATTGACTTTCAGTCCCCTGCGAGTAAACTCTTTTTGAGCCTGTTCCAAAAGGTCGATACGGTCTACAATAAAGAAAAACTGCGGAACAATGCCTTGCTGAGAATAATAATCGGTCAGATATTTGACATTGAAATACGCCAACGCAGTCTTTCCGCTACCTTGCGTATGCCAAATAATACCCTTTTGCTCCCCTTTATCAAGGTGGCGTTCAATCGCTTTTGTGGCGAACACTTGCGGATAGCGCATAACATGCTTTTGTAAACCGTTTGGGTGGTCTACATAAGCGATACCATAGCGCAAGAAAAAATAGAAACGTTCAAAACTGAACAGGCTTTCACAGAGGCGCTTTGTTGGCGTTTCGGCTTTGCAATTCGTTTTGTAGTCGCTATTGTTTTTGTATTGAGGCACATTATTGTCACGCAGCAATATTTCCTCGTCTTCAGGAGTAACGGGATGGTATCTTTTCTGAATAGGGAAACTGTTTTGTCCTTCCTCGCGAAAGCAATTATAGAGGGTATTCGTTTTACCGATGGTTGCATAATAAGCTCCTTGTTTCAATTGCTCGTCATATTCCATATCGTTGCTGAATACCATTATTTGCGTGATATTCAAAAAACGGCGGAAACAAGGATTGGTAAACCTCGTCTTCATACGCTTGCGCTCGGCATCAACTCCTTCGTGATTGTTCTCCTTTTTTACTTCGATAAAAGCCAGAGGCAAACCATTGATAAAGATGGTTATGTCCGGGCGAAAGTTGTCGCAAGACAAATCACCGCAAGTCATTTCGGTGGCTACTTGAAACGTGTTGTTACGAATGAAGTTCGTGGGCGAAGATAAATCGATTATTTTGTTCGTTGTGTCAAGTAATATTTCTTTGTAAAACTGTCTGCCGAGATCATCATTGTTAAGCGACTTCTGAATGCGGTGAAGCATGGCGTCTGCATCATCCTGTGTAGATAGAGGGTTCAAGCGCAAATAGGCTTCCGAAAACGGTTGGAGTAAGATGTTTGTGAGAGTATCGGATTCCGTTTTGGGTATTGTCACATATTTGGTGAACAATCCCCTTTGGGATATGTATTTATATCCCATCCCCATAAGATGCATAAGAGTGGGAAATTTCACTCTGCTATCTTCACAAAATGCACCCATTGCTTATTTCGTATATTAAAGCAAAACACCTTCGCTATCTTTGCGAGGCTGACCAAAGCCTATCAGACAGTGAAGGTGTTTTTATATCTTGGTGTTAATATTTTATTTCAGGTCATTAACGCATTGTTTAGCAAATGCAAAGTTAGCACTTTTTATTGATATCCATTGCACATTTGAGAATTGAGTTTACAAGAATCTTGCAGCACGACCTCGGTCATGGCGGTTGTGTTTATGTCGGTCGGCATGGCAACTTTACCGTACCCGTCTATCGTGATTATATTCCTTTTTCTTTTCATCGGTGTTTCGTTTTAAGGTTGTCAAATGGAACCTGAGCGGTAATTTTTGCGTATAGTTGGGCGGCTTTATCTTTTGGGGAACATTCAACAGGCGGATATTGGATTCGGTATTAGTCTTCTTTCTTCGGGTGATAATCCACAGATTGCCCTCAAAGAATGTTTGGAGATTGTCGGTAGTCAGGTTCTTCACATCGGAATAATACCGCTGGAATGTTACCTTTGCCCTGCTGTATCCCATTTTTTTTGGCAAACTCGGTATTGTGTTACTCGAAGAGTTTCGGTAGGGTTTCCCGCTTGACACCGATACTGGGATAGGCATCCTTGAGTTTGGCGGCGGTGACTTATACCGTCCGTTGCGGCAGGGAACTGAGGCGATGTTGCATGTGAATGAATGTACGGTTATATGCAAATGGAACTTTCTCACCACCGGAGTCTCTGTTTCACAACCATTAATTCAGTGAAATAAAATACGTACTTTCCTTTCTAATTGTTTGTAAAGTAAATATTTACATGATTTTACGTGTAAATATTTACTTTTCATGCCTCTTCGTTATTTGATATTTTTGTGTATTCATCGTGCATTGGAGCAGTGAAACGCTTCCGGGCGGTGTGGTATAAATTTTAAACAATTAGAAAGAATAATGAAATCAATGAAAACACATCGTCTGTCAGGGGCGGACACATCGTCTGTTACACTCGTATACATCATCCGTAGGGGTGGAACGCATCATCGGTTCTGCCGCTCTGCGTCGCCGTTCCGTACCGCTACGCCGTAGATATACGATAGTATATCTTATCTTCTATTGAATTATATTGTGTACGCTGCGTGGCCGGAAGCATGGCTGCCGCACGTGCATAACCGGTTGACGTAAAGGCATGTGCCGTGACCGCCGGAGCGGTCGTTTTCCGGTTTCGACATTTATCAATATTTATCTGTAACTTTAGTATGAAAAACAATTTGCTTAGAATGGGCTATGTCATGGTTTCGCGTGCATTGCTACAAGAGATTTGCGAGAAAAAAGGTGCGGCATGCTGCGAGGAAGAAGCCTTCCTGCGGGTGCTGACAAACGTCAACTTCAAGCCTGCCGTAGTATTCTGCAACGGAGCCGGGGTGCAGTGTGCCCGTGGAGAGTCCGTCATCACTTTTATGGGCTGGGCGGACATATTCGGCTGGACAAGGGCGCGTACCCGGCGCTTTTTCGACCGGTGCTTCGCTGCAGGACTTATCGAGCGCGTGCCGGGCTGTTGCCCCAGCCACATCCATGTGCCCGGCTATGATGCCTGGACGGGACAGCCGGCATCCATTGGGAAGGTTATGAACGCTGCCGGCAGCTTTTCCGCCACTGCCGCCCCCGTTGCCGCCAAGTCGAAATCTTCCGCTGCTTTCGAAGAGTCGCTGAAGGAGTTTCTTGCCTATTACGGCCGCACCACCCACCTGCCGGTGGAGAACGGCAGCTATGTCCGCGCCCTTTGGAAAAAACTCTCCACCCGAGAGCGCGAACTTGCCTACCGGAAAGTGGAAGATTATTATTTCAGCCTGAACAATACGCATTTCTGCTACCAGGCTGCCAAATATCTGGAATATAGAATCTTTGAAAACGAATTTGTCAATTAATCGCCCTTTTACCCTTATGGCAGAAATCCTCAATCCTCATGATGCCGACCTGGAGTCGGTAATCTTAGGCGCTTGTCTCGCCGAAAGTACCGCTATGGTGCTTGTAAGCGGGAAGCTGTGCCCCGAAATGTTTTACGAAGCGAAGTATGGCGAAATCTTTGCCGCTCTGCTTGCCATGCACCGCGCGGGCAAGGCGATAGACATCATTACGGTGCGTGCCGAGCTTGCCGCCCGTGGCAAACTGGAGTTCGTGGGCGGCGCCTTCGAGCTGGCGCGTCTGTTGGGCAGGGTGGCGTCGTCCGCCCACCTGGAGTATCATGCGCTTATCTTGCGCGGCATGTATATCCGGCGCGAGATGATTAGCGGCCTGCATCGTCTGCTTGCCGTAGCCGCCGATGAGTCGGTGGATTTGGGCGATGCCCTGGCCGGACTGCATCAGCTTATCGAACACCTGGAAGGTAAAACCGACTTTGCCGGCTGCTTGCGCGACATGGACCGCCTGATGCTGGATACCCTTAGGCAAATGGACGGCAGGGTGGCGAACAACCGCAACGGCATCACCGGCATCCCCACCGGCCTGCGCGACCTCGACAGGCTCACTGCCGGCTGGCAGCGGGGCGATCTGCACATCATAGCCGCCCGTCCTTCGGTGGGCAAGACCGCCTTTGCCCTGCATCTGGCACTGGCGGCGGGACGTGCCGGGAAGCAGGTGTTGGTGAACAGCCTCGAAATGCAGGGCGAAAGGCTGGGCGACCGCTGGCTCTGCGCACAGGCTGCCTCGCTGGATGCCGGACACCTCAAAAGCGGGCAACTCAGCGCCGACGAGCAGCAACAGGCTCTGGAAGCCGCCCGGCAACTGTCGTGCCTGCCTGTGTATGTGGACGACAACCCGAAGGCGAGCATGGATCATATCCGCTCGTCGGCGCTGCTGCAAAAGAGCAAGGGGCATTGCGACCTGCTGATTATCGACTATCTGCAACTCTGCGATATGAAGTCGGAACAGAAGAACCGCAACCGTGAGCAGGAAGTGGCGGAAGCGAGCCGCAAGGCAAAGCTGATAGCCAAGGAGCTGGATATTCCCGTTATCCTGCTCTGCCAGTTGAACCGTGAGTGCGAGATGCGTGCCGACAAGCGGCCTGCACTGAGCGACCTCAGAGAGAGCGGCGCCATCGAGCAGGATGCCGATGTGGTGATGTTGCTCTATCGTCCCGCACTGTACGGACTGACGTCCGAGCGCAAGAGCAAATTCCCTTCCGAAGGGTTGGGCATGGTGATTCTTGCCAAGCACCGCAACGGCGAGACGGGAGATGTATATTTCGGGCATAACCCCACGCTGACGAAGATTGGCGAGTACGAACCCACACTGGAGTGGATGGCGAGAAACGCACGCTCTTCCTGTTAGAAAAAAACTTCGCTTTTACCGGAAAATAAATGGCAAAATACTTGACTTTGCCTCTCTGATTTCGTATCTTTGTAATGTGCTCGAGAAGGGAAGTAATTATTGGATAAGGCGCCTTAAATCTTTTGTTTGTTGTGTGGCCCGGGCTTTTTCTTTTAAGAATTTTATTTACTGTTTTTTTTTTAATCTAAACCTAAACTTTATTTTTATGGATGTACTTGTAGAACGCTTTCAGCGTCGTAGAATCGTGAGCGATAAAAGCTCTCCCATGTTGTATTATCTCCGTCAGAAACCCAAAACGTGCGGAACGGTGGATATTGATGTCCTCGCCGCCAGTATTCAGAAGAACTGCGCCATGACAAAAGGCGATGTGAAGCACGTGATAGAGGCTCTTGTGGAAGAGATTCAGGCGAACCTTGCCAACGGCGACAAGGTGAAGCTGAACCAGCTCGGCACGCTTCACATGACGTTCCGCTGTCCGGGTGTGGAGAAGTCGGAAGACTGCACGGTGAGGAATATCTCCAAAGTGAATATCCGCTTTGTGCCTGACAAGGAGCTGAAGCTTGTGAACGGCAGTACGGCTGCCACCCGCAGCCCAGCAAATGTGGCTTTCTCGCTGGATAAGCCTGCGGACGGCAGTTCTTCCGGTGGTAGCGGCGGTAATAGCGGCGAAGAGGAGAATCCGCTCGGATAGTCGGTTCCCTGCTGATTTCCCGGATTTCTTTTCATCCCGTTTTCCTTTTTTATGCGGAACAGCATTCGGGCACGCCCTTATCATAGTTTTTAACCTAACCCTTAATTTAAATCTTATGGCAACAAAATCAAACTGGTGGGACAAGCTCCTTAAAATCGTAATCGCCGTAGCTTCGGCTGTTTTAGGCGCTTTAGGCATGAACGCAATGCCCGCCTGATTGTACTTCATACGTAAATTACGTACTTAATTCTTAAGTTACTTAACTTTATACTTAATAAAAGTGAGATTTATCAACCTCATCGTCATTCACTGTTCCGCTACCCGCTGTGACCGTAGCTACACCGAACATGACTTGACAACAGACCACCTGCGCCGGGGCTTCTCCGGCGCAGGTTATCACTATTATATCCGCAGGAACGGCGATATAAAGACGCTCCGTCCCATGACACAGCCCGGTGCGCATGTCCGCGGCTACAACGCCCACAGTTTGGGCATCTGCTACGAAGGCGGACTCGATGCGCACGGACATCCTGCCGATACCCGCACCGATTTTCAGAAACACTCCCTGCGGGTGCTCGTAATGCTGTTGCTGCGCGATTATCCCGGCAGCCGCCTCTGCGGTCACCGCGACCTCAGTCCCGACCTGAACGGCAACGGCGAGATAGAACCCGAAGAGTGGATAAAGGAGTGTCCCTGCTTCGATGCGGCTGCGATTGTGCGGGAAGCAGCGCCGCCTAATCCGGGGTGTGCGGGGTGAGGGGAGATGTTTTTTCAGTCTTTCCAGTTTCTTTCCAGATTTGCCCCATACTTTTGTGGAATGAGAAGAGGTTGTATCAATGAAGCCTCTTATGGTAAAGAGAAAAACAGTGTCTTGAATTTATAAATGAAAAAAAGAATGATTATGAAAAAACATTTGTTTGCCATGGTTTGTATGGCTGTGAGTTTGTGGAGTTGCAGTAACGACGATGCACCTGTTGTCGGTGGTCCGGAAAACGGTAAGGTGAGTGCCGAGGCGCAGGCTGCTTTGTTTCAGCTCTATCCGAATGCTACCGATGTGAACTGGTCGGTGAAAGGCGAGTATGTGGTGGCGGATTTCAATATGGCGGCTACCCGTGCGGCAGCAGGCGAATATGCGGCCTGGTTTGACAATGCCGGCCGGTGGTACATGACGACGGACAGTGAAATCCTCTTCGACCAGTTACCCGCAGAAGTGAAAACCGCTTTCGGCGAGAGCGAGTACTCCGCATGGACCGTCGACGAGGTGGAACGGATTCAGCGCAATGGCCTGGAAGATGTCTATGTGATTGAAGTGAAGAATACGGTAGACGGCGTGGCAACGGAAATCGACCTTTATTATTCGAAGGACGGCGTACTGGTGAAAAAACTGGTCGACATGGACGAAGATTATGATTACAGCGATTACATCCCCGTAGCTCCGGCCGCAGGTGTGGACGCGTTCCTGAAAGCGAACTTCCCCAATGCCCGCATTCTGGACATCGACCGTGAGGATAACATGACGGAAGTGGAAATTCTGGATGGAAAGGTAGTGCGCGAACTGCTGTTTGACGGGGCGGGCAACTGGCTGTTTACCAAGACCGAAATGAGCTATGCCGCATTGCCCGCTGTGGTGAAACAGGCGTTGGACGCTTCTGAATATGCCGGTTACCGGGTGGACGATGTAGACCATTATGTAACTTCGGCAGAGGAATATTACCGCCTCGAACTGGAGTCTGTCATGGGTGACGTGAAAGTAAAGATTACCGCCACCGGCGAATTGTCGCCGATGGAGCAGAACCCTGCCGGACCCGGAAATAATGCCGGCGGCATACTGACCGACAAAATCAAGGAGTTCATCACTCAGAAATATGCGGGAGCGCGTATCATCGAATCCGATATGGAGAAAGGCATGACGGAAGTGGAAATTTTTCACGAAGGACGTGAGAAAGATGTGTACTTCAACGGTGCGCAGGATTGGGTGAGAACCGAATGGGGTGTGCGGGTGAATGAACTTCCCGCAGCAGTACTCGATGTTATCAGAAAAACGTATGCGGATTATAGGATAGATGATGCGGATTATGTGGAAACACGTACCGAATCGTATTATCTGGTGGAACTGGAACGGGGAGAAAACGAAGTCGATCTGCGTATTCTTCCAAACGGAACGATTCTTTAACGGAGTGATTCTTTAAACGAAAATGGCTTTGACAGCCTCTGATATGTGCGCGCGTACGGGCGCACATATATTATATTGTGTCCCTCTTTTCATCCCTTTCTCCTTTCTGCTGGCATTCAAAAAAAAATATGCTCTTCAACATGTTTATCAATCAGCGTGTTACGAAAAAGTTTTCATATTCCGTGTAAAAAATCCCCTGATATATTTGGCGCGTATATTATAAAGTCCTACTTTTGCACCCGCTTTCGAGAACGGGAGCAGCGATGTTTTGA
>OLVO01001139.1_pt1 | contig 28456 bp, 24 predicted proteins | sample 1672571 | NCBI WGS metagenome assembly OLVO01 (sample SAMEA3136700, study PRJEB25190) | human gut metagenome | biome: human gut; feature: human-associated habitat; material: faeces | place: Austria | collected 2013
TTCAATGGCGCAGGACACCCTTCTTGGGTTTCCCGCGCACACCCTTCCTTACCATCACTGAGAATTAACCACTTTATCGACAGTCTCCAGCGTTATTTTGGGCAGTGGAATTTTTTAGAAACGGCGGGGCGGGTGGTCAGGACTTGGCCGGGGCGGAAAGCTCCGTCAGGGGGGCGAAGCGGTAGCCCATGTCCTCCCATTTCGTCAGCAGATCGTCCAAGATGGCGGCATTGGTGGAGGAGGTGGAGTGCAGCAGCACGATGGCTCCGTTGTGGATGCGGGGCAGCAGCTTGGCGTAGGCCTGCTCCGCTGTGGGCTGGTTGTCGGCATACCAATCCACGTAGGCAAGGCTCCAGAACACTGTCTGGTAGCCCAGTTCCTGAGCCAGTTTCAGGTTTTGCTCACTGTATTTCCCCTGCGGGGGCCGGTAGAAGTGGGACAATTCCTGCCCGGTGATCTCCTGATACAGCGCCGCCAGAGAATCCAGCTCCTTTTGGAAGCTGGCCTTGTCGGAAATGGCGGACATATCCGGATGGTGGTAGGTGTGGTTGCCTACGATGTGTCCCTCCGCCGCCATCCGGCGGACGATGTCCGGGGCAGATTCGATCATGTGGCCCACCACGAAGAAGGCCGCCGGAGCACTATGCTTTTTCAGCGCATCCAAAATGGCCTCGGTGTTGCCGTTTTCGTAGCCGCAGTCAAAGGTGAGATAAATGACCTTTTGGCTGGTGTCCCCTACATACCAGGCGTCATACTGGGTGAGAAAGTCCGCCGTGGCATTGCCGATGGGTGTTTCGTGCTCCGCGGGGAAGGACAGTCCCCAGTTATCGGCGGAGGCGGGAATGGCGGCATCGCTGGACGCGGACAGGGCGGCGGGGGAGCCTCGGCCCAGGATCCCCATCAGCGCCAGACAGGGCAGAAGCAGAAGACAGAAAATTTGCAGACGTTTGCGCATGGCGTTCCTCCTGAGAATGGATTTCCTTTAGTCTGCCCGAATGAAAACCCCTTCATACCCGGTTGCGAAACCCGGCGAAAGCTGTTATGATGTGGCAGTGAAAAATTCGCAGGACCCAAAGGAGAAACAAAATGGCAAAGAAACGGCGTACCTCTCGAAAACCCGGCCGGAAGGAGGCCTTGGCAGTCATCATCCTGGCGATGTTCGTCGGTCTGGCCCGACAAATGCTGGCCCCCAGCTATGATCTATCGAATATCCCGGACTATGACGGCACCAGCGCCTACGCCGTCATCGACCGGAATCAGCCTTCCTTTACGGAGGAGGAATACACCACCGATTCCTATGAGTATTATAGCGAGCTGGACAGCCTGGGCCGCTGCGGCGTCGCGGAGGCCTGCGTCGGCGTGGATCTGATGCCCACGGAGGAGCGGGAGAGCATCAGCAAGGTGAAGCCCACCGGCTGGGTGCAGCACCAATATGATTTTGTGGACGGCGGGAACCTCTATAACCGCTGCCACCTCATCGGCTTTCAGCTTACCGGCGAAAACGCCAACGAAAAAAATCTCATTACCGGTACCCGGTACATGAACGTGGAGGGGATGCTGCCCTTTGAAAATCAGGTGGCGGACTATGTGGCCTCCACCGGGAATCATGTGCTCTACCGGGTGACCCCCGCCTTTGTGGATACCGAATTGGTGGCCCGGGGCGTGGAGATGGAGGCATATTCCGTGGAAGATCAGGGCCGGGGCGTCTGCTTTCATGTCTACTGCTACAACGTGCAGCCCGGTGTGGAGATCGACTATGCCACCGGGGAGAATTGGGAGGCATAATGGAACTTTGGAAGAATTTTGACCGGCTGGTGGTATTCGACACGGAGACCACCGGCATTGAGTTCGGCCGGGACCGGATCATTGAGATCGGCGCTGTGGCACTGGAAAACGGCGCGGAGCGGGGGAATTTCAATGCCCTTGTCCGCCTTCCGGCAGGACAGATGCTGCCGACCTTCATTACGGAGCTTACCGGCATTACGGACGAGCAGTTGGACCGGGAAGGCGTGGATGACCGCACGGCGGCGGAGGGCTTCTGCCGATTGTTAGAGGGGGCAGAGCATCCTCTGTTGGTGGCCTACAATGCCCAGTTCGACCTGAATTTCCTCTACTATTTGCTGAAACCCTTGGGGTTGGTGTCCGTTTTGCGAAAGCCCCGATTTTTGGATGCTTTGACAGTGTACCGGGACCGGCGGGACTATCCACACAAGCTGTGCAACGCCATCGAAGCCTACGGTCTGACGGAGGCGGAAAACAGCCACCGGGCAGTGGATGACGCCCGGGCCACAGTCCTGCTTTTGGAGGCGATGGCGGCGGAGAAGGACGATCTGATGCGGTATATCGACTTGTTTGGCACCCATCCCAAGTACGGCATGAGCGGGAAAAAGATTGCCTCCGTGACCTACTGCCCCCAGCCCTATGACCGGCGTGCGCCGCTGTATGAGCTGGCTCATACAATGTGAAAAGTTTGTGAACATTTGAAGGAAATACTTGCAATATGACAACCTGTCGGGTATCATACCCGACAGGTTGTCATATTAGGAGGGGTATCCGGTTCCGCACAGGCTTTCTCAACGGGAGGAAGGGGTGTGCGCGGGGAAAACAGGAAGGTTTCACTGCGCCATTGAAATCATAAGTTTTTTGGGTGGTAACCCGAAAAACTTCAGGCCGCATGCGAACCATGCGGAACCTGTCAGGTATCATACCTGACAGGTTGTCATATTAGGAAGAGTATCCGGTTCCGCACAGGCTTTCTCGATGGGAGGAAGGGGTGTGCGGGACCCTGTCCCAGATATTAGGGAGATCATTATAGATCGAAAGGAGGATGGCGGCTTGCCCAGCAGTACATTTTTGAATCTGGCGCCGGAAAAGCAGGAAAAGCTGCTGTCAGCGGCAGTCCGGGAATTTACGGAGCGGCCCTATAACGAGGCGTCCATCAACCGAATCGTCCGGGAGGCGGGAATTCCCCGTGGCAGCTTTTACATGTATTTCCGGGATAAGGAGGACCTGTTCCACTATCTGATGGAGGAGAGCATCAACGAGATGCTTATGGTGTTTGAGGAGGTGCTTCACAGTCAGGGAGGCGACATCTTCGCAGCCCTGCCAGCCATGTATGATCATCTTCGGAGCCGCCGGTCAGCGGACCGCAGTCTGGGGGGCATGGGTATGATGTCCGCCATCGTCAACCGCAACGACGGCTTGCAGAAGGGCGGCCTGCTGGAGTTTCTGGACCCGGATCACATTTTGAAGCGGATGGAGGGTTGCGTGAACCCGGATCTGCTGGACCTGCGGGAGCCGGAGGACCTGAACTGCATTCTGAGGATGCTCATTGTATTGATAGTCCCCATCATGTATAACGGCATTCGGCCTGAGCCCGACCCGGAGGACCGGGAAAAGCTGCAGCACGCATTGGAGATCCTGCGGCGGGGCATGGGGGCAAAGACCCACCCCGCACAGCGTTCATAAAGGAGTTGTCTATATGGAAGAACTGATGAAGAAAACGAAGGCGGGTCAGTCTGCGCCTGCGTCCGAAACGGAGCCGAAAAAGAAATTCGGCCTGCCCAAGAGCAAGAAAGCAAAAAAATGGATGAAAATTGCCATTGCCGCGGTGGTGATCGCCGCTGTGGCGGCAGGCTGCATGGCCAGGGCATCCAAAAAGGCAAACGCCTATCTCGGCGGCAGCTATCTGGTGGCTCAGGCCACCCGGCAGGATCTGACGCTGTCTGTCACCGGCACGGCGACCCTGAAGCCCGCAGATTCCTATAACGTCACCACCCTGATCTCCGGCGAGATCGAAAACGCACCCTTTGAGTTGGGCGATTTGGTGAATAAGGGGGATCTGCTGTTTGCCCTGAACAGCAGCGACGCCCAGAACAATGTGGATCGGGCGGAGATTTCCGTGGCTCAGGCCAAAATGGCCTATCAGCAGGCCAAGGAGGCGCTGAACCCCGTGGCTTCCATCAGCGGTACGATTCAGGAGCTGTATGTCCACAACGGCGACAGTGTGAACGCAGGTGCTCAGATCGCCAAGATCACCTCCAGCATGGATCTGTCCATCGACTTCCTGTTCCCCTACGCCAGCCCCACGGACTTCTATGCGGGTCAGGCGGCCACGGTGTATATCGGCAATTATGACGCCCCGGTGAGCGGCACGGTGGATTCCGTGTCCAACTCCACCAGCATTACCAGCAACGGCCTGTCCGCCGTCAGCGTCCGGGTGAAGCTGGCGAATCCCGGCGCTGTCTCGGATTCCTTCACGGCCTCTGCCCGGATCGGCAATTACGCCAGCTACGGCCAGACGCCCATCAATCTGGGTGGAGCCACCATTGTCTACGCCGGTGCCAGCGGCACCATTCAGGGCTTGAATAAGCTGGCGGGCAGCACCGTCAAGCAGGGGGAGCCCCTGTGCACTGTGGAGTCCTCCGATGCCCGGAACCGGGTGGAGAACGCCCGGCTGAGTCTGCAGAATGCGGAACTGGCGGCTTCTATGGCAGCGGACAGTCTGGACGATTACAACATCACCTCGCAGATCACCGGTACCGTGATCGAAAAGAATTTCAAGGCCGGTGACAAGGTGGAGGGCATGAACTCCGGTTCTCTGGCAGTGGTTTATGACATGAGCTACTTAAAGCTGGAAATGGCCGTGGATGAGCTGGATATCAGCAAGGTGGAGGCGGGGCAGTCCGTCACCATCACTGCGGACGCGGTGGAAGGGCAGACCTTCACCGGAGTGGTGGACAACGTCAGCATCAACGGCACCACGGCGGGCGGCGCCACCAGCTATCCCGTGACCATCCTCATCAAGGATTACGGCGACCTCAAGCCGGGCATGAATGTCTCCGCAACCATCGAGGGCGACCGGGTCCCCAATGCCCTGTGCATCCCCGTGGACGCTGTGAACCGGGGCAACACCGTGACGGTCCCCGGCCCCGGCGCCATGAACGCGGACAATACCGCCGTGGCGGATGTCTCCAAGCTGGAAACACGGGAAGTGACGCTGGGCAAGAGCGACGGTGATTTCATCGAGGTCACCGGCGGTCTGGAGGAGGGGGACACTGTCCTGATCCCCAACCAAAGCTCTAACATGATGGCCGAAATGATGGGGATGTAAGCCATGGAGCATCTCATTGAATTAAAAGACGTCTACAAGATCTACCACATGGGCGACGAGGACGTTCACGCCCTGGACGGCGTGAGCCTTACCATTGACAAGGGGGAGTTTGTAGCCATTGTGGGCCAGTCCGGTTCCGGCAAATCCACCGCCATGAACATCATCGGCTGTCTGGATGTGCCCACCAGCGGTACCTACCATCTGGGGGGCGTGGACGTATCCACCATGGATGATGACCAGCAGGCGGAGATCCGGAACAAAATGCTGGGGTTCATCTTCCAGCAGTACAACCTGATCCCCAAACTGACCGTGCTGGAAAACGTGGAGCTGCCCCTGCTGTACGCCGGTGTCGGCGCGGAGGAGCGGAAGGAGCGGGCTGTGGCGGCGCTGGGCCGTGTGGGCTTGGCTGACAAGCAGAAAAACCTGCCCAGCCAGCTTTCTGGCGGTCAGCAGCAGCGGGTGTCCATCGCAAGAGCGCTGGCGGGGAATCCCTCTGTCATTCTGGCGGATGAACCCACCGGCGCGCTGGACTCCCGGACGGGCCGGGAGGTGTTGGGCTTCCTCCAGAAGCTGAATCAGGAGGGGGATACCGTGGTGCTCATCACCCACGATAACTCCATCGCCGTAAAAGCCAAGCGCATCGTCCGCCTTCAGGACGGCCGCATCATCTATGACGGTGACGCCTCCGATCCCGCCGCCGTGGTGCAGCCGGAGGAGACCGGCGGAGACGGGGAGGTGGGCGTATGAACTTTGCCCAATCCTTCAAGCTGGCCCTGAAATCTCTGAAAACCAGCAAAATGCGGGCATTTCTCACCATGCTGGGTATCATCATCGGTGTCGGCGCCGTGATCGTGATTCTGTCTCTCGGCAACGGCATGACCAATATGATGAACAGCCAGTTTGAAAAAATGGGCTCCAATCTGATTCAGGTCATGACCTATGGCCGGGGTACCGGCGGCACCCGTGACGTGGATGTGGAGGATCTCTATGAACTGGTGGACAAATATCCCCAGTACCTCACCGGCGTGACCCCCTATGTCTCCGCTTCTGCCAAGGTGCGCTACCAGACGGATGACTATGCCCGCACCTCGGTCTACGGCGTCAGCGAGGCGTTTTTCAAGGAGGACACCAAGGGCACCATGCAGGGGGAGACTCTTGCGGAGGGGCGCTTCCTCAGCTACATCGACGTGGATCGGCATCAGAATGTCTGCGTCATCGGCGATTATCTGGCGCAGACCGCCTTTCGGGGCGACGCACTGGGTAAGACCATCTCTCTGAGCGGTGTGCCTTACACCGTCATCGGCGTGTTGAGTAAAAGCGGCGACAGCAGCGAGGGCAGCGCCGATGATGTGATTTACATCCCCTATGAAAACGCCCAGCGGATGGGCACCGGCACCATGATGATGGGCACCGGCGAAATGTTCCTGCTGACCTCCACCAGTCGGGATACGGCGTCTGCAGCCAAGGGTATTGTGGAAAAGCGACTGTATAAAACCTATCAGTCCTCGGACTACTACATGGTGATGACCTCTGCGGAAATGATGGATGCCATGAACACCATGATGAATACCATGATGATTGTACTGGTGGCCATCGCCGCCATTTCCCTGCTGGTGGGCGGTATCGGCATTATGAACATCATGCTGGTGTCCGTCACGGAACGGACAAGGGAGATCGGCATCCGAAAATCTCTGGGCGCCAAGCAGAAGGACATCCGGGGCCAGTTCGTCATTGAAGCGGGCACCACCTCCGCCGTGGGCGGGGTGCTGGGCATCGTATTCGGCCTGCTGCTGGCCAAAGCTGCCACCATTGCGGTGGGGGCCATCATGTCCAGCTCCATGAACGGCATCACCTTCAGCGCGGTGCCGACTCTTTCCGACATTGCTGTCAGCTTCGGCGTCAGCGTAGGCATCGGCGTTCTGTTCGGCTACCTGCCCGCCAACAAGGCGGCCAAGCTGAATCCCATCGACGCCCTGCGGTACGATTAAGATTGTATTATATGGAAAAAACCTGCCGGAACAGTCCGTGGACTGCTCCGGCAGGTTTCTATGTAGTGCTGCTGATGGTAAATCCTATAAACCCCACCCGTGGACAGGGAAGAGAATGTCCTTTGCTATCGGTGTATAGAATAGCTTTTCTACCTCAGTGCGGTCATGGGTCCGTCCCAGGATCCACATGAGCTTGGCTACCACAGCCTCCGTGGTCATATCGTAGGCTTCCAAAACGCGGAGGTTTGCTTTCAGACTGTGTCCAACATGGTAAACGCCTACGTCGCTGCCCTCACTGGGGACCTGAGTAGTAAGAACCACAAATTTGCCTTGTTCTATCCAGCTTTGTAGACAATCATAGAACCCACCGTGCTCCGGCAGACCGCCGACTCCAAAGCTCTCGATGATCAGAGCATCATTTCGTTCCAGAAAAAAGTCGGCGGCAGAACGGTCCTGCCCCGGTGTCAGCTTCAAAAGGGCCACTTTATTATCCAAAGTGTCAGAAAAAGTAGGTACAGTGGTACAGTCCTGGCGGATATACCGCAGCAGTACTCCATCCCGCAGGATCCCCAGATCCGGATAGTTGATGCTGGAAAATGCCTGAAAACTCTTTGTGCGGGTCTTGCGGGCCCGTGTGCCCAAAATCACGTGATTGTTGAACACGATAGACACTCCGGGGAGATCCGAGGCGGCACAGCGAAAAGCGTCCGTCATGTTGATCTTGGAATCTGTGGAATCAAATCCGATAGGCTTCTGTGCACCGGTGAGAATCACAGGTTTTGGACTGCCTTGGATCAGATAGCTGAGACCTGCGGCTGTATAAGCCATGGTGTCTGTACCATGGGTGATGACAAAGCCATCATAGCGGTCATAGTTTTCCCGGATGCACCGCACCATATCCAACCAATGCTCAGGACGCATGTTAGTGCTGTCCAGATTCAAAAGTTGTATACATTCCACATCGCAGATACTGGAGATAGTGGGGAGATGGTTCAATAACTGCTCAGAGGTCAACTCTGGGGCCAGGCCGTCTTCCGTGACATCAGAGGCAATGGTACCGCCGGTGCCGATCAATAAAATTTTTTTCATAAATTCTCGCCTTATCCCAAATCCCTGTGGTCCAGCGCCGCCAGTCCGAACCGGGCGGCCATGGTGACGCGCTGGCGGTCCTCTTCCGTCTGAGCCTGCGCCAGCTGCTGCTTTAAATCTCTCAGAAACAGGCCCCGGAGGGAGTCCTCCTCCGCTTTGGCCCACAGGTCCTCCGCCAGCCGGGTCCGGTCCCGCAGTTCCAATGCGTAGAACCGGTCCGCCAGCGCCGCTTTCAGCGCATCCGTATGGACGCCGCCCTCACCGGTCTCTCCGGTGAGCAGAATACGGTACAGGTCCTGTGCCGTGTCGGCGGGCAGCGCCGCCTCGATGGCGGCGCGGGGGGCTTGATCGGTGACGTCCACCGTCAAAATTTCATACCGCCGCCGGGCGAAGGGGACGAAGGTAAGGCTGACCTTGCCGGAATCGTCTATCGTGCCGGAATAAAAGCCTTTTTCCCCCAATTCGTCGAACCCCCGTCCCTCCGGGCAGCCCGGCCACGCGCAGACGGTGCCGCCAAAGGTCAAAGGCTCCGCCCGCTTGTGGATGTGTCCCAGCGCCAGATAGGCAAGGCCGCTGGCGGCGATCTCCTCCTTGCGGATGGGATCGTACCGGGCCTCCGAGGGGTCGATCTCCCCGTGGAGCAGGCCGATATGGAGCTTCCCGTCGGCGGGGGCGGTGAAGCCGGAGAGGAAACCGTTGGCTTGTTCCCCATGGGTAAAAGCCGCACCGTGGAGCGCCAGATTTTTTTCCGGCCATTCCATCGTTTCCAACCGGGGCTGAGTGAAAATATGCACATTTTCCGGCCACTTCACCGTCAGGTAAGGGCTGCCGGGGCCGTACCAGTCATGGTTGCCGGGGGCGATGTAGACTTGCGCCTCCATCTGCCCCAGAGCGGCGGAGAGTTCCTCTGCCGTGTCCCGGTAGGAGGCGGCGCTGTCAAAGAGGTCCCCCGCCAGCAGCACCAGATCAATGTTATTCTGGTTGACGTAGTTAGCCAGTCGTACCGGTAGCTCCCGGCTCTCCCGGCGGCGGGCTGCGGCCTGCCGGGGGGTCAGGGCGGCGAAGGCACTGTCCAGATGGAAGTCCGCCGCGTGAATAAATCTCAGCATAAGCCCCTCAAGCTTCCTTTTCTTCCGGACGCCAGCCCTTTGCCACATCCACCCAGGAGACGAAGTTGGAGGAATACTTCTCCAATTCCTCGCAGGTCAGTTCAATGGCGCTGTTGCTGCTGCCGGCGGCGGGGAATACGGTCTCGAACCGCTTCAGGGAGATGTCCAGATAGGTTTTTACATTATCCGGCAAAGCGAAGGAGCACACGCCGCCGGGGTCATGGCCGATCATGGTATGGGCTTCCTCAAAGGTCAGCATTTTGGCCTTGGTGTGGAACTGGGCCTTGTAGCGGCTGTTGTCCACCTTGGCATCTCCCGCCACCACGATGATGATGGGTTCCTCTCCTACCTTGAAGCTCATAGACTTGGCGATCCGGGCGCCCTCCACGCCTACGGCCACCGCCGCCAGCTCCACCGTGGCGGAGGAAACGTCGAATTCCCGGATGCGGTCCTCAATGCCGAACTGCTTGAAATACTCTCTTACCTTTTGAATAGACATAGTGATTTCCTCTTTTTAGATTGATGTGACCGGAAGGTCATGAATGACCTCACTGTAAGGCTGGCCCCGCAGACAGGGGCGCAGCATGACCTCCACGGCAGTACTGGTATTTTCCGGAAGGGCCTCCGTGGGGAACCAGCGAAGTCCGGCGTTTTTGTCCGGCTCCATGACGGCGGGTGTGCCGTCGTATTTCCGAATGACGAAACAGAGATCGTAATAGGTGCGGCCATCGCCCCCGGCAACCCGGTGGCACAGGTGGACAAATTCCATGTCGGCGGGGTCCACTGTGATACCCAGTTCCTCCAAACACTCCCGGGTCACGGCCTGACGGGCGGTTTCGTTTTCGTCCACATGGCCGCTGCCGGCAAAGTCCCAGCAGCCGTCCATATAGCCGGTGTTCTGCCGCAGGTGCAGCAGCACCTCCTGCCCGTTGGCCCCCTCCCGCAGCAAAATGGGGAACACGGCGGAATAGGAGCGGTAATGCTCAGGTCTTGTCATACAACGGCCTCCTTATCGAATGTCCACCCGCTCCACGGCGATGCAGAGGCCGGTGGCGCTGTCCAGTGTAAAAATAGCCCCCTGCAGCTTGCAGGGCCCATCCGGACTGCGGTAGCGCCCCGGCAGACCGCCCAAAAACGATTCCACCGACTGCGCGGACTCTACGCCCAGAACGGATTCGATGGGGCCGGTCATCCCCAGATCCGTGATATAGCCGGTGCCCTTGGGATAGACCCGCTCATCGGCAGTGGGGACATGGGTGTGGGTGCCCCACAGGGCGCTGACCCGGCCGTCCAGATAGTAGCCAAGCGCCAGCTTTTCACTGGTGGCCTCCGCATGGAAATCCACCAGGGTAAAATCCGCAGTGCCCTGCTTCAGCAGCTGGTCTGCCAGAGTAAAGGGATTTTCAGCGTTCCACTGGAGTGTGCAGCGGCCGATGAGGTTCACCACGCGGAACCGCAGGCCATTGAGATCGAAAATCTCGCAGCCATGGCCCGGCATTCTGCCGGACAGGTTGGCGGGGCGCAGGAGCCACGGGGTCTCATCCAGCATACGGCCGATCTCCATTTTGCCGAAGGTGTGATTGCCAAGGGTCACGGCGTCGGCTCCGGCGTCGTAGACCCGCCACGCCTGCTTGCAGGTCAGACCCACGCCGGAGATGTTTTCCCCGTTGACCACGGTGAACGAAATGTTTTTCAGCTTCTGCAGGGGCCGCAGATGGCGTTCCAGATGGGCGAGACCTGCCTCGCCTACCACATCGCCCACAGCCAGAACGGAATAGAGCATGGAGTACCTCCGAATATATAGGATGAGGGATCAAATCAAAAATCACTTTATTTTATCGTATTCTCCGGCTGTTTGCAACCCACCGCCTATGGAAAGCCGCCGAAAGCGGGGGGCTTCGGACATCAAAAATTTTACAGAAGAGACGATCAGTTTACGGTTGCAATTCCAACGGCGGTTGCTTATAATGCTGATTGTAGCAATAAGACCCGCTGATTATGGAGGAAGCGCGTATGGCAGTAAAACTGGAATTGTACCGGGTGTTCAAGGAGGTCGCGGAGACCGGCAACATCTCGGCAGCGGCAAAGAATTTGTATATTTCCCAATCGGCGGTGAGCCAATCTATTAAACAGCTGGAAACAGCCCTGCAGGCCCGGCTGTTTGCCCGCTCCCCCCGGGGCGTGACGCTGACGGGAGAGGGCCAGATGCTCTATCAGTATGTCCGCAACGCCTTGGGCCTGCTGGCCACCGGTGAGGACAAGCTCTCTCAGGCCCAGCAGCTGCTGTTGGGTACCCTGACCATCGGCGCCAGTGACACGGTGACGGGGCAGTTCCTGACGCCGTATCTGGACGAATTTCACCACCAGCACCCCGGCATCCGGCTGAAGATCGTCTCCGGCCGCAGCGCCAAGGTGGTGAGCATGCTTCGCTCCGGGGCGGTGGACATCGCCTTTGCCTCCTCTCCCAAGGACAGCACGCTGGAGACCTGGCCCTGCTTTACCACCCATTCCGTGTTCGTGGCGGGGAAGAATTACCACTGCGATTTCGACAAGATCTACACCCGGCAGGAGATGGCGGAATTCCCCCTGATCCTGCTGGAGCGGAAGGCCAGCTCCCGTGTTTTTCTGGAACAGGAGTTTTTGAAGGCCGGCGTTACCCTGACCCCGGAGATCGAGCTGTCCTCCCGGCAGCTTTTAGTGACGCTGGCGGGGATCGGTCTGGGCGTGGCGGGCGTGACGCTGGAATTCGTCCGGAAGGATCTGGAAAGCGGCGATATCCGCCTGCTGAAAACGGACTTCACGATCCCGGAGCGCAGCGTGGATATGTGTACCTTGAAGGAAGTTCCTCCCACGGCCGCGGCTACCGCCTTTATGGAAATGGTGCGGAGGGGCATGTGAGACATGGAGACCTTTCTCTTTCTGTTTGAAATGCTGGGCACCATCGCCTTCGCCGCCTCCGGCGCGGTGCTGGGGGTCCGGAAGGGACTGGATGTGTTCGGCGTCTGTATCCTTGGCCTGACCACCGCCTGCGGCGGCGGTATGGTGCGGGATGTGCTGCTGGGCAATACGCCCCCGGCGGCGTTTCAGAATCCGACGGCCTCCGCGGTGGCGGTAGTTACCTCGCTGATCCTGTTTCTCTCCGGCGTGCGGCACCTGCTGATGGGCAACCAGCGGCGGTATGACCTGTTTATGCTGCTGATGGACAGCGCGGGCCTGGGCATCTTCACGGTCATGGGCGTCCGCGTGGCATGGAACTGCGTGGAAGCGCCGTCCCTGTACCTGCTGGTGTTCGTCGGCGTACTTACCGGCGTGGGCGGCGGGCTGCTGCGGGATGTGATGGCCGGAGATATGCCCTATATTTTCGTGAAGCATATTTACGCCTGCGCCTCTCTCGTCGGCGCGGTGATCTGCGGGGTGCTGCGGCAGCCGGCAGGGGAGATGACGGCCATGCTGGTCGGTGCGGCGGCGGTGTTTGCCATCCGGTGTCTGTCGGCCCACTACCGGTGGAATCTGCCCCATCCCAACGCCTGAAAAAACGGCGAAACTTCCCGGATATGGCGTGGATTTTCTGTAAAAATCGACAGAATGCGCCCCTTGACAATCCAAAAGAGCCGTGCTATCATGATTCCATTCTGAAAAAAGGCTTGGAAAAGGACGCTGTCCGGGAAGAACTTCAGAGAGACGCTGTCATGGGCTGAAAGCAGCGTCAGTCAGAACCGGAACAGTCACCGCCTTGGAGCTGCCCGCCGATATGTAGGCCGGGACGGGACCTCCCGTTACAGAGGACACGAGCGGCACAATGCGCAAAAGGATTTTCGCTGGCGGGAAGGAAGAATGTGTGCAAGAAACCCAGGAAGGGTGTCTTGCATGATTTCAATTAGAAGACTCCGAAGGAGTTTTTTACCCTGCTTGCACAGCGAAACAAATTTTGTTTTACTGTGCAAGCAGGGTGGAACCGTGGAGCTTTACGCCTCACCCCTGACCAAAACAGGGGTGAGGCGTTTTTGTTTTGCCCCAAGGGCGGAAAGACCGCCGCAGGAAAGGAGACATTACTATGTCTGAGGAAATCAAGGAATTCAGCTTTGAAAATGAGGAATACCGCCAGACCTACTGGCACACCTGCTCTCACATCATGGCGCAGGCCGTCAAGCGCCTGTGGCCCGAGGTGAAGCTGGCCATCGGCCCCTCCATCAAGGAGGGCTGGTACTACGATATGGACGCACCCTTTGCCTTTACCCCGGAGCACATGACCGAGATCGAGGCCGAGATGCGGAAGATCTGCAAGGAGAAGCTGAAGCTGGAGCGCTTCGAGCTGCCCCGCGAGGAAGCCATCAAGTTCATGGAGGAGAAGGGCGAGCCTTACAAGGTGGAGCTGATCCAGGATCTGCCGGAGGATGCTCCCATCTCCTTCTACAAGCAGGGCGAGTTCACCGACCTGTGCGCCGGCCCCCATCTGGACTCCACCGGCCGGGTGAAGGGCAACGCCATCAAGCTGCTGGCCTGCAACGCCGCCTACTGGCGGGGTGACTCCAACCGGGAGACCCTGCAGCGGATCTACGGCATCGCCTTCCCCAAGAAGGAGGAACTGGACGCCTATCTGGAGCGCATTGAGGAGGCCAAGCGCCGGGATCACCGGAAGCTGGGCAAGGAACTGGGCCTGTTTGCTTTCCGGGATGAGGCCCCCGGCTTCCCCTTCTACCTGCCTAAGGGCATGGTGCTGAAGAACACCCTGATCGACTACTGGCGTCAGGTCCACAAGAAGTGGAACTATGTGGAGATCTCCACTCCTCAGATCATGAAGCGGACTCTGTGGGAGACCTCCGGCCACTGGGATCACTACAAGGATAATATGTATACCACCGTCATTGACGGCGAGGACTTTGCCATCAAGCCCATGAACTGCCCCGGCAGTATTCTGGTCTATGAACTGGAACCCCATTCCTACCGAGACCTGCCCCTGCGGTACGGTGAGCTGGGCCTGGTCCACCGTCATGAGCTCTCCGGCGCGCTCCACGGCATGTTCCGTGTCCGCTGCTTCACTCAGGACGACGCCCACATCCTGCTGGCCAAGGACCAGATCAAGGATGAGGTCATCCGCATCGCCCGCCTGTTCGATGAGGTCTACTCTCTGTTTGGCCTGCCCTACAAGATCGAGCTGTCCACCATGCCCGAGGACCACATCGGCACCCGGGAGGACTGGGAGAAGGCAGAGAACGCTCTGGCCGACGCCATTACCTCCATCGGCAAGGAGTATGTGGTGAACCCCGGCGACGGTGCGTTCTACGGCCCCAAGCTGGACTTCCACATTCAGGACTCTCTGGGCCGTACCTGGCAGTGCGGCACCATTCAGCTGGACTATCAGCTGCCCGGCCGCTTTGATCTGGAGTATACCACCAGCGACGGCGGCAAGGACGTGCCCGTGATGATCCACCGTGTTGTGTTCGGCTCCATCGAGCGGTTCATCGGCATCATCACCGAGCACTTTGCCGGCGCCTTCCCCACATGGCTGGCTCCTGTTCAGGTGAAGATCCTGCCTGTCACCGACCGTGCGCTGGATTATGCCAAGGATCTGTCTGACGCATTGGACGGCCAGGGCTTCCGCGTGGAGGTGGATGACCGCAACGAGAAGATCGGCAAGAAGATCCGTGAGGCCACTCTGGAGAAGGTGCCCTATATGATCGTTGTGGGTGACCGGGATATGGAAAACAAGACGGTCTCCGTCCGTACCCGCGCCGGCGAGGATCTGGGCGCTATGAGCCTGGAGAACTTCTCCGCCAAGCTGAAGGAAGTTGTAGACTCCAAGGTGCTTCAGTAAGTTGCTCTTAGTTAAACTGCACAAAACACGCCCCGCTGGTTTTCCTGGCGGGGCGTGTTTTTGCAAGACGGACATTTGTTTTGCAAGACATTTGCGGGAAAACGCAGAGAATAGCGTGAAAATGCAAGGCGAATACTTGAACATTGCAAAAAATCACCAAAAAGAGAAAATGACCCTTGCAAAATGAATGATATACATGTATACTATGCACATGCTTACGGAAACACCCTTGAAAAAAGCACCGGGCGTTTCCACCTAATTCAACTGTGAAAGAGGGATTTGGAATGAAAAAAGTGTTTTCTCTGATTCTGGCTCTGGGCCTCATCGCTTCTCTGACTGCCTGCGGCGGCGGTAACGCCTCCGGCAATGAGACTGGCGACAGCGCTCCCGCTGCTTCTACCGCGAAGCTGCGCTTCGTCACCGGCGGCGAGTCCGGCACCTACTATGCCTTCGGCTCCGTCATCGCCCAGCACGCCACCAACAATACCGATGTGTCTGTCACCGGTCTGGTTGGCAACGGCTCCAAGTCCAACGTGGAAGAGCTGGCAGACGGCAACGCAGAGCTGGCCTTCTGCCAGTCCGACGTGATGGCCTATGCCTACAACGGCACCAACCTCTTTGAGAACCCCATCGACTGCTTCTCCACCGTGGCCGCCCTGTACATGGAGGATGTGCAGATCGTCACCACCGATCCCAGCATCAAGACCGTGGCTGACCTGGCCGGTAAGAACGTGTCTGTCGGCGCTGCCGGTTCCGGCGTGTACTTCAACGCTGTGGACATCCTGAGCGCTTATGGCCTGGGCGATCTGGACGCTGACGGCAAGTTCACCAAGATCAACGCCACCTATCAGAGCTTCGGCGACAGCGCTGACTCCCTGAAGGACGGCAAGATCGACGCCGCCTTCATCGTGGCCGGCGCCCCCACCACCGCTATCATGGATCTGTCCACTACCAAGGCTGCTTATCTGGTGTCTCTGGATGACGCCCATATCGACGAGCTGCTGGCCGCCTCTCCTTACTACACCAAGCACGTCATCCCCGCCGGTACCTACAACGGTCAGGACGAGGATGTGACCACCGTGGCTGTGGGTGCTGTGATCCTGGCCCGTGACGATGTATCTGAGGATGCTATCTATGCTCTGACGGCTGACATCTTCGACAACGCCCCCGATCTGATCAGCAGCCACGCCAAGTACGGCGAGCTGTCCACCGAGTTCGGCGCTTCCATCACCTCTGTGCCTTATCATCCCGGCGCTGCCAAGTACTTCGCCGAGAAGGGCTTCGATGTGGCAACCAAGTAAAGATCTGAACGGGATTTTTACAGCATCACCGCCATTTCCTTACCCATAAGTATGTCATTCAGGCTGCGGCGGAGAAATCCGCCGCAGCCGTGAGTGGTTCTAAAGAGAAGCACAGCTCTCCGGAACGGAAAGGAAGGGTGTGTGCGGGAAACCCATCAGGGGGTTCCTGCACCATTAAAATCAGCCTTTCCGGCGCGATGCGCCGGAAAGCTGCGGCGGAGAAATCCGCCGCAGCCGTGAGCGGTTCTAAAGAGAAGCACAGCTCTCCGGAACGGAAGAACAGAGCGCTTGCTGCGGACCTATTTACAAGAATTTACCCCGATCCCCGGTTGAGAAGGACAGAGATCCGCTGCCCCTGTCAACTGCGGATGTGAGAAAACGATCAAGGAGGAGACCATATGGGCCTGTTCAAGAAAAAAGACCCCATTGTTGAAGTGGAAAAGGCACTCGACCACGAGGTGCACGAGATGGAGCATGATATCCAGGCGGACGTGGATGCGGTCATGAAAAAGTATGACCGGGAATCCAACACCCGTATCTGGGAGGGGGCTCCGAAAATCGCCCTGCGGGTGCTGATGTCGGCCTTCTCAATCTATTGTATCCTGATGACCCTGTTCAGCAAGGCACTTCCGGAGCGGCGGCTGTCCCTGTTTCTGGGCTTTATCATCATCATCGGCTATCTGGTGTATCCCGCCAGAAAAGGTGCTGCCCGGGTGAACCATGTGCCCTGGTATGACTGGATCCTGATGGTTCTGGGCGCTGGCAGCTTCTTCTATTTTGCCATCAACGCTTTCTCCATCATTCAGTTGGCCACCAAGCTTCAACCCATCCACATCATCGTCGGTGCCATCGGTATTGTGGTACTGATCGAGCTGTGCCGCCGGTGCGTGGGCCTGCCCATTCTGGTGGTGCTGGGCCTGCTGCTGATCTACACGTTCTATAACCAGCTCAGCTGGGACCCCAGCTTCTACAAGGCGCTGAAGAACATCGTCTATAAGCTGTTTTACACCACCAGCGGCGTCATCGGTACGCCGGTAAGCGTCTGCTACACCTACATCGTGCTGTTCATCATCTTTGGCGCATTTCTGGAGCGCACCGGTATCGCCAACTTCTTCATTAGCTTCGCCAACCGTCTGGCGGGCTGGTCCTCCGGCGGTCCCGCCAAGGTGGCGGTCATTTCCTCCGCCCTGTGCGGCATGGTGTCCGGCTCCTCCGTGGGCAACACCGTGACCACCGGCTCCGTCACTATCCCCATGATGAAGAAAACTGGCTACAAGCCGGAGTTCGCCGGCGCGGTGGAGGCTGCCGCCTCTACCGGTGGTCAGATCATGCCCCCCATCATGGGCGCAGCGGCGTTCCTGATGGCAGAGTACATGAATATCCCCTATGCGAAGGTAGCTGTAAAGGCCATCCTTCCCGCCGTGCTGTACTTCACCGGCATTTTCATCGCCGTCCATCTGGAAGCCAAGAAGCTGGGACTGAAGGGTATGCCCAAGTCCGAGATGGTCTCCTGGGGCGAGCTTGCCAAGCGTGCCTATCTCATCATACCTCTGGCCCTGCTGATCTTCCTGGTTTCCTCCGGCAGCCGCACCATGCAGTTCTCCGCGGCGGTGTCCATTCTGGCCGCCATCGTGGTGGGCTTCCTGAACAAGGATGAGCGGCTGACCTTCGGTAAAATCGTGGAGGCACTGGAGGCCGGTGCCAAGGGCGCCATCACCGTGGCTGTGGCCTGCGCCATGGCCGGTATGATCGCCGGCTGCATCACCGTCACCGGTCTTGCTTCCATCCTTATCAATGCCATCGTGCAGATGGCAGGCGACGCTACCATGATCGGCCTGCTGCTGACGATGATCTGCTGCATCATTCTGGGCATGGGCGTTCCTACCACCGCCAACTACTGCATCATGGCTTCCACCTGCGCCCCCATTCTGGTGCAGATGGGCTTCCCCCTGGTGGCGGCTCACTTCTTCGTGTTCTACTTCGGCATCGTAGCGGACATTACGCCTCCGGTGGCTCTGGCTGCCTACGCCGGCGCCGCCATTGCCAAGGCCAACCCTATGAAAACCGGCATCAACGCCACCAAGCTGGCCATCGCAGCCTTTATCGTGCCATACATTTTTGCCTACAGCCCCGCTATGCTGTTTGACAACGTGAGCAGTGCATTTGAAGTGGTGCAGATCGTAGTCAGCGCCCTCATCGGTCTGTTTGGTGTGGCTGCGGCTTTGAACGGCTTCGTCTATAAGAAGATCCCCATGCTGTTCCGTCTGGCAATGGCTGCCGGTGGTCTGTGCATGATGATCCCCGGCACCGCATCGGATGTGGTTGGCCTCGTGATGGTCGGCGGCATCGTGCTGATCCAGCGCATGAGCGCCCGGCGGCTGGCTGCCTGATCTCCCGAAAACAACAAAAGTGACCGCACTGCCCACGATCCCGGGCGGTGCGGTCTGCTGTTATCGAAAAGTTTTTGCAAAAAAGGAAACCTTTTCGCAGTTGAATCCGTCTATTACAAATGAAAGCGGTTTTGATGGAATTTGTTACTGTTTTGTTGTTGATTTACCCTATTGGCTATATTAACATCAGTGAGCGAAGGTGAATATGCCTGTCGGCAGCCCTGTTTGGGCGCTGACAGCACTGGATCGGAAACAAGCGGGCCTCAGCCCGGAGAATCGTAAAAGGAGAATATGTCATGGCAGAGATCATGGAAGAGAAAAAGGAGCTGACCCCGGCGGAGACAGCCGCTCCGGCGTCACCGGAGACCCCGGCGAAAAGGGCAGAAAAAAGTACGGCAGACAAGAAAAAGCGGCGGCGGACGATCCGGCGGATCGTTGCGCTGGCGGTCGTGGCCGCCCTGATCGCAGGCGGCGTGAAATTCTTCAAAAAGAAGGACGGCAGCAGCGAAGTGGGCACCGCCATGGTGTCCTACGGTGCCATCAGCTCCGAGGTGGACGGCAGCGGTCTGGTAAAGGCCAAGACCAGCGAAACTATCAGCCTGACCACTGCGGGCACGGTGATGGATGTATTCGTGGAGGAGGGACAGAAAGTGGAGCAGGGGGACCCCCTGTTTACCATTGATTCCCCCAATGCTGCCACGGAGGTCCAGAAGGCCCGCGATGTGGTTGAGGGCTATCAGAAGCAGATCAATACGCTGCAAAAGGACATTGCGGGGCTGAATCTTTCTCCGTCCTACGCCGGAAAACTGATGGATGTTGTGACACTGAACCCCGGCGACGAGATTAGCAAGGGCACCAAGGTCGCCGTCCTCGCGGACGATACCCGGATGCGTCTGGAGCAGTATTACAGCTACGCCTACGCCGGGGAGATGAAGGCGGGGCAGAAGGTGCAGGTCTCCATCCCTGCGCTGATGACCACCGTGGAGGGCACCGTGGAGGCAGTCCACATGGTCAGCCGCATCACGCCGGAGGGTTCTAAGCTGTTTTCCGCCGAGATCGTGATCCCCAACGAGGGCGTGCTGGCCAAGGATATGGTGGCTACTGCCACTACGATTGTGAACGGCGATACCGTGTATCCCTACGAAGCCGCTAAACTGCAATATTACCGGGTGGGAGATTTGAACTCCACCGTCAGCGGCACGGTGATCTCCAGTAATCTGGTGGACTATCTCGCCGTAACGCCCGGTCAGATTCTGGTGCGGATCGACGGCGAGGACAGCGAAACGGAGATCTTTACCGCCCAGCAGAACCTGGAAGAAGCCCAGAAAAAGCTGGAGGCCGCCCAGAAGAATCTGGACAACTGCAATGCGGTGGCTCCCATTTCCGGCCAGGTCATCGGCCTGTCTGTGACTCCGGGCCAGGAGCTCCAAGCCAACAGCACCCTGGTGACCATCTCCGATACCTCCACCGTGATCATCAGCGCCACCGTGGACGAGCGGAACATCAGCTATATCAAGACCGGCATGCCCGTGAACCTGGACCAGTGGGGCACCAGCGCCTTCGGCACGGTGGAGACCGTGAGCCTTTCCAGCACTGTGAATAACGGCGTGGCCTCCTATCCCATCACCATCTCCGCGGACAACACGGATGGCAACCTCCAGGTCAACAGCTATGTGAACTATCAGATCCAGGCCAGCCAGAACGACAACTGCCTGATGGTGCCCATCCAGGCGGTGCGTACCGTGGGGCTGGAGGATGGTTCTTCCGCCACCGTGGTCTATGTGCAGGCAGACAGCCGGCCGGACAACGCGCTGGAGCTGCCCTATCAGGACGAGGAGATCCCCAGCGGCTTCTATCCCGTTCAGGTGGAGATCGGTATTCAGGATACATATAACGTGGAGATCAAGTCCGGCGTAAATGACGGCGACACCGTCTTTACCCAGATGATAACCGATCAGGCGTGGGGTTAAGCCATGGCGAAACTGATCGAACTGCGGGACGTCTATAAGATCTACGGCGAGGGCCTTGAGAGCGAGGTCCGGGCCCTGGACGGCGTTTCGCTGGATATTGAAAAGGGCGAGTTCGTGGCGGTGGTGGGCCAGTCCGGCTCCGGCAAGTCCACCATGATGAACGTGCTGGGCTGTCTGGACATCCCCACCCGGGGCACTTACCGTCTGGACGGCGTGGATGTCCGGGAGCTTTCCGACAAGGAGCTCTCCCGCATCCGCAACAAGCAGATCGGGTTTATTTTCCAGCAGTACAACCTGATCCAGAACCTGACGGTGCTGGAAAACGTGGAGCTGCCGCTGATCTATCAGGGCATCGATCCCATTGACCGGCGGGAGCTGGCGATACAGGCGCTGACCCGCGTGGGTCTCGCCGACCGGGCGCAGCATAAGCCTACCCAGATGTCCGGCGGCCAGCAGCAGCGTGTGGCCATCGCCCGGGCCATTTCCACCCATCCGCCCATCATCATGGCGGATGAGCCTACCGGCGCATTGGATTCCCGGACGGGCCACGAGGTGCTGGGCTTCCTCCAGCAGTTGAACAAGGAGGGCAGCACCGTCATTCTCATCACCCATGACAACGGGATCGCCGCCACGGCCCGGCGCATTGTGCGGATCGCGGACGGAAAGATCATCGAGGATCACCCACAGGAGGTGGATTGGTATTGAACATCGGGCAGGCATTTAAGATGGCCTGGCGGTCCATCTGCGGGAAAAAAGGCCGCAGCGCCTTGACCATTCTCTCTATTTTCATCGGTATTGCCGCCGTTATGACCATCGTCTCCACCATGGAGGGTATGAAGGCCAAAACCATGGAGCAGTTTGCCGCCATGGGCGCCAACCGCATTGAAGTGAGCGTGTATGCGTATACGTATGACGAGGACGGCAACCCTATCAGCAAGGACTATTTTACCGGATTGTACCGCTTTTGCTCCGGACTGAAGGAGTCCATTATTGGCATTACCCCCAAGGGCTCATCCAACGCTACGGTGGTATACGGTACGAAAAACAGCTCCACAATGGAGTGGAAATATGACCAGCAGTACAACGTGGTCAGCGGTCCCCCGCAGATCTACTACGGCTCCGACCAGTACAGCGCCTGCAACAATCTGGCAATCGCAAAGGGCAGAGACCTTGCGTGGCTGGACTGCGAGAAATACAATCAGATCTGCGTGCTGGGCGCGCAGGCGGCGCGGGTCTTTTTCGGCAGCGCCAACCCTGTGGGACAGATCATGAAGGTCAACGGCAACAACTTTGAAGTGGTGGGCGTGTATGGCGCCCGCGTGGAGCCAGATACCCCTTCCGCTTACCAGACGGATAACTTTATGATCCTTCCCTACACCGCTACCCGGCTGCTGGGGGATACGGCCCCCACAGAATTTTTGGTAAAGGCCAAGGATGACGCCAGCATGAAAACCGCCATCACCGAGATCGGCGGGTACCTCTCCGGCGTGGTAGATCAGAGTATGGGTGGCTATCAGGTGCAGAAGGAAGGCTACTGGCAGGATTATCAGAACCAGCAGCTGACCATGATCTCTCTGGTGCTGGGCGGCATCGCCGCCATCTCCCTGCTGGTGGGCGGCATCGGTATCATGAACATCATGCTGGTGACGGTGACGGAGCGGACCCGCGAGATCGGTATCCGCCGGAGCCTTGGCGCACAGCGGAGCAGCATCGTGGCCCAGTTCCTCATTGAATCCGGTATGCTCTGCGGCATGGGCGGCATTGTGGGGATCATCTTCGGCACCATCGGCAGTCTGGCTTTGGGCAAGATTTTGTTCCAGATGACCATTTTCCCTGCCACCTGGGTGACGCTGGCGGCCTTCGGCCTTTCCGTGGCGCTGGGTGTGCTGTTTGGCAGCTACCCGGCGGCAAAAGCATCGAAACTCCAGCCTGTGGAAGCCCTGCGGGCGGATTAAAGGAGAGAGACTTATGAAAAAACGAATTTTGACCTGGCTGCTGGCGGTCAGCATGCTGGGCTCCCTGCTGACGGTGCCTGCCGGAGCGGCGGCTGTCACCAAATTTTCCGACGTCAGCGACAGCTATACCGCCACCGCCGTGGAAACTCTGCGGCTCATGGGTGTGCTGGACGGCTACGGCGACGGTACCTTCCGCCCGGACACCGTTCTGAACCGGGCGCAGTTCTGCAAAATGGCAGTTTACGCCATGGACGGCAGCGGCGAGTTGGGACGGTATTCCACCGTTACCATCTTCCCGGACGTGAAGCCCTCCCACTGGGCGTCCGCCTACATCAATATGGCGGCGAGGAAGGGGATCATCTCCGGCTTTGCCGACGGTAAGTTCAAGCCCGGCCAGACCGTGACCGCCGGACAGGCGGTGACGATCCTCATGCGGGGCCTGGGCTACAAGGACGAGGACATGGGCGGCGTGTGGCCCCAGAGCTACATGGCGGAGGCCCAGACCAACGGCCTTTTGAAGTCCACCGGTATCACCTCCGCCTACGCGGGCCTGACCCGCGCACAGGCGGCCAAGCTGTTCCTGAACCTCTTTGAGGCTAAGCACGGCAAGAGCGAAACGCTCCTGTTCAACTACAACGTAGGTAAGGATGAGGTCTATCTCACTGCCGTGGACGGCGGCAAGGGCACGATGACTGCCGGCGGTAAGACGTATACCATGGCTCACCCCGTTACCTCCACCAGCCTCATCGGCTCCAAGGGCAAGGCGGTCCTCAACAGCGCCGGCGAGATCCTGACCTTTCTGCCCATCACCGGCAGCAATGGCGTTTCCAATGCGGCGGTCATCATCGGCTCCAACGGCTCTGTTGCCGGACTGGATTCTCTGGCGGGCAGCACCAGCTACAACATTTACAAGAACGGTTCTCCTGCCACGGCAGCAGACCTTAAACGGTATGATGTTGCGACCTACGCCTCCGCCACCAATTCCATCATCATCAGCGACACCCGGGTGTCCACCTACTACGAGGACTGCAAGCCCTCTCCCAGCAATCCCGCTACCATTACAGTGCTGGGCGGCAAGGAACTGAATGTTCTGCCTACGGCAGTGGATTCCCTGTCCAAGCTGAAGCCTGGCAAGCAGATCGTCCTTCTGCTGACGGCGGACGGTCAGGTGGCCGGTGCCGAGGATGCCAACAACACCGGTGCCCGGGGCAATGCCATGGCGGTGGTGTCCGAAAAGGGTGATGTGCAGTTGGTCTGCGGCGGTGCGCTGCTGAACATCGGCACAGCGAGCGAATACGCCGGTCAGGTAGTGTCGGTGTATGCCGACAAGAGCGGCCTGAAGCTCAACAAGATCTCCGGCGGTGTCGGCGGTGACCTGCTTCCCAAGGAAGGTACGCTGGGCGGCAGAAAGCTGGCGGACAACGTTATGCTCTTTGACGGCGGCAGACAGATCGCCCTCAGCGAGCTGAGCCAGACCGGCGTCAACTCCGGACGCATCTCCTATGCCCGGACCAACTGGGCCGGTCAGGTGGACTTGATCGTGCTGAATAACGGCCTTGCCGAGGATGTAATCTATGGCCGTGCGGTGGTGAACAGTTCTACGAGTAAGGTTTGGGTATGGTATCCCGGCCATGAAAATGACAAGGGACAGCAGGAAGGCGTAAACGGCAGCTATAAGGAAACAACTTCCCAGACCATCTCTATCGAGACTGCAAACAAGACCTATGGCCCCATCAACAGCGGTAATCATATCAGTAATGGAATCTTTGTGGCGGTGAGCATCAAGACCAGTTCTCAGGGTAACCTCATGTTCACCAGATTTGATACCATGAGCAAGCTGAGCAACGTCTCTTCCGGTGCCTGGATCGGCAAGACGGCAGTGAACTTCGGCAGCCGGACCTACGAGGTCCCCTCCAATGTTCAGTGCTACAACGATGACACCGGCAAGTGGATGACGCTGGATGATGCCAAAGCCTACAGCGGCACCATGAACCTCTATGTTTATGACGGCGTGGTCCGCATCGTAGAGGTCAAGGCGTAAAAAAACCTGTGGCCTGACGGCTCAGCCGTCAGGCCACAGAATCACCTGAAAAGTAAATGATTGAGGAATGCAGGAGGAATGGATATGAAAAAACTTTTGGCTGTTTCCCTGACGATCATGATTTTAGGCACTCTGGGCGGATGCGGCAAGCAGGACACCCAGGAGCCGCCCAAGGTGGAAATTGACTACGGCAATTCCGAACTCTACACCCAGGAGGACATGGACGCTGCCATCCAGGTAATTGAAGCGGAGTTTGCCACCTGGGAAGGCTGTGAACTTCACAGCCTGGCCTACGGCGGCGACGCGGCCTGCAGCGACGAAAACATTGAGTGGCTCAACGGGCTGGAAATGAAAGAGCAGACTGAGCCTTTTACTCAGTGCATCCTGTTTTCCAGCAGCTTTCACTCCCCCGTGGAGCAGCGGGACGCCTGGGATGCCGATACGGAGTATGAGGGCTGGCAGTGGTGGCTGGGCCGCAGCGACGGCGGCGCCTGGGAACTGGTGACCTGCGGATACGGCTGATCTCCGTTTGTGCGCCCAATAAAAACCAATTGAAAAAGCAGCGCCCCGGTGCCCTTTGGCACCGGGGCGCTATTTTAGGGGCAGAGAAAAAGGACTCGGATGCATCAGTATCCGAGTCCTTTTCGCAATATTCGACAGAATTTATACGACCTGGAATAGATAAAACTTCAGATAATCCGTCTCCTCCACGCCCCAGAGGATGGGGTGGTCGCAGCTCTGCTGGCGGGATTCGATCTGCCGCAGCTGCACCCCGGCATCGTGGGCAGCGGAGCGGAGCATGGCCTCAAATTTTTCCGCCGTGGCAAAATGGGAACAGGAGCAGGTGGCCAGATACCCGCCCCGAGGCAGCAGCTTCATGGCCCGGTAGTTGATCTCCTTGTAGCCGGTGATGGCATTGGCCACGGTTTTCCGGCTTTTCGTGAAGGCCGGGGGGTCCAGAATGATGAAGTCATACTTCATCGGTTCCTTTTCCAGCTGGGGCAGCAGGTCGAACACATTGGCCGCCACGCAGTCCATAATATCGGATACGCAGTTGCGCTCTGCATTGGCCCGGGCCATCTCCACGGCGGATTCCGACACGTCCACCGCCGTTACGTGCTTGGCGCCGCCCAGAGCGGCGTTCAGGGCAAAGGAGCCGGTGTGGGTGAAGCAGTCCAGCACGGTTTTTCCCGCCGCCAGACGGCCCACCGCCCGGCGGTTGTATTTCTGGTCCAGAAAGAAGCCGGTTTTCTGGCCATTTTCTACGTCCACCAGATATTTGACGCCGTTTTCCACGATTTCCACCACCGGACTGTCCGGGGGTGTTTCGCCGGGGAGGGGATACCAGCCCTTGCCCTGCGGAAGACCTTCCTTTGCCCGGAGAGCCACGTCGTTCCGCAGGAACACGCCCCGGATGGGCTGGCCGTCCTGCCGGAGAATGTCCACCAGAGCGGGGAGCAGAAGGTCCTGTAAATTCTCCATGCCAACGGACAGCACCTGCACACTGAGCAGATCATGGAACTTATCCACCGTCAGGCCGGGGAAGGCGTCCGCCTCGCCAAAGATCACCCGGCAGGCGTCCAGATCCGCCGGGTCCATGACGGACTTCCGGTAGTCCCACGCCCATTGCAGCTTCCGCCGCCAAAAGGCTTCGTCAAAGCGGTCATTGGCGTTCCGGGAGATGAGCCGCACACGGATCTTGGACTGCTGGGACAAAAAGCCTGTGCCCAGATAGCGGCCCTTCTTGCTGATGACATCCACCAGTCCGCCGTTGGCCGTTTCACCTTCTATGTTCAGGATCTCTGCATCATACACCCAGGGATGCCCCTTGACGATGGCGTTTTCCGCCTTGGGGGTGACGGTATAAGTGGGATAGCCACGCTCTATTTTCATAAGCTGTGCTCCTTTTAGGCTTGATTTCCGGGCCAGTATAGCACAATTCCAGGGAAAACGCCATACTATGAAGCAGACAGAATTTCACTATAACAAAAAACTCTGCACATTCATTATCTGTATGGGAGGGAACTTTGATGCCCATTGTGTTTTTAAGTCCGTCCACCCAGGACTGGAACCCTTATGTCACCGGCAGCGGCAGCGAGGAATACTGGATGAACCGGATCGTGGACGCTATGGAGCCGTATCTGCGGTCCAACGGCATCCGCTACCGCCGCAATGACCCGGACACCTCGGCGGGGGCCGCCATCCGGGAGGCCAACAGCGGCTATTATGACTTCTATCTGGCACTGCACTCCAACGCCATCGGAAACGGCTCCGCCCAGACCTCCGCCCGGGGCATTATCGCCTTTTACTATCCCGGCAGCGCCGGCGGGCAGCGGGGAGCGGAGCTGATCGCCAAAAATCTGCGGGAGATCTACCCGCTGCCCGACAAGGTCACCACCCGCCCTACCACCGCACTGGGAGAGGTGTCCCGGTCCCGGTTCCCGGCGGTGCTGGTGGAGATCGGCTACCATGACAACTATTCCGACGCCCTCTGGCTGGAGAGCCATGTGGAGGATGTGGCCCGGCAGCTTGTCAAGGCATTGACGGAGTATTTCGGCCTGCCTTTCATCCAGCCTATGGACCCGAAACGGGGGACGGTCCGCCTGAGCTACGGCACACTGAATCTCCGCGCCGCGCCGTCCCCCGCCGGTACGGTGATCGCCAACCTGCCAAACGGCGCGGAGGTGACGGTTTACGGCGAGTGGAATGGATGGTATGTGGTGCAATACGGAGATCAGGTGGGATACGCCGCTGCGGCCTATATCGACGTATAGGGAGAAAGTCGGACCGGCTGCGGGGGAAAAGCTGATCCGGTCAAAATTTGCAGCAAATGACTTGACATAACTACGCCTTCTGATTAAACTATATAGGGATCATTATAGGCGGCAAAAGGGGTGTCCGCCTGTTTGTGTTCTGAACCGTACCGGCCCGCTGACTGGTGGGACGGACGGTGAATTTTATGGCATTTTTCGCCAAAGTCAAAGAAAGGAGTCACAGTTTATGCTGACCGTGATCATAGGCGTTGTTGCCTTAGCCGGCGGCTTTGCGGGTGGCTTCCTTTATCGCAAAAAAGTATCTGAAAAAGAGATCTCCAGCGCCGAAGAAGAAGGCCGGCGCATCGTCAACGAAGCGATCCGCAACGCCGAGAGCAAAAAGAAGGAAGCGCTGCTGGAAGCCAAGGAAGAGATCCTGAAAAGCCGTACTGATTACGAGAAGGAAGAAAAGTCCCGCAGAGCCGATCTGCAGCGGCAGGAAAACCGTTTGCAGCAGAAGGAAGAAAATCTGGACCGCAAGCTGGAGACCATTGAGAAGAAGGAAGAATCTCTGGCCCAGAAGCACGCGGCCATGGAGAAGGAACAGGAGGAGATCCGCACCATCAAGCAGAGCCAGACGGCTATGCTGGAAAAGATCTCCGGCTTCACCGCTGACGAGGCCAAGGAATACCTCATTCAGCAGGTGGAGAGCGAAGTGACCCACGAGACTGCCCTCAAGATCAAAGAGGTGGAGTCCCGGATGAAAGAGGAATGCGAGACCCGCGCCCGCGAAGTGGTGGCTCAGGCCATCCAGCGCTGCGCGGCGGACTCCGTGGCCGAGCTGACCGTCAGTGTGGTTCCCCTGCCCAATGACGAGATGAAGGGCCGTATCATCGGCCGCGAGGGCCGCAACATCCGTACCATCGAGACTC
>OLVO01001148.1_pt1 | contig 28250 bp, 28 predicted proteins | sample 1672571 | NCBI WGS metagenome assembly OLVO01 (sample SAMEA3136700, study PRJEB25190) | human gut metagenome | biome: human gut; feature: human-associated habitat; material: faeces | place: Austria | collected 2013
TGCGATGGTTTGAAGAAAGTAGGAGATTGGTGTAAGGACCATTGGAAGCTGATTGCTACAGTTGTTATCTGCATTGCTGCTATTGCCCTGATATGTACAGGTGTGGGTGGTATTCTTGGTGCTGCTGCTCTTGGTGCATTGATAGGTGCTGGTTCAGGTGGTTTAATGGGCGGAATCTCCAGTGTACTGTCTGGAGGGTCGTTCCTTGACGGCTTTGAAGAAGGCGCTTTTTCCGGTGCTATTACTGGTGCTATTATGGGTGGAATTGGTGGCGCTGGTGCGCTATTTGGAAAAACATTAACATGTGGAACAAAAGCTGCCAATTTCATAAGCACCACTGCAAAAGTGAGCGGTGGAATATCTACTGTAATGGGTGGATTTGATACGCTTGCAATGTGTGCGGGAATGATAGATCCGGATAATCCATTAACTGCATTAAATGACAAACTTCATCAGAGCAAGCTGTATAATGGATTTCAGGAAGCGACAGGAATTGTTGCAACATTCACCGGCGGAGCATCAAGTACAATGGCTTGTTTTGTTGCAGGTACATATGTACTTGCATTAGACGGATTTAAGCGAATTGAGGATATCGTTGCCGGTGACAAGATTATGGCAGCCGATCCGGAAACTTTTGAAATTGCGGAGAAAACTGTTCTTGAAACCTATGTCCGACAGGTAGACAAGCTTGTACATATTACTATCAATGGTGAAGAGATTGTCACAACAGATAATCACCCGTTCTATGTACAAGGAAGAGGATTTATCGAAGCAGGCAGTTTGCTTGTGGGAGATAGGCTTATTAGTGTAAATGGCGAGGATTTAATCGTTGAAGATTATTGCATAGAATTGACAGATGAGCCTGTTTCGGTGTATAATTTTCAGGTGGAGGATTTCCATACTTATTTTGTTGGCGAGAATAAAGTTTGGGTGCATAATAGGACATGTACATCTCAAGAAAGACAAGATATTAAAGACCATCTTGAGGGAAATAAATCAACAGATGGTGCCAAACTTGATGGTAGAATAAATGGCTGCCATGAAGAAAGTCGCTTTTTAAGTGAACTTGATATTGCTGGTGGGGATCTAACAGATAACATCCAAAGTGTAAGTGGTGTAGATGGTGTAACTTATGTTGAATATACAGCAAATACAAGAACTGGAAAAGCCTCTAAGACGATATATGATTCAAATGTCATCAGCACTGATGATTTTATTGATCGCGGTTTGGAAGCATACGCTAATGTTCCTGAATCTGTAAATGGAATAAATCCAGCAACTGGAAGAACAAGTGGAGTATCTGTTACTGCATTAGATAATTCTGGTAAAGAATGGAATTTTTATATTAGAGATAATAAGCTTATAACCATGTATCCATCAGTTTAAATAGAAGGAGTTTTTTATGAATTTACTTGTAAATAATGAGGCAAATGAATGTGTTGAATTACTTATTAATACATTACCAGCGCGTCACTTTCAAAAGTTTATTGAATGTGTTAATAAGAAAGAAAACTGGACAGCTGAGCTTTGTTGGTGTTTTTTTGAGAAGTCAGATGATAATAAAGAATATTATCAATTTGAAACTTTTGAGGATGATACTTATAGAATGTCTTATGATGATTTTTTGGATATTGTAAAACTTGCAATTATCAGATTTTATCTTGGCACTGACGATGTTGAAATTAAGGAATCATTAAAAGAATATATTAAGAACACAGTATTTGATTCTGTTCTTGATAATATTGATTCATCATTAGCATCGGGTGTTCCTCTTGTTTATGGACAGTGATGTTGATAAAATTTTGGATTAATGAAGAACCATAATTATATTGCCATCTGTTCTTAGGTTGTATTTTTGTACAAAATATCGAAAATCAAATAATATTGTTGTCAGGTAGACAGCTTGTACATATTACTATCAAATGATAGATCCCGATAACCCGTTAACAGCATTGAATAATAAGCTGCATCAAAGTGATTTGTATAACAATTTTCAAATGGATGTAAGTCTGGTATCATCATTTACAGGTGCTGCATCACAGAATATGGCTTGCTTTATTGCAGGAACTACGATTCTTACAGCTACAGGTCTTGTTGCAATAGAAAAGCTTGCCGCAGGAGATAAAGTTATATCAACAAATCCCGACACGCTTGAAACTGCTGAGAAAACTGTTCTTGAGACCTATGTCCGTCAGGTGAACAAGCTTGTACATATTACTATCAATGGTGAAGAAATTGTTACAACTGATAACCATCCTTTTTATGTACAGGATAGAGGATTCATTAATGCAGGCAATTTGCTCGTAGGTGACAAGCTTATTAGTGTAAATGGTGAGGATTTAACTATTGAAGATTATTACATAGAATTGACAGAAGAACCTGTTTCAGTGTATAATTTTCAGGTGGAGGATTTCCATACGTATTTTGTTGGTGATTTCGCTGTTTTGGTGCATAATGCGGAATATGGTAATGGTCATTATAATAATAACCCCAGCGATAATCCAAAAGTATTAGCGGATGCCGTTGAAGACCCCAATGCTGTATATGGCTATAGGCCTAATGAGGACGGAAGTTTGAAGAATTTTGCAAATGAAGATTGGTCAAATCCTGAATTTGTTGAGAATGCAAAGCAAAAGAGACTCCAATATATTGAAGATGATAAAGCGATATATGACGTGATTGCAGAAATGAAGAATAATGGATGTTCAACAGAAGAAATGGCACGAGCGGCGTGCGATTATCGTAATCAAACACGATTAAATTCATATCTTGATTCAGATGACCATGTTATTGATCAGAACGGATATAATGCAGCACTTGAACGAATGCAAACACGGTCATATGATGCTTTAATTTCAAGTGGAAAAACACCAGAAGAAATCATAAACTCGTCAATGAGAACTAATCCAGCGATGGATGCTTGTGTTGGACTTTATGATCAAAATTTTGATACTTACTAAAGAGGTGCTATAATGTATACTATTGTAGAAAAAGAAAACTTCAATATATATGTGTTTGATAAAATACATATGAATATTAAAATAATCGACAATGGTGCATCAAAAAAGGTGTACATTGATTACAAAGGATATAACCCTGTATTTACTATGCTTATTGGAGGGTTTGAATCCGAGTGCGAAATGGACTCAATAAAATTTGATGTTGATAAAGAAAATGGAAACAATACTATGTATTTTATCGTAAATTCAAACGACTTAGAAAAATTCGTTAATGAAATTTACTTCTTCATTATGGAAAATAAAGTCGAAAATAAACTTAACGAACAAGATGTGGCAATTTGGGACTTTTCTTAAGAAGCGGTAAGCGATTGTTATGTTGATTTATCTGCATTAAAATCTAAAATTCTTGGAATCAACAGCAGTATTTGTGACAATGTTGTTAGCAGCATTTCTTCATCATCTCAGACGCAGGAACAACAGATCGCTGGTCTGGAAGCAACGCAAAAGCAAGTAAATGCATTCATAGACCTTACAATTAATCGTGATAACTCAGCAGCTGATGCTGTATCAAAAGCAAAAGATGAGTTTTATAAAGAATATTCTTACCTGAAACCGGAATGTGAAAAATCCGGTTGGGAAAAATTCTGCGATGGTTTGAAAAAGGTCGGAGATTGGTGTAAGGAACATTGGAAAGAAATATGCCTTGTTATTGAAATTGTTGCGGCAGTAGTTTGTTTATTGATACCTGGTCTTGAAGGAATAGGTATTGGAATACTTGCTGGAATGCTGATAGGTGGACTAAGCGGTGCTGCTATTGGTGGACTATCCGGATACGCACAATATGGTGTAGACGGTATACTACCCGGAATCATTAACGGAACTGAAGATGGAATGCTTATTGGAGGACTCTTTGGTGGATTGGGAGGAATAGGAGCAATAGCCGGAGAAGCATTTGGATGTAGTGCGTTGATGACAAATGTTTTTTCAATTTCAAGTAAGTTGGGATTGGGAATGATGGCATTTGATATGACTGCTCTTGCAAATGATTTTCAGAATAGATTTTTTCAAGATACAGGAATTAATCTTGGAATTATTGATCCGAATATCGGTGAATTCATATCAGATCTGAATCATAAAGCACATTCAAATCCAATTTATAACGCTTTTCAATATGCAGTCGCCGGAACAGCAGCATTCTCAGGCGGCTATGTAAAAACGGCAACTTGTTTTGTGGCTGGAACATTGGTAGCAACAGCGAATGGTTTAGCAGCGATCGAAACAATAAAAGCAGGAGATTATGTGCTTTCAACTGACTCTGATACAATGCAGACAACCTATAAGCCTGTTCTTGAAACTTATATTCGTAAAGTTGACAGATTGGTTCATCTCATCATCAGTGGTGAGGAGATAATCACAACAGTTGATCATCCATTTTATGTACAAGGCAGAGGCTTTATTGAGGCAGGAAATCTTCTTGTTGGTGATAAGCTTGTAAGTGCAATTGGCGAGGATTTGCTGATTGAAAATTATAACATTGAAGAAACAGAAAATCTTGTTGATGTTTATAATTTCCAGGTGGAGGATTTTCATACATACCATGTTGGTGATTGTGCTGTTTGGGTGCATAATGCGAACTACCTTACTGATAAAACGCCAAAGGATATTTCTGAGATGACAAGGAAACAGTTGAAAGAAAATACTCCTGAAGACTGGGATTTTCAAGAGCATAATGGAAGAATTCACATTAAAGATGATAATGGAAATTATAGAGTTCGTGTAGATGTACCAGATAAACACACACCTTATAATCACATACATATTCTTGATGAAAATGGTAATCCTTTGGATGCCAATGGCAATATTGTTTCTCCTAAAGATCCTGCAGGACATATACCGTATAATTATTAGAAAGGAAATTTATTAAAATGATGGTTAATAAAATGCAAGAATTGATAGATAAGACAGATTATTGGGATATGAGAGTACTGGACGTGAAAGCATCTTACTTTGGAGACGAAGTAGAAATTCTTATCGAAAATGATGAGGAAACATGCTGGAAAATATCATTTTTATCGTGTTATAAGGTATCTTATAACACGGATGCTAACAGAAGAAAAATTAGTAACGTGAAAAGTATGAGGAAAAGTCAACTTGGTTATTATGGACAGGATATTACTGTTTGTAAAAGTGATAAAGATAATTTTTATAAAGTTGATTTAGATTTGTCTATTATGGAAATGCAGATCGAATGTCAGGATATTTTGATTGAACAGATCGCAAGAGATAATTTTGAGTTGTTTTGGGACAATAATTAAATATATTTGATCTACCTGAAGATCTTAGAAAGGGTATAACATAAGTTTTTCTGAACCATAAAGCACATTCAAATCCAATTTATAATGCTTTTCAATATGCAGTAGCCGGAACATCGGCTTTCTCAGGCGGCTATGTAAAGGCGGCAGCTTGTTTTGTGGCTGGAACATTGGTAGCAACAGCGAATGATTTATCTGCTATAGAAACAATAAAAGCAGGAGATTATGTGCTTTCAACTGACCCTGATACAATGCAGACAACCTGTAAGCCTGTTCTAGAAACTTATATTCGTAAAGTTGATAGATTGGTTCATCTCATTATCAGCGGTGAGAAGATAATCACAACTGTTGATCATTCGTTTTACAATTTCAAAGTTCGACTTCTAACTGTAAGTTTCTACGTAAATTGTATTTTTGTTTCATAATAAAGCATGATCTTTTAATTCGTTTATATATTGCATAAAACAATTAGTCGTTGCACAATATACAAGTATTCATAATAATTTTTAGTGTCGAAAATGATTATATTAAGAGACATTTAAAGCTTTGATTTTAGGCAAATATTCTTTATAATAGATAATTTGTATACTATTCAATTTTAACTTTTATCTTGTTTCTTGGATGTTTGACAGATAGAATTTCTTTTTGTTTAGACATAGCAACATAGGTATATATTTGAGTAGTGGTTATAGAACTATGACCTAAAAGTTTTTGTATATAGCGAATGTCAACATCTTCTTCAAGTAGTAAGGTGGCGAATGAGTGCCGGAACATATGTGGAGTGATATGTATGTCATATTCGGTCATAGCAGTATATTTACAAATGATTTCACGTACAGATTGTTCCATCAAACGATTATGAAGTTTGTTGACAAAGAAAAAACCACATGATTTTATATCTTCTTGAAACAGCGTATAATACTCTTGAAGTGCCTTTAAAACATCTGGATTTTCAATCTGAATCATGCGTTCTTTAGAGCCTTTACCGAAAATTTTGACTGTATGGTTGGTCAAATCTACGGATGAAGGTGTAAGATTGCAAATTTCAGATACTCTAGCTCCCGTTGCAAAAAGAATTTCAAGAACTGCAATGTCACGAGTAGTACTGCGTTTTTGGTAGTCTGTTTCAGCTTGAGAAAGAGAATTATAAGCGTGGGCAAGTATACTGTTAATTACATTAAGTGGAATTGTTTTAGGGAGTATGGATGGTTCCTTAAAGGAAATATCAATTTTATTGAATGGATTGATTTCAATCACATCTTCAATCAAAAGATAGTGGGTAAAGGCTTTCACAGAAGCAATTTTTCGCTTAACTGTCTTAGGTTTGAATTGTTTATGCAGAGTGTCAATATAATGGCAAATGATTTCTTTGGAAAACGTATTGTTTGTACACTCAGCAAATTGCCTAAGATCAATTGTGTAGGCTTTGATGGTTTTATCATTTAAAGCTTTTCTTGACTTGCAGTAGTTAAGAAATAGTTGAATTTGTAAAGTTAAGTTTAACATTGTAGTTACTCCTTTATTTGGGATAATCTTATTATATACTATGATCAACTTTTTGTCGAGTAGTGATGAGATGATTGGAAAAAGTGTTGATTTTTATCGGAGAATAGTGTATAATATTATTATAGCTCAACACAGGATAACTATAAATTATGGGATATGCCTTCAAAACAATTACTTCAAAAAATAATGCATCCCAAATTAGAAGTATTATCCGAATACAATTTAAATGTGTTAATTATTGCTCAAAATAAGATGTCTATCCAAGTTCCAGTTCATTGGGATAATATAAAGGTTCCTAATATTCCAGATGAGAGTTTATTGCATATTTTACGTGAAAATGGGCATGCAGAACAAATATGCATTGAAGATATACGCATTTGTGCTGGTAATGATATATCTTTAGCTCTTATGGCAGCAAATTATTATGATGAGAACGGAAAAGGCGCTAATGATTTCAATGAAATTATGGAGCGTAGGTGCAACTGTTTGTCTACAGAAAAGCAAGAAGTACGTAAAATCCTGGGTTCACTTTCAATAATTGATAGCTGCTTTTCGAGAGACGAGGCTGCTTTTTTTCTAGATCCCACACCCGAAGACAAATATGAAGCAGAATATCTTGCCGAAGAATATCTTCAACTAGCAGAAGAACGGATGTTTATTAAAGGTGAAAACAGATTCCTTTTTGCTAACGATAAAGTTAAGGGGTACTTCAAAGTTAAACTTGCGAAAAAAGAAAGATATTACCACCATAAATTTTCTGAATTTCTGCAAAAAAACCATCCTGAGGATTATTACTCTCGAGGGAAACATTTAGCTCTAAGCTTACAGTTGTCCGATACGAAGACAATTGTGGAAGCATGGCAACTTTTACTTTTAGCCTATTTTAGACGTTCAATTGAAACTGGCAATGCTGGTGATTTTTATAACATATTGAATGAAATTGAAGAACTAATCAATCGTCTTCCTACTAATACTATTGATACACAGCGTCATGTACTAGTTGAGTTCACTCGGGGTTATCAAGAATTTGTAAAATACAATTATAAAAATGCATTAATACATTTCCAGGCAATCACACCTAGTCGCCTTATTCCAGCCTGCTTGGCCGAGTGTCAAAGACTTATTCTTCTATGCCATATTCAGTTAGCAGAGGATCTAAGACTGATTGTTCAATCTGCCAATGAACTCTATAACACCATTGAAGTTATTGGTCATTTAGAAGATGAACAATATTGTCGAGCTGCGTTAGTATTGTTAGATGCATATATTGACCGCTCAATTGATCACAAAAAAGTCAATATCCTTAAAAATAAGATCATTCGAATAATCCAAGATCATATGGGCATTCCTGAATTTGATGAATTTGAGGCGTGTTATAATCGAAAGGCTGCTCTATACTATCCCGCTATAATTGCATGTCGCCAAACCGAACAGAGTATTCAGTTCTATAAAAAACACTTTAATCGAAATGGTACATATATGGCTTTATGTAATCATTCTGGCAATGCTATTGTTTTAGGGGAGTACCCAACTGCTAAAAAGGCTATAAAAGAATGTATTTCAATGATAAACAGTAGTGATGGTTGGTATTATCCAAGCCAATACAAAGTAGAAAATAATGAAATACTATTAAATTTTCTAACTGAGGAAAGAAATGGCTGTGGAGATAGAGAAAAAATCTTAGTAGCAGCACAGAAAGCTGCTAGTCAATTTTCTAAAATAATTGGGCATCAGTATGATGAAGTATCGCATGTTGTTCTTTTCAATTATATAGGCTTATCTATGTTATGTCAGACAAGCACATGGGAATCAGATTTATTGAATGCAAATAGATTGCTTCCAGATCTTGATGAGTTTTATCAATATTACTTATATGATTTAAATTATGCGAATGCTTTGCTAAAAGGAGATGTAACAATCGCAAAAAGTTTTCTAGTGAAATTAAAATCACTTGATGCTCCGCTTCTTCGACACTATCGAGTAATTCTTCAAAAAAGACAATTTGTTCAAGAGGATTTGTTAAATAATGTGACAGAACTTATTGGTGATCCGTTTAAGTATCATAGTATTATTAATATGAAATGTAGTCATCTTCAAGACGACTCATGTTATTTTTGGGGACGCGGTTTTCTATTATCCGATTTGCAATTTTTGTCTTTCTAGATGTAGTTTTATTTACGCATTAGAGATGCTGAAATGATTGCACGATAGATATCACAGTATTCAAATCCTAACAGATCAAATGCACATGCAAATGAGCTGTGTTTTGTGGTATATGGTGTCGTAGATACATCAAATATAAACGGTTCTCCATTTTGAGTAATACGGAAATCTATTCGTCCATATACATCCATCTGTAGTAAGCGGAAAGCCCTTTCCGCCGCGTTTTGAATAGTGTCAATGGTTTTCGACGGAAAATGTTTGTCCAATTGGTAAAATCCATATTGATTATGTTCAGAAGCATCTTCGTCCAAAATGCTCTTTCCTTCAAGGTCAATACCAATTGGTGGTAAAACATATACAGTATCTCGCACCTTAAATATAGGAACCTCACACTCAAAACCATCTACATACTCTTGAACAATATGGCTTACACTTAATAGATTAGCGTTTTGTTCGGTAGAAAATTCAACAATCCTGGATTCACTTATTCCTTGACTGGCAGACTCGGAAGCTGGTTTGTAAATAACCTTTGTACCAGTTTCAGGTGTACCGTTAAACCAAGTTTTATTTTCAGTATATAACCAACTCTTTGGCACTGGTACATTGTGAGTATTGAATAGTGAAGAGAAATAATATTTATTGCGGGCTAATGCACATGATAATGAAGATGAGGTTGTATACCTTAGACCGACCAATTCACAGAATGAAGGAATAATCGTCTTTTTATTATCACCCAATCCATTTCTTGCTAGAGTATATATTAAGCTGCTTTTATACCGTTCTGGATGTTCAATGTAGTCTGTTATAAAATCGATTTCATTAAAGTAAACGGCTTGTACAAAGTATCCCGCATCAACAATACCTTGGTATATTTCATTAAATTCATCTATAGTAAAACGCTCTGTTTCGCTACACTGAAGTTGTCTAATATTCATATGTCCGCGTGGTTCACGTACATGTGCGATGAGCACTACATTTAACTCTGCCTGTGAAACTGGTACATTGACATGCTCCCAAAATTTAATAATTTCCATACTATCCCTCGCCAAGTACAGGATGATAATGAGTCCTTTATTAATAACCTTATATAATTTATAGTTATCTATGGTTGATCAGTGATTTATACTTATTTGGTTTAAAAGGCAAAAAATGATTGAATATTAATAATATTAAGGTTATCCGATCGTTGAATGTATGGATAGCAATAGTATTTTTGTTATCAACATTAAAACTGATTTATACGATTATTCATAGTGCAAAAATTGACATATGCATATAATTATGTTATAGTATTCATATTGAGGTGTGAATGTTATAGATATATGCTATGCATTGCTATTTTTCTTCTATATATTTTTTAGGAAAGGTAGGATAAAATAATGAACATTACACTTCAAGGTAAACAGGCAGAGGTTATGGCTTTACCTGTTACAGGACATACAGTTGTGCTTGGTACCGCCGGTAGCGGGAAGACGACAATTGCATTACAAAGAGCTATTTTCCTTTCTAATTTACCAAGTAAACCTCTAGTATTGTTGGTTACTTTTAATAACGCCTTGGTAGAGTATATGAAAAGTATTAATAATAGAGTGTGCCCTGGATTGGTTGTAGAGAGTTATCACAAGTTTGCTAGGGGATATCTTAACAGCAGAGGGAAAATGCCTAGTTATAATGGTGTTCTTTCTACTAATAAAAAAAGAGAATATATAGAAAAAGCTATTTTTCAATGTAGGAATGAATATCCATATGAATCGACTTTTGAACGTTCAAAGGAATTCTTTTATGATGAGATTGTTTTTATTCAGCAATTTGGTTTTAAAAATTTTAGTGAATATCAACAGGCAGAAAGAATTGGAAGGGCATCTGCATATATTACACGTGAGAACCGAAAATGGATAGCTAAGGTTTATGAAAGATATCTTGAGTTGCGAGCTGCAGATGGTTTGAAATATGATTGGGATGACCTTGCCTTTTATGCTAATTGTGAGTTGGAAATTGATAATACTGAGAGACGGTATACACACATTATTGTTGATGAAGGTCAAGATTTTTCCCCTATGATGATTAAATCTTTGGTTAATGCAACACATGATAGAGGATCATTTACTTTTTTTGGTGATGTGGCACAGCAGATTTATGGAAACCGTCTTTCATGGAGGGATTCGGGAATTGAAACAAGTAAGATATGGAAATTCGAAATAAATTATCGAAATCCAGAATCCATTATTAAGTTTTCACAGGATATTATCAAATCCAAGTATTGGAAGCAAAAGATGGATATGATTAGTGCTACACCATTTATAGCAGAAGGTCCAAAGCCAATTCTTGTGAGGTTCTCTAATGTAACAAATGAAATTGCTTGGGTTACAGACCGAGCTATTTCCATGAGTAGAACTTCTTCTGTTGTTGTGGTGTGTAGAAGTTATGAGGGACAAGCAATATTGGAGTCTGCTTTTAAAAATAAGGGGCAATATATACATTTGATTAGTAAGGATACTCCGGGAGTTAGAAATTCAAAAGATATATATATATCAACATATCATAGTGTAAAGGGACTTGAATTTGATTATGTGTTTGTTCCATTATTAGATTCTAATCATTTTCCTAATCAAAAGGCTATAGAGGCAGCAGTTTCTCAAGAAATCGCATATAGTGATGAACTTAAACTATTGTATGTGGCTGCTACAAGATCAAAATATGGTCTATATATGACTTATAGTGGAGAATTGTCATTCTTATTTCCAGAATCATCTATGAATTACGATTATTATCAGGAGAATGATGGAATATGAATGGATATGAAATTTTAAAAAAGCATGGAGTTACGCGTTTATGCCACTTTACAAAGTTCCAGAAACTATGTCATATACTTGAATCTGAACAAGGAATATTGGCAAGCAGTGTTATTAGCAATGATATAAAAAATGTGACAGATGCTGAACGATATGATGGAGAGACTAATTACGTGTGTTGCTCTATTCAGTATCCTAATTCTTGGTATCTTAGTAAAGCTAGAGATAAAAATTTTGATTTGATATTTAAAGAATGGGTTATTTTGTATATTCAACCATCCGTGCTGAATCATAGAAATGCAAAATTCTGTCCATGTAATGCAAGCAAGGAGTTTGGAGCATATATTAATAACGACATGAGCCAGTTGGAAAGTATTTTCGCACCCAAACAGCCGACATATAAATACTTAAGAAGCTCAATGATGCCAGCCTGTTGTCCGACAGATGGACAAGCTGAAATTTTGATAAAGAATAACATACCAAGAAATTTGATTTTTGGTATAGTAGTTCCTAATAAAGAAATGGCAGAGAGAACTGCGGCTATGTTGAAAATAACTAATCAAACTCAAATCAAAATTTCTATTTGCAAGGAAATTTTCACAAAAACGTGGAGTGATATGGTTAGGAATGGTCAGTTTCCAAAAGAATATGAATACTTATATGATTGAAAGCGGTGATGTTTTTTGACAGATTTAATACCAACGAAACAAGAAAAATGTCAAGGAGCCATGATTGCAACAGCGATTGGTGATGCCCTTGGCTGGCCAAATGAAACCAGATCGAAAAATGTCCAAAAAAATAGTACTGTTAATGATTTGTTTGTAAGTTGGATAAGAAATACTCGTTATCCTTGTTGGCACAAGGAACAAATTCTACCGGGAGAATATAGCGATGATACACAAATGATGTTAGCAGTTTCAAGAAGTATTCTTACTGAAAACTGGGAAAATAGCCTAGTTCGATATGAATTGCCGTACTGGTTGTCATATCAAAGAGGTGGAGGTAACTCACTTCTGAAAGCCGCTACTGCCTGCAAAGAAAAGACTGTTTTGTGGAAAAAAAATAATCCGCACGATTATTTTGCAGCAGGAGGAAATGGTGTAGCAATGCGAATTTTGCCACATGTGATTGGTAGAATTCATAGTGAAAGCATTACAGAACTTATGGTTGAAGTACTGCGTGACGGAATAATTACACATGGTCATCCTCGTGCATTGCTTGGTGCAACATGTTATGCTTATACATTGAATTATCTTCTTAAAAAGAATGAAGTACTAAAGTATGGTGAAATTGTATCTGCAGTATTAGATGGACAAAAAATATGGGGTCATATTCCTGATTTTGATGTATTGAATGAATGGAAAAGTTTAGCTGTTGAAAAAAGTGGATATGATTATATTGCTGTATGGAATGAGACTGTTTCATATATGGTAAAGCAACTAATATATATTCAAGATGCTTTAAATAAAGGTTTGATGGAAGATGATAGAAAAGTATTCTCTAATTTAGAGTGTTTTTCAAAGACTAATGGAGCAGGAGATGTTGCTGTTCTTACGGCTATTTATTTAACATCAAAATATGCGAATAATCCTGCTCTTGGGATTAAAGTTCCGGCTTTTGCTGTTGGAATGGATACTGATACAATTGCCTCTATGACTGGAGCAATGCTAGGCATGATCTGTGGAACTAGCTGGATACCAAATGAATGGAGGTTGGTTCAGGATTATAATTGTTTTATACAAATGACAGAGCTTTTGATGTCTGATAAAAAATTGGAAACTTCAAAAATATATATAAGTCAAGTAACCAAAGAAAAAGGTGGCTGGAATAAGACTCCGATGGGAATGCTACGTCAAATTGATTCCTATAATATTTCAGCTACAAAAATGATTATTACGGTTAAAAAATTGCAAACAGCATTTGGACAGACCATATATGTTAAGAATTATCAAATGCGAGAAAAAGGATCAGCACAATTGCTCTCAGAAAAACAACCAATGCCGGAGTCAATGCAACAAAGACAAATGTTTTGCTTAAACCTGGAAGCTGTTAATAATTTGATAAACGATCCGAAGGTGAGTAACAAAACATGCAAAATTTTATTTCAAATTATTAAAGAACTATTGATTGATCAAGATTCACTAGAGGAAGTAGCGCGGAAATTTCAAGTTGATTTGCAACTAGTGAACATGATTGGCATGTATATACAGCGTTAAATAACTTGTATAAAATATATATGGTGCTTTATATAATTCTTTATATTTTACTGATTAAATATTCAAATGTTCTTATTTTTTGTTGTAAATTCTCTTGCGAATAGGTCTTTTAGAGACGCTAAATTTATATTTAAAATGACACTTACAAAGAATACTTGCAGATTTTGTACGTATATAATTCATATATTATATATTATTTGTTTGATTTTAGAAAGTTAGGATGATATAGTAAACAGATTCTACTATCATTAAAGAGAACTTATATAGAGAATTAGTCTTTCGAATAAAAAGTGTTAGGATTGTAAATTTGTTTGTACTCATTTGTTATGCACAACTTACTATGAAGTTGAGCCTAAATTAACACAAATAATTGATATACTTTATTGTCTACACTGATGTTATAGTGATGATTGGAGAGAGAAATTCATCTCTCCCACTTCCACTTTTGATCATTATTGGAAAAAGTCGTGGCGAGGGAGATTATTATAACTATGAGAACAAAAAGCTTGTAGGGACTTGGTGTGACAGCATTTCTTTTGTAGAAATTACAATGGATCCAAAAATGAACTTGGATATGGAGAGGTTCATCTCGACTTTTGTTATTAATGAAATTAGGAATATAGCGGGTTTTTAGAGGTGCCCATATGTGAAATGCAAATCGCTTATTGATATTTTAGTAAAAGTATGATATAATATCATTGAACAGTATTACGAAACATGGATCGTTTCAAGAAAGGAGACTGTACGATGAATTACGAACTGCGGCATAAAGATTCTATTCTTTTAAAATTCAGCGCCACAGAAAACAGTAATGAACCGGAAATAGAGATTTTTTGGCAAAATACTGAACTGCAGTACCTGCTTCCCCTTGATCTTACTGTATCTGAAGGTGGATTATCTAAATGGCTCAAGCACCGCACTATACCAAAGAACAGAGCTTATGTACATTCATTTCTTAGCAAATGTGGTATGAACATAAATCGTCCAATGAACATCATTAAGCTTTCAAAAGGACTGTCTGTAAATGACTGTTACTGGATTGTAGAGGACGGATTTGATGGTTTATATGATAAATACAATCTTTATGAAAATAATTTCAGCCGCATTCTGGCACTTATTGCTTTCACAGGCTACGGCAGTTCTATCAGAACCTCTTTGGCGTCCTGTCCGGAATTTACTACAAATGGAATGCTGCCAAAGTGCTGGCGAAGAATATCAGGAAAGATCATGCTTTATAAAGGCGGAACTAAAGGTGCATCCAACGCCGGTAATGAACCATACTCTGAATTTTATGCAGCGCAGATTGCAGAGAAGTTGGGGATCAATGCGATTCCATACGGATTGTCAAAATGGAAGGGTGAACTTTGCTCCACCTGTGAACTCTTCACAAGCAAGGAACTTTCCTTCATTCCAATTGGAAGAATTGTAACACGAGGTGGCATAGCTGCTGTCCGTGCATACTATGAAAGTCTCGGACAGGAGTTTGTTGACGCATTAAATGATATGATTGTTCTGGATGCAATTATTTGTAACTCAGATCGTCATTTTGGAAATTTAGGCGTTATGGTAGATAGTGATACAAATAAGATTGTTGCTCCTGCGCCATTGTTCGACCATGGAAATTCACTATTCAATTTTGCAGGCCGTGATGCATTGGAGTCTGAAGAAAGTTTTCAGGAATATGTGGATACTTTGCTGCCTTGTGTTTATGATGATTATATTGCAGAAGCAAAAGCCGTTCTGACTAATCGGCACAAGGCAGGTTTGCGGCATCTGCTTACATTTGAATTCAAGGCACATTCAACGTACAATCTTCCGGCAAAGAGACTAAAGTTAATTCAGAATCAAGTTCGTAAAAGAGCAGCACTTTTGCTGGATGCGTAATTATAAAAATATAGCTTTCTGCATTATGTGTGAAAGCTATATACGAGCTTCTCTTGGCTTTAATCAAAAAAAGTTAACAGTTAAACTGAAAACAATAATAGAAAAATTCTATGACCAAAAGAAAACGTACTAACCAAAAGAAAACGCACCCTAAATTGTATCAAAATAAGCGTTCTTTGGCAGGAACAGTTATCTCAAAGATAACTGGGAGTAGAGAAAAGCACGCAGTTTCGGTATTTTATCGAGGCTGCGTGCTTTTTTGTTGTCGTTTCTGCGTTGTATGAAACGGCTCGTCTTTTGAGAAAAACCGATTTTGACCCCAATTTGACCCCAAAACATCAAAAAAAGAAAAGTGGAGCAGGACAACGCATCCTGCTCCATTTCCTTTATAGATTGACAATCACCACAAACTCACCCTGCTGCAAAACGATTTCGTTCACAGGTGTCGGCGTAGGCGGGTACATTGTGGCTAATTTCTGGGCAATGGCGGTTTGCAGACATTGAATGCCGTATTGCAGATCGTTTGCCTCAATGCTCATATCTTCAAAGTCCACAGGATTCAGCAGAAAGCCATTTGCCATTGGCGTTACTGCGATTGCATAGGACTGCACTTGCGGCATACTGGGCAGGGTGAAGAACTCTTCCATAACCTTCATTTCCTCTTGTTTCTGACTGTCCAGAACGTGCGTATAAGTATCCAGCGTAAACGAAACCGAAGAATGTCCCAGCAGAATTGAAGTGGTTTTTGCGTCCATGCCTTGTTCCATGGCTCGGGTGGCAAAGGTATGTCTGAGGGCGTGGAAGGTGTAGTGTCCAAGACCAGAGGCTTTCAGAATCTCATCGTAGGCATCCTTGAATGTTCTGGGTTCCAGGTATCCGCCCAATGGGTTGGTCACCAGAAAACCGGAGTCCTGATAGGCTGCACCAGCTGTCATAGCATCGTTCTGCTGTACATTTTTCCATTGCTGTAACTCGTTTGCGATATTGGGAATCAAGGGGATAGAGCGGATGGAATTCTTTGTTTTTGGCTCCTGAATGACAATCTCCGTGGAGTTGCCTACGCCGTTGTAATCCACCTTGGACAGACGGTTTATTGTGCGGCGGATAGAGAGCATTCTTTTATTGAAATCAACATCTTCCCAGCGGAGTCCCAGCAGTTCGCCCAGACGAATCCCTGTCGCAAGTGTCAGACGAATGAAAATGCCGTATCGGTATTTGTAACTGGTGTAGATAAGCTTTTGCTGCTCCTCACGGGTGAGAATTTCAACCTGTGGTTTTTCATTGCGTGGCAGACTGACCGCATCACAGGGGTTGAAGTCGATGTAATGTTCCAGTACTGCCTGATTCATTGCCTTGTGCAGGCAGCGGTGAAGATTCAGAATGGTTTTGGGCGAAAGTCCCTGTGTATTCTGCTTGTAGTTGTAGAAGTCCTGCAGGAGCTTTGTCGTGAGGTCTTTCAGCTTGAGGGTAGGGAAAGCTGGTGCAAGATGATTTTCGATGTAGCCACGATAGCTGACATAGGTGGACTGCTTGACCTTGTTTTTCATGTAGGTTTCCAGCCAGAGCCGCAGCCAGTCGAGAAAGGTGGTTGACGTTGGATCAACGTGTTTCTGAAAGTGAATCTTGTACTCCTCTTCGTGCAGCTTTTGAATTGCCTCTGCCTTGGTTTTGGCGTAGTAGGAGATGCGTTTTGGCTTTCCGATCTCAAAATCGTAGCCTGCTGTGACACGAATCTCAAATCTGCCGTCTGCCCGTTCGCGGATGCTGCCTTCGTTGTGATTTCGTTTTTTGCGTTCCATATCGGATGCCTCCATAGATTATTTTATGGATTTGTTGCATATCCGATTAAAATGGATTATTCTGTCTGAGCCGATAGTAAGAAGAACGGGAGATGTGCAGCTGACCAATGGCTTGGGACACGGTGATTTGCTTTGCCTCAACAGCCTGCATCACGATTTCCCAGTTTTCGGGCAGTTCCAGCGTTGGCCGCCCAAACTTGATGTCTTTCTTTTTCGCCGCATCAATTCCCTCACGCTGTCTGCGTCTGATTTTCAGACGTTCATTTTCCGCAATGCTCCCAAGCACTTCAATCAGAATTGCATTGATCATATCCATGACCCACATCTGCTCCGGCGAAAAATCGGTCAATGTAGTGGGAATGTCGAGGATTTTGACATGAATGCCGTTGAACTTGAAATACTCCAGCTCCTGCTTGATGCCAGATTTGCTGCGACTTAATCTGTCCAGTTCTTTGATGACCAGCGTGTCGCCGCTCCTGAGAATCTGCTTTTTCAGATATTGGTAGCCTTCACGTTCGGTATCTTTGCCGGAACATTTGTCCACAATGATATTGTCCCTGCTAACCCCATAATTTGTGAGAGTTTCAATTTGCCTGTCCTCGTGCTGTTCCCTGCTGGAAACACGGGCATAGCCAAACGTTCTGTTGTCCATAAAAACACCTCCGAATAGTCTCAAAAAGTCTTGTTACTTTTGGAACGTCCCAAAAGTCAAAAATGGACCTTTTGGCACAGGTTTTTGAGAAAAAAGGAACCGTCCCAGAAAGTACACTTTTTGGAACAGTTCTTCTTGTAATTACTGCTGTGCAAAAATCTCTTCACTTTGAACGGCGTTGATCGTCTCCAAAAGCAAGTTGCTGTCACACAATATTTCCTCGATCTCATCGGCAGAGTAGCCGTAGTCTAGCAACAAAAGTACATCATCTTCTGTTACACCATAGCAACTGCACATCTCCAGCAGCAATTCTTCCTGCTGCGTGTAATATTCCTCCTCCAACTCATCATACCAGTCAGCCCACTTGCTGAACCGGAAATTTTCCTGCACTTCAAAGGTGGAGCAGGTCAGAAAGCCATAGCGGTCGATCTTCAAGATTGTGCCTTCTTCCACATGCAACACTTCAAATGGATACTTGTGGAAACCGGCTTTCTGCAATGCCCTTTTCAGAATGCTTTCGGTCGAGGCGTAAACGTAAAGTCCAAGCTGTGCAAAGTGGAGCAGGCACATTGGATTTGACCCTTTCACCAGATACAGCGTGTTGCCCTCGTCCAGAGCGGTAAAGCAGAAACTGCCCTGAACTAACTCTGCCATACTCTTGAGCGAGCCGAAATCCAACTTATTCTGCTGTTCCAACAACTGCACTGCAATATAGCTGTCTGTTTCAATTTTCGTTTGTGGCAGGTGCTTTTCGATTTTGAGTTCCTTGTCATTGTACAGTACGCCGTTATGGGCAAAAGCGAAGTTCACATCGGCATGACCATAAAAGGGATGATTGTTGTAGTTGAACTTTTCATTGCCCTGAGTGGTCATTCTCGTATGTCCCATGATTGCTCTTGTGCCGTTGGGTGCGTTAAAGCGAATCTTGTGGGCAGGTTTCGGTCTCTTGTAGATAGTGACCTTACCACTTTTCACATAGGCAATACCAGATGCATCCGTTCCTCGTTCTTCTGCGGCATTTGCCAGAGCCTGTGTCAGCTTTTTCAACAGCTTATCTGACACAATACCTTTATAATCCAGCCAACCAAATAATGCACACATCTCAATATTCCTCCGTTTCTTCCACTCTGTCGTTGATGTACAACTGACGCTCTTTCAGGTACTGAATGAGTTCAGGCTCTGTAATGTCAGCCACAAAGTCAGACCACGACAATTTCGCAATGCTGTCATCGGTATTGTACATTGCGGCATCACAGATTCGATTGACCAGTTGAATGGTCGCAATGAACGTGTTGTACTTGAGTGTGCCACGAAACAGACGAAATTCCACGGTATGATAATTGCAGAGGTTCACAGCAGCATATCGACCGTTGCCGCCCTTTTTTGCCTTGTCCATGATTGCCTTTGGCGTATGCTCATAGCCGTATCTTGCCGCCCAACGGTTCATGGTGTATTCGGAACGACGAGAAAACTTCAAGAGTTCATTCCAGTGATGCTCCACAAAATACAGGATTCTTGAAATCACCTCGTCCTGTTCTTCCTGATTATCGGAAAAGGCGCTGCGGTTCACATGGAGATGCAAGCCGCAGGTTGAAGTTTGGTGCGAGCGATAACCTTGACGAACAGCACGGTGCATGATGTCTTCCCATGGGAATTCGTTGATGTGATAATTCATAGTACAGGGGTGGGAAACCAGTTCCATGCCATCATCCAGTGAGCCGTCTGTCTTAATGTAAAGCAGGTCTGCATGGGTGTTGGCAATGTCCAGCAGTTCTTCTGCAAAATCATCATCTCTGCCTGCCCCGTCGATTTCCAGTTCGATGCCAAAGTAACGATTGCCTTCGCCATAGAAAATGGGATTCGGTTTGTAGCCATATTCGTGAATCAGGTTGCTTTCTTCACGTTCATCCTCATAGCAGTCACGGCAATATGTCTCGCCGTCCAGATAGTAGGCATCGTCCTCGTGCAAAAAAGCATCACAGCAGCTGCATCGAGTGTAATTGTGATGATAGCAATGGTTGCACAGAGTGATGTCGTTGTCGCCATAGACATCCTCGTCCCAGATGCGTTCGCCGCAGCATTCGCAGGTGGTAGTGTGATTTTCCAGACAGTCGGAACAAATGATCTGCCCGTTCCATTCTGTGTAATCGTCGTCATCAATAAGACAGCCACAGCACTCACAATACAAGGTTTCTTCGGTCGTTTTTACTTCTTCATTCATTTGTTTTTCCTCCGTAAAATGAAAATTGCCCTACCGATTTCTTTCGGTAGGGCTTTGTGTTTGGGTTTAATATTCTTCTGCCAGGAGCATGGTGGAATGGTCGGTGTCGTCAATGACATAGATCTTTGCGGTAATGGGTTTCTCTGTAGAAATTTGATATTCCTTGCTGTATTCCGGCTGCTCGGAAAAGTGGTGGATGTGCTGTTTTCCATTAGCCACATCAAGCTTGAATACCTGGAAATAGTCTCGTTCTTTCGGTAGCTGGTCAATGCAGTTCCATAGGAATAGCTGTAACTCCATCGGAACTTCTGCCTGTACGCCTCTGGTCAAAAGCCGCTTGTTCTGGAACATTCGGATACCTCCTTTCGCTGGTTTGTTATGTCCCTATGATCCGCCCGAAGGCGGTTTTTCTATGCGGTCGACATGATCGTATCATCAGTACCTGGCACAGATTCACGGTTATGATATACAATCGAAAAATCAAACCACAACAAAACGGCTCCCCTCATTTCTGAGAGAAGCCGCTGCCTAAAAAATATAACGCTGCCTTATTTATCCGCAAAGGGAGAATCGGGGAGCAGGCAGGTCTTTCCGATGATCGTTGCCTCCTCTTGTGTACCGGTTTCAAAGTTTTTCATCAGACCGTGAATGAAACACTCGCCCTTTCCTAGTTTGTCAATTTTCCAGAGATCTTTTTTGTTCAGACCCAGTGCTTCTGCCATGGCTCTTCTGGAATTGCTGTCAGGCTTAAAGTACACATTGATGCCCGCCTGTCTCAGCGTGTGGCTCTCACGGCCGCTGCCAATGAACTGCGTGCTGATGTTCAAACCAAGATTGTACTTTCGACCTTCCCGCATGATCTGACTGATGATACTTCCTTTCTCAAGATTCTCATTTTGGATTTCATCGATGAAAATGTTGAACTGAGGCAGATCTTCTTGTGTCAGCTTTCGATGTTTCTGTGCCTGGAGAAGGGAAGCAAGCAGCATATTGGTAAGCGGTCTCTGCGTATTTATACTAGGCTCGTCCACTTTGATAACCACGATGTTTTTGCACGATTCCAGGAACGTGTACCAGTCTGTCATACTTTTATTGTGACCATATTCGATAATTTCCTCAAAGACATCATTCAGCTTGCTGTAGACACTGTCTTTTGTGCTGTCACTCACTTCTGGAAAACCGATGTCCAGGACGCAAAGAAGGGATTCATAATCAAAGTCCTGTTCTGCCACACACTCCTTCAGTGCCTTTTTCAGAAAGTTTATCTGGATTTGCGATGCGTTCGGCATCGCCTGACTGATGATTTCCCCAAAGCAGTTTGTTTGCTTGGTGGCAGAATAATCTGGGTATGGGTACATCAGATGTACCGGCAAACCAGATTCAGAAATGTCATGGAAGGAGATGTACTGCTGGATAAATTCTTTTGACAGGCTCTTTTCCAACTCCTCCTTGGAGAAGGAGTCGCTGCTGTCAAAAACAATCACACGCTTTTCCTTCTGTGCCAGTCTTGCCATGAGTTGTGTCATGAAAACGGTTTTGCCTATTCCCGAAATGCCGGTGATGCAGTGATGCAGATTTTCTCCTGCTCTCAGTACTTGTCCGGCGTATTGTCCAAAGACGTTCTGAACAAGCGGCAGAAAATCAGGTTCCTCTGCTTTGTCCGTGAAATACTTTTTGCTGCTGAGGCTGTCAATACGTTTGCGTGTCTCAGAAGTCACCATATCGCTGTATTTAATTGCAACAAGGTTGATATGGTTCGCCATGCCGTTGCCTTTGTTCGCTTGTTACGGGTTTCGCTGACTGTATCATCAACCAATACAACGACCGAAAGAAAATGACAAAAAGAATTGCCGATGCCGTCTGCAATAATTTCGAGTATTATATGAAAGAAATATCGGACAAAGAAAGCTTCGCATGGATGTGCGGAAAAGCTTTGCTTTTCATATATTCTGTCAGCGGAGTTGATTTGACTTATATTCTTCGAAATCAATACAGCGATTCTGCAAAGAAAGAACTCTCTGCTTTTCTCTTAAAAGTGGTACAGTCTGTTTTTGAGCGGTTTGTACAACAAGATCGCATTCGGTATACCGAACTGGAAGAACTTGTCTATACCACAATTTTTGACAAGACTGCATTTGATGAAGCAGCTGAAGAAACGGCAAATGCGGTGGAGATTCCGATCACCACCTATGCACAATATCTGCCGGTGGTTGATGCCTCCTATTCTGCTGATGGAGAAATATCTAACGTTTTTCTGGCGTATCTTACAGAATTGATTCAAGCTGACAGTCAGGAAGAATGGATACAAACCCATGGTAGTTCAGAGGATGATATCTTTACAGGAAATCTCTCTGGAGTACACTGGAAAGAGAGATATATTCAGCAGAAATTTGGAACGTTTCTTCTGTTCCAACCAGATGCCTGGGTGAAAAAAGAGGGCAATTATCTGTTTGAAAAGATTCAGCTGCAATTATACCAAAGGGCAGTCTACGAATTGCTGGATCGACATGATACCATGGAAAACAAGGTTTTGAAGCACAGTAATTACTTTCAAAATGTGATGCGTGAGCTTGAAAATTATACGAACTTCATGGGTCTTCAGGTGAAAATGGACAAGGAACTGATCTTGTTTGGACGGTTTCGTATTTATCAAAAGGAAATAGATACACCAAGAAAGCTAATCGCCGAAATGATAGACTTTATTTTTTATGGCGTTTCTGCAAAGGTGGGGAGAGCGGAGATCGTACTAAGAGGCGGAAAAGAGCATGCGATTCTAACTGAGGTTTCAAGGGATTATATCAGTAAGTATGTAAGCGGAGAACAGAAGAAGTTTACTGTTGCCGTAAAGACTGCCATGTATTACAGAATCAAATACAGTTTCGAGAACAGAGAGTATTTTGCATCCTTACTGTGGCAGTTTCTGTACTACGCATTCGGTCTGGATTTCTACATGATCGAATCCAATGAGGACTGGCTTCGACTGGTGAAAGAACTGTTGGAAGGGGTGGAGTCTGGAAAATCAATGGCATACATCAGAGAGGATATGCAGATACTTTTTGACCAATGGCAGCTGGAAAGAATACGCCGTGGTCAGCAAGTAAGGTTTCCACCGTTTACACTCAAGAACTTTCGACATGCTGATGCTTTGGGATTGAAAGGTTACACAGCGATATAAAGCAGGGTTTTGAATATGGATAGCGGACTGGATACTGTGCAGATTCGGAATGAGATGACTGCGAAGTATATTGAATTGAAAATCGATCGGCTGATGGAAAAGCTTTGCAGAACGGTGGAACTTGCAGAGAAGTTATTCCACATCAGAATGCCAAAAGAGTTCAAGGAATATAGACTGCGATCTGGTGAAATGCAGGTGAATTGGAAAGTAGAGTTTCTGTCTGATCTGTGCAATGAGAATGCTGACAGGATCGCAATTTCAGAAGATGAGTTGAAGGAACTGTTTTCTTATATGGCCACGCTGGTGATTGGCAGTAGGATTCGTTCAAAAAATTGTAACAAGCGAAAAGGAGCGTTTGAAGATTACGCCCAGAGGGTTTTCTGTCTAAGATCTGTGCGGTATGAGGAAATATATGGCCCATGCAGAACGAGAGGGGACAAAGGAAACAAGGCGTTGTTTGACCAACAGAATGCAGAGCTGTGGGAGAGCAAAGGAATGAAGAATCTGCGTCATTGGGTGAAGCAGACACTGGAATATCTGGTCTATTCAGAATGGACAGATGAAAATTGGAATCACGCATAATTTTTTGCTTTTCTCGATTTTTTACGAATTTCAAATCAATGACATCTGAAAAAATCGAAAAGCCAGAGATTTTTGAGAAAAAGCAAAAATGGATTTCTTCAAATTCGTAAAATTTTCAGAAAACAAAAAAATTTCTCTGGAACGGTGCTTATGAGAAACAGGTAAAAAACGAGGCATACAACGAAAGAAAGTATTACTTTTTTCTACAAACGACCGCACATAAAAGTAAAGCTGAATCGAAATAAATCAGCTGTTATGCAGTCATATCGATACAAATATAGCCAAATCAGATGCAGGGAGACAGAGGTATTACCATTATCTCTGTCTTGCAGAATTTGTAAAACAGTAATCATTATCAATCAATAAAATGCAGTCTAGTAATCAATCATAGTAGATATATAGTAGTATACATATATATATTGTTATGATATATAACATAATAGAGTGTACAGTATATATCACTATTACATGATTGTATTGTATATCATCTCATAACCAAAAGGAGAATTATCATGAGAAGTGAAAAAGAAAAGAAATCCATTACGAAGAGCATTAAGCTCTCCCCGTTACAAGTACAACAAATTGAAGAAAAAGCAAAAGAGAAGAATCTGACGTTTAGCAGCTATATGGTAGATTGTGCCGTACATGGAAACAATAGCATTACACCACAAATGGCAGTTCGGATGCAGGAGCTTGTGAATATGGTGTTAGAGATTGCGGACAGTATTGACAGCACGGAATATATTCGAAAAGAGGAACTGCGGCAGAAAGCACATGATCTGGATGGCTTATTTACTTCTGTATCACCGCAAGAAAAGTATGAAAACTTGGAGCAAAAGATGGGCTTGTTTGTAGAGGGAGGATTAGACTTATGGGAATCTTTAAAGTGATCAGAAACACGAGTGATGAACTGCACTATTTATACAACATTCTGAATTACACGATGGGCATACATACAGATTACGATAAACGCTATAGCCCAAATGTCGATATATACCATGCTTACGAGCAGTTTCTTTCTGTGAAGAAATATTTCGGTAAGACCAGCGGAAATCCGGCATTTCATTTTATTGTCGTGTATGATGCGAGAGCGACTTGGGGTGATAATTATGAGCGGGCGGAATCCATGGGTCGGAGCATTGCCTCTTATTTCTCGGACAAGTATCAGATCGTTTACGCAATACACCGAAAACCCTGCTCTAAGAAATATGGCGGTTGTTCGTCGGTTTATCATGCTCATTTTGTTATGAACTCCGTCAGCTATATAGATGGGACAATGTTCTCAGGGAACAGATCAGAACTGTATGCTTTTCTGGACTACATCAAGCAAGTCACGGGAGATAAATCCTGGGTGACACAATATGGTTCTGAAAAAGGAAATGGGCATCAGGGCGTTTCTGATGCTGTGGCAGTGTGATTGAGCATGTTTTGGTTTTGGCTGCATTGTGGCGAAATGGCTTGTTCTCAGTGTAGGTGTGGAGTGGGTTGTGGGAGATCTAATTGAAAATGCTGTTGTGCAAATGAGAAAAATATGGTATAATAAATCTATGCAAAAGCTTACACGTTAGGAGTGAGATACAAGATATGACGACAAAGGAAATTGATGAAAAGAGCTTAGAAAATGCTAAAAGATTGTTTTCAAGCGGCGAGATCGATAGAATAGAAGTTGGTACAGTAAAAGGTTTGCAGGCAATCCACAAGGCACTTTTTGACGGGTTGTACGACTTTGCCGGAAAAATCAGAACTTTAAATATTGCAAAAGGCAATTTCCGTTTTGCAAATAGCTTGTACTTAGATGCAGTTCTTTCGGCAGTTGAGAAGATGCCTGAAAGTACGTTTGAGGAAATTATCGGAAAGTATGTGGAAATGAACGTGGCACACCCATTCATGGAGGGCAATGGCAGAAGTACAAGAATCTGGCTGGACATGATCCTCAAAAAGCGTCTGGGGAAAGTAACAGACTGGGCGAAAATTGATAAGGTACAATATTTACAGGCAATGGAAAGAAGTACAGTAAATGACCTGGAACTGCGGTTCTTGATACAGCCGAATTTGACGGATAAGGTTGATGACAGAGAGGTGATTTTCAAGGGAATCGAACAATCGTATTATTATGAAGGGTACGAGAAATAGGACGGTCAAATGACTGGATTACATCGGATTATTTTGATTTTCAAATTCCGAGCGATCCAGTCATTTTTTTCTTTTCGTGGAAAACTGGGATAACTTGTGGAAATCCGATATAACTTGAAACCATGCAAAACATTCCATGAAAAAGACTGTGTATTCAAGTAAGCCGTATAAAAAAACACCAAATGCTTCAAAAAAATACGAACATATTCGTAAAGAGCAGGAGGTGAGAATTATGGTGGCTCTACAGTACACAGAAACAAAGTATTTGCTGAAAGTTAGCGAAGCAGCAAATATGCTGGGATTGAGTGTGCATACAGTTTACAGACTGATCGAACAGGGTAAATTGCAGTGTAAGAGATTAAGCATCAGAAAAACGCTGATCCCTGCGGCAGAAATTGAACGATATGTCAACGAGCATTAACGGAAATAGGAGGTCGCATATGCTTACAGCAAAGGAAATTCTCACACGGGAAGAAGTGATGGAGATTTTGAAAATTGGCAGGAGTACGTTTTATAAGCTTTTGCAAACAGGGCAGTTAAAAGGATTCAAAGAGGGTAACAGATATAAGGTGCCGGTTGAGTCGGTGGAAAAGTATGTAGAGATGAGAATGAGAACATGAAAAAACGGTATGTCCTTTTGAAATGCTCCCCTTTTGTTAGACAGTGTGAAATATACCAATTAAAAATCTAACGAAAGGGGGCATTTTTATGCCAAAAGGAAAGCCGAACAAAAGATACACACCGGAATTTAAAATCAAAGTCGAAGTAGAAGAAGATCTGATTACAGAGGCACAGCGTCTTCGTGCGGAGAATGCATACTTAAAAAAATTGAATGCCTTGGTTGCCGAGAGGGTACGGCAAGAGAAAAAGCACAAGTGATATGGGAACCGAGGCATGAATTCAAGATAGGTCTGCTCATTGATGTAGCCGGTATCCCCTCGCAGCACCTATTACTATTACAGCAGGCAATTTGATCATCCAAAGCCTGATAAATATGCTGAAATCAGAGTTGAAATACGCCGTATTTATGATGAAAGCAAAGGTCGTTATGGCTATCGAAGAATTACCAAAGAATTGAAGAAAAAGGTTTGTGATCAAATCACAAGACGGTACAGAAACTGATGCGTAAAATGGGCATATTTTGCAGTGTTCGTATGCATAAGTACAACTCATACAAGGGTGATGTCGGAAAAATCGCACCGAATCTTCTGGAACGAAATTTCAAAGCAGATAAGCCAAATCAAAAGTGGGTAACTGACGTTACTGAATTTGCATTGTTTGGCATAAAGCTGTATCTGTCACCAATCATTGATTTATATAATGGCGAAGTGATTTCATACAATTTAAGTCGCCATCCGAATTTGAATCAAGTAACAGACATGCTTGAAAAATCATTTACAAAGCTACTGAACGATACAGATCTGATACTTCATTCAGATCAAGGCTGGCAGTATCAGCACGAGCATTATCAGAAAATGCTGAAAGAGAAAGGCATTAGGCAGAGTATGTCCCGAAAGGGGAATTGTCTTGATAACGCTTGTGCTGAAAACTTTTTCAGCTTGCTAAAGACAGAATTACTATATTTACAAGAGTTTACCTCAGTTGAACATTTCATATCAGAACTTCATGAATACATAGAATGGTACAACAACAAACGCATCAAGCTTAAACTTAATGGACTATCTCCTGTAGAATTCAGACATAAAGCTGCATAACAAAAGCGACCAAGATTGCTCTTTGTCGCCTTGCATAAATTTTCTTTTGAATTTTTGTCTAACTTTTTGGGGGCAGTTCACTTTGGTCTCAGCGTTTTTTATATTTTGTTGATTGCTTCCAGAAGCTCTTTTTATGCTTG
>OLVO01001154.1_pt1 | contig 28205 bp, 28 predicted proteins | sample 1672571 | NCBI WGS metagenome assembly OLVO01 (sample SAMEA3136700, study PRJEB25190) | human gut metagenome | biome: human gut; feature: human-associated habitat; material: faeces | place: Austria | collected 2013
TGCACCCGCGCACAAATCGTTACTTTCCTTTTCAGAGCCTATCAGGGCAAGTAAGAACCCAAGCGGCAGGGAGCCTCTATTGAGGCTCCCTGCCTTTCTCTGTATATCATGGAGCATGATAGCAATCAACTATGAACTCATCTCCATGCGCACATTTCTCAATCCGCAAAATACTCGGGCCTGCCAATCGAGGTGAAGCCGATCTTCCCAGTCACCACCACATTATTCGCGCCACTGGCGCAGTGGATGATCATGATATTACCGCCGCTGTCAAAGCCGCAAACAATGCCGACATGGCTGTCACCCGGATAAAAGACAAGGTCTCCCGGCTGGGCGTCACTCCAAGCAATAGGCGTACAGTAGCTGTGCTGCGCAGTGGCCCCGCCGCCATGCCCAATGACGTATTGTCCACCGCTCTGGTTGTAGAATACCCAATCCACCATTCCCGAACAATCCAGTCCGAAGGGCCGCACAGTGCCGGTGGTGGAGCTACCCTCGGCTGTAACTTTCATCGGCATTCCCCAGCGGCTGTCCCAGCCAATAATCAATGACTTTCCTCCCCAGAAATAATGGACTTTGCCCAAGAGTTGATACGCCGTCAGAACTACTTGCTTGCGATTCTCGCTGAGATCGGCGGGGAGATTTTCCATGATCTCCGCAACTTCCTTATCGCTGAGTGCAATATCCTGGTAGCTGCCGGTGAGCCGCATGAAGAGTTCCTCATACTCCGGCTGCATCAGTTCCTCCAGTAGCTTTTTCTGCTCAGTCGTGAAGTGATATGCCTCCGCCATTTGCAGATGATCTTTCACCGCAACCCGGATGTGCAGGATCACGGTATCTTCCTCATCCTCACCGCCGGGGACTGTCTCCAGCCAATAGGAAATCTCATTCATCTCCCAGAAAATCTGCCGCAGAATATCCAGCTTTTCTTCCGTCAGCGTCGCAACCTCGTCCGGCGACGATGCATCTGTCGTTGTCCGCACAGCATAGACCGCCAGCACATCCCGCCAGTTCGCCACCATAGCGGCACTGCCCGCGTTGTCCATATCCAGTTCGTCATAGGAGTTCTCCGCCTTGATCTGCTCGATGCGGTCTGTAAACTCCGTGTTCAGCATCGTCACAGCCTCCGGCATCGTATATCCGGTACCGCTGTCCTCACCGGAGAAGAATATCCCAAACGGTGACGCGATCAGGAGCCCAATCAGGCAGATGACTAACACCATCGAGAGGACCGTGCTGCCGCCCGCCATCATCGCCGCCGCAAGACTTCTGGCGGCGGACAGGATGGCCCGCAGCGCCCGTCCTGCCGCCTGGGATGCTTTCTGCGCGGTGGCCTGCGCCGCTTTCGCGGCTTGCTGATACCGCGCTGTCTGCACCGCTGCTTCCCGTGCGGTGCGGGCGCTGCTTTGCAGCATAACCGCCTGCTTCTGTGCGGACTCCAAAGTTTTCGCTGTATCAGCTATCTTCTTAGAACGCGGCGAAACAGAGACGATGTCACGCTCCATCGGCAAGTGCTTTTTCCTCGCTGGTTTGGGCAAGCTGGTTTCAGCCCGTTCTTTGATGTGCGGTATCTGCTCCGAACGCATTCTGTCTGGCATGGCGCTGCCGCCCCTGTCTGAATGTAAGGCTTGTGCCGTCTTGATTCGGCGGCGCGATACGGCTCGCTTTTGCTCTGCCTGCCATCGGGCAGCTTTGCGCCCGCGTTCCTCCATGAATACTCTCTGCCCCTGCCGCTGCGGTTCCGCTGCCACTGTGACCTGTGTCTCTGTCTGTGCGCCGATATAGGTATCTTTTGTCTTGACCTTGGCGGCCTTTTGCGCTGCGTTCTGGCGCGCCTGCTGCCATCCACGCTCCGCAGCGCTCTGCGGCTGCGACCCGGCAGAAGTGGTATCTTTTCCCTTGATAGCAGAAGGCTTTTGCTCTGTGGCATCGGCAGCAGGAGCGCCGCCCTCCGGCGGCTGCTCCTGCGGTTTCTTCTTCCGCTGCCGGGTGAGTTCCTTTTCTGCCCGACGCAGGCCGCGGGCGGCGGTATCCTCAATGGTGTCGCCGCCGTACTCGTCTGCCTGCCCGTGCTGGGCCGTATCCCGCAGCTGCGTCCGCAGCCGCTCAGAGCCGTCGTCCAGACCTCTGTGCAGCAGTTCTCTGGGTGTCGATACTGCTTTTTCTTTGATGCGTTCAGAGAGCGTGGGTTTTTCTTTGATTTTTTTCATAGCACATCACGAAATAAGGTCGGAGGGACGGGTCGTCATCATCTGATACAGCCTGGTGTGGCGGGGAAAACTGTCCACGAAAGGCACGATGGCGCTGCCGCACTTGATGAGCCCACGCCCGGAGTCCACATTGGTGATGTAGGAGAGCTGATTATCCGAGATGTTCAGCAGGCGCGCCAGTTCCTCCCGGTCTGTGGCCGCCTGATTCAGCATGATGAGAAATTCAGAGTTCGCCAGCATGGTGCGGGCCGTGTGGGACTGCAGCAGGTCTTCGATATTCTGACTGATCCCCGTTCCGCAAGCCTGGTATTTTCGCATTCGTTTCCACAGGGTGAACAGGAAATTGGCGCTGTACTCATGCTGGAACAGCAGATAGATCTCATCAATATAGATCCAGGTGTTGCGCTTCAGCCCACGGTTGCGGATGATGCGGTTGAAGATGCTGTCCAGCACCACCAGCATTCCTACCGGCAGAAGCTGCTTGCCAAGGTCCCGGATATCGTAGCAGAGGATACGGGCATTGGTGTCCACATTGGTGGGCTTGGCAAAGGTGTTGAGACTGCCGTCCGTAAACAGCTCAATGGCCAGCGCCACATCCTGTGCTTCCTTTTCCGGCTGGCGGAGCAGCTCCGCGTGGAAGTCCTGCAAGGTGGGGACCGCGCCGTGATAGCCGCTGCGGATATAGTCCCGGTACACCTGCGCGGTACAGCGGTCGATGACGGATTTTTCCTTGGCAGACAGCTTGCCTGCCCCAATGAGCTGTTCACAGAGGGAGAGCAGGAACTCGGATTTCAGCACCACGGGGTTTTCTCCGTCCCCATAGCCCTGCTCCATATCCATGGCGTTGATATGGTTGGGTGAGGTGGCGGAGATGTTGATGACCTGACCGCCCAGTCCTTCGATGAGGGGGCGGTACTCCGACTCCGGATCGATGACGATGATATCGTCCTGCGTGGACAGCGCCAGTGACACCATCTCCTTCTTGGCGCTGAAGGATTTGCCGGAGCCGGAGACGCCCAGAATGAATGCGTTGCCGTTGAGAAGCTGCCTGCGGTCCGCCACGATGAGATTTTTGCTGATGGCGTTCTGCCCGTAGTACACGCCGCCCCGGTCCCAGATCTCCTGGGCCTTAAAGGGCATGAGAACAGCCAGCGCTTCCGTGGTCAGTGTGCGCAGGGCATCGATGCGGCGCAGGCCCAGCGGCAGCGCCGTCACCAGCCCGTCCGCCTGCTGCCAGTTCAGCGTCGTGAGCTGACAGAGGTGCTTGCGGGCAATGGACTGGAGCGTTTCCGTATCACTGTCCAGCTCTTCCTTGCTGTCTGCCAGATGCACCAGCGTCACCACGGCAAACATCATCCGCTGGTCGCGGGTGGTGAGATCGTCCAGCATCTCACGGGTCTCCTTGCGCTGCTGCTCCAAATCGTAAGGTACAATGGCAGAAAAGTTATTGTTGGCGTTCTGCCGGCGCTGCCAGTTGGTCACATTGGTCTCCACACCCAGCAGGCGGTTCTGCATCTCCCGCACCGCCTCATCGGTAGGGACAGGGATGATATCAATGGACAGCATGAGACTGCGGTTCAGGCTGGTAAGCTCATTGATCATGGAATCCTTGATGTAGCTGGCATACTCCTTCAAAAAAAGCACCCGGCCATATTTACCGCCCATGATAAAATGATCCTTTTTGAATTCCATGCTGTCCGGGCAGATGGCGTCCTTGAAGGAGCGCCCATTTTTCATGTTCTCCCGGAGGTCAAAGCGGAACTCGCTTTCCTCACCCACACGGTAGAAATCATGCAGGATGTGGAGGCGGTCTGCCGCATCCATCTCCTCGCAGTGGGAGTCCATGTGGTTCAGACGGGAAGAGGCGTCATGGACCGTGCGGTCAAAAAATGCGCGGGCCTCCTCTACATTTTTCTTGTGGACGGACAGGGTGATGTAGCGCTCCTGCACCACGCTGTTGGATGAATCGGTAACCTTATCCAGCAGCATGGCGTTGTATTCCTTGCGTCCGCCGTCCAGATCATCTCCCTTGGGCGGGATGAGGATCTCCTGCTCAAAATTGCGCCGGTCCAGGCGCTTATTGTTGATGGTGATCTTCGTGGTGGAGCCGGTGTCCAGTGCGTTCAGCAGCTCGGAATAGCTGAGAAACATCGCCGTCTTATCCTCTTTCGAGGCGATGGCGTAGTTGATGTCGCTAAAACGCAGTGTTTTAGAATACTTGCTGCCAAATTGAAAGACCCCATCCGGCCAGATGCGGCGGATGGGGATGATGTCCTGTACAGATCTCGGAACCGTAAATCTTTCTTTGTCCTGCTTCAGTGTATTTTGCAGAGTTTTAATCAAGTTTGAGAGCCTCCTTTATCGTTGAATTTTCCAGAGCTTTGGCGTATATGTTGTCCGATTTGAACACGAGCCTGCGGGGAAACAGGAATTCAGAGCGGATATACGCGAGCAGAAAGCGTTCCAGCGTCATGCCGTTATACTGAAAAAAGCCGCCCAGGGCAAAGGGAAAGGCTGCAAGCACGCAGACCCAGCCGATCTCCCCATTTCCCAGCACAGGGCGCAGGCCGAAATATACGCCCACTGCCACGGCGACCGCCAGCAGTGCGAACAGCAACTGCCGTAGGGACAGGCCGAAGAATAGACTCTCCTGGTAATTTCGTACTTCTTTGTTGATGCGGACCTCCAATAGATCACCTCCAAGTTTTTTCTGAGTTTTGCTGAACAGACTCTTGCTTTGTCTGTGCAGTCATGGTACTATGCCACAAACCCGATGAAGGAGGTCGTGACACATGATCGCTTTTCTGATGATCGCCGGGCTTGGCGTCCTGGCGCTTCTCTCCCGGCTGGCCGCGCTGACGCGGATGACCATCCCGCTGCTGTACACCGTGTCCATGCTGACGGTGTTCCACGGCTGGTATCGCACCCATACCGTGCTGGCAGACCGCATCCTGTTCGCTCTTGTAGGGCTGGTGGTGCTGTCCTGGCTGCTTTCGCTGATCCGCTTTGTCTGCGATCTTGTTATGCAGGCACGGGATGACGCTGCCGCTATGGAGTATTTCTCCTACCGTGTTCGCAAAGCACGGGAGAACGGCGAAGACACCGTCAGCACAGAGGGTCTGTGGCGCTGAATCAGCCAAGGCCCATCAGCTCTCGGATGATGCGGTCGCTCATCTTGATCGCGCCTACCAGCACCAGCATATTGAAGATCAGCTCACCCACATAGTTCCACACGATGGTGGCTGCCGCCAGCGTATCGTCCGCGATGGCGGGCGGGGACGAGGCAAAGGCAGAGAAGATCACACAGGCCAATACGATGACACAGCCCTCCAGACAGATGGCGGCATAGCTTTTCAAAAAGGCTACGCCGATACTGCTGGAGGGCTGTCCCGCAAAGCTGGCCAGCGGGATGGGTGCGATGGCCGTTGCGATATAGAGCTTAAAAAAGCGGCTATATACCGTCAGTATCATGACAAGGGAGAGTACCCAGATAAAGAGCGAGCCCAGCAGCGTCACCGCCCAAAGGGGGATGGAGTCAATAAAGCCCACATCCTCGATGACACTCACCAGTTCATCCGGTAATGTGGTGGCAGACATCGCCGTCAGCCCGGAGGAATCCATGATGGTCGTCACCATGCCCTGGGCAACGCGAAACGCGCCGGTCATCAGCTCCATGCCCCACGATACCGCCGCCTGCGCCAGCACAAAGCGGATGAAGCATTTGAAGGCCACTTCCGGCTTCTTCATCTCGGTAAAGCTGCCGCAGGTCTTGACCACGCCCATCACGAAAAACAGCACCAACAGCGCATACCCCACAGCTTTTAATCCATCGTTGATGTTCACGATGACATTCCAGACACCGCCGCCCTTAAAGGACTCCGGCGAGGTGCTGATAAGCTGCCAGATCTCTGCCAGCCTACCGTTCCACATTTCCAGCGCAGAGTTTAAGTTGTCTACGATCCAGTTTCCACTTCCCATTCAAAATCACCTCCTACGGGAAGAACAGGGTGAACGGTATCATGCCGTTCACCCTGCCGCGTTTTTCAGCCGGTGATGAGGGAGAGGATCTCCTTAGTAAAGGTAATGACGATACCGCCTGCCACCGTCAGCATACCGTTGGCGCGCTGGGAGGGGTCGTGGCTCTTGAGGGACAGGCCCACCTGCAAAATACCGAAGCCCAGCAGGATGAGGCCAATGGCGCGGATCAGCGAGAAAATGAAATCAGACAGGTTGTTGACCACCGTCAGCGGGTCATCTGCCGCCAGCGCAGGCACCGCGGTGGCGACCAGAAGCAGGGCAACGCAGGCAAACACGGAATAGACGCGCTTTGCCTTTCTCTCGAAATTTTTGTTGTTCAAATCATGTTTCATGCTGCAGCATTCTCCTTTTCATTGTCAAAATCAATCTGGAACAGCGGCTCTCCCATAATAGGAGGCTCCGCCGTCCCGTGGTGGATGTAGGGCGGTCCGCCGCCGTCCATCGTATAGCGGATGGCGGGATGCTCCATGAGCTCATACTTTTCGTCCATCACCGGCCGTGTGCCGCGGATGAACAGAATACAATACCGGTTATCCAGCATCCGTACCTCGTCCGGCGTCAGCAGTTCCCGCCCACTGATCTGGAAGTTGGTGGAGTAAGACCCGGACCGCCCTTTGGTTTGTCCGTGGGTCTTGGTGTCGATGGTAGACTTGCCCAGCGCCTCGGAAATGTACTTGTGGGTGCTTGCCTCGTTGCCGCCGAGATAGAGCAGCGTGTCCGAGTTGCCGGGGATAGTTTCCCACGAGTCCTTATACAATTCCTTGATTTGCGCCATGTTCTGGATGATGGTGCTGCAGGAGATGTTGCGTGAGCGCATGGTCGCAAGCTCCCGCGGCAGCCCCGGCAGATTGACCGATGGCGCTTCATCCAAGATGAAATGCACATGGCAGGGCAGCGCCCCATGGTGGATCTGGTCGGCGCAGTAGTAAAGGGTCTGGAAGATCTGGGAGTACAGCAGGCTGACGAGGAAGTTGAAGGTCGTATCATTATCCGGGATGACGGCGTACAGAGCGCACTTTCGCTCTCCCAGCGTGTAGAGATCCATGTCATCATGGTCGGTGACAGCTTTGATCTGCGGCAGATTGAAGGGTGCCAGCCGTACAGCTGCAGACACCAAAATGCTTTTCGCTGTCTTGCCCGCAGCCTGCTTGAAAACCTTATATTGCCGCAGGGCAACGCTTTCCGGGTTTTCATACTCCATTGCCCGGAACAGCAGATCCAGCGGGGAGACATACTCATCATCGTCCTCCTTCACTTCGGCATATTCCAGCACGCGCATCACCATGGAAAAATTCTGCTCGTATTCCGGCGCTTCCTGGAACAGCATGAGGATGATGGCCTGCAGCAGTGCTGTCTCGGACTTCGACCAGAACGGATCGGACTCGTGACTGCCCTTGGGCGTCGTTGCCTGGATCAGCGTGTTGACCAGCTTTAGCGCGTCTTTTTCATCCCGCAGGTAGCGGAAGGGGTTATAGCCATCCGACTGCGACAGATCCACCAGATTCAGCACTCGGATGTCGTATCCCTGCCGTTTCAGATACCCTCCGGTGGCGGTCAGCACCTCCATCTTTGGGTCCGTGATCACATAATTGGTATTGGCCTCCAAGATGTTTGGCTTCACATAGCCGCGCGTCTTGGCGGCGCCGCTGCCGCCAATGACCAGCACATTCAGTGAGCGCCGGTGCTTGTGGGTATCCAGCCCCAGCCGCACATGGCGGGTGAGGATCTTGTTCTGCTTCTGCCGGAACTGCGCGTTGAGCTGCCGGGGCGAGCCCCATGCGGCGGAGCCGTGTTCCTCTCCGTCCCGTGTCCTGCCCTGTCCGGAAGCATAGAGGCACAGCCCCATGAGATACGCGCCGGTGCAGACGAGAATGGACAACAGGCTCTTGTCTGTCCATTGGATCTGGAAAGGCCGTTCCAGCGCGGCCGTTAAGTTTGATAGCAGCTCCGGCAGACCGCCGCCAAGGGATTGGGCGATCAGCAGCGCCGCCCATATCACAGGGATATAGAGGAACAACGCAAGTACCAGATCCGTTGTTTGGGATGTCTTTTTCAGCCGCATCACCTCCTGCGTAAAAAATACGAGGCCGGCAGAGTGGAATGCTCTGCCGGCCTTGCTGACGAAACGGCTTTCTTACTTTGTCCTGTCCGGTCGTGCTTTTTGACGGACCTTTTCCTTGGCCGGGGCAGATTTCTGCCGGGTATCCAGCTGCGCCTGATACCCTTTCAGCCGTTCCAGAACCGAAGGCCGCTCACTCGTCATCGTCCCGGCAGCCGTTTCCCTGCCGCTGGATGAGGTCAATCTGCCTTTGGTATCTGGCAAGTCTGTTCCCGACCGAGATTCTTTTTTTGGCGCCACCTCCTGCCGCTTGCCCACAGGCGGTGTCACAGGCGTTTCCCCCTGCCGAGGGCGTTGCTGTTCGCGCTGCGGCGCCTCCTGTCCCACACGGGCTTCCTGCTCCTTAGAGGGGGCATCCTGCCGCGCCTGTTCCGGCTGCCCGGTATATCGGATGCGCTCAAAGATCATATTGGCGCGGTCGATCTCCGTTACCGGCATGATCACATCCACGACTTTTCCCTTGTTATCCGAATCACGGATGGCAGAGAACAGGATCTTCTGTTTTCCTGCCCGCTGCCTGAATTGCTGATACTGCTCCGGTGACATGGCGAACCGCCGCACATCGCGGGTCTCCTTCAGCATCTTTGCCAGATTGACTTTGCCGGAAATGGTCTTGTGTTTTTTCGCCAGCGCCATGGTGAGCGCCAGTACATTTTTAATGGCGGAGCCGCTCAGCCGGACAGCGACCTCGCTGCCGGAGAGCATCATGCGTACCAGCTGGTCCGCCGCTTCACCGCCTCCGATGTTCATGTTCCCGCACCTCCTTCTGGTGTTCTTCTGTTTTCTGGATGTCCTGCTCCATTACAGGCGTCTGCTGGCAGATCTCCCGGCAGAGCTTCCGCTTTTCCCGCTCTGCCCGGATCTTCCGATTCACCTCTGAGAGCTGCTCATACACCTCTGCCTTTTCTTCCTTCAGCACCTCCTGCGGAACGCCGCTGTCCTCCAGCAGCTTCACGGCTTTCATGTACTGCTCAAACTCCTGCTCCATGCCGGTGAGCCCTTCCTCGTATAACGCCCTGCTGGGTTCCAGCGCCTCCGCATCTGCCAGCGCCGCGTAGAGCGGCTGGCGTTTCTTCTTCCGCACATTGAGGAGGGTCCGCTGCTTTGTCAATCTGCCCAGCGTTTCCTCTGTGCGTTGTTCGAATGCCGCCATGTCAGCAGGCGTTGTGATGTCATTTTCCCGCAGGAACGCGAACTGTGCCTGATACCGTTCGAAGCGCATGACCGCCTGCCGCAGATGCGGCGTCATGCGGGGCGGGTACTGCCGCTTTTCGATCTTGCCCAGCAGATAGAGATAATGGACATAGAGAGCAAGGAAGCCGCTGTACTTGGGATGCTTCCGGTACGGCTGATACGCCGGACGCACAGGCAAGACAGGCCGCAGCCCCGCTTCGATCTGTTCCAGGTTGCCCTGGATGGCAGCACGGATTCCGTCCTCTGTGAACAGCGGATCTCGCCTGCCGGGGTACTGGAATTGCTCCTGTTCACGCAGGCGGAAGCCGAGCCTGCCGCCATGATGGATCTCATACCCCTTATGCTCCATGAGCAGAAAGAAGTGGCCGAGGTCGTTGGCGTCCCGGATGGCATCCCGCAGATCTGCCTCCAGCAGGGAGCGGAAGGTGGGCTGCCCCTTGGACTGGCGCAGCCACTCAATGTAGCTGACCGACCTGGCAGGCTCGCCCTGCACGATGACGGACAATCCATGCTCCCGGCAGAGCCGGTCTGAAATGGCACGGATCTGCTGGTAGTAGCTTTGCTGCGTGCTGTGATACTTTTCGCCGGTATCTGCATTCACCGAATTAAATACAATATGCGAATGGATATGATGCCGGTCTACATGGGTCCCAATCACAACCTCAAAGCCGTCCAAGTGTTCCTGCGCGAATGCTTTAGCAATTTCTAAAGCAAGTTCAGGTGTGATTTCACCAGGCTTGAACGATTGAATAATGTGGTAACATTGACGCCCGTCTGTCCGGTGTGTTTCCCGCTTGGTCTGCATCATCTGGCGGTATTCACGCCCTGGATCACAGTTGAAGTGAGCCGTTAAGATACAGTCATCCGTTTTATCCCCATTGAGGACATAATCAATGGCCTGCTGCAGGCCACCGCTACGGGGAAGTATTTTGGTAACGGCCACTACTTATTCGCCACCTGAAACATCAGTTCATAGACCTGATCCAGCAGATAGAGTCCCCGTCTGGCATCCTCTGGTTTGGCAATGCCGGCATTAACACTGCGGGCGATCTGATTGATGTTATTTCCGATGTGATGGATCTCCGTTCGCAGGTCTTTGATCTCCTGGCTGGGGCGGGATTTGACCGGCTGCCCTTCAATGAGACTGGCAAGGTAGGCCCGCTTCGTCAAGCGGCACTGCTTTGCCTGACTGCACAGCAGTCTGTACTGCCGAGGTGTCAAGACGATATGAAGATGGTGCCTTTTTTCGATTTCAGCCATTTCGTGCTCCTTCCTGCGGCGCTGCCGCGTTACTTCCGCTCGCAGGCGGCATTGGGGACTGGGGCTTACCCCAGCAAGCTGTGCAAATGTACATTTGCGCGATGCTTGCGCCAGCGCCGCCCACGGCGGCGTTGGCTGTTCCCCGCCGTCGGCGGGGCGTTTTTTGAGAGGTAGGTTGATTCCAATACAGGCGGACACGGTCCGCCCCTTTTCCAGAAAAAAGAAATGTCTGGCAGCAGCGCCAGACATCCGGTTTCGCAGGGTCCTTCCGCACAGGGTGTCAATGTAACACCCAAAACAGAAACGGCAGGGTGTCATCAAGACACCCTGCCCGTTCAAATATTGAATCAACGCTCGATCTCTTCCGTTTTCTGCTTTCTGCTTCGTGCAGCGGTTCGAGCTGCGTCGAAGGGAAGGACGAATCCTTCTACCTGTTGATAATCGCTCGTCTGTTCCTCTACAAAGAATGCCACAAGAGGCGCATAGCAAGTGCTGTTGCCACACAGCGCAGGCTCAGGCGGCGCACGCCAGTTCCTTCCGAATACGTTCCCGTGCCAGCTCCGCATAGGTGTCTGTGACTTCGATGCCGGTGGCGGTATAGCCCTCCTGCACAGCCGCCAGCACCGTGGTGCCGCTGCCGGCAAAGGGGTCCAGAATATGCCCGCCCGGTTCCGTGATCTTCACGATGTCCCGCATCAGCTGCAGCGGCTTCTCCGTCAGATGGATGCGGCTCTGGGGATTGCCGTATTTGAACACCCCCGGCAGACACGGGACCGGACGGCTGATGGGCATATCGCCGTTGGAGCCCCAGACGATATACTCCGCCTGCTGGCGGAAGCGCCCCTTCTGGGGGCGGCTGTTGCCCTTATCCCAAACTGCGGTGCCGCGCCAGATCCAGCCCGCCCACTGGAGGGCGTCGGTGGCTGCCGGGAGCTGCCGCCAGTCGATAAACATACATACCGGCGCACCGCTCTTGCATACCTTTCGCGCTTCATACAACCACTCCGCCGCCCAGCGGGTCCAGGAGCGCTGGTCCTTGGCGTCCCCATCGAAAGGGGGCGGTGCGTTCTCGCCCATGCTGGAATACTTTCTGGCTGTGGATTTGTTTTTCTCCGTCTGGGTGCGCCCACCGGACGCATAGGGCGGATCGGTGATGACAGCGTCAAAGGTGTTGGGGGCAAAGGTCCCCAGCACCTTCAGGGCATCACCCTGGAGGATGCTCCATTTCTGATTATCGCTCATGCTCATGCTTCTCCTTCTTTTTCGTTCGATTTTCGCGGGGCGGAGACAGCTCCGTCTCCACATATTCGCTGATGATTCCCAGTGCTTCCTCGTAGCTGTGGCACGCTCCGCCCATGATGCGGGTCTGCATTTCCTTTGCTTCTGCCGCCATGCCATTCTGCCGAAGAACTCTGGCGGCAATACCCATCAGATGGAAGATGTTGCCGTCCTGCCCCAGCAGAGGGCAGAGAGGGCGGGGGTTCTCCTGCCGGGCGGAGCGAAACCCGCCCAGCCTGTTGGGAACATAGTCGGACAGCCATGTGCCGCCGAATGCGCCGTGGGTCTGCAAACGCCACATCGCCAGCTTCCCCATATCCACCTGAATGTTCTCGAAGGGGAACAGCAGATTGTTGAGTCCATCGTGCTGAAAAACCTTGACCGTCTCAAAGCGGCTGCCATTCTGCAGGATGCCGTCCTGCGTCAGCAGGTCATTGATGCCATCCAGCCACTCCTGCGCCTCTCCGCCGCAGCCCTGCAGCACCAGTCCCTCCTGATGCTCCATATCCCGCAGATCGTCCGCAGTGATCCTCTCAATTGGCATTTATCTCTCCTTTCTTTTGGGATGCCGTGCAGGCGGCGTCCGGCCAATGGTTTTCTGATCCGTCAACACGGGGATGCCCAGCTCACCGGCTTTATAGATCTCCTGCCACATCCCATCCGTCCAGACCGGACCGTACACATTCATCTGCTGGCAGGATTCCAGCAGGCGCAGTCCCATCGCCCTGGCTTTTTCATCCTGGGCGGGATCGTCGGGATCTGCGACAGGCGGGAACAGCAGATGCGGACAGATAGGGATATTTCCCTCCGCAAACACCTCCTGCGCTTTCTGCCGCGCAAACTCCACATTGTTTGTCACATCGCCCCGCAGCGGAGCACAGATATAGACCAGCTTGGGGCCGCTCCGTTCCAGCTCCGGCGTGCGCTCCCGGAATGCGGACAGATACTGACCGACGGCATCCCGCAGAGCGGCATAGTCCGCGGCAGTGGGATGATAGGCGTACCATTCCACTTTTCCGTAGTCATCCCACAGGTGGGGAATGACGCCGCTGCGGAAGTTGGGATTGTTCGGCACCTGCTTTTTACCCCAGACATCCTGAAAGCGCAGCAGCGTCCGGTCCACCACGCCCTCCGTGCGGTTGAGCACCGTGAGGCGGATGACGTCATATTGGCTGGAGATATGGGTAGAGAGAAACTCCGCCCGTACACGCAGGTCCTTTCCGAGATCTCCCACGCACACACGCCCGGAGAATTGAGGCCGATCCACGAGATTGCTGTGTTCAAACAGCTTTCGCAGCTCCTGCTCATACACGGTCATCGCTCCACACCTCGTTTCTTTGGCGTTTTTGTTTTCATAGGACTTACTTCTTTTTGCAGAGGTTTCAAGGTCTCACGCCCGATGCCGCGGATCACGCTGCGGCTCTTGCCGCTCAGGACAAAGGTATCCCTTGTATCGTTGCGGACTTCCTCGCAGGGCAGGATCACGGCAGAACCGGTGATGCGGATATCCCCCTGCACCGTGCCATACACCTTGCAGTTGCCGGACAGGATGGGAGTCCCCATCGTATGGGGATCGTGAATGATCTGCGCGTTTCCGGAAGCCAGCGCTTTTCCGGTCATGGAGGCCCCGCGGAGATAGGCGTTGTCCTCGGCGTGGCTGTGGCCGCTCATCACGCTGCCTTTGGAAACATAGGCGCTGCCGCAGGCAATGGCGTTGCCCCGCAGACAGGCATCCCGATCCACATAGGCGTCACCCGCTGCAATGGCGTCATCGAAGATCCACGCGCAGTCTCCCGGCTCCGCGGACAGGTTGCTTTCGCTTTCCACGAAGCCACCTATGTCGCCTGCGCAAATCTCACCGCAGATGTCCCGCAGCGCGCGGATGCGGTGCAGGAACGGATATTCCTCATGGGCAATGTCTGTGATCTCATATTTCTGATTGCTGATGGTTCTCATCTCCTTTTCCTTTTTTATGCCGCTTTTTGGCACAGGGCATCTTCTTTTCGGAATGCCGCATCGATGTCGGAAAAGCGCTCCGTGCGGTTGAATTTCTCGGACACCTTTCCCGGCATGGCCTGCAGCTCCAGCATTCTTGCCCACAGCTCCGGATGGTGGTCATAAAGGTGCCGCAGTTCCTTCCGTTTGGCGTTCGGGCAGAACCAGCAGCCGCCACGGTCTGTGAACGCATAGACAGGTGAAAGCAGCCCTGCCGTTTGGCAGAGCTGCTTTGCATCCTCTTCGGTGTAGTGATATTTTTCCAGCAGGGACACCTGATCTCCCTGCAAGCGGCGCAAGCGCACCGGCTCATCGCTGGCGATGCCAACATACTGCACAGTATCCGGCGTCAGAGTTCTGTTATACCGGCGGATGGGACGGAGTTTGCAGTCCCGCTGAACGTAGCAATGCCCGCACAGAGGGAATCCGCGTCGAAGTCCTTTTTTCGGACCGCGGGTAACTGTTCCGGCAAACAAATCCAGATAGGTCTTATCCGAACGCAGCACACGGACCGGGATGCCCAACCGTTCCAGTCTGGGGAGCGCAGTCTCATAGATGAATGCCCGATGCTCCGGCACCTCGCCGGAGGTCCTTTTATCGAACATCACCTCACAGTAGACCGCTTCATCCAGCGGTTCCCCGTGCTCCAGCGCCAGTAGGATCGTGGCAAGGCTGTCTTTGCCGAAGGAGCAGGACGCGATATGCAGGGTTTTCTTCTTTTCTTTTGAAATCGTGATCACCCTTTCTGATTCTGTTTTTGCTGGCAGTATTGTCAGCAGGTGGGGAGTCTGCTATAATAGCGCATATCATTTCCAGTCATTTTAGATATGAAGGAGACGAAATACGATGAATAAAACAGAACTGATCACCGCCATGGTGGAAGCCAGCGGCCTGACCAAGAAGGACTGTGACACCGCTCTGAATGCGTTTGTCGACACGCTGCAGACTGCGTTGAAGTCCGGTGACAAGGTACAGCTGCTGGGCTTTGGCACCTTCGAGGTGAAAGAGCGCGCCGCCCGCACTGGCAAGAATCCCGCCACCGGAGCCTCTATTGAGATCCCCGCTTCCAAGGCGCCGGCTTTCAAGCCCGGCAAGGCGTTCAAGGATTCCGTGCAGTGATAACACGCCCGCGAGAGACCTTCTCTCGCGGGCCTTTTCTGTTATCGGTGCGATACGCCCATGTCCTTGGCACGACAGGCACATTCCAGAACCTCTGTCATATCCGTGCGCTCCCAGGGCGCGTCCGCATGGGTGAAGTGTCCGTAATTGCAGAACTTTTGGAACATGGGCTGATCCAGTCCCAGCGTTCCGATCATGCCGTCCGGCGTCAGGTTGAATACCGTGCGGACTGCCTGCTCCAGCACGTCATCGGAATAGATGCCGGTATGCTCCGTATCCACCGTCACCGCCACAGGCTGTGCCTTGCCGATGGCATAGGCAGGGCTGATGGTGCAGCGCTTGGCCAGTCCTGCCGCTACGATATTCTTGGCAATGTAACGGGCCATGTACGCGCCGCTGCGGTCCACCTTCGTTCCATCCTTGCCGGACAGCGCGCCGCCGCCATGAGGGACGAGGCCGCCGTAGGTGTCCACCATCAGCTTGCGTCCGGTGAGTCCGGTGTCCGCTTCAAAACCGCCCTGGACAAATCGACCGGAGGGATTGACCAGCACTTCGGTATGTTCGTCCAGCGGAAGTTCCTGCATGGCGGGGCGGATCACATGGCGCAGAATGTCCCGGCGCAGTTCCGGCAGGGGCAGTTCCTCCTCATGCTGGCAGGATACCACCACTGCGGCAACGCGGTACGGGACTCCAGAGCGGTATTCCACAGACACCTGTGCCTTGCCGTCCGGACGCAGGCCGGGGATGATGCCCTGCCTGCGGGTATCGGTCAACAGGCGGGCCAGTCGATGGGCCAGCACCACAGGTAGGGGCAGCAGCTCCCTTGTTTCATCGCAGGCAAAGCCGTACAGGATTCCCTGATCTCCTGCGCCGGTCTCCGTGCCGCCGCACACAGCTTCCGCAATGTCGGGACTCTGCTCATGGGTGATGACCTCCACCTCATAGTCGCTGCCGCCGTATCCGGCTTCCCGCACCGTTCTGCAAATAATGGCAGGGATATCCGGAATCTTCGCTGCCGTGATCTCGCCTGCGGCGATGATCTTTCCGGCTGTGGCCATGACCTCGCAGGCAACGCGGGCAGCGGCGTCCTGCGTAAGACAGGCATCTACCACCGCGTCCGCGATGGTGTCGCAGAGCTTGTCGGGATGTCCCTCGGTGACTGACTCAGCAGTCAAAATGCAGTTATCTTTCATATTCATGTTTCTCCTTTTTCATTGGTTTCTTATGTGCCTCCGGCTGTTTCGGAACAGAGAGGATCATTTCGTTGCTGTATTTGTCCTTGTACTTTTCGATCTGCTGCTCCGTCAGCGAGGCAAAATCATCCTCTTTAAGACCAGCAACAAAAAATGTGCCGCAGACAATGTCATACGGCACACCGTGATCATCGGTCAGGGTGCGGTTCCACGGCAGGCCCAGCAGCTTGCCCTCGTCATTGCAGACGAGCGCCACCGGGTCATCGAAGGGGTAAACTGCCTGAATGGTGCCGCCTACCAGTTCCTGCATGGCAGAAAGAGTGTGGTCGATCTCCTGCACTTCAGGCATTTCCATGGGGCGCACCACAAGGACTTTCATTTTTTCTGTGCTGATATGGGTTCCTCCTTCTTCAAAAGAAAAGCGGCAGCGACAGATTCCTCTGCCGTTGCCGCAAATGGTGATTCTTATTCTTTTTTGGATGCCAGCGTCCGGGTCTTCAGCAGGGCATTCTCCAACGCCCGATGATCTTCATGCTCCGGCCACCATTGGGGACGCAGGAATCCCAGCGTCGCAGCCGCCCATTCATAATCGGCCCGTTCCAGAGCGCCGCCCAGCAGTCCCTGCCGGAATTTCCGGTGCCGTTCCCGCACGGCCGGGTCCACGCTATCCCGGTCCAGATACAGTTCCAGAAAACCGCCGAGGACAGCTGCTTCCTCCATCGTATAAAACATATCCGCACCCCTTTCACAAACAGGGGATATTGTAACACACGCGACGGAAATTGCAAACAGGCTATTTCTTTCTGCTGCGGCAGAGCCATTACCGTTCCGGCTCTTTGCGTCGTTCCGATTTCTTATTCCTCGGCTTATCCAGCTTTCCGGAGAACACCTCGTCAACGGTCCTGTCCCACGCAGCCTGTAATGACTCCACCGGCAGGCCGTTGGCTTCAAAGCCTCGCTGGATCACGCGGTAATAATATGGGGACGGCAGTGCAGGCTGGCGGCAATACGGCTCTGCCATGATATAAACCATGACTGGGATCTCTGCGCCGGCCGCGTCTTTAACAGTCACGGTTTCTTTCGTGTAGTGGCGGGGATACCCCTCATACCGATCCAGAGACTGTTCGCAGTTTGGCGTGATCTTCCACACCAGTCCGTGGACAGTACTGCCTTTTTTCGGTGCAACGGTAGCGAAGCCGCTGCCGCGGAACCGCAGTTCGTAGTTTTCCAGCCTGACCGGTCCCACGATCTCGGCATCCGGACAGCGCTGCGCCATCTGCTCCAGATCAAGGTTGCTGCCGTAGGCAAAATACAGGTTTTCCTCCACGTCACACCTCCAGCATCGTTAGAGCACCAAAGCGTTCCAGATGACGGAGCAGGGCTGCCGCCTGTGTCTCCGCATCGCCATCCGGCAGCGGACAGTCCATTTCCGTGGTGCGGATAACATTGTTCTGTACAAACCAGATGTAGGTCTCCACATCCGGGAACTCTGTGGGATCAAAGCTGAGATCCCGAAGCTGTTCCATGATCCCGGCTGCGGTCCCTTCGTACACGGTATCTTCAATTTGAATCTTCAAAGGCTTCACCTCTCCATTTCTCTGGGTTTTTTCTTCTTTTTGTTGACTGCATAGCTGTCCTTATCGAAACGCCACGCACGGTCACCGTCCAGATTTGCCAACAGGTGGTCACGGGTATGCTTGAATTCCTCGCCGTTGAGTCCCAGCCGCACCAACCAGACCCGGAAGGTGAACAGTTCATTGTCACTGTGGGTCTTGCGCATGACCGTGCTGCGCTGGGCGATAGCCTGGGCGGAGATGGCAAGGCACAGATTCACATAGGCGGCGACTTTTCCCGCGTGGAGCGTGGAATTGAAACAGCGCCATTCCACCGTCCCCCGGTAAAAGACCGAATGCAGATTCAGTGCGTAATAGCGGGTCCAGTTATAATGGTCTGCGCTGCCGTTATCTCCCTCATACCAGATATTCTCCAGCTGCGTCAGATCCCTTGTCTCATCCGACGAGAGCCTGCGTGCCTGCTTCAGCATGGGTTCCCGCACCTTCTGACACCAGCGGGACGCCCGGCTTTCATTGACCTGCAGCGCTTTGAACAGGATATCCTCCTTGGAGTACATGATGCCGATGAGATTTTTCAGACTCTGCCGGTTATGATTGGCTGCGTCCACATGGACATGGATGCCGCAGGAGCTGTTGGCCTTGGCTCCTGCGTGGCGTACCTGCCGGACACACTCCTGCAGCTTGGGCAGTTCCGCATAGGTGAGCTTTGGCGTTACCATCTCCACGCGGTATCTGTAGTCACCTGTTGCACGATAGCCGCTGCCGATCTTCTGCTCCCCGTGGATGCTGGAGTCACTCATGACCGTCCACTCTTTGCCGTCCCGATCCGTCACACACCATTTATCGTAAGCGCCGCCCACATAGCGGGCGTCCGTTGCAAAATACGCGGCCAGCGCTGTTGCCGCCTGCTCACGGGTGATGCCGGTCATTTCAACTTCCACGCCGAAGCACTGATCCTTCAGCCCGATCATGCGGCAGCACCGGCTTTCAGTTCCGCATCCACCTCCCGGATACGGCGCCCGATGGCTTCAATGACATTGGCGGTGACGCTGTTGCCTGCCTGCTTATACGCCTGTGCATCAGACTGGATGGCGAGGATGCAGTCGATCTGCCACTCATCGAAGCCCTGCAGCCGCAGACACTCCCGCGGCATCAGACGCCGGATGCGTCCGCCACATTCCACGATGCCCTGGATGCAGCTCGTCTCCAATGTATGGGCGATATCCTGTCCCACACGACCACGGCGGGTATTGCTCCCGGAAAAGCCGAGATCGACACTGTCACCGGGATTCGCCTCTTTATAGCCTTTTTTCGTGGCTTCCTTGATGAGCAGAACGCCGGAACGTTCTGCTCTATGATTAGACAGCGTTGTCTGACCATAACGGGCAGTGAGGCAGCGGGCGGCCTCCGTTTGTCTCGCCTCCCCGGCACATAGATCCACAAAGGGTCTGTCCTGCGGAATGATATACAATCCTGTTTTGCCGCCCACACCTCCAGCGCCGGCAGTCTGCGTGCAGGCTATTCCGTCTGCGTCGTAGACACGGGAGCCTTGCGAGCCTCCGAGGACTTGTATAAGAGCTTTTCCACCTGTGCCGAAGACAGGAAATATTTTTCCGGCGCATCGGGGATCAAGATAGCAGATAAGGAACAGCCTCCTTCTGGATTGCGGGACTCCAAAATGTTTGCTGTTAAGCACCATCCATTCCACGCGGTACCCCAGGTCATTAAGCGTGGCGAGGATGACAGAAAACGTCCGGCCTTTGTCATGCGACAGCAGTCCCGGAACGTTTTCGAGCAGAAGATACGAAGGTCGTTTGGATTGAGCCAATCGGGCAATTTCAAAGAAGAGAGTGCCGCGGGTGTCGTCAAAGCCCTTTCTTCTGCCAGCGATTGAAAATGTCTGACAAGGGAATCCTCCGCACAGAAGGTCAAAGTCCGGCAGGTCTGCGGGGTCGATTTTTGTGGCATCGTGATAATATCGTTCCTCCTTTCCCGGCTCATAAATGGCCTCATAGCTGGCATTGGCGTATTTGTCGATCTCGCAGTGTCCTACACACCGGAAACCGCCCGCGCGGGTCAATCCCGTACGGAAGCCGCCGATGCCGGCGAACATATCAAAATATCGGATCAGGTCATCTCATCTCCTTCCTGCAGGGCAAGCAAAAAGCCGAGGACGCTTTCATCTACATCCCCGGCTCTGACGCTATCCTGCGCTTCTTCTTTGGTGAGCTGCACTCCCCGCAGTTCCTGCCGGATGGTCTGGCGAACGGCATCCAGCAGTTCCTGCTGCCCTTTATACTCACAGACCATGCGGCAGACCGCGGCGGTGCGCTGTCCTGCGGGGATCTCCGTCAGCTTCTTCCACGCCCTGCGCTGGATGGGGGAGGACATGGAAAAGGACAGATTGATCCGCTTTTTGTTACTGCTCATCGTTCTTTGTGAGCCGCTCTGCCAGCCGCTCATAGCCTTTGGCGTTGAGGGACACATCATCAAGGATGACTGGGCGGCAAAGGCCGTCCGCAGCGGATACATTCCGCTTCAGCAGCGCCGCGCCGCCGCCCAGAAAAACAGCAGGCATGGCGCGGGTATCCAGTCCGCTCTCCGTAATGGCGGAGAGCAGACGATGGACATAGGCGTCTGCCTGCCGGTCAATAATTTTTCTGGCATCCTCGTTGATATGGACAGCATCGCCGCGCAGCACGCTTTCCATCTGTGCCGCCGTCATAGACAGGCCCAGTACGCGGCGGATCTGCTCACCGATCTCATCCAGACAGCGGATCATGCCAAGTTCCAGACTGCGGCAGGTCGATGCATTGGGAATACGGTTGTCCAGGCGCATCAGATCCACGGTCCATCCGCCAATATCCGCCACGATCACAGAAGGCTCATCCAGCAGGATGCTCTGGGTCAAGACTGCGGCATAACCTTGCGGGAACAGGGACACCTTGCGGATGGCGATGGAGTATTCCTGTCCCTCATAGCGGAAATTTACCGTTTTCCCATCCCGGAGCAGATACTCCCGGAATGCGTTTTTCTCCCGTCCAAAGCTGGTAAGGGGCAGTCCGGCCGCCAGATGGATCTCTGTCGCAGGCTCCGCATGACGGAAGGAGAGCTCCTTTGCAATGGCCGCCAGCGTGAGGAGGTAGTAGTCCTCTGTCTGCGTTTTGTTCTTCTGAAGCGCCTGACGCCCGCTGCCCACCACATAGAATTTTCCGCCGTATTCCAGCACGTCCTTCAGCGTATACGGCTCATGCTCATACGCCACCAGACCGGAGGGGAACGAGAAATGGGCTGTTTTCATAGCGGCATAGCCGTGGTCAACACCAACAATCATGGACTCGCTCATCTTGCCTCACCTCCACGGCTGCGTTTCTTCTTATTTGATGTCTGGCGCCGGTCATAGTCCTTTCCGGCACGGATCAGATCCCGAATCTCCTTCAGCTGCGGATTCCAGCGCGTTTGACCGTCCCACTCCGGATGCTTCGCACAGAGCCGGGGCAGATATTTCTTCAGATCCGCGCCCTCTCTGGGAAACTCGATGCCGCCCTTATAAACGATATCCTGTTCCAGCTTCATCAAAAGCGCTTCATATGCACTCCAATCTGTCTGATCATAGGCGCTTTTCCCGGTGAGCTGCTCATAGGCATAGTCCCCGACATAGCTCAACTGCTCAAAGCAGCAATCGCCGTAGGGAACGACATCCGCAAGGCTGTCCGGGTCTGCCAGCGCGGCAAAATAGACCTCGCGCCCCTGCGCGATGAGCCAGGCGCGAAAATCGATAAAACCGTCATCGCTGCAGCCGTATTCCTTCATGATCCCTGCCGCGTCCCACAGACCGTACTTGTCCGCGATATCTTCATAGGCGTGGATGATGTCGTGGAAATTCTGCGCCTGTACGGGGCCCATAGAAACCAGCCGGTCTTTCAGATAGGCCAGCATAGCGTCCATATCCTGCCCGCAGGCGTTTTTTGCCTCATGGATCAGGTCCCAGAAGGATTCTTTGTTGATCTCTGAGATCGGTTCCTTCACATTCTGTCTCTCCTTCCCAATACGTTTTTTGATGTGCGCTGCTGCACCCGCGCAGATCTTCTGATAAAATGTGCGATACTTCGGTGTGGTTTTGTCCACTTCACCGAGAATAGCACGCTCATAGGGTGTGCCGGGGACGATCTCCCAGGTAACGGTCCCAAAGTATGCCGCTTCCAGATACCGCAGCAGCGTGTGTCCGTCTGCCAGCTCAAACAATCCCCGGTTATCCTCATAGGGAAATTCTTCATAGACCTTGAGCCCGGTGACTTCTTCCGCGGCGGCATACAACGAGAAGCCGTCTGTGTCCAGCGTCGGCGCAAGCTGCGCGTACTGTTCCTCCGGGGACAGCATTTCCTCATGCCGCTCCATCTGACCGCTCCTTTCTTACCCAGCCCGCAAAACGCTCTAAAAAGTGAACGCGCCCATGCACCTTCACGGCAGACACATCCAGCCCATTCATCTGCGCCTGAATGCGGCGCTGAATGGCTTTCAGCTTCTGCGGGTCATTGCAGCAGTCTACGATGACATACTCGCCGCCGCTGGTGGAGAGGATTTCCCGCTTGCCGTTCTCGTCCCGGATGCCGGACAGGAGACGCTGTCCCAGCCGTTTCCGGTAGGCGTCCTGGAGCGCATCCATATCTCCGCAGACATCATGCTTTTTCAATATCTCCGCGATCTCACAGGAAGTGATCTTCGTCTCGGCGGACAGCTTTTGCAAAATCTCCGCCTGCGCGTCAGGCGGGATTCCCGTCCGGCTGGGCATCGTTTTCTTCGCTTTCTGCATCGGCACACCTCCAATCCGCGGGCAGGATCTTCTGCTCGATGATATCCGCAATCGTCCGGAACACCTCCGCCAGCTCGCGGGATTCCTTCACGGTATCCCGCATTTCCTCCGGGGTCATCCGCGTCCCGTCCGTCCAGCAGCGGACATTTTCCTCGGACGGTGTCAGCAGGACGGCTTTTTCATACGCTTTGCAGAAAAGCGCCGCGATCTTTCCTTTTCGGTCGATCTCGGCATCCTGCTTTTTCAGTTCTTTTTTCGCTTTTTCGTATTCCAGCGCTTCGGCGGCCGCCTGCTCCCGCTGCTCTTCCGGAAGGTCCTGAAGCTGCCGGGTCAGGTCATAACCCTTGTTGATGGACAGTTCCTTCTTATCCAGAGCCTCCTTGATGACCTCCGGGGCGTTCTCATCGATCTGCATGACCTTGCCCATGGTGCGCTCACCCAGGCCGACTGCTTCTGCCAGCTCCTTGCGGGTGTCCACAGTATCGGAACTTTCCGGCAATGTTGCCGAAAGGTCTGTGCGTGTCCCTTGGTTTGCCCTGGCTTTTGCCTCGATCTCCGGCTTCAGCTTCAGCGCGATCTTGCCCAGCTCCCACTTTTCCAGATTTCTGCGATTTTTCTGCGTGTCCAGCGCCCACTGCTTGGCTTCCAGCAGATCCTCAAAGGAGAATACCGCCATCGTATAGGGCAGGCCATGCTTTTCGCACAGCGACTGACGGTTATGCCCGTCCACGATCACCATGTCCTCATTGACGATAACGGGGGAGTAACAGCCGTTTCGCAGCAGATCCTCTTCCAGAGCGGCAGACTGCTCCGCGCTCAAAGGCGGGAGCAGCTCGGCCATCTCCGGCAGGATCACAGGACTGCGCTCTGCGCTGGTGTATGTGATCCCGGTATTTTTCATCAGGCGGCATCCTCACAAACAGACGCAGCATCCACAGCCTGCGCCGCGTCCTCCGCCTTGCGGGGAGACAGGAATTCCACATCGCTGGCTTTGATGAGGAAACCGGGCTGGCGCTGGGGATCGTCCGCGAAGGTGATGGTCTCGAAATCGCCGGTGGCTGCCAGCTTACAGCCCTTCCACGCAAACGCCGCACAGCGCTCCGCCAGAGAACCGCGCACCTTGATGGAGATAAAATCGGTGAGCTTGTTGCCATCCTTATCCTTGTAGCGGCGGTCCGAGGCGATTCGCAGGATGGCGTAGGACTTGCCGGTGGTCTCATTCATTTTCAGTTCCACATCGTTGGTCAGGTTGCCAATGGCAGTGATCTTCAGCATAGTTCAGTTCTCCTTTTTATATTATGATGTTAGATGTTGGAAAAGCCACCCTCCCGGCACCGGGAGGGTGGCAGGGTGTTTACTTGCTCCAGCTTTCGCTGTCACCAAGAATGGCGGTATGGGCGTTAGCAGCTTCCATGACTGCGTAATAGGCCCAGTGGCGCTTGCTCATATCGGAGAAGGTGTTCAGCTTGCGGAGGTTATCCGCAATGTATGCCTCATCCGCTTCGCGGCCCAGCAGGCGGTTAACGATGGTCACAACCTCCGCACGGTTGATCTCATCGTCAGCGCGGAAGGAGCCGTCGCCATAGCCGTTGATCCAGCCATGCTTGGCGGCAGCCTTGATGTACGCGGCGGCCCAATAACCGTCGCTCACATCGTTGAAGTCCTTATACTGCTCCATGATCTCAGCGTCGCCATCGCCGTACACATCAAAGAAGCGGACGGCCAGCGTGGTGAACTCGGCGCGGGTAATGGCATCGTCGGGGGCAAAGATGGTCTTGCTCTTACCGTAGGTGACACCGTTGTTATTGAGGTATTTGGCATAACCAGAGTACCAGGCATGGGCGGGAATATCCGCAAATTTGGTATTGGCCGCCGTGGAAATGGTATCGCCGTTCTTCTCCGCCAGCAGGCGGGCGAAGATAGCGGCGGCCTCTGCGCGGGTCATGCTGCGGCTGGGGCCGAAGGTGCCGTCCGTGTAGCCGACGATGTAAACGCCGTGGCGCTCAGTCTGCTCCACTTCGGGGACGGTCAGCTCACCGTTTTTGTCGGTCTTGCCTGCGGCAGACTGACCCAGATCACCCTTGACCGCAACATTTTTGCCCTGCTGGGGAGCCTTCTTGTGGTCGGTCACGATGACCGTCACCTGATGCTTGGCGTCCAGATCTGTGCCGTCCGGCAGCTTCACCGTGATATTGCCGGTCTTGCCGATGGACACTGCACTGCCGGAGATGGGGCGCTTCGTGTCCGTGCGGATGACCTTGACGGTCAGCGTCCAGCGGTCGCCGTCCGCGTCCTCATAGCCAGTAGTGACCTTGCCGTCCTCGTTGGTCTTACCGCTGCCGGTGGGGACGGTGATCTGACCTGCCTTGTCGGTCTTGCCGGAGGCGTAGTTGTCATTCTTATCCGTGACAGCGATGCTCATGTCCGGCACAGCGGACTTGTCCTTGACAAGCTGCACGGTCACGGTGGTCTGGTCGGCGTAGTCCAGCAGGCGGCTGTTCGGCAGGCGGATGGAGATGCTGTTATCCTTGTGGAGCGCAACTGCGGCGTTTGCCACAGGATTTTTGGTGTCGGTATCGGTGACGGTCACAAGGTAGCCGCCCACAATGGCCTCACCCTTGCTGTCCGTGGTGGCGCTGTTGTAGATTTTCTCAATGGGCTGCGCCTCCAGCTTTTCACCGCACACGGTACACTCCTTGTGCTTGCTGCCCTCGGAATCGGTGGTAGGCTCCTTGTCGATGATCCAGTCGCCGGGTTTATGACCGGCAGGCTCGGTGTAATCGGTCTTGTTTGTATCGCCGCAACGGGTGCAGGTGTTGGTGGTGTAACCCATCTCCGTGCAGGTGGGGGCAGTCACTTCGGACTTGTAATCGTGTCCCAGCGCGTTTTTCAGCACAGCGCCGCAGCGGGTGCAGAGCTGGGGTTCCGTGCAGGTAGCAGGAGCGCCGGGGATGTGTCCATCCGCGGGGTCGGCATCCAGACGGTGATAGCCGCAGCGGGTGCAGCGGTATTCCATGACCCCCTCGCCGGTGCAGGTGGCGTTGGTAACAAGGGTTCCCTTATCCCAGCTATGGCCCAGCGAGTCAGTGTAGTCCGTCACGAAGCTGCTGCCGCAGCCATCGCAGCGGTGGATGGTCTTGCCGCCGCCCTCACAGGTCGCGGCGATTACATGGGATTCGTAGTTATGGGGCAGAACGGAAGTGATGTCCTCAATGTGACGATCCCCACAGACGGAGCACTCGCGGACAGTATAACCGGGGCTGGTACAGGTGGCAGCCACGGTATAGACCTCATAGCTGTGTTCGCCCTTGGGCGTGGCGGTCTGCTTCATCTGTCCGCAGCGGGCGCACAGCTCCAGCTGCTTGCCGTCTGCTTCGCAGGTGGCGTCACGGATGACGATGCTCTGCCATGCGTGACCCAGAGAGTCCACATAGTCACGCTTTTCGATCTTGCCGCACTCTGTGCAGAGGTAGCGGTCATAGCCGAGGCTGGTGCAGCCGGCTTTCACGCTGTCCAGCAGCGTGAAATGATGATCCTTGCCGCAGCCTTTATCGGTGCAGCAGTTGCCGCCGCAGTTCTTATCCTGGCAGCCGCAGTCCGGGTCACCGCAGCCGCAGGAACAGGAGCCATCGTCCTTAGTGCTTTCATCTCGCAGCCATACCTTCGCCACGCCGTTCTCGGTCATTTCCTTGCCCTTGTAGGTGTAGGTGATCTCATAGTAAACCATGTACTGACCTTCCTCTGTGTAGTTGGGCGCGGAGGTCATGGTACAGCTATCCGCACTGTTGCCGTAGCGGATAGAGGTGCGGACACCGGCTTCGGAGAGGTCGCTGACCGTGATGGTATGGGGCTTGCCGTCCACCACGCCGTAATAGTCTGCAATGACCGCCTTTGCCGCCGTGTAGTCATAGCGGGCGTAGTCGCACAGGCTGCATTTCTCCACCGTAGCGAAGCGTCCGTTTGCCGGCTGGGGCAGAACTTCCGTCACCATGCTGTGGCGCTCCAGCTTGCGGCTGACCGTATGATTGGTACCGTAGCAGAACGCGCAGTAGGTGCCGCCCTTGGTGGTGACAGTGTGATAGGTATCGTCCGTGTACTCGTAGGAAACGGTTTCGTCCAGTTCCTGCGTAAATGCGGCGGCACAGTCATACAGCCAGTAGACATTTTTCAGATAGCCGTACTCGCTTTTGCTCATATTTGTGTTGATGCCGCCGCAGGTTTCACAGACGGCTTTGGTGTAGTGGTATCCGGTATAGGTGGCGTCCTTGCCGGGGATGCCGTCCATGGTATCACCCTTACCGACACCATCTACCATCGTGCCGTCCGAATATTTCACATTGCGGCTGAGTGCAGGCTGACCATTGCGGGTATATTCGGGAACGCGGAACACCTCAAAAGATGTGGCTTTGCCGCACTCACCGCACTTGAAGGTCTCGCGGGTCACAACACTGTTGGCGTCCAGCTCATTGGTTCGACCGGATGCCTGCATCCAGTGTTCTGCGGGGTCGTGGTAGCTGTTCTGCTGGGCGGCAAAGGCGGTGGGGATCATGCCCACGCACATGACCAGCGTCAGAAGCAGCGCCAGCGCTCTGCGGGAATAATGGTTCTTTTTCAGATTCATAGGTCCTCCTTATATTTTTTGTTTTTTATCCGCGTTGAAAACGATGTCCTTTTGGCTATCGCCCCCTTTCCCGGCTGCAAATCTTTCTTTGCAGATACTCGTTCCAATCCTTGCCGCAGCGCGGTTTCTCCACGGTAACGGCATACCCCTGTAACTGATACTTTTCCTGTAATTGCTGGGCGGCTTTCTGCCCAGGCTCGTCCGCGTCCAGACACAGCGCAATACGGCGGATCTCCGGATGCGCCTGCAAATAGGTCTGCAGTGCGCCGTCATAGAGTCCGCACAGAGCAACGGCGTTGGTTGTGTCTCTGTGGAGCGTGAGGTAACTCATCAGATCGATGGGTGCCTCAAAGACAAGCACCAGATCTGAGCGCGGATCGTGCGGGAGGGAGAATCCTGTGTTTTTGTCGCTGCCGGGAGCGTCTCCCTTGAAGCCGGGACCGTTCAGATCATAGGTGCCGCGCAGTCCCGCGTACTTTGCCTGTCCGGATTCATCCCTGCCGACGAAGACGCAGTTATGATGTACCGCATCCTCATACAGCAGCCCAGCATTCAGAAACTGTCGGATCACCTGGGCAGCGATACCTCGCTTACGGAGATAGGCGAAGACCCTGCGGTCATCCGCATTGCGGGGCGGCAGGGAAAACTCCTGCTTCTGGCTGATCGGCTTTGGCTGCGGAATGGGCGCGTCTCTGGCTTTCCCATGGAAGGTCAGAAGGTACTCCACAGCCTCTGGAAAGCTCTTGCCGCAGAATTGCTGCAAAAAGGTAATGGCATCCCCGCCGGTATTC
>OLVO01001156.1_pt1 | contig 28188 bp, 30 predicted proteins | sample 1672571 | NCBI WGS metagenome assembly OLVO01 (sample SAMEA3136700, study PRJEB25190) | human gut metagenome | biome: human gut; feature: human-associated habitat; material: faeces | place: Austria | collected 2013
TCTCAAGCAGTTGCTCGGCACATTCGCACGCAACCGCGCTGGAGCTTGAACGAATGCGTGCTCGTGCGTCTTGCTTCGCAAGCCGTCAAATACTGCGGCACGGCTATTGGGAGCCTGATATAAAAGTCAGATGAGTAACTCGCTTTTACCTTGCAAAAGTTCAAAAAACCGGGCTTGCTTTTTCCTGCTTAAAGCTTTTGGAACTTTATATCGGCTTCGCCGATAGCGGACAGCCGCAAGGGCTGTCCCTACGAACGGTCGCAATAGACATTTCGAGAATTTCATGCCGCTGTCGCGGCAACGGTGCGTCGAGTCGCCGCACCCTACAAAATGCGCGGCAATAAAATTGTGTGAGTTTCGTGAGCAGATGATATCTGCCCTGCTGTATACATTATAGCTTTATAGATTTATCTGTTACTTTAAGAGAATTGAAAAAGCGGCAGCGGTCTGGAAGCTCCATCCGCTGCCGCCGAAACGTTTTTATTTGATGTTGACCTTGTGGTTCATCAGCCAGCCTGTTCCGAAAAACAAACCGATTGAAACCAGGAACTGGAAGATAACTCCCGTCACACCGAACGAAAGATCCTTTGTAGACATTGCCGTGCCGAACGAGAACACAAGTCCGTCTGTTCCGGGCGAAACGGTGATGGGCACATAGTTCGTCAGCAGGAAGTTGCAGATCTGAGCGATAATGAATATCGCAAAGAAAACGACTATCGGGCCTGCCGCGCCGAGCTTCTGCATAATGCGGGTGTTCGCGAAAGTTATGGAGAAGAACAGCTCGGAAATGAGGAACGCAAGCTGAACAAAGACCGCGAGCACGAGCAGGACGAGATATCCCTTTATCGCTTTTGCGCCGGGCATCGAGCGGAACATGCTGATAATTGTCTTTATCATGTTGAGGTTGTTCTCGCCGATGAGCGAGGTGACGTAGTCGTATATCCAGATCATTATGCCGATGCTCACAGCGTAGCTGACGATCATCCACAGGAAAGCGACTATAGCCTTTGCCGCGAGGAGCTGCCCGCTCGTCACGGGGAGCGTGAAGCTCAAATATCCCTGCTGCCCGTAGAGCGTCTTATAGAAGTTTGCGATAACACCGACAAAGGTTATGATGAGCGCTATCATCGCTATGAGGAACAGCGCAATCGTTGCCATGGCGCTGAGCCAGCTTATGTCTATCGCATAGGCGATGAGCATGATGCCTATTGTGACCGCGGCGGCAACGTAGATGTTCATCATCATATGCGCGCTCATTTTGATTTCATTCTTAATCAATTTGCCAAGCATATTTGAACACCTCCTTGAAAACATCCTCAAGCGTCTTGCCGCTGCTGCATATGTCGTCAACGGACGAATTGAGCAGGACTTTGCCCTGGCCTATCATCAGCGCGTGGTCGAATATGCTCTCGACATCGTGGATAAGATGGGTCGAGATGAGCATAGTCGAATCCTTCGGGTGATTCTTCATAATTATTTCAAGTATGCCGTCGCGTGCGGCGGGATCGACACCGCTGAGCGGCTCATCGAAAATATAGAGCTTCGCGTTGCGGCACATGACGAGAATGAGCTGGAGCTTCTCCTGCATGCCCTTTGACATCGACTTTATCTTCTGCTTGGGCTGGAGACCGAAGGTGTCGAGCATTCTCATCGCCTTGTCGCGGTCAAAGTCCGGATAGAAGTCCGCGATATATTTTATCGCGTCGATGGCGCGCATCCAGTCCGCAAGATACGACTTCTCGGGCAGATACGCTATCTTCGCCTTTGTCGAAGGACCGGGAACTTCGCCGTCTATGAGCACCTCTCCGGAGTAGTCGTGGATGAGTCCTGTGAGTATTTTTATCAGCGACGATTTACCCGAGCCGTTCGGGCCGAGCAGAGCTATGATCTGGCCGGGCTGGAAGCTGAACGAAATGTCGTTGAGCACCTGGTGGCTGCCATAGGACTTGCTCAGATGGTTTACTGTGATTATGTCCTGCATTTTTTCCTCCCGTAAATTTTTGACGTAGGAATCTACTTGGAATGATTATATCACAAAAAATGGCATAGTAAAAGTTTTTTATGTTTTTTTAAGGAATAGTCACATTTTATTTAAACTTTTTTGCCGATATCCTGTTTTTTATCGCTCCCGCGGCGGCAAAAATCATAAGGCACACGGCGTTCGCCGCAACTACGCTCGCACCCGCCGGGGTATTGAAGGCATAGGAGACAACAAGTCCCGCAAAGAAGCAGACGCACGACACCGCCGCCGATACGGCAGTCACCGCGCGGAAGCTCTTGCACACGCGCATTGAAGTCAGCGCGGGGAAAATTATCAAACTTGATATCAGCAATGCACCCATTATCCTCATGCCGACAACTACAGTGACGGCGGTGAGCAGAGCTATAAGAGTATTGTAGAGTCCCGTCTTTGTTCCGGTCGCCGCGGCGAAAGTCTCATCGAAAGTTACGGCAAAGATGCGGTTATAGAATATGACATAGAGCACGAGCACCGCCGCCGATATCGCGGCGCAGGCGATAATATCATTTTTGCCCATGAGCAGAACCGAGCCGAACATATAACCCGACACATCGGTGTTGAGTCCGGTTGTCAAAGATGCCGCAATTACGCCGACTGCTATAGCCGTGCTCGAAATGAGCGCTATGGCGGCGTCGCCCTTTATCTTCGCGTTGTCGTTTATCCTCATGAGCAGGAAAGCGGCGACTACAACTACGGGCACGGAGATTTTCAGCGGCGCCACATTCAGCGCCATAGCCACGCACGCCGCGCCGAAGCCGACATGGGAGAGCCCGTCGCCGATCATCGAATAGCGCTTTAATACGAGAGTCACTCCGAGCAGGGCGGAGCAGAGAGCCACGAGCAGACCCGCTATCAGGGCGCGGCGCATGAATGAATAAGAAAGCATCTCGGCGATAAGTTCAAACATCGCTTCTCCCCCTCCCCGCAAAACGCCGTCCGGCGTCGCTCTTTAAATAATCCTCGGTCGTGCCGAAAAATTCGACTCCTCGCGAGCCGAGGTGCAGAATTTTGTTCGCGTTCTCGACGGCGCACTCTATATCGTGCGAGACCATGATAACGGCTATACCCGAATCCCGATTGAGCTTTTTTATCAGGCGATAAAACTCAGCAGTCACCACCGGGTCAAGCCCGGTCACCGGCTCGTCGAGCAAAAGCAGCTCTTTTGCGGCGCAGAGCGCACGCGCGAGCAGAACCCTCTGCTGCTGACCGCCGGAGAGCTCGCGGTATGATCTGTTAGCGATATTTGTTATCGAGAGCTTTTCCATATTTTTATTCGCAAGACTGCGGTCAGCGCGGGAATAAAACGGACCTTTCGAGCCGTTGAGACAGCCGGAGAGCACTACCTCGCGCACCGTCGCGGGAAAATCGCGCTGAGCCTGGGTCTGCTGCGGCAGATAGCCTATGTCCGTGCGCCTGAGCCCGTCGGCGAAATCAACGCTTCCGCCTCTCATCGGGATAAGCCCCAGAATACCTTTTAGAAGAGTGCTCTTGCCCGAGCCGTTTTCGCCGACTATGCAGAGATAGTCTCCGCGCTCAAGCTCAAAGCTCACGCCGTTGACCGCTACAGTGTTGTCGTAGCCTATCACAGCATCGCGGCAGGCGAGCAATATATTTTTGTTCATGAAAGTGCCTCCCTGAGATTTCGGAGATTGTCGTTCATCAGCGAGAGATAGCCGACCCCGGACTCAAATTCATCGCGGCTGACATTGTGGCATGAGTGGAACAGCCGCATCGAACAGCCCGTCTCGCCGCAGATTATCTCCGCCGTTCGCGGCTCGGCCAGCTCTTCATAGAAAATGACCGGGATGTTCCCGTTTTTTACAGTGTTTATTATCTTCGCCACGGTTCTCGCTCCCGGCTCGGAGTTGTCCGCGCAGGCGTCGAGCGCGCTGACGAATTTCAGCGAATACCGCTCGGTGAAATTGCGGAAAGCGAAGCGGTCGGAGAATACGATTATATCGCGCTTTCCGTTTTTAACTGCGTCTTTGAATCCCGCATCGAGCGACTGAAGCTTCGAGATATACTTTTCGCTGTTTGATTTATAGAACTCGGCGTTGCGGCTGTCGAGCCGGCAGAGCGCGTCGGTTATGACCTTCACCATGCCCTGAGCGTAGATCGGGTCTGTCCAGATATGCGCATCGACAAAGCCCTCTTCATATTCGTGCTCATGTTCATGCTCGTCCTCGTGGCCGTGTTCATGCTCATGCTCATGCGCGGCAAGGCGCAGACCCATTTCTGAAGCGATATCGAGATACTCGCCCGCTCCCGTTGATTTGTCAAAGAGCTTCGCCGACCAGGTCTCCATATTTTCGCCGACGCGGATCAACAAATCCGCATTGCTGACCGCTTTCATATCGGCGGGAGTCGGATCGTATGAGTGGCTCTCCATTCCGGGCGGGAGCAGCAAAGTCAAATCTACTCTGTCCCCGGCTATTTCGCGCACGAAATCATATGGCACGAACAGCGTGCATACAACGCGGAGCTTATCGCTCTCAGATTCAATTTTTCCGGAGGAGCAGGCGGCAAGCGAAAATACCATCGCCGCGCAGAGTATGACCGCCGCCGCGCGCAAAAACTTAGTTTTCATTCTTTTTCCTTTCGGCGCACTCGGCGCAGACTCCGTAGAGCACGGTATTCTCCTCGCTGAGGGTGAACCCGTGGTGCTCGAAGATATGCTCCGCGACCTTGTCGAGAAAGCTGCACTCGACATGGAGCAGCTTCCCGCACTCGGAGCATTTGAGATGATAGTGGTTGCAGCAGTCCGCGCTGTCGCCGACATACTGATAGCACGCGCTTTCCCCGTCGTGGAGCACGAACTTGCGCACACTCCCCTCGCGCAGCATTTTTTCGAGATGGCGATAGACAGTAGCTTTGCCGACCGGGCAGCCGCGCTCGCCCAGAATATGCGATATATCCTCGGCGGTCAGATGCCTGCCGCCGCTGCTTTTAAGCAGATTGAGAATGAGTTCGCCCTGCTTTGTGTTGTAACCCATAAAAAGCACCTCTTTGAGCTTCGGCAGAAAAGAAAAGAAATATTCCGCCGCAAACTGAATTTGAGAATCGTTTTCAATTTTAATCCCGAAAGCGCGGTTTGTCAAGAGCGGAGTTTCGCTTCGCTCAAAATTGTGCAGTAGGGGCAGATATCATCAGCCCGCGAAATTAGCAGTGATTCTTGTCTTTTGCAACTCGTAGGGACAGCCCTTGCGGCTGTCCCTACAAACTATCGGTAATAGATATTTCAAAAAATTTTGTCCCGCTCTTGGCTACGGTGCATAAAAATCTATGCACTCCGCAATATCCCGAAATAAAAAACAGCTTCATCCCGGCGTATCTGCCGAAATGAAGCTGAATAAATATTTTATTTTTCCGCGCTGTCTCTACGTTTGTATTTCGACGAGGGGATAAACGCGAACACGGCGATAACCGCGACGAACAGCGCCGACATTACTTTTATATATAGCTCCGAGAGTCCGATGTTCTGCGCCGTCTCCTGTCCGAGCGCGATATAGACCGCCGCATATGTCACGAGAACGACGAAGAATGCTATTATCAGTCCGTTTCGCGCTTTTCTGCGCGAGCGTTCGCGATCGGGGTCATACGGGAGCGCAAGCCACGCCGCGGTTATCATTATCGGCGAGACGCTGCCGGAGAGCACGGAGAGAATAATATACAGTACCGTGTTTTTTTCGCTCCTGCCGTTTTTGAGCATCAGGATGCCGCAGGACGCAAAGCCGATTGCATTTATTATATCCCCCGCTATGCGCACTCCGCTTGTGAGCCCGTTGAAATTCGGTATGCACACCGCCGCATCCACTAATATAAATATCGCCATAACGCAGAGCAAAGCGGGCATTATTTTTTCCGTCAGGCGTAAGTCTGCATTCCCGCTCTTCTTGATTCGCGACGATGCGGTTATCGCCGAAACGCCTATGAGTATTAATATGATCGCCAAACACAGCGAGACGATTTTTTCCGCCGCCGGGCTGCCGGCTAAAAACGGCGAAATGCCGTTTGTCAGCGCGCCGATAACAGAAAACACGCCCGCGAGGGTATAGAGAAGTATGTTTCGTCTGTTCATTTTTTCTTCGCCTTTTTCTTTTTGTCTTTCGGGGTCGAGACGGCGATGAGTGCAAGACCCATATCGGTAACGAGAGTCAGGCAGAGGAACAGCCAGTCTGTCACAGCGCGGAACGTGTCGCTCGGCAGGGTGAGATTGGTTATTATGTATGCCGCAACGATAATTACCGCGCCGACGATAAGCTCGATAACACCCGCCTTGCGGAGCTTTTTACATTCACCGTCCGCTCTTTCGCGCGCGAACGCACCGGAGACAAATATAGAAGCGGGATTTCCCGTCATCGCGGCGAACACGGCATATGCAATTTTATTTCTTCGGATGAATACCATGTTATTTTTGAACATGATAACGGCTGCGGCAATGTGTCCCGCCGCGCCTATCAGTTCTGCTATGATTCTGACTGCGTCGAACGCCGTTTCAAAATGCACGGCGGTGTTTATGATATCCGCCGCGAGAATTACCGCAAAACCGACGAAGCATATCGGCATAACAACAGTGCGGACTGCGGAATCCTTCGGATTCTTGCCGGACTGCGCCGCAAGTATAAATGAAGAAACTGCCGCCGCGAGCGTCAGAACCGCGCCCGCTATCATCGAAATTGTAGCGCCGACCGTCATCTTGGTCGGATAAAGCGCGAGCGCGCCCGAGAAGAAAAGATAGAAAAGTCCTGAAATAATATAGAGCCCTTTTCTGTGTTTGTTCATTTTGTACCCTCCGTCAATTTATTCTCTCCCAGTATTATTCGCCGGGTAAAATCCTTTTACGCTCACTTCGCCGCCGATTATTACTTCGCTCTCCCCGTCTTCGAAAATAACTTCAAGCCCGAAATTTTCGGCGATTTCAACGGCGCGTCCTTTTTTTATTTCTTCGCCGCGCTCGATGCTTATCTCCTCGCCGATAACGGCGCAGTTCTCGCGGTATTCTTTTAGATATTCCTCTCTTTTTTCGGGAAATCCCGCGTTTATCAAATCGAGCTCTTCGATAACGGCGGCAATTATCTGCGCCCTGCAAAATTCTCTCTTGCATATTATTTTCAGAGACGAAGCAATATTGCGAAGCTCGGGCGGAAAGCCGTCTTCGCTTTGATTCACATTTATGCCGATTCCCATCACGGGACCCGCCGAGGTCATCTCTGTGAGTATGCCGCATATCTTCATCCTGCCGCAGACTATGTCATTGACCCATTTTATTTTGCTTCCCGCATGGCAGACTTTTTCTATCGCGCGGCGCACCGCAACCGCGCCCCACGCGGTTATCTCGCTTATCTCATCCGGGGTCGCGTCGCCCGTACCAAGCAAAAAAGAGAGATAAATTCCGACTCCTTTGTCCGATTCAAATCGCTTGCCGCGCCTGCCGCGCCCTTTCGTCTGGCAGTCGGCTGTCACGCAGTCGCCGGGTCGGGCCTTTCCCTCGGCGCACCAATTTTTTAATATAGTGTTCGTTGAATCCACCGTGTCAAAGACGGCGATATTATTTTTTCGCTCTTTTGTGAAATATTTTTTTATCTCCGCGGCGGAGAGAATATCAGCCTGCATTTTTCTTCTCGTCCTCCTCAAGATGCCTGCGCCAGTGGAACAGATACTGCTGCGCTATTCCGCGCACTCCATCCATGCACTCGGGCAGACCGTTCGGGTATAGCTCGCCGACAACGCGGCGCACCCAGACATCTATCGGGAACGCATCAACGCGCCCGAAGCCGAATAATAAAGTACACTCCGCAACTTTCGCGCCGACGCCTTTTATTTTCAAAAGGCTTTCGCGCACTTCATCGTCTGAAGCACTTCTGAGCGCGGACAGATTCACTTCACCGCCCGCTACTTTGCGCGCGGCGTCGATTATATATTTATTTCTAAAGCCCGCTCTCAGCGGCGCGAGGTCGTCTGATTCGAGAGAAGCCAGTTTTTCGGCGGACGGGAACGAATATCCCCCGCCGGGGAGCTTATCTCCGAAGTTTTCGCAGAGTCTGCTGATTATGCCCTTTATTCGCGGTATATTATTATTTTGAGAAATAATAAACGAGCAGAGCGTCTCCCACTCGTCCTGTTTTAATATTCTTATCCCCGGATACTCCGAGCAGGCTGTTTTGAGATTTTCGTCCGCGCTCAGGCGCTTGCATATCGCGGTATAGTCGCGGCCGAGGTCAAAATATTTTATCCATATGTTTTTTATTTCGTCGGGCGTCGTGTTTTCAAAAAATAATCTATCTCCGTCCTGCTTTAATCTGAGCTCGCGGTTCATCGCCACTCCGCTCCAGCTGCCGTCCGCATTTTCGCTCCAGCGAAACGCCTGACCGCAGTCGAGTATCAGCGGCAGGCTGAAACAGCGAAGCCCGGTTATTATGCTTCCGCCGTCCGTCTGCAAAATTTTGTCACAATCCAACTCAAATCCGCTCCTTTTGTTATATAAGCGAAATATATTTAAATTCAGAAGTAAAGAAAATATAACAGATTGTATATATTTTCGACTTCAAATTATCTATCCACATCAGCTTGTCAAGGTTTTTCAAGCGTTTTTGAAGAAGTTATCAACATTTTCCACATAGTTTTCCACATATCACGCGCGAAAGTGTGATTACAGTTCGTATAATCGGCTTTTCTCCGCCCGTCGGTATATTTCACGCCCGAAAAGTCAAAAATAATCAACACATGACATTCGGAGGGCAAGAAAAAATGATAAAAGGTGTGAACCGTCAGGTCATAGAGATAACGCAGACCAAATGCGAATATTTTGAAAAAGTGCTGTTTTTCGTCAAACCCGAATACGCCGCAACGAGCGAGGGCACGCTGCGCGAGCGGGCAGGTCTGATAGCCGACAGCGCGGGTATCCCTCCGGCAAGCAAGCTCAAGAAGAGAAAAATTATCTCCGCGCTGAAATTCGCCTGCTCCGCGCTCGCGGGAGCCGCAGTGACGGCGATAATATCATTTCTGCTTTAAATAATAGCTGCAAAATCTGTTCATCACGCAGGCGGGACAATTCGGTCTGCGTGCGATGCACACCGCCCTGCCGTGAAGCACGCAGCGGTGGCAGAAATCGTTGCTCTTTTTAGGATCGAGCAGAGCTTTCAGCTCTTTTTCTACTTTTGCCGGGTCTTTTGTGTCAACAAGCCCCAGCAAATTTGTTATTCTGATAAGATGCGTGTCTGCAACGACTGCGGGCTTGCCGTAGACGTCGCCGACTATTAGATTCGCGGTTTTTCTGCCGACTCCCGGGAGCTTGACAAGCTCTTCGATAGTGTCCGGCACTTTGGAATCATGTTTTTCAATGAGCATCCGGCTCATCGAAACTATGTCGTTAGCCTTTGCGCGGAAAAAGCCGCAGGGGTGGACTATCTCCTCGACCTCGGCAACATCGGCGAAAGCGAGGCTCTCGAGCGTCGGGAATCGCTCAAAGAGCACGGGAGTCACTAAATTTACCCGCGCGTCGGTACACTGAGCCGAAAGTCTGACCGCTATCAGTAGGCGATAAGGCTCCTTTTCTTCAAGCGAACACAGAGCATCCGGATATTCTTTTTCGAGCGCCGCCACAGCGAGGGCGGCCTTTTGCTTTTTTGTCATAGCTTACCTCTTCGGGATTATCTCTATCCAATAGCCGTCCGGGTCGGCGATAAAATATATCCCCATGCCCTCGTTTATATAGCAGACGCAGTCCATCTCTTTATGCTTTTTGAGCGAGGCCTCGTAGTCGTCCGCAGTCAGCGCGAGATGAAATTCACATTCGCCCAAATCATATGCCTGCGGGTGATCTTTGAGACAGGTGAGCTCAAGAGAAAAAGTGCCGCTGCCGTCGCCCATGAAAACTATTGTAAAAGAGCCGTCCGACGCTTCTTTGCGGCGAATCTCTTTGAGTCCGAGAGCTTCGTTATAGAATTTTATGCTCTCGTCGAGATTTTTTACATTGAAGTTAAAATGATTGAATTTGTATTCCATGCTGCACCTCAGTATTTATAAGTCAGTCCGAAAAGCTCGGTTTCGTTCTTTTTGTCGTTTTTATATATCTCTTTGCGCACGGTTATCATGCCGAGCGTGATATAGCCGAGCTTATGATAGAGCGCGAGCGCAGCTTTGTTATCGGGCGAAGCTTCGAGGCAGATCGAAGTATAGCCTCTGTGGAATTTTATCTTATCTTCCGCAAGACCTATAACGCGCGTGGCGATCCCCTGTCCGCGTTTTAGTTCATCAACATAGATATCTTCTATCCACGCGGTGTTGCCCGTGCGATAATTTATATGGACAAAGCCGACTGTATCTTTTTCGTCAACTATCACAAATAATTCGCCGTTTCCGTGGGTCCACTCTTTGAGCGTCTTTTTCGCCGCTTTCATTCGGCTCTCGTCGGGCTTGTCCGTGCCGAAATGCAGACCCGCGCTGAATCCGAAGTACCGCGCTATTCTCTCAACGGTCTCGTCTTTGTATTTTCCGCCGAATTTCTTGAGCTTTGTCATGATAAGACTTCCTTTCTTATACATATTTTTATTATATCATACTTGTTTACCCATGAAAAGCAGAAAACATTGCTTATAAAACAAATCGGAGGAATATTGCCGGAAGATGTAAATATCTGTTTATAAATCAGGCTTTTAAAAAATCAAATCTTTGCTGTTCAGTTTTCAAGGTAACTTAAATCCGACAAAATAAATTCGGCTACTAAAAAGCTTTCTTTGTTTAATTTTCAAGGTAACCTGAAAAAGGCAAAATAAATTCAGAAGTGTAAAGCAGGCTTTCACTGTTCAGTTTTCAAGGTAACTTACACAAAACCAGGAAAACAAAAAATTTTGCATATTATTATAGTATATAGCACTTGTAATTGATTCAAATATATATTATAATATCTTAGTAACCTGATAAGCATCTTAAGCGAGGCTTTGTTTTGGTCATGTGGCGTGGCGGGTCCTGTGCGGCGGGGCGCCGTGAACCATGTCAGGCGGGGAACCGAGCAGCATTAAGCGGTCTGCACTGTGCGCCACAGTCCGCCTGCCCGCCGCATGACCAAGATAAAGGCTCGTTTTTGTTTTTATCAAAAAGTATTTTTAAAGGACGGTCTGTTATGTACCGCGTGCTCTACAGAAAATGGCGTCCGCAGACCTTTGAGGAGGTCTACGGTCAGCCCCATATAACCGCAACGCTCAAGAATGAGCTCGTCAGCGGCAGGGTCGCCCACGCCTATCTGTTCACCGGCTCGCGCGGAACGGGCAAGACCACCTGCGCGAAGATTCTTTCAAAGGCGGTCAACTGCCTCTCGCCGCATGACGGCGACCCCTGCAACGAGTGCGAGATATGCCGCGGCATCGACAACGGCTCGGTGCTCGATGTTATTGAAATAGACGCCGCTTCAAACAACGGCGTTGACAATATCCGCGATCTTCGAGACGAGGCAAACTTTACGCCTGTCAAAGCGAAGTACAGAGTCTATATTATAGACGAGGTGCATATGCTCTCGACAGGCGCGTTCAACGCTCTTCTGAAAATTCTCGAAGAGCCGCCGGAGCATGTTATATTTATCCTCGCTACTACCGAAGTCCACAAGCTCCCCGCGACTATTCTTTCGCGCTGCCAGAGATTTGATTTCAAAAGAATAACGCCCGAGGATATCTGTGCGAGACTCCAATATGTCGCCGAGCATGAGAATATCACTCTCGACGAGGACGCCGCCGCGCTGATAGCAAAAGTTGCCGACGGAGCGCTGCGAGACGCGCTCTCTCTGCTCGACAGATGCTGCGCCGTTGACGAACATATAACAAGCGAAGTCGTTACAAAGAGTGCGGGACTCGCAGGGCGCGACTATCTGATGCGCCTGTCCGAATGTATAATTAAAAAGGACTGCGCTTCCGCTCTCGGAATAATTAACGAGCTGCACATGAACTCCTGCGATATGGAGCGTCTCTGCTCCGAGTTCATGTTTCATCTGCGTGACTTAATGATAGTCAAAACGGTCAAAAATGCGGACAGCATTCTGATAGCTACAGACGATGAACTGAAATCTTTGAAAGCTCTCGCGGAAAAACTGCCGCTCGAAGAGCTGCTCTATGATTTAAATATTATCGAAGACACATTCTCGCAGATAAAGCGCTCGTCTAACAAGAGAATACCGCTCGAAATGGCGTTCGTGAAGCTTTGCTCCGAGTCGCTTGATTCGGAGAATGACGCTCTGCTCAGAAGAATATCCGCGCTCGAAGCGAAATTGGCTTCCGGCAGCTTCACGGCGGCAAGCAGTGCTGTGCCCGTTGAAAATAAGCTGAAAGCTCCCGAACAAATAAAAACAGCCGTTTCCGAGCCTCGTCCGCAAACAAAAGCGGAAGAAGTGAAAAAAGCTCCCGAGCCGCAGAAAGCTGATATAAAAGAAAAGGCTCACGAGCCGAAAGCGGAAGCTCCCGCCGAACATCACGCTCCCGCACCATCACCCGAGGGCACGAACGGCGAGACAGTTCAGTTCTCCCGCTGGGCAGAGGTCATGGACGAGCTTCAGAAAGTCGATGCGCCGCTCCACGGAATACTCAACGGAGCGATCGGATATGAGCGCGACAACTTTATTCTTATAAAAAGCGAGAATCCCGCGCTCTCGTCTTTCATAAAGCAGGACACCCACGCAGTGCTCTTAATGAAAGCGATTTTCGCGGTTACCGGCAAACGGTATAAAATAGGTCTTTATAAAGCCCACGAACAGCATAGCGGCAAAGACCCGCTTGAAGGGCTTATAAAAAAAATAAACGATTTCAAAAACAGTTGAAGTAAGGAGAAATAATCATGAAAGCAAGAATCCCCGGCGCCCAGCAGGGCGGCAGTGCAAATATGATGAAGAAAATCCAGGAGATGCAGGAGGAGATGTCCCGCGTCCAGCAGGAGGTCGAAGAGACCGAGTTCACCGCCAGCGCAGGCGGCGGAGCTGTTGAAGTGACAGTCAACGGACGCCATGAGGCTGTTTCCATCAAGATGGCTCCCGAGATAATCGACCCCGAAGAGCCGGAGATGCTCGAGGATCTGATAATCGCCGCTTTCAACGAGAGCGTGCGCAAGGCTAACGACGCCATGGAGCAGGGCATGGAGCGCGCCAAGGGCGGACTTTCCATCCCCGGACTTTTCTGATATGGCGCAGAACAATGCCGCTCCGCTTGCGAGATTGATAGAACAGTTTGAGCGCCTGCCGGGAATCGGCAGAAAAAACGCCCAGAGGCTCGCATATCACATTCTTTCGATGACGGACGAGCAGGCAAAAGAATTTGCCGACACGATAGTTGAGGCGAAAACAAAAATTCACCGCTGCCCAATATGCTGTGACTTAACCGACGCGGAGCTCTGCCCGATATGCAAGAGCCCGTCGAGGGATAAGAGCGTTATCTGCGTTGTCGAAGACCCGAAAGCGGTCATGGCTATCGAGCGCACGCACGAGTTCGGCGGAGTATATCACGTTCTCCACGGGCTGATATCCCCGATGAACGGAGTCGGTCCGGACGATCTCTGCATAAAAGAGCTTGTCAACAGACTTGGCGACGGCGAAGTAAAAGAGCTTATAATGGCGACCAATCCTACAGCCGAGGGCGATGTCACGGCTCTGTTTATCTCAAGGCTTGTAAAGCCGCTCGGAGTGAAAGTATCGCGCCTTGCTTACGGAATCCCCGTCGGCGCGGATCTTGAATATGCCGATAATTTCACTCTCACAAAGGCTATCGAGGGCAGAAAAGAGCTCTGATAAAAAGAAAAGTTTTCCACATTCTTTTAGTTTTCCACATACCGGTTTTCCACACTTTTCACATCGGTGTTTTTAAGTGTGTGGAAAAGTAAAATCTTTCCTCATCCGATGTGGAAAACTCAAAATCGCGGTTTCATTGACAGTAAAGGGACAGAGGCACTTTTCCTCACTTTCAACACCCTCTACTACTACTACTAAATATAATATTTATTTATTCACAGACAGGGAGGATCTTTCATGAAATTTGTTTGCGGCACGGCGGAGCTCTCCGAGGCTTGCCTCAACGTGCAGAGAGCAGTATCGACAAAAACATCGATACCCGCAGTAGAAGGTATTCTCATAAAAGCAGTCAGCGGTCAGCTTATTCTCACGGGCTATGACCTTGAACTCGGTATAAATACCGCAATAAAGGCGACAGTCGAAGAGGAGGGCTCGATAATTATCAACGCCCGCATTCTCTGCGACATTATGCGCAAGCTCCCCGGCGAGAGCGTGCGCTTTGAGTCCGATGCGAGACTTCTTGCGAGCATCGTCAGCGGCAACGCAAAATATTCGCTTATCGGCATGAGCGCTGAGGAATATCCCGAGCTCCCGTCAGTCTCCGGCGGATATCCTATTGTTATCAATCAGGGCGTTTTAAAAGATATGGTCAGGCAGACTATATTCGCCGTCGCAGTTAACGACAGCAAGATCGTTCACACAGGCGTCAAGTTTGATATCAGCGGCAATATACTGAAGCTCATTGCAATCGACGGATTCAGACTCGCCGTCAGAAAAGAGAATATAGATTATTCCGGCGATGATATCTCGTTTATAGTCCCCGCGAAGACGCTTTCTGAAATAATGAAATTGATGAACGACGATGACGGAACTATCTCGCTCGGAGTCGGAAAGAGACATATTGTCTTTGAAATTGGCTCTTATAGCGTCGTTTCGAGACTTCTTGAGGGCGAATTCTTAAATTACGAATCCGCTATTCCGCCCAAATGTACAACAAGAGTCAGAGTCAACACCCGCGACATGATAAATTCAATCGACCGCGCTTCGCTCATTATCAGCGAGAAGTACAAGAGCCCCATCAAGTGCGTTTTCGCCGACAATATGATAAGACTCTCGAGCGTAACCTCGCTCGGTACTGCGAGCGACAGCGTCTCAGCTGAGATAGACGGCGACGATGTTGAAATAGGTTTCAATAATAAGTATCTGACCGACGCTCTGCGCGTTGCGGATACAGACGAAGTCAATTTCAAGCTCAACGGCCCCGTTTCGCCGATAATAATCCTTCCGCCCGAGGGCGACAGCTTCCTGTTCCTCGTGCTGCCCGTTAGAATAAAGACTGAGTAAGAAGGATAGAAATGGTTAAAAAACTCAAAGTCAGAATAAAAGAGAAACCGGTCACGGAGAAAAAGATAGACACCGAGTTTATCCGCCTCGACGCTTTTTTGAAGCTCTGCGACGCAGTTGTGACCGGCGGACACGCAAAGTTCGTTATCCAGGACGGAGAAGTGAAAGTCAACGGCGAAGTCTGCACTTCGCGCGGCAAGAAGCTCCGTCCGGGAGATACGGCTGAGTTTGAACATAAAATATACAAAGTTATCTGATATGTATGTAACACAGCACAATGCAAAAGACTTCCGCAATCTTGAAAATGCAGTAATTTCGCCAGATAGGTCTATAAATATAATTTTCGGCGAAAACGGTCAGGGCAAGACGAATCTTATCGAGAGCATCTGGCTCTTCACCGGCTGCCACAGCTTCAGGACGAGGAAAAATTTCCAGCTTATACGCGAGAACTGCGAGCGCAGTATGCTCGATATAAGCTTTTTTGCATTTGACAGAGATCAGACGGCTCGGCTCGAACTGACGGATAAAAAGAATGTGTGGATAAACGGCGTTCATAAAGACACTCCGCGAAGACTCATCGGTGAGTTCCCGGCGGTGCTGTTTTCCCCGGCAACGCTGTCTATAGTCCAGGACGGACCCGGTGAGCGCAGAAAATTTATAGACATAGCTATAAGCCTTGTCAAGCCCAACTACGCAGGGATACTTTCAAAATATATCAAAACTCTCTCCGAGCGCAACGCGCTGCTGCGTCAGGCTGCGGCGAGCGGGAATATAAGCTCCGATATGTTTTTTTCATGGGACGCACAGTTGTCCGCCCTCGGAGCAAAAATACTTCGCTACCGCTTTGAATATCTCGATATGATAAAAAAGGAGGCTGCGGAAAATTATTCCGGAATAACCGCCGGGCGCGAAAAGCTGACGGTCAGATATGATACATTCTGCAAAGCTACCGATTTTGACGAACAATCGGCGGCGCAGACCATGCTCGACGAGCTCGAAAAAAATCGCAAGACCGATATCCGACGCCAGTTTACAGGCACAGGTCCGCACAAAGACGATCTTTCATTTTTTATAAACAACAGGAATGCCCGCATCTACGGCTCGCAGGGTCAGCAGAGATCCTGTGCCCTCTCATTAAAATTAGCCGAGGCGGACATACTCGAAAAAATCACGGACGAAAGCCCGATAATCCTGCTCGATGATGTTATGAGCGAGCTTGACGACGGGCGTCAGGAACTGCTGCTCGAACGCCTCGGAAAAAGGCAGGTTTTCATAACCTGCTGCGATCCGTCCCAGCTGCTGCGGCTGCAGAAGGGCAAAGCGTTTGAGATGACGGACGGCAATATAAATGAAATATGAGGAGGGAGACTGATGTATCTTCATCTCGGCCAGGACAAGGTCGTGAGCATGGACGAGATAGTCGGAATATTTGACCTCGACACTTCGACCGTCTCAAAGGCCACACGCGACTATCTCGCGAAGGCCGAAAAGGACGGCTGCGTTACGAATGTCTGCACCGATCTTCCGAAATCTTTTATAGTCTGCATCGGCAGAGACCAAAAAACGCACGTCTATATTTCACAGATATCGTCGTCAACGCTGCTCAAACGCACGGAGTATGTTGACAGTCTTTCAAATATCTGAGTGAGGGGATAACAAATGAAAAAGAGGAATACCGGAATTAACCTCTTTAAGCTGTTTTCCATGTTCATGATAGCCTTGCTTCATGTTCTGGGAATGGGCGGGATAACCGGAGCTGCCGCGGGAACAAGCAGCTACTATCCGGTTTATTTCATGCAGAATGCGGCATTCTGCGCGGTCAACTGCTACGCACTCGTCAGCGGGTATCTTATGCTCGGCAAAAAGATAAAGCCGTCGAGGATAACAGAGCTGTGGTTCGAGATATTTTTCTACAGCGTCGGTCTGTCTGCGATTATGATATCAATCTACCGCGAATTTTTCAGCGCGCAGAATATAGTCTATGCACTGACTCCGATAATTTCAAAGCAGTATTGGTACATGACCGCGTATTTTCTGATGTATTTATTCATCCCGATGATGAACAAATTCGCAGAGGCGGCAGATAAGAAGAGCTTCACTGCGGTTATAGCTGTTATTCTGCTTCTGACAACGGGTTCGTTTATAATCGGAAAAGACGGATTCAAATTTTCCGAGGGCTACAGCCCGATATGGCTCATGGTCATGTATCTTGTCGGCGCGTATATGAAAAAATTCGGCGTCGGCGCGAAGATGAAATGGTACAGTGCACTGTTATTTTATATAATCTCCGTCGGATGCAATTTTGCGCTAAATGTATTCTTGAAAGATCCGATGAAAAAGATATTTACAGACGACACGGTGAACTACCTGACATACACCTCGCCTTTTGTGGTCTTGTCCGCAATCTTCCTTTTCATATTCTTCTCGAAGCTGAAATTCGGAAAGAAAACGGAGAAGTTTATAAATTATATAACCCCCGCCGCTCTCGGAGTTTATCTGATACATACTCACCCGCTCGTGTTCAATAAGCTGATGAAAGATATCGCGATGCCGCTCGTCAATCACGGCACGGCGGCGATGATTTTCGGCTCGGTTGCAATGGCGCTCGCTGTATTTATAATATGTATAGTAATAGACCTTCTGAGAATACAGCTTTTCAGGCTGATAAGAATAAATGCACTGTGTAAAAAGCTCGACGAAGTGTTTAACAGCAAAAAGATGAAAACCATTGAAATCGAAGAGCCGGCGATTGAAGCGGGACAGATTGAAGAAACAATAAATATATAAAATTAAAGCCGGAAGAAAAATCTTCCGGCTTAATTTATTTAATTTTCAGCAGCAGCTTCGCCATTTTTCTTCCGAAGTGTTTGCGGTAGATATCTATATATTCGTATTTGTCGAACTCACCGTCGCCTTTTATGAGAACTTCCATCGGAACTCCGGCGAGAGATATCTCCGTCCCCGTCTCGCGAAGTCCGCAGCGAAGATAAAATTCCTTTCTGCGAACAGTCATCGGCTTGTTTTCGTCCGGTTTTTCTATTTCGAGCAGGAGATTGCGGCGCGGGAAAGTCTCGCACAGGGCGGGGATGATTTTTGAACCCAGTCCCTGACCGCGCTTGTTGCCGTCAACGGCGAGGTACATCAGAAGCACCGATTTGCTGCCCGTGCAGGTTATCGCGAGAGCGCAGGGTTCGCCGTTTTCATATGCGGCGAATATTTTTATTATATTATTCTTCTGTAATTTTAAAAGCCTTGAAAAAGGCATTCTCTCTCTTATCGGAAAAGCCTCTTTATATAGCTTTTTTACATAATTTACATCTATTTTAGAAACTTCGCGCAGTACCATTTTATATTACCTCAGTGAATGAATTTCATTATCAGCTCCGCTATGAATACGGCGGCGCAGGACGCGGCGGCAACGGTCAGCAGACCGCGCTCGAAATATGCGAGAATCAAAGCCACAACAAAGCCCGCTATCGCGCTCGGGAGACTCGCTGTGGATGAAAATATCGCGGGAACTGTCATAACGGCGAGCACTGCATACGGGACATAATAGAGAAAAGAATTTATGAATCTGTTTTCTATCTTTTTCTTGACCAAGACGAGCGGGAGCATCCTGACGAGATATGTAACTCCCGCCATGACGGCAAGACTCGAGAAAAACTGAATATAGTTATTCATCGGTGCTCACCTCCTCTGTCTGCTCCTCTTTTATCGGGGCCACGAGCGCAAACAGCACGCTCGCCGCAACAGCGCAGATAATTATCGCGAAACCGCTCGGCACTTTTGAGAGCACGGGAATAAATTTAAATGCACAGCTCAGAGCGATTGCAGTCAAGATGCAGAGCAGAGTCGGCAGGCTCTTTTTCGCGGGCGGGACTATTATCGCTATAAACATTCCGTATATCGCGATTCCGAGGGCGGAGACGAGCATTCCGGGCAGGATATTTCCGGCGACCGCACCCAGGAGAGTACCGAGACTCCAGCCGAGATAGGGAGTCAGGGTCAGTCCGTAGAGATATTTTCTGCCGAGCGGCGCGCCTTTTGAGATAGCGACCGCGAAAACTTCATCTGTATTGACAAACGATATTAAAAATCTATCAATCAATCTCACGCTCTTTCCGAGCTTCTGCGAGAGCGAGACGGACATGAGCGAATAGCGCATATTGATAACAAACTGCGTCAGCGCCAGCTCAAACAGTGATCCGCCGCCCGCGATTATCGGCACCGCCGCCAACTGCCCGGCGGAGGTGACATTTGTCATCGAGATCATTACGGCTTCCCACGCCGTGAGTCCGTGGCTGACCGTGAATATTCCGAACGCAAAGGCGACCGACAGATAGCCTAAGCATATCGGCATTCCATCGCGCAGTCCCTGCGAAAAGCTGTTTGTTTCTTTCTCCATAGTATTATCTCCGATTGAACGCAAAAAACATTTTTTTACATGGCTTTATTAATACTGCCGTTAATTATACCACACATGACGCATAAAAGACAGACGGCAAGACTATAAATTTATGTGCCGGATAAAATAAACAAATGGTAAATTTGCTCAAATAGTGGTTGATGAAAAGATATAAAGGTATTATAATATTATATGAGTAAGCCGATGCCACCGGCTTTCGAAAGGAGCAGAACAATGAAACAGGAAATCAAAGATCTCTATGGCCTCTGGCTGAAAAAGACCGAGGGCAATGCTGAACTTCATGACGAACTTTCCGCCATTGAAGGCAAAGAAGATGAGATATCGGATAGATTTTACCGTGCGCTCGAATTCGGCACGGGCGGTCTGCGCGGAGTTCTCGGCGCAGGCACAAACAGAATGAATGTTTTCACCGTCAACCAGGCGACCCAGGGTCTGGCGGATTATCTCAACGCGAAGTATGATTCCCCGTCCGTCGCGATAGCGCACGACTCGAGAATCAACTCTGATGTTTTCGCAAAGGGCGCGGCAGGCGTGCTAGCCGCAAACGGAATAAAAGTATATATTTATCCCGAATTGGTTCCGACCCCGATGCTCTCTTTCGCCGTGAGAAAGCTCCATTGCAGCTCCGGCATAATAATCACCGCGAGCCACAACCCCGCGAAGTACAACGGCTACAAGTGCTATTCGCACGAAGGCTATCAGATGACCGATGCCGAGGCGAACGCCACATATGAGTGCATCAGAAAAGTTGATATATTCGACGATGTCCGCACCATGGACTTCGACGAGGGCATAAAGAGCGGAAAGATTGAGTTTATTGACAGCAGCGTGAACGAGGCATTCTATGAGTGTGTCCTCTCGCGCAGAGTCAATCCCGACGCCGTCTCAAAGGGCAAGCTTAAGCTGATTTACACTCCCCTCAACGGCACGGGCAACAAGCCTGTCCGCGAGGTGCTCAAGCGCGCGGGCTTCGACGATGTTACGGTAGTCCCCTCTCAGGAGAACCCGGACGGTCACTTCCCGACCTGCCCCTATCCGAATCCCGAGATTCGCCAGGCTTTTGAAGAGGCTCTGAAGCTCGCCGAGGGCAAGAATGTCGATCTGCTTCTCGCGACCGACCCCGACTGCGACCGCGTCGGCATCGCCGTCAACACCGGAGACGATTACAGGCTCATGAGCGGCAACGAAGTCGGCGTTCTGCTGACCGAGTATATTCTCTCTTCGATGAAAAATGCCGGCACTCTGCCCAAAGACCCCGTTATAGTCAAGTCTTTTGTTACGACTTCGCTCGTTGACCGCGTCGCGGAGAGCTACGGCTGCGCGATACACGATGTGCTGACCGGATTCAAATATATCGGCGAATTTGCGACTAATCTCGAAAAGAAAAACGAGGGCGACAGATTCATCCTCGGCATGGAAGAGAGCTACGGTTATCTCTCGGGTCTGCACGCGAGAGACAAGGATGCGGTAGTCGCGTCCCTGCTCGTCTGCGAGATGGCGGCATATTATAAATCTCAGGGCAAGACTCTCGCCCAAAAGATGACCGAGATATATGAAAAATACGGCTACTACAAGAACATTCTTCTTAACTTCACTTTCGAGGGCGAGAGCGGAATGGAGAAGATGGGCGCTATCATGACCTCGCTCAGAGAGCACGCTCCCGAAGAGATAGCGGGCATGAAGGTTATTGAGACCGCCGACTACAAAAAGTCCGAGCGCGTTGATATAATAAGCGGCAAAATAAGCGCGATAGACCTGCCGAAGTCCAATGTTCTCGCATATAAGCTGCCCGACGGCAACAGCGTAATAGTCCGCCCGTCCGGCACCGAGCCGAAGCTCAAGGCATATATCACCGCCTGCGGCAAGGATGAAAATCACTCCTCGGCTCTCGGCGAGAAGCTCGGCGAATCAATTGAAAAAATTCTCGGCGTAAAATAACGCCCGAACGAAAGGATGATAAAAATGCAGAAGAGAGGAATATGGACAAGAGTGGTCGCCATAGTTCTGGCGGCTCTGATGGCGATAAGCGTCGCTGCGGCGGCAATAACCGCTTTTGCAGAAGAAATGGTTCCCGTAACGGGTCAGAACACCTCGAACACGAAGTGGATAATCATCGCGGCAGTTGCCGCCGTGTGCGTCATTCTTGTTTGCGTGATACTGCCAAAAGCCAAGAAAAAGTAAGCTAAAGTAGACAAAAGAAATAAATATTTCCTTAAATTTATCTGAAATCAAAAAATGTTCACAATTTGAACACAATTTGGCTATATTTGGATGTCAGAATAAAGAAAGTATAGGAGATATGAATAGAGGTGCTTTCAGGGCGGCGGTATCAATTTGATACGCTGTCCTGAAAGCTTTTTGGGAGGAAAAAACATGAACAGAGATTTTCTTGAGATGATAAAAACCCGCCGCAGCACGCGCAGCTTCAAGCCTGATTCTATACCGGAAGATCTGCTCGACGCAGTCCTCGAAGCGGGCGCTTATGCGCCGACGGGCATGAACCGCCAGTCGCCTGTTATAATCGCGGTGTCCGATAAAAAGTACCGCGAAAAGCTCTCGAAGCTCAACGCCGCGATAATGGGCGTCGACAAAGACCCATATTACGGCGCGCCGACCGTTGTTCTCGTGCTCGCGGATCCGAGCGCAAACACGTTTGTTGAGGACGGCAGCTGCGTGCTCGAAAATCTGATGCTCGCCGCTCACGCCTGCGATTTGGGCTCGGTCTGGGTTCATAGAGAGCGCGAGATATTCGACAGCGAAGAGGGCAAAAAGTTACTGCGCGAGTGGAATCTGCCCGAAACCTTGCGCGGAGTCGGCTCGATAGCCCTCGGCTATTCCGACGCCGAACCCACTGCGCGTCCCCCGCGCAAGGACGGATATATAGTAAAAATCTGAATAATAAAAAGGAACTGCCGTGTGCAGTTCCTTTTTGTATTATAAAACATTTAAAGCTTGTTGAGTGTGGCATCTCATGCATCGTTGCCGCTATCGGTGCAGCTAATGAAAAATCGTTCAGTTCAATACTACACTACCCACATCACTACACTATCCACATCGGGTTAGTCATGCACCACACGGCGGTATCATACGGGATATTTTTCTCTTTCGGTCTCCATAGAGCCATTTTGATGTTGAAAAATGCCTTTCTGAATCCGCGCAGACGGTATGTTATCTGCGCGCGGACAAAGCCTTTTTCTATTATAGAGATATCTTCGTCGAGCTCCGACTCGCCGCCGATTCTGTGTTCATATATGATTTTTTCGTTGTTGAACACGCGCAGGGTCATATTTTTTCTGAGTTTTTCGGCGCGCAGATGAACTTTCATCCCCGGGACAAATTTAACTTCGTCGCCTTGAACGCAGTCTTTGTATGACAGAACGAGCCTCGACGCGTCGGGCGAGTTCGTGATAAACGAGTTGCCGCGGCGCAGGGCTGATAAGATATCTTTTTCGCTGTTTGATTCAGCAAAAACGAATGTTGTCGGCGAAGCGAGCATATCCGATGTGCCGTAGTCGCGGTGATAGTCGCTGCCGCCAACTGCCGCGATTCGCCTGCCGCCGAGAATCTGCCGCTCCCACCAGCCGATGCAGGTCATGTTACTCTGATGCATGAACATGTTCCAGATTTCAACGCAGTCCGCCGAAAAATCTTCAAACGGCATCCTCCATCCGAAGCGGCTGCAAAACGGGTGGTTTATTGACACCGTGCATCCGTTTGAATGAGCGAGAGCGGACATTGAAAGATACTGTTCGTATTTCTCCGGGCGCGTGCCGTCAAATTCGGGCAGCCCGCTCCCGTATATATTCATGTGCCCGTTTCGCCCGGTGTATTCTGCGCCGGGAATAACGAGCAGATTTTTCGAATAATAGCTTTTATCGCCGACCGCGTTTTTGTTGTGGTCGGTGATTATTATCCAGTCGAGACCCTTGGCTTGACATTTTTCAATGAGCTCGTCGGGCGTGTATTTTCCGTCGCTGATTGAAGAATGCATATGCGTGTCGCCGCAGAGCCAGATTCTGTTTGGCATATCGGGTCTCCTTTCGTGAAAATCAGAAGCGTGAAAGTTGGTAAATTAAAAAAATACTTTTTATAACTTCATTTTGTGCCGCCCTGCGGCATCGGTGCGTCGGGTCGCCGCACCCTACAAGTTGCTTATCAAAAATCTGTGCAAAGTTCGCGGGTTGATGATATCTGATTATACTGCGCATTTTTTCACTATTCACTGTTCACTAATTGCTTTGAGTGCGAACGAAATTATTCCCAATCTTTCCATATCTCCGGGCAGTAGCCGACCGTTGCCTGCTTGCCGTTTCGGACTATCGGGGTTTTGAAGAGTTCGGGGTGCTCGAAGAGCTTATCCTCTTTGTCCTCGTCGTGCGCGAGGTATTTTATGAACTGCTGTTCGTATGCCTTGCTCTTCTCGTCGAATAATTTGTCCATGCCGCCGACAGCTTTCTTGACCGAGGCGTATTCGCCTCGGCTCATGCCGTATTTTGCAACATCGATGAGCTGATATTTTATCCTGCGCTCCTTGAACCAGCGCTCCGCCTTTTTCGTGTCGAAGCATTTTGATTTTCCGAATATCTGTATGTTCATGTTCTTGCTCCTTTTTCTCTTGTATCCGGTGACAATTATATGATAAAATATCTTTGTTGTAAAGGAGTTGAACCGCTTGACGATGGATATGCCGAAAAATGTTGACACCGCGATAAACCTGCTTCAGTCGGCGGGTTTCGAGGCATATGCCGTCGGCGGATGCGTGCGCGACAGCCTGCTCGGAAAAACTCCGAACGATTGGGACATAACGACCTCGGCGAAGCCGGAGGATATGAAATCCGTGTTTGCAGACTTTCACTGCATCGACACGGGCATAAAGCACGGCACGGTGACGGTAGTTATCGACGGCGAGCCGCTTGAAATAACGACTTTCCGCCTCGACGGCGAATATGAGGACAACCGGCACCCGAAAAGCGTGACTTTCACTTCCAACCTCGGCGCGGATCTCGGCAGGCGGGATTTTACGGTCAACGCCATGGCTTACAGCAAAAAGACCGGGACGGTCGATCTTTTCGGCGGTCAGAATGATCTCAAGAACAAAATAATCCGATGCGTCGGTGACCCGGACAGGCGCTTTAACGAAGATGCTCTGCGAATCCTGCGCGCCCTGCGTTTTGCATCCGCGCTCGACTTTGAAATTGAGGAGAAAACCGCGCAGAGCCTTTTGAAAAACCGCGCTCTGCTCGGCAATATTTCCGAAGAGCGCATAGCAAAAGAGCTGTTAAAGCTCGTCTGCGGAAAGGGAGCAAAGCGAATTCTAACGGACTTTGCCCCGGTGCTGTTTGAAATCCTGCCGGAGCTTCAGCCGATGTATAAAAACAGCCACGACAATCCGCACCACTGCTATGATATATACGAACACACGCTGATAGCCGTCGAGAGCATCGACCCCGAGCCAACGCTGCGCTTTGCAATGCTCCTGCACGACTGCGGCAAGCCCGCCGTCAAAAAATTCGACGAAAACGGTGTTGCGCATTTTTACGGGCATCAGCGAATCAGCGCGGAGATTTCGGCGCAGATACTCGCGCGGCTCAAAGTATCGAACAAATTCAGGGATGAAATTCTCTTTCTCGTCAGCAATCACGATCGCTGGGAGCTATATGAAAACACGGAAAAAATGCCGCGCTATCTCTCAAAATTCGGTCTCGACGGCGTGCTTAAATTGCTCAAGGTCATGCGCGCAGATGTGCTCGCGCAGTCGCCGGAATACAGATACCGGCTCGACCAAATAGCCGATGCCGAAAAAATCGCGAAGAATCTGGCGGCGCAAAAGCCGTGCCTGTCGCTGCGCGAGCTCCAGATAAACGGGCGCACGCTCATGGATATCGGCATCCCGCAGGGCAGAAAGCTCGGCGCGGTGCTCGCCCAATTACTCGACGAAGTGATAGACGGGGTGACAAAAAACACGCAGGAAGCCTTGACGACCCGCGCGAGGGAAATATACAGTGAGATGAAATAAAAATCCGCCGTGTTGATTTTTTGATGCGGCGGATTTTTGCTTTGTTTGGAGTGAAAGGATGTGTATAGTATGGCAGAATATTATCCACCCACAGATTTTGCACAATTTTATTGATATATAACTTGTAGAGTGCGGCGACCTCGACGCACCGCTGCCGCAACAGCGGCACGATGTTAATTTGTAGGATTTATACTCTACCTTTGCGCCATACCATAATCAAACTTTTATACTACCCGCGTTTTCTTTTTAATATCTGCAAAAAAACAAACGAGTCGTGTCTTTGCTCTTACCAGATATACTTCAAACACTGCGGCGTGGCTATTGAAAGCCTGATTATAAAAATTAGCTGGGTCACTTACTTTTTTCTTTGTTGTGGCTTGAGCAATAGACAACTCCCAATTTGCAGAAGCCCTCCACACCCCACCAACAAACAAAGGCATCCGTCATGAGCAGATGCCTTGATATTTTATAAAACTGTTTTTTCGACTGAGGTGCCCGAGATATATTTCCCTTTTATCTTCATCAGCACTACCATGTGCGCTGTTTGAAGATGCACTTCCTGCTGTTTTGCCGAAGCCCATTTTTCAACGAGCAGTACTGTGTCCGGGTTTTCCGCCGAGAAGTAGTAGTCGTAGCCCTCGCAGCCGTCTTCGGCGCGGACGGTATTGACAATCCGAATTTTACTTTTTGCACCTGTCCCCGATATTAATCCAGACAACTCCGACGACAGTCACAACCACAAACAGCGCTATGCCTACCCACAGAAAAATCATGTTTTTGAAGATTTCGCTGAGCGCCGCCACGACCCAACACGCCGCCAGCGCAAACATAAGCTTCGACACAGCCCGACAGAGCTTCTTTTCGTCGTACTTCGCCTTTTCTTCTGCGGATGCGGTATTATAACCGGCAATCAGAAATGCGCCTTTGCCAAACGCAAAGACAGTGCCGAGCACCAGAAAAATCCCTGCCACAACAAGATGAACGATAAGCATTAGAAAACCTCCTTTTCGGCATACGGCTATATTCCGTCTATATTATAGCATAATCCCGCAAATAAGTCTATACAGACAGACGCCGCGCTTAAACCGCCAGCTGAAAAACACGTTCAGAGGTGTCGGTTGACAGACAGCAGGGTTTTCCGACTTCTCTCAACAAACAAAGGCATCCGCTTTACGGATGCCTTAATTTTTAAACTTTTTGCGCTTTTAAAGCTCTTTATAAAACGGCTTTTTCGACTGCCGTGTTTAAAATATATTTCTCCTTTATCCTCATCAGCTCTGCCATGTGCGCCGATTGAAGATGCGCTTCCTGCTGCTCGGGCGAAACCCATTTTTCGATTAGCAGCACTGTGTCGGGACTCTCCGCCGAAAAATAGTAGTCGTAGCTTATGCAGCCGTCCTCGGCGCGGACGGCGTCCAAGATGCCGGAGTCGGTTATCTCTCTGACGAATTTTTCTCCGCCGCCGGGTCTTGCCGTGTATTTTACAGAAAGTAAAATCATATAATTCCGTCCTTTATATGCACTTCGCCGCGATGCATTCGCTCAGGCGCGCCAAATCCTCCATTTTGAGGCTCTCCGCCCTGACGCTCGCGGGAAGGCCCGCCCCGGCTATTGCCGCGTTTATTTTGTCTTTAGGAATACCCAGCCCCGCGCTGAGCGAGTTCGATGCTGTCTTTCTGCGCTGACCGAACGCCGCCTTGACTACGCGGAAGAAGAATTTCTCGTCCGATATTTCAACAGGCGGGTCGGGTCTGATATCGAGCCTGATAACGCTGCTGTCCACTTTGGGAGCGGGCATGAACGAGCCTGCCGAGACATCGAAGAGCTTCTTCGCGTCGGCATAGTAGTTGACCGCTACTGTTACGGCACCCGCGTCCCTGCTGCCGACCGGGGCGCAGAGTCTCGCCGCCGCCTCTTTCTGCACCATGACTGTCACCGCGTCTATCGGAATGCGGCTCTCGAGCAGGTACATGATAACCGGCGACGTGATGTAATACGGCAGGTTCGCACACACAGCGACCTCTTCCCCGTTAAATTCTTCTTCGATGACGCGGTGCAGGTCAATCTTCATCACGTCGTTGTTGATAACCTTCACGTTATCGCAGTCGGCAAGCGTTTCGTCTAAAACGGGCAACAGGCGCTTATCAAGCTCGATGGTGACGACTTTTTTTGAGACCTGCGAAAGCTCGTAGGTCAAAACGCCGATGCCGGGGCCGACCTCAATGGCGCCTGCGCAGTCTGCCGCGCCGCTCATCTCAGCCATGCGCGGGCAGACGGAGGGATTGATGAGAAAGTTCTGACCGAGCGCCTTGGAAAAGCTGAAGCCGTTCTTTTCCATGACGGCCCGAATGGTGGATATATCGGAAAGTCTTTGCATAGGGATATCCTTTCGATTAAAATGTCACTTTATAGATCTGCACGCCGTTTTCGTCAAAGACACACGGGAACAGCGCTTTGATCTCCGTTTCGTTCACGGTGAAGTTATTGCGCTCGTAAGCGGAGACCAGGATGTAATCAATGCTGTATTTTTCAAAAAGCGCACAGTTTGCCTGCGGTGCGGAGAACATACTTTGCATGTCCGTTCCGCGCTCGGTGTAATCGAACCCGTGAAAATACACGTA
>OLVO01001157.1_pt1 | contig 28186 bp, 20 predicted proteins | sample 1672571 | NCBI WGS metagenome assembly OLVO01 (sample SAMEA3136700, study PRJEB25190) | human gut metagenome | biome: human gut; feature: human-associated habitat; material: faeces | place: Austria | collected 2013
AGATCGAGGCCGCGCTGGACGACGTAAACGTCGCGCGCTATGCGCAGTATCTGCGCCGCATGACGGACCGCACCCAGTTCATTGTCATCACCCACCGCCGCGGCACGATGGAGGCCGCCGATGTCCTCTACGGCGTCACGATGCAGGAGGACGGCGTGTCGAAGATTTTGCGCTTGGATCTGGATAATGTGAGCGCGGACCTTATTACCTGATGGCATGTAGGGGCCGGGCATGCCCGGCCCGCCACATAAATACGACCACCCGCCAATGGGAAGCCACACAAACCCGCGGGGCGGCAAATCAAAAGTAAGGAGGGCCACGATGGGCTTTTTCAACTTTTTCAAACGCGATATTTCCGAGGAGGAATTTCAGGAGCAGCAAAAGGTCAAGCGCGGGCTGGAAAAGACCCGCACGGGCTTTTTCCAGAGCATCGTCAATACGCTGACCAACGCGCAGATCGACGATGATCTGTACGACCAGCTCGAGGAACAGCTCATTCTGGCCGACACCGGCGCGGGCGTGGCCGTGGGCTGCGGCGTGGGGGTAGCGGGCGCGGAGAAACGCAGCGTGACGGCGCTTGCGCTGCTGGAAAGCCCGGCATGACTTGCCAGTACCGCGTTCAGCGTATACTCGCCCGCGGGCAGATTGCCGGGCAGGGAGATATTCAAGGTGCTGCTGCCTGCCTGTATTTGCGTGTCTTCCAGCGGATACAGGCCGTTGTTGTCAATGCCTGTCAGCGTCAGGGAGAGCGTGCCGTCCGCAGTAACAATGATGGAAAGCGGCAGCGGTTCATCAATGTAAAGCGCGTCGTTTTGAACGGCGATATAGCGAATCTGCGGAGCGACTTCGCCGATGGTCAGCGTACGCAGTACGGTTTGATCGCCAGCTTGCAGGCGCAAGGTGTATTCGCCTGCTGGCAGCGCCTCGCCTTGTGCGTTCAGGCCGTTATAGGTTAGGTTCAGCATGCCTGTTCCAATTTGCAAATTGCTGCGCAGGGTATGCGCGATATTGCCTTGGCTGTCCAGCAGCTCCAGCGTAATGGCGCAATCTGTATCCACACTGATGCAGATGCGCTCCGCCTTGCCGGGAGAGAGCGACTCAGGGGCGTAAACAAAGCCTGCTTCCAGCGCAAAGGCGGGAACGATGGCGAATATACAGACGATCAGCGCCGTCAGCGCGAGAACTTTCAACCGCATGGGGTACTCCTTTGTGAAAATAAAATCAACCATTCTTATCATAACAACTGCACGCCCCAAATGCAAGCAATTCGCCCCGGAAAATAATTGTAAAACTTTTCATTTTGCCGTATACTGTAGGCAATGTCGATTGAAGGGGCGGTGAGCGCAAGCGATGCTGGAGCAGGTACTGACGGCGCTAAAGAGCATCCGCGCGCCCGTCGCCACAGACGAATACGATCTGCATCAGCTGGCCTGCCAGGCATTGGCACAGGCGGGCATCGGCTGTGTGCTTGGTTTAGGCGGCGCTGGTTTCTTTGTATTCGAAGACTGGTTCTAGGAGGTCCTCGATGTTGCAGTGGAGGGCTTTTGCTATGGCTCTTACGCTTGTAACCGAAGCTTCATTGATGTTTCTCTGGCGCTGCTCGTACATTTGGATTGAGCGGAGTGACACACCCGATTCGTATGCCAGGTCTTGTTGGGTTTTCTTGAGCCTCTTTCTTGCTAACGCAAGTTTGGTTTGCCTGGACGCTTTCTTCGCCATATCGCAGACGAGACGAGCCACGCGTTCCTCCGAGGCTTCGTGCCAGGGGTAGTACAGGCTGCGTAGCACATCGAATGGAACGACATGCAGCAAATCTTCGAAAGACTCTCCTAGGCGCCACTGAAGGTATGCCAATATCCAGCCTGTCCAATATTCCGGTGTCTTTTCGAATCGGTAGGTTCGATTTGGCATCGGCCTTGATTGATAGCCCGACCTTTCGGCGATAAGCGCGAACAGCTCAACGCCCGATTTTCCCGACACTACCCATGCGTTGCCGCGTTCGAACTCGCGAGCTACGCCGCTCAGGCAAAAGAGTTCAGCAACTTCCGATCCTTCTGCCCCATAATCGTTAACGGCATAGTCAAAGCAGTCGCCGAGGTTGTTCATTGCATCCTCAAGGTAGTAGACGGGGTATGTCCTACTCGGCCCACAATCCGTTAACTCTTGGATCATTTAAATCAACCCTTCCTGCCATCAAATCCCTAATGTCGACACCATCAGAGTCAAATCCGTTTACCGTATCCAGGTACTTTCGTCGAGCGTTCTGTTCTCGCTCAAATCGTTTGGGATAAAACTCAGCTCCCGAGGCCTGCTTCCAATCGCGGAACTTAATCGCCGAGAATGCACGCTCACTCATAAGCGCATATTGAATGCCCAAATCCCCCAAAAACATAATGCGCTGCAATTGCCTGAGCGAGATCATGCCGTTGACAAACTGTCTTGCAAACGAGAAATAGGAATCGTCTGCACGATAGCCTCGAATAACGTCATAGGGAGAAATATCAATCAGGCAGTTATCCAGCAGATAACGAAGCCCCTCGCGTGCTACTGGCGTTGAAACATTAAACTCTCTGTTATTCGCCAGAATTGCAAGCCAGTTGAGAATCGAGAACTCACCTGATTCCAAATCCAAAATCGCAAGGTCATCTAAATCAAGCTCATATCGATTGGCAATGCCATCAGACTCGGTCCGACATGCCCACTCCATTGCCATTTCCTCATGCGGTGTGCAATAAAACCCGCGCCCATAGTCATTGAATTGCCTGCATTTATCCAACGATGGATGATCGACAACAACGTCCGACCCGTGCCAAAGCTCCATATCGACCTCCAAAAATATCACCTCAGTGATAGTTTACCAATAACTATCACTGAGGTGATCTAGATGGGAGCTTTTGAGGGGCCGCGGCCTGACTAAAGGCAGGCCGCGGCAATGCGGCGCTTAAGCTCATCGATGCCGGTGCCGGTCTGGGAGCTTGTGATGATCACGTTCTCGGCCGGGACGTTGAGCTGCTTTTTGATGGCTGCTGCCTGGCGGGCCTGCTGGGTGCGGCTGAGCTTGTCGGCTTTGGTGAGGCAAACGATAAAGTTGAACTCGTTGCCCTGTAGGTAGTCGATCATGTCGTGGTCGAGCTTGCTGGGGTCGTGACGAATGTCCACCAGCGAGACCACCAAGTTAAAGCTGCGCTCGGAGTCGAAAAAGTCGCCGATAAGCTCGGCCCAGCGGTCGCGCTCGGCCTTGGAGCGACGGGCGAAACCGTAACCCGGCAGGTCCACGAAATGCACGTCATCGGCCTCAAAGAAGTTGATGTTGCTCGTCTTGCCCGGCGTACTGGAAACCTTGACTAGGTTCTTGCGACCAAATAGCTTGTTCATAATCGACGACTTGCCCACGTTGGAGCGGCCGACAAAGCTCACCTCGGGGCAGGTGGACTCTGGAATCTGCGAAACCTTGCCATAGCTGGCGACGAACTTGGCAAGCTGGTAGTTAATGGAATCGGCCATGGACACTCCTTGGTCGTAGGTTCTTACAAATAGACGCGCTATTGCGCAGCGGCAATGCGGCGGACGATATCGAGCGTAATGTCACTTGCGACACGCGCGTACTCGAACAGATCGAACTCTCGCTCGCAAATTGCATCGTACGCCTCGTCACAATTATCGCTGATAGCGCGCAACACCAGGCAATCGACACCATTTTTGGTTGCGACATGGGCAATTGCCGCGCCCTCCATGCCGACACAATCGGCATGCGTCGCCTCGATAGCGTCGTTGCGCATGGTGGCGCCCGTCACAAAGCGGTTACCCGTGGCAATCGTGCCGACCAGGAACTGCTTGGTGCCCTCGTTCGAAGCGACTGCATTTTTCGAAGCGTCAACAAACCCACGCTCAGCAAGCACGTCGGCGGCAATATCGACCAGCGCGGGCGTCGAGCCAAACTCCTCGAGCCCCGGTGCGGACTCGGCGATAAGCGCGGTATCGGTATCCAGATAGCGTAGGCGTTTGCCAATGACCACGTCGTCGATATGGAGCTTGGGGTTCAAACCGCCCGCAATGCCCGAAAACACAACAGCCTGCGGAGCATACTTGCTAATGAGGTGCTGTGTTGCAGCGGCGGCGTTCACCGTGCCCATGCCCGCCGTTGTGGCGACAACTGTCAGGCCGTCGAGCTCACCGCTCACAACGGTCAAGCCTGCCTCCCGTGCCTCGCAAACGTCGCTCAGCTCTTCCTTAATCTGCATGATCTCTTTTTCGAGCGCACCGATAATCGCGATGGTAGCCATACCATTCCCCAAACCTATACGAAATTCTCAACCAAGGTATGGTACCAGCATTTTGTTTGACCTCGCCAAACGAACACGCTAAGCCAGTGCAGCTCGCGTATCAAACAGAGCCTTTGCAATCGCGGCCGTAACCTCGCTCGAACGGTCACTCCATGGCATCGATGTCATGACGCTCATGACATAGGTACGGCCATCGATGTCGATGAGGCCTGCATCGCATGTCGAATAGTAACCATCCTCGCTAATCCAGCCTGCCTTGTTGCGCACCAAAACCTGCTCGTCCGCAATGCCATCGCGAATAAACGAGCGCGATGTTGATGCCAGAAGGCCCGACAACCACTGTGAAGTCTCGGTATCCATGCTCAGATACTCGCTCATCTCGCGCCATAACCTCGCAGAAGTGCGCGGGCAGTAGGTCGGAAAATCACTCATCGGATTCAGTGCCGTTTCGTCATCAACACCCAGATTGGCAATCCGATCCTCATAGCCATCATGGTCAAACGCCGCGCGTAACGCGATAAACGAATCGTTGTCTGAGTTGGCGACGGCATTCTCGATAAGGTCGCGCACCGTCTGCCAGCCCATGCTGCAACCACCATACGTGGCTAAAGGCCCATCGAGCGACACCCGCCCCGATTCGACCAACGTCTCGCAAATATAGAGCGCATACAGCGCTTTGTAGCTGCTCGCTCCATACACCTCGACATCGGCGTTATACGTCACGCCCCTACCACTCGATAGGTCGTAGAACACTACACCCACGTCGCCCAGCTCCTGCGCCCGACACAGGGCATCCTGGAGCGAGGCAAGGCTCTCATCCTCCAAGGCAGGAGTCTTGTTATCCACCAACGAGAAGGTCCGAACGGTATCACCCGAAGGGATATCGTTGAAGTCCGCCTTCGAAAGTCTCGTCTTGAGATCTGCCGTCGACAGAGCTTGATCTGCCGACGCTTTGGACTTTGAAACCTTCTCGTTTTGCAGCTGTACCGTTGACGCATCTGGGCGCACCGTTCGCTCCGAGGCGTAGGTTTTAACGGTAATTCCGAGGATAATAACCGCCGACGTTAGCATCCCAATGGCGGCAATCTTCCTCACGCGGATGCGAGCGCCGGCAAGGCCACGCGAAGACGTGCCCTTCGTCTTATATCTGCTGCCATGCTGCGGCACATACTCGTCCCGCGATGCGATGTTTCGCACGTGGTCTCCTGACTGCCACCGTTTATATACGAGCAGTATGATACCGAGCAGGCATTTCTTTCCAAAGATATTCAGCGGCGTTTAAGGTGTCTTTAAAGAAACCACAAGCGTATTTATCCAAATGGCACGATTCTGTTGCGCATCTCACCGCAACCCAGAGAGCAGTCTTTTAAGGACGGGGCTCTTTAGCAATCAACTAGGTGCCCAGGGGCACTCATTTAAGTCTGTCCCCAATGAGTGCCCTTGGGGAGCGAAAATGGCACGCTAGCCGATGGCGTTTTTGAGTTCCGCGCGGCGCTTTTTCATGCCCGTCATGACGGCATTGCGCAGCTCGGGCATGCGCGCGGTATCCATCTGGGGCACGCCCTCGAGCTTATAGGGAATGCCCAGTTGCTCGTACTTGACGACACCCATCGTGTGATACGGCAGCATTTCCAGGCCCACCACGTTGTGCCATGGAGCGATCAGGCAACCAAGCTTCTCGCACTCCTCCACCGTGTCGGTAATGCCCGGTACCACCACGTGGCGGATAACGACCTTAATCTTGCGACGCGCGAGCTCATCGCCAAACGCCAAGATGCGTGCGGGATCGCAACCGGTCAGCTTTTTATGCTCGACCGGGTCGGCATGCTTAATATCGAGCAGCACCATATCGGTCTCGTTGAGTACGGCATCGAACTTCTCGGGATGCGCGGGATCGAACGCATAGCCGCAGCTATCCAAGCAGGTATGCACGCGGCCATCGGGGTTGTTGTGCATTGCACAGAACAGGTCGGCCAAAAACTCAGGCTGTAGGAGCGGCTCGCCGCCGGACACCGTAATTCCGCCGCTGCGATAGAACTCGTGGTTGCTCTGGAACTCATCCATCAGGTGTTCGACGGTCACCATGGTGCCGCCGTTAACAGACCAGGTATCGGGATTGTGACAATACGCGCAGCGCATGGGACAGCCCTGGACAAACACCACAAAGCGAATGCCGGGTCCGTCGACCGTTCCCATCGTCTCGATTGAATGCACGCGGCCAAGGGCAAACGCAGAGTCCTCGGGACGAGCGTCCACACCCTCAAGCGTCATTTCTGCCATTCGCGCTACCTTGCCTCTCCTTGGATGCAACCAATTAAAATGCCAGAGCCATTCTAGCCTATGCGTTTGCGTTTAAACGTCTCGGGCTAGAATGGCACGTTTTAATCTATCCCCCATCACCATGGCTGGGGTCTACTTCGAGATGTCAGACTGAAGAACGCTCGTCTGAGGCCTTTACGCCTTAAGCGTGAGCACCGCGCCGAAAGCAGTCGGGCCGCAGTGGCTCGAAATGACGCCGCCGACCTGAGTCCAGGTAACGTCCTTAAAGCCAAGATCGTGTGCATAGACTTCCATGTCGTCGCGCAACTCCTCGGAAAGACCCACCGAATACGCCAGGCCAATATGCGAGTAGTCGATCTCGCCCTTCTCTACCATGTGATCAATAAAGGCACGGGCGCACTTAAGCATAGAACCGCGGAACTTCTTGGTCGCCACGAACTTGCCGCCCGTCACCTCAATGCAGGGCTTAATCTTGAGCAGATGGGCGCCTAGGAACGCGACGTTGGACAAGCGGCCACCTGCCTTAAGGAAGGCAAGGTCGGTAGGAACAAAGCCCAACAGTACGCGGTCCATGACGGAGTTCGTAAATGCAAAGATCTCGTCGACGGTGACATCGGGGTGAGCCTCGATGTATTTGGCGGTCTCGACGACAACGAGCGACTGGCCCACCGAGACAAAGCGTGTGTCCATGGAGAACACGTAGTCGCGCCCCTGGGCCGCAATCTTAGAGGACTGATGCGAACAGGTCGTGGCCTCGGAATATGCAAGATGCAAAATAGTCGCGTCGGGTTGCTCGGCATGGATGCGGTCGTACACATGCGCAAAATCCGCTGGCGAACAGCCACTGGTCTTGGGCATCACGCCAAACTCGTTACAGCGCGAGTAAATCTCGAGCGGATCAATCGAGCCATCCTCGACGGTCTCGTCGCCAATCGTGACATGCATGGGCACGCGCACGATGCCGTAGCGTTCGCAGAGCTCTGGCGTCACATCCGAACCAGATTCAACCACGATTACGTACTTGCCCATTCTTATCACGACCCATCTCGACATTGGCTTTTCAATACATGGCACGCGCCGCCGCACTGTTGTACAACGGCGTCCAAGCGCCAAAGAGACGCCGCCCCTTGCACACAACAAAGGACAGCGTCTCCCTGGAAAACTCCGTGCTTATCTGAGATTCTACACGGTTTATTAAGGAGTGTTACTTATTCCGCAAACGGTAGCTATACGCGATAAACGGTAGTTCGCTGCGGCAACTGCGACACATTCCGCCCAGCAAGTCCAATCGTGCTCCACGCACGGTTAACGCGCAAGACGGTAAAAATCCATCGATGCCGCACCCTCGGCGCGCAGCTCCATCGCCGGAACCGCCGGCGAATAGGTACGGCTCGTAAGTGCCGCCTCACCGCCGTTGGCAAAAATCTCGACCATCGTAGTGTCCGAAAGCACGCGCAGGTCGCGAAGCTCGCCGAGCTCAATCGACCTCCGGTCTCGCCCATAGCCTTCGTCACCCATGTCGAGGGTAAGCATCCCGTCCGCATAGCGCACAAAGACACCCTTGCGGATCTCGAGCTCAACCATCTTGGCGCCCTCACAGGAAACCACGACATCAAACAGGCGTCCCGGCTCCTCAACGGTCTCACCGCCTACAGCACGAACGCAATCGCCGCGCATTCTCTCAATCTCGTGCGCCGGCTGCTGGCAGAGCTTGCCATCGCGCATGCTCAGCTCTCGCGGCACCGTCAACGCGCACTGCCACCCGCGCGCCACCGTCGGGTTTTCCGCCGTCGCATCGGGGCAACCCGACCATCCGATCATCAATCGCCGGCCTGCAGCATCCTCAAAGGACTGCGGAGCATAGAAATCAAAACCGGCATCGACCATCGGGGGCATGCCCTTCCCGACGATTTTAAAGCTCGGCGCCTCCCAATCGGCCTCGATGGGGAACCACACGCACTGATGCGGATTGCGGTAACGCCAACCATCGGCAGGCACACTCTGCGGACAGCAAACGAGAATAAGCTCGCCATCGAGCTCAAATAGATCAGGGCACTCCCACATAAAGCCAAACTTCTCGCCCAGCTCAATGCGCGTCGCATAGCCCCAGTCCTCTAGATCGCGCGAGGTATAGACAAGCACACACCCGCGATCGTCTTTCGTACGAGCGCCGAGAACCATGTAGTAGATACCGTCGTGTTCAAGGATCTTGGGGTCGCGCACGTGCGTACCGATATCGTCGGGGTAATCGACCGGCCCAACAGCTATGCGCTTCTCGCCCAATTCGTCGGGATTCTCGGCAACCATATGAATCTGGTTTTGCTCACGGCCCGTCAACACGTAGTCGTAATCATCGCGGTCAAAATGCTTAACGTTGCCGGTATAGAAGTAGTGAATCTTGCCATCACGTACAAAGGCAGAACCAGAATACGCTCCACTCGAATCCAAATCGGAATCGGGGAACAACACGGGGCCGTGATTCTCGTACGTCACAAAATCCTTTGTCGTCAGATGGTTCCAAAGCACTGGACCGCCATGCGCAGCATCGAACGGATCGTATTGATGATAGATGTGATACGTATCACCAATCTGAACCAAACCGTTGGGGTCGTTGAGCCAGCCAAGCTCAGGCTCCACATGGAACAAAAGCCTATCGGGGTCGGACGCGATGCGAGCCGCCGTCTCATCCTGTCCAGCTCGCCACTGCTCATAGTCCGCACGCATCACCTTGTTTTTTTGATTAAACATCGCCATTGACCTTCTCGTCTATGGGAAAGGACGCTCGACTCACACGAGCCGAACGCCCTTCCTCAAATGGACTTATCCTCAGATTACGCTGAACGGCTCAACTAGAAGCTGACATCGAAGCCAGCGCCAGCGCCCTCTTCATCAGTGGTCGGCACGCCCTTTGCCTTGTTGTAGGCAAAGATCAAGACGATCGGCACGATAAAGGCGATGAGATTGCCAGCCACATACCACACGAGCGTCTCGGGCGTGACGATGAGCAGGCCAAGCACGCCGGTCAGACCCTGACCGATGGCGCGCACCTCAAAGAGCTTCACGAAGGCACCGCCGCAGCCTGCACCGATGCAAGCGCAGATGAACGGGATGATCGAGTAGCGCATGTTTGCAGCGAAGATAGCGGGCTCGGAGATTCCGACCAGCGTCGGGATAAAGGACGACATGCAGATGTTGCGCTCTTTGGAATGCTTCTTATGAATGAGGTACATGCCGATGGCGCCGCCGCCCTGGGCGATAATGGAAACCGACCAGATGGCCTGGATGTAGTTGAAGCCAGTCGTGGCGACGAGGTTTGCCTCGATACCCTGGATGAACTGATGCGTACCGGTAACGACAAGCGGCTGCAGGAACGCGGCGAAGACAAAGGCACCAAAGACGCCCATCCTGTTGTACAGGATATCGATTACGCCGCCGAGGACGTCGCCGATCAGGTTGCCGAGCGGGCCGAACACGGTGAACAGGGCGACGTTAGCAAGAATCAGGGTAACGGTCGGGACAAAGACGAACGAAACGACCTCGGGGATGTACTTCTGGGCAATCTTTTCGACCTTGGCCATAAACCAGGCAGTCAGGATTGCGGGGAACACACCGCCCTGGAAAGCAACCATGGGAATGGAGAGCGGACCAAAGTTCCAGTACTCAGCACCCGTCGGGTCCATAACGAACGTGTTGCGGTTCATAAGGCTCGGGTGAACCATGACGATACCGACGAGGATGCCCAGGATCGGGTTACCGCCAAAACGCTTGACCGCGCTGTACATAACCAGGACAGGTAGGTAGTCGAAGGTGGTGGCGATAATGGCAAAGAAGCTTGCGAGGTTCTTGAGGAACTCGCTGTGATCGGCGAGGCTGCCCTCCATGCCAAAGAGGCCGTTGGCAACGATCAGCGACTTAAGGCCGATGATGATAGCAGCGCCGACGAAAGCGGGAATGATGGGGATAAAGATGTCCGAGAATACCTTGAGGACCGAGAAGAACTTGCCCTTCTTGTCCGCCTCGGCGCCCTTGACCTCGGAAGCGCTGATCTCCTTAACGCCCGTCAGAGCCATAAACTCATCGTAAACCTTGTTGACGGTACCGGTACCGAAGATGATCATGAGCTGGCCGCTGTTGTACAGCACGCCCTTGACGCCATCGATGTTCTCGAGCTCGGCCTTGTTGTACTTGCTCGTATCCTTGAGCACCAGACGCAGACGCGTAACGCAATGCGTGGCGCCCTCGATGTTCTCCAGACCGCCGACGTTATCGACGACTTGCTGAGACACTACTTTGTAGTCCATGTTCCTCTCCATTCCTTTACGAAATCATAAGACGTTTTGATGCCATTACAGAGACGCGATCGTTGCATTTGCGCACTTAAGCGTACCGTCGGTGACCGTCAGCGCCACACCCTGGCCCTGCTTATTGCAGAATCGAGCGTTAAGCGCAACATCATCGACAAAGATGGTCGCGATATCGTCGTCAACGACCAGGCGCACATGATGAGTGCCCTCGCCCTTAAAGAACAACGGACGCTCGAGGCCCATGTTGTTGACCTGGAACCACGGGTACTGGGGAGCCGGCGTGAACTCGAGCTTGCCCTCGCGCAGGTTGGCGCGGAACTCATAGGCAAGACCGGTCTCGGCGTCCTCGGCGAACTTGACCGAGAAGCCGGCAGCGTCACCGGCGAGCTCGATGTCGGCATCGAGCATATAGGTGGAACCGGCATCCGCGGCGAGCACCTGCTCGACCTTGCCCGACTCGCAGGAAAGCTCAAAGGCCTCGACTGCCTTAGCCTCGCCAAAGGCGCCAAGCATGCTGTCGGGGAGCTTGGTGCCGAGCGTTCCGTCAGCACGCTGAACGATCTCGAGAGGCATAAAGGTGCCACCCCACAGGTAAGAGCTGGGGTCACCGCCCTCGTCACGCGTAGGAACCCAACCAAAGAGAACGCGGCGCTCGCCATCAAATGCGGTACGCGCGGCATAGTACGCGCGGCCATCGAAGGAATCGTCCGCAGGAGTGATCCAAGGACCGTTGATAGAGCGAGACATGCGGTAACGGGTCTTGTTGCCATCACTGTACTCGGAGAACACCAGATACCACCAGTCGCCCATCTTAAAGAGATCAGGCATCTCGAACATGGTGTACAGGCCCGGATTCCACCAGTCGCCCTGGAACTCCCAGGTATCCAGGTCCTTGGAGGTGAACTTGACCAGACGACCGGTCATCAGACGCTTGTCCTCGCCCACACGCGTGCCGAGGATGAGCATGTACTCTTCGTTCTCCTCATCCCAAAGCACAAAGGGATCGCGCCAGTTGCGGTCATCGTAACCCTCCTGGGGCGGAAGCAGCGTCTCGGCGATGTTCTTCTCCCACTTGACGGCGTCGTCACTCGTTGCGTGAAGAAGAACCTGCTTCATCAAGCGTGCCTTGACCTTATCGCGATTGCAACCAGTGTAGAGCGCATGGTACTTGTCGCCCACCTTAAACACCGTGCCGGCATAAACATACTGGTCGACTTCCTCGTCGCCGCCACGCTCAAGGCTCTCGCCAAAGTCTTTGTAATTGACGAAGTCCTTGGTTGTCGCGAGTGCCCAGCCAAACGGCTCTCCGAAAGGTCCGGGGTTTCGCGTGTCACGCTGATGATAGAGATAGAACGTGCCGTCCTCGCCGTACGGCATGATGTCGCCTACCCAAATTCCCTCAGGCTGGTAATACACCTTGTGCATCCGAGACTTCCTTTCTCACGAGATACTAACTCGGTACAACTGCAAGATATGTCAATCGTTTTCATATGTCAAACGTTTTCACACCAATACGTCTTTTCGCAGTTCCAGTCGTCGGCAAACGGTTGACATATGCCGGCGAACGGTCATCAGAGGTGTTTGAGGAATTCTTTTGGCACGGGATGAACTACGCGGTTTTACCCTCAATGAGTTCAACGGGGAGCTTGATATTCGATTCGGGCTTTTCGCCGTTAATAAGAGCAATGATGGATTGCGCCGCGAGCTCTCCGATGCGATCGATATCTTGGCGAACGGTTGTTAAGTCAGGCATAAACGTCATAGTGCGGCGGGCACCATCCGCGCCCACGACCTTAATATCGCCCGGAGCGCTCAAGCCGCGCTGCTTCATCACGTTAAGACAGATAGCCGCCATCGTGTCGTCTCCCGCAAAGATGCCGTCAATATCGGGGTTCTCATCGAGGATCTTCGCAACGACCGCACTCTTTTCGTCGTCGGGCTTAACGAACTCGACCTCACGGACAAGCGCGGGCAAACCGGCCTGCTCAACAACATCGAGGTAGGCATCGGTACGCTTATTGGCAGGCATGCGCATGCGGCTATTGCTGCGCAGGCACAGGATGCGTGAACATCCGTCATCGATCAGGCGACGCGTGGCAAGTTCGCCGATGCTATAGCTGTCGCTCGCAATCTGAACAGAGGCTTCGCCAAGGTCGCAGTCGATACCAACCAGACTCAAGCCCATCTCGGCATACGCCTCGGCACCGATATTAAGCGAGTTGACGATGACGCCATCAACCATATTGCGTCGAAGCATGTCGATATAAGAGCGCTCAAGCTCGGGTCGATTGGCGCTATTGCACAGCAGCATCTTAAAACCGTTTTCGGCCAAGGTATGCTCAATGACTTGAACCACTTGGGCATGAAACGGACTGCTGACATAGGGGACGATCATACCGATAAGATTCAGGCGACCGTTGAGCATGGCACGAGCGATATCGTTGGGCGTATAGTTGATGCGCTTCATCGCGGCATGGACCTTATCGCGGGTCTCTTGGCTAATATAGCCACGATTATTAAGCACACGAGATACCGTAGTAGGCGAAACCCCCGCCACCGCCGCAACTTCCTTGATGCCAGGCTTAGCCGTATCCTTAGAACGAGCACTCTCGCGAGCCATAGCACCCTCCCCCATCAACATGTCATACGTTTACATACGAACAAAGCATACCCCAACAACAGCGGGAAGACGGTAACAGTACAAGTAAGTAAACGACTCATCCAAATAATTAGGAGAGTTCCGCCTAAAGGGTGACTCCGAAGAACCCCGCTTGGCCGTTTTTGGGTTATTTTCCAAAACATCCCGCAGGACGCAAAGAGGCTCCGCCGCGCAACGCGCGCAGCGGAGCCTCTTTGCATGTCCGAGGACGTTTTGGAAAATAACCCAAAACCGGCCCCAGTAATCCTACAGGAGTTGAACCCTTTAGAACTTGTCGTGGAAGGTACGCGAAATGACCTCGTCCTGCTGCTCCTTGGTGAGCGTGTGGAAGTTCACGGCATAGCCGGAAACGCGGATGGTCAGCTGCGGATACTTCTCGGGGTGAGCCTGAGCGTCGAGCAGCGTCTCACGGTTGAAGACGTTGATGTTCAGGTGGTGGCCACCCTTCTCGGCGTAAGCGTCGAGCATGTGGACCAGGTTATCGGCCTGAGTCTCGGAAACTTCAGAAACCTTCATAATGTGTCTCCTTCGATTAATAGGCGCCGGCCGAAACCGGCGCACTAATCAGTAATCGTTATTGTTAGTATAGCACTAACAATAGTTAATCGCCCAGCTGATCAAGGTCGATATCGCCAAAGAACACCTGGTCCTCCTTGCCGAGCGCACTCGGGATGATGGAGAAGGTATTGGAGATGCCGTCCTGAGCATCGCGGAACGGGAGCTTGGAAACCGAAGACAGCGAAGCGATGGCGCCATGGCTATCGCGCTTGTGCATGGGGTTAGCACCCGGGGCGAACGGCTGGCCAGCCTTGCGGCCGTCGGGCGTGGAGCCGGTCTTCTTACCGTACACGACGTTGGAGGTAATGGTCAGAACCGAGGTCGTGGGCACGGAGTTGCGGTAGGTGTCGTTCATGCGGATGTACTCCATGAACTGGTGCACAACGTCGTGAGCGATCTGGTCGACGCGGTCGTCGTCGTTACCGTACTTGGGGAACTCGCCCTCGGTCTCGAAGTCGACGATGATGCCGTTCTCGTCACGGACGGGGTGGACCTTGGCGTACTTGATGGCGGACAGGGAGTCAGCCACGACGGAAAGGCCAGCGATGCCCGTAGCGAACCAGCGGTGCACGTGCTTGTCATGCAGAGCCATCTGGATGCGCTCGTAGCAATACTTGTCGTGCATGTAGTGAATGATGTTCAGCGAGTTGACGTACACGCCGGCGAGCCACTTCATCATGTCGTTGTACTTGGCCACAACGTCGTCGTAATCGAGCGTATCGCCCTCGACGGCGCGATACTTGGGGCCGACCTGCTTCTTGGAGACCTCGTCAACACCGCCGTTGAGTGCGTACAGCAGGCACTTGGCCAGGTTGGCACGGGCGCCGAAGAACTGCATCTCCTTGCCAATGCGCATGGAGGACACGCAGCAGGCGATGCCGTAGTCGTCGCCGTGGTAAACGCGCATGAGGTCGTCGTTCTCGTACTGGATCGAGGAGCTGGCGACAGAAGTCTTGGCGCAGAACTTCTTGAAGTTCTCGGGCAGACGGGTCGACCACAGAACGGTCATGTTGGGCTCGGGGCTGGTGCCCATGTTCTCGAGCGTGTGCAGGTAGCGGTAGCTCATCTTGGTAACGAGCGTACGGCCGTCAACACCCATGCCGCCGATGGACTCGGTGACCCACTGCGGATCGCCAGTAAACAGGGCCTGGTACTCGGGGGTACGGGCAAACTTGACCATGCGGAGCTTCATGATGAAGTGATCCACGAACTCCTGGATCTGCTCCTCGGTGAAGGTACCGTTGGCAAGGTCGCGCTCAGCGTAGATGTCGATGAACGTGGAGGTACGGCCGATGGACATAGCGGCGCCGTTCTGCTCCTTGACGGCAGCGAGGTAGGCGAAGTACATCCACTGGATGGCCTCCTGCGTGTTGGTAGCAGGGTTGGAAATATCGAAACCATAGGTCTCGGCCATCATCTTGAGCTCGCCGAGGGCGCGGATCTGCTCCTGCAGCTCCTCGCGGTCGCGGATGTTGTCGGCGGTCATGACCGTCGGGGTGGAAGCCTTCTGGGCCTCCTTGTCCTTGATCAGGTAGTCGACGCCGTACAGGGCAACACGACGGTAGTCGCCGATGATGCGGCCGCGGCCATAGCCATCGGGCAGACCGGTGATGATGTGAGCCGAGCGGCAAGCGCGCATCTCGGGGGTGTAGACATCGAAGACGCCAGCGTTGTGGGTCTTGCGCTCGAAGGTGTAGCGCTCGACAACGTTCTCGTCGACCTTATAGCCGTGCTGGCTGGCAGCCTGGCAAGCGATGCGGATACCGCCGTTGACGTGCAGCGCGCGCTTGAGCGGCTTGTCGGTCTGGAGGCCGACGATGGTCTCCTTCTCGCGGTGGGCGTTATCGATGTAGCCAGCGGGGTGGCTCACGATACCCGTGACGGTCTTGGTGTCCATATCGAGGACACCGCCCTGCTCGCGCTCCTTAAGCAGCAGGTCGAGAACCTCGCCCCACAGCTCCTTGGTACGCTCGGTCGGGCCGGCGAGGAACGACTCGTCGCCCTCGTAGGGGGTGTAGTTCTTCTGGATGAAGTCTCGGACGTCAACCTCTCCCGTCCAGATGCCTTCCTTGAAGCCTTCCCATGCCTCCTGCATTGTGTAACCACGCTCCTAGTTACGTGTAATGCGGCGCTCTCTCACACCGCTGCTTATTGAATTCTTGAATGTTCGGCTTGCACTACCGGCTTCTTCCGTTCTTCACCACATGTTGGTGCGGGGAAAAACGTTTGTCCACCTTGGAACTGCAACCCAAAACCCAAGATTTCACCCGTTTGAGAAGGATAACATAGCGACCCTCTCCATCTGGGCTGTTATATGTTTCTTTTTTTATATCATAAGGGCGTTTTTTACAAACCCGCAGGAAATGCGAGCGTGAACAACTACCGTTCACCGATTTGTTTAGTTTTTTCCTTGCCTTTGTACGACGTTCACTCTAGCTGTTATGCCAGCTTTAGCAGGGTAAAGTGCCTCTGAGTGGGCTTTAGGACGTGCTCAGAGATCTACCCCTAACTTTGCTGATACCGACGGTGTACGGAGGTCGCCTAAAGGTTGTTTTCTAGGCATGTCCCAAAATCTACCGTATAGGGTGCGCGTGCGGGGGTATCATCTTTCACCGAAAATAGTTTCTAGTGTTAGGGGTTTTCGGTGGAAGATACCGATTTCCGTGAACTTGGGCGTCAGCTCCTTACCGAGTTCGGCAGCATGCATCAGCGCATTTCGCGCTTTGCGGACAAAGCCCTCGGCGGCGAGATGGCCGTCATGCGCGCCCTCATGCTCGCTGGCGGTTCGCTCACGCCGAGCGAACTCGCCGATCGCGCCTGGGTCTCGAGCGCCCGCATCGCCAATATCCTACGCGCTCTCGAAGCCAAGGGCTGGGTCGAGCGCGAGCACTCAAAGACCGACCGTCGTCGCGTACACGTCACGGTGACCGACAAGGGATTCCAGGATCTCGAAATCAAACGACGGGAATTCGAGGAGCGCACCGCGGCCTTCCTCGAGCAGCTCGGCGAAACAGATACCCAAGAGATGGTGCGCCTTCTAAGACGTGCCAACGAAATTATCGACCGCAATCAAGAAAGGAGAGATGCCGAGTGAGGATTCTCAAGCTCTTTAAAAAGCACGTCCTGGCACTGTTCACAGCTATCGTACTTATCGTAATCAGCTGCAACGCCGATCTGGCGCTGCCTACCTATATGAGCGACATCGTCGACGTGGGCGTGCAGCAAGGCGGCATCGCCTCGCCCGTGCCCGACACCATTCGCGCCGAATCGCTCGACGACCTCGAACTCTTCATGAGCGCCAAGGACGCCAAAGCTGCGGAGGCCGTGTTTAGCAAGGCGGACAAAAACGGCATTCGAACGTACAAGGGCACCGAGGAAGAGCGTGCCGATGGAGGCAAGATTGCCGACATTATGAGCCTGCCCGAGACTGTCGTCCTTTCGCTCAACCAGGGCATTGACGCCAACTCCATGGGCGACATGATGGGCTCGTCCAGCGAGAAAGACAACAATGCTGCCCAGGCCATGCCCACCCCCGAGCAAATGGCAGCGATGACGCCCGAGCAGCTCGCCGAGATGCAGCAGAAGGCCGCAGCGGCGCAGAACATGCAAAAGCAGATTGATGCCGACGGCGGCAAGATCACCATGAAGAGTCTGCGTCTGGGCGTTGAAGGCGGCCTAATCGACCAGGGCAAGCTCGTCGAGGGCGCCAACCAAATGGCGGACAAAATGGGCTCCATGTCGGGCTCCATTGTGACCCAACGCGCCGTGAGCTATGTGCAGGACGAGTACAAGGCGCAGGGCATCGACCCCGCCGACGTGCAGAACGCGTACCTGAGCCGCATGGCGACCACGATGTTTGGGCTGTGCCTGGTGTCGCTCGTCGCCACCATCCTGACCGGTGCCGTGGCGTCGCGCACCGCCTGCTCCATCGCCCGCGACCTGCGCCGCGAGACCTTCAACAAGGTTATGCACTTCTCGCCAGCCGAGGTGGGCAAATTTAGCCAGGCCTCACTCATTACCCGCTGCACCAACGACATTCAGCAAATCCAGATGGCCGCAACTCTGTTTATCCGCATGTGTCTGATGGCCCCCGTCATGGGCATCGTCGCCGTCATGCGCGTCCTGGCCAACCATACCGGCCTGGAGTGGACCATCGCTGTGGCCATCATCGCGGTTTCGGCCGTCGTCGGCGTGCTCATGGGCCTCACCATGCCCAAGTTCAAAAAGATGCAAAGCTTTGTTGACCGCGTGAACCTTACCGCCCGCGAGCTGCTCGACGGCCTGATGCCCATCCGCTCGTTCAACCGCGAGGAGCATGAGCTCGAGCGCTTTGACAAGGCTTCGCTCGACCTGATGACCACGCAGCTCTACACCAACCGCGCCATGAGCTTTATGATGCCGCTCATGATGCTTGTCATGAACTGCATCACCGTGCTTATCGTCTGGTTTGGCGCGCAGGGCGTGTCCGACGGCGTGATGCAGGTCGGCAACATGATGGCGTTTATCTCCTATACCATGCAGATCGTCATGGCGTTTATGATCCTCACCATGGTTTCGGTTATCCTGCCCCGCGCCGAGGTCGCAGCCGAGCGTGTGGAAGAGGTCATCACTTGCCCCACGAGCATCAACGACCCTGTCTCGCCCAAACTGCCCGCGGCCAGCGCGCCGCGCGGTGAGCTCACCTTCCGCGACGTGAGCTTCCAGTATCCCGATGCCCGCGCCGATGTCATCAGCGGCGTGAACTTCACCACGCATGCCGGTCAGATGCTCGGCATTATTGGCTCCACGGGCTCGGGCAAGTCCACGCTCGTGCAGCTGATTCCGCGCCTGTACGACGTCACGGGCGGCAGCATTTCGCTCGACGGCATCGATGTGCGCGACATGACACTTTCCGAGCTGCGCCGCCGCATCGGTTATATTCCGCAGCAGGGTCGTCTATTCTCGGGTACCGTCGAGAGCAACCTCAAGTTTGCCGGCGACATGGTGAGTGACGAGGATATGCGCCAGGCAGCACGCGTCGCCCAGGCGGAGGACTTTATCGCCGAGCGCGAGGACGGGTACGACTCCCCTATCAGCCAGGGCGGCTCCAATGTCTCGGGCGGCCAGCGCCAGCGCCTGGCCATCGCCCGCGCGTTGGCCAAAAAGCCCGAGGTCGTGGTGTTCGATGACTCGTTTAGCGCCCTCGACTACAAGACCGACGCTCGCCTGCGCGAAGAGCTGGCCAAAAACGTTACTGACGCCGCACTCGTGGTCGTGGCCCAGCGCATCGCGACCATCATGCACGCCGACCAGATCATCGTGCTCGATGACGGCCACGTGGTGGGCACCGGTACGCACGAGGAGCTGCTGCACAACTGCCCGGCATACCTGGAGATCGCACAATCGCAGCTTTCCGCCGAGGAGCTGGGGCTCACCCAAGAAGAAATTGCAGCCGTCATGGAAGGAGGCGAGCGCTAATGGCAGACGAGACCAAGACTCAGATTCCCAAGCCCACCCGCCGGCGCGGTCCTATGGGCCGCATGGGCGGCATGGGCCGCGGCGAAAAGGCCAAGGACTTTAAAGGCACCATGAGGCAGCTGCTCGGCTATATCGGCCAGCACAAGATTGCCGTGTTTGCTGCCGTCGCCTTTGCCGTGTGCTCGGTCATCTTTAACATTGTGGGGCCCAAGGTGCTCGGCCAGGTTACCACCAAACTGTTCGAAGGCCTGGTTGCCAAGGTCAACGGCACCGGCGACGTCGACTTTGACTGGATCGCCAAGACGCTCGGCTTTTTGCTCTGCCTGTATCTGGCAAGCTCTGTTTGCAGCCTGGTCCAGGGCTGGCTCATGACCGGCGTCACGCAAAAGATCTGCTATCGCATGCGCAAGGAGATCGCCGCCAAGATCGCTGTCGTTCCAATGAGCTACTTCAACGGCCACAGCAAGGGCGACGTGCTCAGCCGCATCACCAACGACGTCGATACGCTGGGCCAGTCGCTCAACCAGAGCGTGACCCAGCTCATCACGTCGGTGACGCAGATTATCGGCGTGCTCGTCATGATGCTGTCGATCAGCCTGCCGCTCACCGGCGTCACCGTGCTCACGCTGCCGGCCGCCGCGATTATCCTGACCGTAATGATTCACTTCTCGCAGCCATACTTCCGAGAGCAGCAGCAGGTTCTGGGTGCCGTCAACGGCATTATCGAGGAGGATTTTGCCGGCCAAAACGTCATTCAGGTGTTCGACCGCGCCGAGGCCTCAATCGAGGAGTTCGACCGTCAAAACGACCGCCTCTTTATTAGTGGCTGGCGCTCGCAGTTCCTGTCGGGCCTGATGATGCCGCTTATGAGCTTGGTGGGCAACATGGGCTACGTGGGCGTCGTCGTGGTGGGCGCGCAGCTCGCACTGACCGGCAATGCCACGCCCGGCGACATCCAGAGCTTTATCCAGTACGTTCGCAACTTTACGCAACCCGTGCAGCAGCTGGGCAACGTGAGCAACACGATGCAGTCGATGGCCGCCGCCACCGAGCGCGTCTTTGAGTTCCTGGCCGCGCCCGAGGAGGAGCAGAAAGCCGACGCGCAGATTCCCGAGAAGCGCCCCGGCCATGTGGAGTTTGATCACGTCAAGTTTGGCTACACACCCGACAAGACCATCATCCACGACTTTAGCTGCGAGGCACAGCCCGGCCAGACCATCGCCATCGTCGGTCCCACCGGCGCCGGCAAGACCACGCTCATCAAGCTGCTGCAGCGCTTTTACGACGTTGACGGCGGCTCGCTGCGCGTCGAGGGCATTGACGTGCGCGACTGGGACCGCGCGGCACTTCGCGGCGAGTTTGCCATGGTGCTGCAGGATACCTGGCTGTTTAACGGCACGATCCGCGAGAACATCCGCTACGGACGCCCCGATGCGAGCGATGCCGAGGTCGAGGCCGCTGCACGCGCCGCACGCTGCGATCACTTTATCCATACGCTCGCCGGCGGTTATGACTTTATGATTAACGAGGAGGGCACCAACCTGTCGCAGGGTCAGCGCCAGCTCGTGACCATCGCCCGTGCCATTTTGGCCGACCGCCCGGCGCTGATTTTGGACGAGGCGACCTCCAACGTCGATACCCGCACCGAGGAGCTCATTCAGCGTGCCATGGATGCGCTGATGCAGGGCCGTACCAGCTTTGTCATCGCGCATCGCCTGTCCACGATCCGCAACGCCGACGTAATCCTGGTGATCCGCGACGGTGACATCGTCGAGAAGGGCACGCACGACGAGCTGCTCGCCCAGGGCGGCTTCTACGCTGACCTGTACAACTCGCAGTTCGACGAGGCGGCGTAACAACCGGCGGCAAACAACCGCAATGCCCAGAAAACGGGGGCGCAGGACAACCTGCGCCCCCGTTTTGTTTTGCAGCCCTCGAAACGCCTTCCCTGAGACCTCATTGACGGCGCTTTCAAGACCCTGTGGGCAAAAAAGGTCAAATATGAGTACTGTTACATTTTTAGTAACAGCCAAAACTGCCCCAAATGCCGCCCTCGCAGCTTGCATGCGCCTCTCAATTAGTCAAACAGCTCTATAGCGGGCTAATATGCGTCGACGTTAATGAACATATTTGCTGTTATGTCCATTGTTTTGCGAAAGTAATATGGCACTACAATAGCAACAGTACTCATATTTGGCATTTTTTCCCACTGGGCTTGGAAAGCGCCGAAGACCTACCGATGCCGGCAAGCAAACCACATCCTGGTGCAAGGGGGACAGGTTAATCTGCACCAACCTGGTGCAAAGTAACCTGTCCCCCTTGCACCAACCCCTTGGCAACCCCGGCAACGTCGACGTCTTGGAAACGACAGCGAGCGGGTCGCATTTGAGGCAAGGCGACGTGAAGCGATAGGGCGCTGACCTTTTGGTCGCGCCCTTGAAGTCGAACGTCAGATTGTCCTAATGCGGCCCGCGCAGCGTCGGCCGGTTACGGCGTTTGGTAAAACCGCGTAACTAAATCCGTTCCGCGATCTCGTGGATGAGGTAGTCGGTCTTTTCCCAGCCCAGGCACGGGTCGGTGATCGACTTGCCAAAGACGCCGCCGTCGACCGGCTGGTTGCCGTCCTCCAGGTAGGACTCGATCATAAAGCCCTTGACCAGCTTGGAGATGGACTCGTTGCGGCGGCAGCTGTCGAGCACCTCCTTGCAAATGCGATACTGCTCCAGCGGACGCTTGCCCGAGTTGTCGTGGTTGCAGTCGATGACCGCCGCCGGGTTGGCGTAACCGGCATGCTCGGTATAACGCTCGGCCAGGCGCTCCAGGTGCTCGTAGTGGTAATTGGGGTAGGTGCGACCGTCGAGACCAATGTAGCCGCGCATGACGGCGTGTGCGAGCGGGTTTCCGTCGCACTCAACCTCCCAGTTACGGAAGATGAAGCTCTGATGTGCCTGGGCGGCGTAGATGGAGTTGAGCATGACGGTGGTGGAACCGGCGGTGGGGTTCTTCATGCCGACGGGCACCGAAATGCCGCTCGACACCAAGCGATGCTCCTGGTTTTCGACCGAGCGCGCGCCGACGGCAACGTAGCTCAGCAGGTCGACGAGGTACTGGTAATTAGAGGGGTAGAGCATCTCGTCGGCGGTAAAGAAGCCAGTCTCCTCGATGACGCGCAGGTGCATGTGGCGGATGGCCTTAACGCCTTCGAGCAGGTCATCGGGCGCCTCGGGGTCGGGGTTGTGCAGCAGACCCTTGTAGCCGGTGCCCTTGGTGCGCGGCTTGTTGGTGTAGACGCGCGGAATGATGATGAGCTTGTCCTTGACCTCCTCGGCGACCTTGGCCAGTCGGTTCATGTACTCAAGCACCGAGTCCTCGCGGTCGGCAGAGCACGGGCCGATGATGAGCACCTTGCGCGCGTCCTCGCCGGTAAAGACCTTGGCGACCTCGGCGTCGAATGCCTGCTTTTTGGCGGTAAGCTCGGCGGAAAGCGGCATTTCCTCGCGGATCTCCATGGGAATCGGCAGCCTGCGTTTGAAATCCATGGCCATGCGGGGCCTCCTCAATCAAATAAGTCAAAGTGTGAATTGTCGAATGCTCGGCATTATCCGCTGTCGCACGCTAAAGTGCAAGCACGACCAACCAAAAAGGGAACGGATGACACGAGGACTTGCTTACCACGAGAGTGGATAATCTCCCGTTTTCGGCCTATGTCCGCGCCAAAAGCGGGAGATTATCCACTCTCGTCGAGCAAGCGTCCGAAAATCCTCGCTCGTGACCTACCAAAAAGGGACAGGTTTATTCTGGCAGGTTTTATCTGGGCAAACGCCAAAACCACCACAAAGGGGACAGGCACCTTTGTGGTGGTTTGCTCATGGCGGTCTTCTGGCGAAAACTAAGTGAGTAGACTTTTTGCGAAAGGCCAAGCACGCCCCAAAACGCCACAGCTCTGGCCTGCGGTTTTATTGAGCTTGTACCGCGATGTGCTCGGCAGGTTCCAAAAAGCCTACTCACTTGCATTTGGGGCGCGCCGGATAGGTGAAAATACCACCGCAGAAGAGGTACTTCTTTCGCGGTCTTTCGCGGCATCCTTTGCTACCACGGTTTCAATCGTCTCAATCTGTAACATGTAGAGGTAAAATCGCCGTTTTGCTGTTACAGATCAAGACGATCAACATAGTGCGAGTTGAATAGTCTCAATCTGAAACAGATGGAAACGTTATTACCAGCCAAGTGTTACAGATTGAGATAAACGCAGGAGCGGCAGCGTTAGATCAATCCTCCGCAAAGTAATTCGGAGAGAATCTGGTCCTAGGGTTATCTACCAGGTACGATATGTGCACTTATATTTCGTCTCAAACCCAGGCATTCCGTTCCCGCGTGGGCTTAACGCTGCACCTGTATAGAGGATCGTTTGCCCCGTACGAGAATAAGAGGTTTTGAAAGACAACCTCTTGTATGTCTGGTCGAAGCAATCAACATTCTCGCTCGGGTAGCTCGCGGTGGAGAACGATTTGTAGGTGTCCAAGACATCCGCCGTCACAAGACGACAAGGTGCAACAGAACCCGTATCTGGCTGCGCCGTCGCATAATTGGGAATTGCGCCCATCGACAGTGCAAGCATAAAACATGCGGCCAATGCCTTCGCCAAGTTCTTCGATATATGTCGTTTCATGGTTATCTTCCTCTCCTAGTTTTTGCTGTCGTTCGTCTTGAATAGCTGCGCGTACACATTACCGATCCATTTCGAATCACCTCCCATTTCTCGAGTAACGAAGTGCGAATCATCTCGTGTGAGCAAGACGGAGCCATCGCAGAGCGATTCGAGATTCCCGATAAGATGGGAAGAGATAATGACATGCGCTCCCCTACCTGCTTCATCTCTAAGAGCATTCGAAACGATTGCGACATGTCCCACATCAAGCGCATTCATGGGCTCATCCAAAAGGACGACTTCGCAATAGGACATATACGCCATCGCCACATTGAGTAATTGTCTATTTCCATCAGACAGCCTAGATACGGGCGTATTCTTCAACCCAGTCAAGTCAAAGCGATCAAGCACTTGGTCCAAAGTGCGAGGTGAATGCCAAATTCGCCTGCATCGGTCGAGATGGAAAGCGACTGTCATGTATGGAATCAATAGAGACGGCCCATTCGGAACCAAGAAGAATTCCTTTCTCATTTCCTCACAGTCGACACATGCTTTTGCATGAAAACAAAGAGAACCTGACACGCGCACTGATGGCCCAGCGTCTCCCCAAAGAGCATTAAGTAACGTAGTCTTGCCATATCCATTTGGCGCGACAAGACCCCATATCTGGCCAGCGGGCATATCAAACTGCAATCCCTTTGCCAGCTGGTTTTTTTCAACCGTCAACACATCCAGCGACAGAGAGAGCAAGCTTTTCTCGCCCAAACTATCCGGACTAATATGGTTCCAGGCCCAGCGATTCTTGCTTTTTAGACGCGAAAACGAGATGATTCCCAACGCACAGACAACAAGCGTGCCCATTACGGCAAAGAAACAGTGCAGCGCACTGGCTTCAGGAACGAGTGATACCTCAGCTCCATTGGCGTAAGAAGCGCCGCCGAGTGCAAGCGAAGAGACAGAATAGCTCGGCACCATATACGGCAGCAACGCATGCCATGGAGCATCTTTGCTCGCATAAAACGGAAGCTGGCTTATGCCCCCCACAAGAGCGACCACCATGGACGAAATGGCCCTGTTTCTGCTTCCTGCGTATACGCACACGCCCAAACAAGCAAACATCATAGACAACGCAGCCTCAAAGACAGCAAATAGCCCAAGCTGAACTAACACAGTTCTTTCGACCACGTCACCATACTGAATGAATACGACTGGGTACTCCGTCTGACCGGCACCGTTAAGCACCGTTGCCAATACAAAACAGGGAGCCAACGCCAGAACCAAAACCGTCATCGATGCAATGCCAGAGACGAGAACGCGGCATGCATTCATCTCTAACTTTGACAACAAAGCCCGATCGTAGAACCGCTTTCCATCCCCCTCAAGCGACATATAGAGGACGAGAACCGGAACTAAAAGCCACGCTATTGCAGGAACAGCGCCGCAATAATATGCAAGAAGAATCATCCCAGGCATTTTTGTTGTTGAGCCGTACGATTCCGGATGGGGCAGCATTGCTATGGCTCGGGGAAGACGCTCTTGGGCCTCAAGAGATAGCTCCGAATCAACGCCATTCAAATAACCGAGTCGGTATTCCTTGAGCAATAGATTGTCGTAATCGGCAATCGCATCGTAATACCCTCTGGAATCTGCCTTGTTTTCAAGCGCTCGATCAAGACACGCCCTTTCGTCGGCAATGATGCTGTTGAGCTCCTGTGGGGCGGTGTCATAAACGCCGCCAGAGACTTGAGAGGCCAACAATGCCCTCTGCTCCTCGATGGAACCTCTGCCATATAGATAATCTGCCCCCGTTGGAACGGATAGAAAAACCGGGATGCAGAATACGAGCGCGAGCAGCGCCGTCAACAACATAATTCCCCGGTTGCGCGCAAGAACTTCTAAATTAAGCCGTACATATGTGAGGCAATCACAAACCTTCACAGCAAGCACCTCCGGTTCGCAACACACGGATCGTCGGACCCGTTGTCCGGAAGTATCGCCTTCATCGTCTGAACTGTCTGTAGACGTGCGGGATGGACTTATGATCTTGTTTGTCTACAGGCTTCTACCTGCCATTTTCTACAACATCAGCTATAAGACAAAATACTTTATCTCTAAGTTCACGCTCCGAGTGAACTCCAAGCAAGGCATAGCTCTTGCTCTTGGCCTCTTTGACGGTTCCCCGAGCAACATTAAGATGCGCGCAAATCTCGGTGGTTCTATTGCCATCAAAAACGCATGCCATGATGTCGGCATAAAGCGGCGTGAAGCCAAGCCTCAAGAAAGCCTCACGCACGGCATCGCGTCGATCACCCGCCCGAGCTGCATCTTTCAAACGCAAGGATAGCAGCGAATAAATCAGAAGGATAAGTACGACAAGGAACGCGATCACGCGTAAAGCAGGCAAAAGGACGCCAACGGACTCACCGCTCCCAACGGACTCAAAGAAAATGTACAGTCGACTCACTGCATCGTGAGCCCAGAACGCTATTCCGGCACCCGCGGATACCGAAGAAAGACTCAGTTCAGGTGAGCAACATAAATGCATTTCTGTCATCCGCCGTATAACAGCATAGCAACACAGGGCCAAAAGCACTGTGGCTATCGATAGGATTATCACATCATGCTCAAAGCTGAAGCATACGAGGATTTCCTCGATGCCCATTCCAGACGCATACATAAACAGGAAGCAGGCGAAGACTATCCTGCAGTTCCGATTGGACGATGAGAGCCTCAGTGATTCTGAACGGTGATCATGGTCATTTGTTGCGTCGAAATGCCACGTATCCTTTGACGAAAGAAGTTCAGCCGTCGCCTCCGAAATGCTTTTATATCCGGTTTTAGTCAAGGCCCGCGACAAATAGGTACGGGCGGTAGACGGGGAAATATCCAAGGCAGAAGCAATCTCCTCGTACGTTTTTCCCTCTATCCTCATAGAGAAAACCGCGGACTCCCTTTGAGAAAAACCCAAAGTCGCAGGGATATCGGCAACTGCAGAGCGTTTTCCTCCTAATTTGGCATCCGCAGAAAAAGCGCTCGTTAAGTCGGGTAACGATCGCATTATGGCCCTGACAAGGATGCTGCCCAAGACAGTCACCAGAAGCAGTGCGATCTCTTGACGCCCACCAAAGCTCAGGAGCACAGCTCCGATGTTTATATTGCGCGAAAACAAACAATCCAAATCAAGAGCAACGGCAGCATTACCAAACGCAAGAGGTTCGACGAGCGAGGCAGCAACCCCCATCTCGGCGTTAACGGAAAGGATAGAACCGATGGACTCCATCAACGAGGCGAGAAGAAACTGAAGGCCAACAAGCAAAGCAATCAAGAGTACAACGGGGCTGTAAAGGGCGAGCTCAGGATACCCATGGAGAACAGGGCCATCGGCTACATGTTTCCCCGTTGATCCCGCACGCATGTTTGTGAATTCACCGCCAAGCGCCCAAGAACAGCAAGCGACAAGCAAGGGGGCTAGCAACAACAAAATGAACGCGAGCGCCGAAACCACACCATGAAATTGATGAAACACATTAAGAGATACCGTGAACATCGCGAGAAGTGCAATATCTACGAGCATAAGTCCAAAAAGCCGTTTGGAAATACCCGGTCTCACGGGGCGAGAGATGAGACCCACACAGAAGCCCGAAAGCAGATGCAGACCGATAAGAACGGTGCCAGAAAGGCCCGCATAAATACTTGGCGCCATACAATACAGACCAGCCGCCCCTATAAACAACATAATTGAATGCCAGAGGAACGAGCGCTTTACGTTTTGTAGATCAGCCGCCTCGATTGCCATAAATTCAAAGCTCCTAGATAGCATTTTGGCTATTTTAACATCGGCCCCAGCGTTAAAAAACTGTTACCCGAATTAATCAATATACCCCCTCCGCTAAAAGGCACCACGCTCATCCTCCACTTCTGGGAGCGCTAGCCTGTCAAAAGGGGACAGGTTTATTTTGGTAGGTTTTATCTGGGCGAACGTTGAAGCAGTAATGCA
>OLVO01001165.1_pt1 | contig 28122 bp, 24 predicted proteins | sample 1672571 | NCBI WGS metagenome assembly OLVO01 (sample SAMEA3136700, study PRJEB25190) | human gut metagenome | biome: human gut; feature: human-associated habitat; material: faeces | place: Austria | collected 2013
TTCGGAGGGTGACGACCTTGTGTCATGAACCGTTTTGCGGGGTGTCGTGTTTTGCTAGCATAGCGTCTGGTCGACCAGACGCACATTTTGGGGATGCCCCAAACCCCTGCCGTGCGTAAACGCAGATTTGTTGTCTCATTCCATGTCGATGAGAATGAATTATCATTCTTGAATCGGCAGGTTGCGGCCAGCAGTCTGAACCGAGAGGAATACCTGCGCACGCTCATTGCAGGCAAAGAAATCCATCCTCGCCCCTGCACGCACCACGCCGATCTGCTCCGCAAGGTGGCAGGGCTGTGCAACAATGCAAATCAGCTTGCCCACCGTGCCAACAGTACCGGAACAGCAGGGCAGGGGAGTGTGGATGAAATGACCCGGCTAACCCAAGAGGTCTGGCGGGAAGTAAAAGAAAACTGGTAAAGGAGTCACTATGAAAAATGGCTTACACATCCGTGATCCCTGTGCGCCGCCTTGACCGCACAGTGGACTATGTACAAAACAAAGCAAAAACGACACCGAAATCACTGGAAGAAGCTGTGGACTATGCGGCAAACCGGGATAAAACCGAATCAGCCTGTTTTGAAACGGGACTGGGCTGCACAACCACCAGCGCCTTTGAAGATATGCGATTGAATACGCTTCGCTGGCACAAAGAAACCGGTGTGCAGGGATACCATCTTGTCCAGAGTTTTGCAGAAGGGGAGGTGACTCCAGAACTGGCGCACCAGATCGGTGTCGAGTTTGCTGAGCAGCTATTGCTTGGGAAATACCAAGCAATTGTGACAACGCATTTGAACACTAAGCATTACCACAACCACATTGTATGGAGCGCCGTCAGCTTGGAGGATGGGAAAAAGTACCACAGCAACAGCAAAAGCTATTACACTGAGGTACGCGCACTTTCAGACGCGCTCTGCCAAAAGTATGGGCTTTCCATCATTGAAACACCGGAATCGCTGCGAGGAAAGCGGCAATATGAAAAGTGGAGGGCTGAGGAAAACAACCAACCCACATGGCGCACTGCCATCCGGCAGGATGTGGACGAAGCAATTCAACAAAGCCTTACATGGCGGCAATTCCTTACTGTGCTGGACCGCAAAGGCTATGAAGTCCGCATGGGGCGCAAGTATCCCGTTTTGCGTCCGCCCGGAAAAGAGCGCTTTGTTCGCTTCAAAACGCTGGGCAAGCGGTACACGCCAGAAGCCATCCAGACGCGCATCCTATATCCACAAAGCTACCACCCTTATGTGGAAAATCCACCAACAATCCAACATGGCCGCTTGCACAGCGAAAAGAAGCCCCGCCGCAAGCTGACCGGGCTGCGGGCGTTGTATTATCGCTATCTATACGAATTGGGCGCACTCCCCCGCAAGCCGAGCCGCCCCAGCTATGCGGTGCGGCAGGATGCCTACAAGTTAGACCAGCGCATCCGGCAGATGGAGTTTTTATCTAAGAACAACATTGACACGCTGGCACAGCTGGAAACTCACCGACAAGCCCTGCAAACAGAAATTGGGCAGTTGCTGACAAAGCGTAAGCAACTACCCAAAACTGATGATGTACAATCGCAATGTGAATCTGTCAACACTGCCCTAAAGCAGCTTCGCCAAGAAGAACGTCTCTGCCGCAAAATCGCGGAACACTCCCTAGAGATGCAGCAGCACCTCACCGAAGCCCGCCGTGACCGCGCTGAACAACAACAGCGCGAACAGGAACACGAGCGTGACCGCCGCCCTAACATTGATTTGACACTATAATCTTGAAAGGAAGGATGCCTATGAAATACCCCAACAAAGACTACATCGAACACCTGCGCCGCAAGTACCCGCCCGGCACGCGGCTGCAACTCAGCTGTATGGAAGATGAGATGGCCGTGCCTCCCGGCTCTATGGGAACCGTTGATTTCATCGATGATGCCGGACAAATCCACATGAATTGGGACTGCGGGCGCAGTCTTGCCCTCATCCCCGGCGTGGACTCGTTCAGCCGCTTGCCCGCACCCAAGGAAAAGGACGGTGACGCCAGATGAATTACGGCTCCGAACCCGCAGACCAGGTCGTTCGCTACTCGCTGGAGGGCGCAGAGTTTGCCCTGCGAATCTCCGGCACCGCTGCGAAAAACTTCTTTTTTTTGCGCAAGCCGTGCTGCACGACAGCAAAAAGACCCACGGCAAAACACACCTCATCCGGCTGCTGAAAGAGCAGAAGCCTCTGAAATTTTTCACGGTAGACAAAGACCGTATGCATGATTTTGCCCGCGCTGCTAAAGCGCATGGTCTGCTGTTTTGCCCCATCCGTGACAAGATGGACCCCGACCACATTGAAATCGCTATTTTACAAGACGATGCCTCCAAAGCCAACCGCATCATTGAGAAATTGCAGTTGGATGTTGTTGACACTGGCATGGCAGAAATCATCGAGGACGCCCAGCAGAAATACGGAGAACCCGCCCCCGAAACCGAGCGCGTCCAGATCGAGGACGGTGCGGTAGATTTTGAGATCGGCGCAGACGAGGAACAGTTCAACATGGGTTTTCCGCAGGGCTCGGAGAACGCCAGTCCGTCCGAGCCTTTCTCCGACAGCAGCAAATCTTTTGCAAACTCGCCGTCGCCGCGCGCCGATCAGCTTCGGGCCAAGGGTGAGCGCCCCAGCGTCCGTATGGAACTCAGCGACATCACCGCCTACCTGCGCCGCAAGGTTGAGCCGCCCAAAGACCGAATGCCGAGGATGCCCGTAAAAATCAAGAGAAAGGAGAAAACACTGTAAATGGACTTGAACAAATATCTCAACGAGACCGCAGCGCCCGAAACGCAGTATTCCAAGGAAGAGTACGCCGCCATGAAGAAAGCAGAGCGCGAAGCGGTTTGGGCGCAGGTGGATGCCCGCATGGGTGAGGTACTGGCAGATGCCCCGGCCTTGCAGGAATTTCTCAACTTCATGTCGCAAAGCCGCAACTCGCTGCCGAACCAGCTTTTGCTGTCCGGGCAGAACGCCGACATCACGGACGCCCGCACATTCCAGCAATGGAAGGATGCCGGAAGGCATATCCGTACCGGCGAGGAAGGTTACACGGCCATTGTGGGGCAGGTGTACGAGAATAACGGCCGAAAGGCTTCCGGGTATAATATCGGCAAGGTGTTCGACATTACACAGACGCGCGGCAGACCGGTACCGCCGCCCGCTAACTACCAAGTGGATGAACTGGTCGCCGCGGCCATCGAGAGCAGCCCGGTGCCGATCCAAATCTCGGACAGTCTGCCGGACGGCATCCAAGCGCAGTATGTTCCCAAGAACCGCACGATTTATGTCCGCAACGGCATGGATGCAGGCACGACGCTGTGCGCCATCGTTCGGGAGCGCGCACAGACGGATTTCCATAAGGACTACACCTACAACCGGCAAGCCTACGCCGCGCCCAGCTATTGCACCGCCTACATGGTGGCGCACCGCTATGGGCTGGACACCGCCGCTTTCAACTTTGACCGCGTGGTTGCCTTGTACGGCAATCTGGGCAAAGAACAGCAGCGGGGCTTTCTGTCGGATGTGAACACCGTTGGTGGTGGGCTGCTGCGCAGTCTGAGCCGCACGCTGGCTGTACAGACCCGCGAACCGCTCGCCGCAGAATACGCTGTTGCCGTGCCGCCTGCAAAGAAGCCTTCCCGCCAGCAGGAACGCGGCTGATTGTTTTCCGTTTGTTTTCAAATGACGGATAGCTATTGCGGCGGTTCTATGATATGCTGTGAGCAAAGGATGGTGAAAAACAATGACAGAACGTAAAGTTAAACTTGACCGTGCCAACAAAAGCATCCTGCTCCGGGCGCTGGGCGATGTCTACTACGGCCAGCGTGCCAACGGCGGCAGCACCGAGGTGACCGGACGGCTCATCCTGCGGGTGAACGATTTGCCTGCAGGCGGCAAACTGACGCTGACGGCGGCAGAGTATCATCTGGCAAAAGCCGCCCTCAACCAACTGCGTACCCAGCGCTTGGCTGAGGGTGGCTATACCGATGCCGTGGATGACGCGCTGGCGCGGCTGCTCCACGCCCACACGCCGCTGCTGCTCTGGTGAAGAAGATGCAGAACTGGCAAGAGAACATTCCTATGACGAAAGATAAGTTTTGGGAGGTCATCGACAACGCCAGAGCCATAGCACCGGCGTTGGAAGGTGAACCACTGCGGGAATCCCTGTACAAGCAGCTTTTGAAGCTGTCCCCGGATGAATTAGTCGGCTTCGACTGCGCATGGCAGGAATACCGCAGGATAGCAAACAGTCCGCAGTTGATTGCCGCGGCCTGTATCATCAACGGCGGTACCTCGGATGACCGATTCGACTATTTCAAAAATTGGCTGATTCTGCAAGGACAGTATGTCTTTCGGCAGGCGCTGAAAGACCCTGATGCGCTTGCCGAGTTCAAGATTCCGTTCAACGACACTGAATGGGAAGATTGCGGGTATCTGACAAGCCTTGCCTTTGTGGGGAGAGCCTTGCCTACCTATTTTGCGCAGGAGGGCATTGCCAAGGAACTGCGCCGAAAATACCCCGCACTACTGCAAGCCCCCGGAGCGCTGGACGCCGAAATCATGCGTGTGCTGCTTTATCCGAACCGTAAGCAGGAACAGGCATTTGACCGCTACCTGCTCGGTCTTGAAGTGCAGCACTACATCGACATCAGCGGGCTGGACAGCTACGATAAGTTTTATCTGGAACACATTTCATGCAGGTGGGAGTGGGATTATCTGAGAGAAAGTATCCGCGAGGAAACGCCCCAACCACGGCAAGGAAAGCTAAGTCCTGACATTGCCAGCACTCTGCCCAAACTTTGGAAGAAGCGGCTGGCGTGGGATGCGGAACAGCGAACGAGCCTGCACCATCGCGGTGAGGAAAGGTAGTCCACCACGCCGGGCAGAAAGAACCCTTGGTGGGTCTGGCTTCTGCCGCTGCCTGTTGTATGGTGGGCGGCACTGGCGGTGGCTTGCCGCTGGCAGTCGGGCATGAAAATAACGGCTCTGCTGGATGCGCTGAACAGCGCACTGGCAGAGCCGTTTGTTCTGTCTTGGAGCAGGGACAGTCCACGCTTTTTGCTTGTGTTCACGGTGGTTTACGCGGTAGCGGTTATCGTGGCCGTGACGGATCAGAAGAATACCCGCCCCGGCGCGGAGCATGGCTCGGCGGCTTGGGGCGATGTGTTTCGGTTGAATAAGTTCTACATGGACAGGCACGGGTCGAATCTGCTGCTGACCCAGCATTTTCACATCGGGATAGATGGCTACAAACACAAGCATAACACCAACATCCTGATTGTCGGCGGCTCCGGCGCAGGCAAAACGCGCACCTATGGTGTGCCGAATGTACTGGAATGTGCCTGCTCATTGGTCATTACGGACCCGAAATCAGAAATTTTGCGTAAGACCGGGAATTTGCTGAAGCAAAAGGGATATGAGGTACTTGTTTTTGACCTCATAAACCCTGCCGCATCGTTCTGTTACAACCCATTTGTCTATGTGCATGATGACCGTGAAGTGCTGACCTTGATTGAAAATCTGATTCAGAACACAACACCATCACATTCAAAAAGCAGCGACCCCTTCTGGGAAAAGTCCGAAACGGCGCTGCTCCAAGCCCTTATGTTGTACCTGCTGCACGAGGCCCCGCCCGAAGAACAAAACTTCTCGATGGTCATGGAGATGATCGCTGCCGCAGAAGTCCACGAGGATGATGATAACTATCAATCTCCTTTGGACATCCTGTTCGAGCGCTTGGAAATGCGCGAACCCGACAGCATTGCCTGCAAGCAATACCGCATTTTCAAACAAGCGGCTGGCAAAACGGCAAAGTCAATTTTGGTAAGTGTAGGTGTGCGCCTTGCTGCGTTCAACCTACCATCCATTGCCAAACTGACCATGACGGACGAACTGCATTTGCAGGAACTGGGTGAGCGTAAAATTGCGCTCTTCTGCTGCATTCCGGACTCGGATAAGTCGCTCAATTATCTGGTCGGTATGATTTACACCCAGCTTATCCAGACGCTGTACCGCCAAGCAGACCGCATACACAAAGGACGCTTGCCTGTGCCGGTGCATTGTCTGATGGACGAGTACGCGAACATTTCCTTGCCAAAAGACACCTTTTTGTCAGCGCTGGCCACGATGCGTTCCCGCGCTATTTTCTGCTCCATCATCGTGCAAAACATGGCGCAGCTAAAGGCCATGTACAAGGACGATTGGGAATCGCTGGTCGGTTTGTGCGACGAGTTCCTCTACCTCGGCGGCACCGAGAAAGAAACCCACAAATATGTTTCAGAACTGCTGGGAAAAGAAACCATCTCCACCACCAGCTATAACCAAAGCAAAGGGCGCAGCGGCAGTTACAGCATCAACCACCAACAATCCGGGCGCGATCTTATGACCCCGGACGAGGTGCGGCTGCTGGATAACAGCAAGTGCATTTTGTTTATCCGTGGGGAACGACCCGTGATTGACCTGAAATATAATCTGCTGAAGCACCCGAACATCCGCTATACCGAGGACGGCGGCGCAGCCCCTTACGACTACACCGCCGCCGACAACGCGCGGGACGATCTGCCCGGCGCACCCGAAAATTACGAACTGCTGGATATGGACGATTTTCTGCCCGCCGAAGCGGCAGAAATGAAGCCAACCATACAAAGAATTCGGAGGTCTACATGAAGCTGAATCATAACAAAAAATCCGTGAAAATTTCTCTCAATTTGTTTGCGCTGTACGCCGTCATGGTGTGCGGCATTGTTTTTGCCCTGCCCGCCTTTGCCGCAGATGACCCGCTGGTCGTGGTCGAAAATCTCTCCACATTCATCTTTTCGCTGATCCGCGCCGTGGGTCTTATCCTGCTGGGGTGGGGCATTGTGCAGGTCGGTCTGTCCCTGCAGAGCCACGACCCCAGCCAGCGCAGCCAAGGTTTCCTGACGCTGGCGGGCGGTCTGGTGATTACGTTCGCCAAAGAAATCCTCGACCTCATTACCGCGTGAGGATTGCTCCAAGAGGGAAGGCGGTGATGCCCTGTGGGTGAGTCATGGATCGTCAGCAACCTGAACGCCGCACTCTCCACATGGAACGACAAGCTGGCGGAGATTTGGTCGCTGCTGACCGAAAGCCCGCAGACCTTCAAAGGCGGGCAAGTTTGGGGCGTGATGACCGGCATTCACGGCGCTTTGCAGGCAATCGGCTATGGGCTGCTGGTGCTGTTTTTTGCTGTGGGCGTTATGAAAACCTGCGGTAGCTTTGTGGAAGTGAAAAAGCCTGAACACGCGCTCAAGCTGTTTATCCGTTTTGCGCTGGCAAAGGGCGCGGTGACCTACGGGTTGGAATTGATGCTGGCGGTGTTTTCTATTGTGCAGGGCATGGTGTCCACCATTATTACGCAATCGGGCAGTTCCGGCATGAGCAGCGTGACGCTGCCGCAGGAGATCATTGACGCCATTGAGGGAGTGGGCTTCTTACAATCCGTTCCGCTGTGGCTCGTCACATTTTTTGGCAGCCTGCTCATTACGGCGCTGTCCTTTATTCTGATTATGACGGTATACGGGCGCTTCTTCCGCCTGTATATGTTCACGGCACTGGCTCCGCTGCCGCTAGCATCCTTCGCGGGCGAAGATACAAGTTTTATGGGGAAAGCCTTTCTGAAAAGCTACATCGGCGTCTGCATGGAGGGTGCTGTCGTGGTGCTGGCCTGTCTGATTTTTTCGGCATTTGCCTCCAGCGGCGCACCCATAGCAGACACCTCTCTGCCCGTTGTTACGATGAGCTGGCAATATGTAGCGCAGACCATATTCAATATGCTGGTGCTGGTGGGCCTTGTGAAAGGCGCGGAGCGCATCGCAAAGGAGATGTTCGGATTATAAGACAAGAAAAAGCGGGCCGCAGCCCGCTTTTTTCATTTCTCATATTCTGCGATGGGGACACCGTTTTTCACCTGAAAGCCGGAGATGGTACGCCCCTCCACAGCTGCGCGGTGTAGCTCATCCAAGATTAGCCGTTCGGCCAATCGAGCCTTCTGCGTCTCCTGCAACCATTCTACCAGCGGACGCAGCCAGCAGGACAGCGCAAGCAGGCCGAACAGAGACAGCACCCCATAGAACACAAATGGGTGTGCTGCCGCCCATTGCGGATACACGCGCCCGACACAGAGCCAGATCAAGACGGGCAGCAGTTGCAGGCGCAGGAGCAGTGTGAAGATGAGCCGGACGGAAAAAATCAGCAGCGCGATGGCGGCGAAACCAAGAAGTACCTGAGATAAGATCGTCATAGGAAAACCCTCCTTTATTTGGTACTTCTATTATCTCATGCCCCAAAAATCGTGTCAAAAAATCGAAAAATAATTATTTTCAGAGAAATGCGGCTCAATTTGAGACACATTTCGACAGGAGGCTATATCCATGGAGATTAAGATACCAAAAGAAGTCCGCCAACACAGCGAGACGATTTTCTTTGGCCTGTCCACCCGGCAGTTCATCTGTGCGGTGCTGGCTGTTGCGGCGGCCATTGGCACCTATTTTCTGACGAAAGGGACGCTCGGCAGGGAGACGGCCAGCTGGGTGTGCATCCTCGCAGCTGCGCCGTTGGCGGCTGCCGGGTTCTTCCGATACAACGGGTTGACCCTTGAGCAGTTTGCGTGGGCATTCATCAAGTCGCAGGTCTTGTGTGCAAGGCCGCGGGTGTTCCGCTCTGAAAATCTGTACTGCAAAGTAATGAACAGAAAGGAGAGAGACATTTATGATTAAGACACTCCTTGCCGCAGACCGCAGTGAGCGGGAACACTTCCGCATCCCCCGCAGCGTCCAGCAGTCCATCCCCATTCAGAAGATCTATCGGGACGGCATCTGGCAGGTGGGCGGCGGTAAATACAGCCGCACATGGCGGTTTGCGGACATCAACTACGCGCTGGCCTCCCATGAGGATCAGCGGGATATGTTCTCTGCTTACTGCGGTGTGCTGAACAGTCTGCCCACAGACGCCACTACGAAGATCACCATCAACAACCGGCGGCTGAATGGCGCGGACTTTCAGCGCAGTATTCTGATGCGGGAGCGTGGGAATGATTTGGATCGCTACCGCAGAGAGTACAACCGGGTCGTGACCGACAAGGCATCCGAGAGCAATGACCTGATCCAGGATAAGTACATCACCGTGTCCGTTGCACGGAAGAGCATCGAGGAGTCCCGCACCTTCTTCCATCGGGTCGATACCGACCTTGGCAAGAACTTCGGCAGGCTGGAGAGCGGTGCGCGTCCGTTGGATAATCAGGAGCGTCTGCGTATCTTTCACGATTTCTTCCGCCCCGGTGAGGAAGAACAGTTCCACTTTGACCTGAGCGATGCCATGCGGAAGGGACACGATTTCCGGGACTATATCTGCCCGGATGGACTGTGCTTCAAGGCAGACCATTTTGAGATGGGCAGTAAGGTGGGCCGCGTCCTGTTCCTGCGGGACTATGCCAGTTACATCAAGGATGAAATGATCGCCAAGCTCTCCGACTTCCCGCGCAACCTGATGCTGTCCATCGACATTTTGCCGATCCCCACGGATGAGGCCATCCGTGAGGTACAGAGCCGCATTCTCGGCATCGAATCGGATATTGCCCGGTGGCAGCAGCGGCAGAACAGCCGGAACAATTTTACTGCCAGCATCCCTTATGAACTGGAACAGCTGCGGGCGGAGACAAAGGAATTTTTGGATGATCTGAGTACCCGTGACCAGCGGATGATTTTTGCCAATGTCACCATCGTCCACATGGCGGACACGCTGGAGCAGCTGAACGCCGACACGGAAACGCTGCAAGCGATTGGGCTGGAGCAGGCTTGCCAGTTCTCCGTTCTGCGATACCAGCAGGAGGATGGACTGAACACGGCCTTGCCCTATGGCCTGCGCCGCATCAAAACGACCCGCACCCTGACAACCGAATCCACTGCTGTTTTGATGCCGTTCCGCGTGCAGGAGATACAGGATGCGGGCGGCATTTATTATGGTGTCAACGCAGTCAGCCGAAATCTGCTGATCTGCAACCGAAAGAAGCTGCTGAACCCGCACGGTTTTGTGCTGGGCGTTTCCGGCAGCGGCAAGTCCTTCAGCATGAAAGAGACCATCACCTTTATCGCTCTCTCCACCAACGATGACATTATTATGATCGACGCGGAACGGGAGTACGGAGAACTGACGCGGGCGCTGCAAGGCGCAGTGCTGGAAATTTCCCCGTCCAGTCCCCATCATATCAATCCGCTGGAGATCAACCGCGGCTACGGCGCCGGGGAAAACCCAGTGGCCATGAAGTCGGAACTGATGATGAGCATTTGCGAGCAGCAGATGGGCGTCGGACAGCTTGGGGCGTTCCATAAATCCATCATTGACCGCTGCACCGCCAATATCTATCACGATTTCATCAAAAACGGCGGCGAAGGGCGGCTGCCGACGCTCCCGGACTGGCGCAACGAGGTAAAGCGGCAGCCGGAGCGTGAAGCGCAGGAGCTGGCCCTTGCGTCTGAGCTGTTCGTGGAGGGCAGTCTCAATATGTTTGCCCACGAAACCAATTTTGATATTGACAATCGTATCGTCTGCTTCGACCTTTATGAGATGGGCGAACAGCTCAAACCCACAGCCCTGAATGTCGTTCTGGAGACGATTCAGAACCGCGTGGCAGCAAACCGTCTGGCCGGGAAATACACATGGGTTTTTGTGGATGAGGTGTATCTGTTCTTCAAATATCATTACTCCGCACAGTTTCTCTACAAGTGCTGGAAACGCTTTCGCAAGTATGCAGCGGCGATGACGGCGGCCACACAGAATATCGAGGAATGCCTGCGCTCGGAAACGGCGCGCTTGATGCTGGCCAACAGTGAGTTTCTGATCCTGCTGAACCAAGCGGCCACCGACCGGGCTGAGCTTGCAAAGCTGCTGCATATCTCGGAGACGCAGATGAGCCATGTGACAAATGTGGAGGCAGGTCACGGCCTTATGCGGATCGGCAGTTCCATCATTCCCTTCATCAACGAATTTCCGCGGGACAGCGAACTGTACCGCCTGATGAGTACCACGCCGGGGGACAAATGAGGACTGTCGAAATTCGTCTCAAATTGAGCCACATTAAGGGGGTGAGCTGATTTGCCGGAGTTCAAGGAAAAGCCCAAAATGGGACAGCCGAAAAGCAAGCGTTCCGCCATGCTCGATCCCCGGCATCGGGCGGTGCTGCTGAAAGAGAAGTACCGTCAGCAGATGGAGCAGCGGCAGGATACCGGCGCGGAAAATGCCGAGGCGCAGGCGGTCAGCCGCGTGGAATCCGCTGCGGAATGGGCAGCCGATGAGCTGCGGGAGCGTGTGCCGCAGGCACCGAAGAAGAAGCCGCCGGTCAAGGAAAGACCTTCGACCTATGATGAGGCCGGGCATGAAACGGAGTCACCGTCAGAGCGGCGGGAAAAGACGCCTGCGGAGCGTGCTGCTCAGAACGGCACCGGCACGGAGCAGGCAGTTGACCATCGTGTGCCAACAGAGAAACAGCAGCTTGAGGCCCGCCGTCAATTCGTGGTGGACAAGCAGGAAAAGAAGTGGAGGGCAGAGCGGCAGGCTCCGCCATCCGCCGCAGACCCGCTTGCGGTCTATGATGCAGATTGGGAGCCTGTGTCCCCTCCGCGCTCAGAAGTGCAGAGCAAAAGTCCATTCAAAGAGCGCAGGCCGCGCTCTTTGCAGAGATATGGCGGCAAGAGCAAAACGGAAAAGCCGCCCAATGCGCCCAAGGTCAGACGCACCTTTTCCAAGGCGGCAAAGCCTGTACCGTCAGCCGTAAAACCTTCCCAGCAGGCGCTTCAGCAAAGGATAGTGCAGACGAAAAAAACTTCAAAGACGGCGTTTGAGGCGTTCAAGCGTACTGCCGTGATGGTACGCCGTGCGGCTGCCACGCTGATTTCTGCTGTGACCGGCTTGATCGGCGGCACAACACTTTTGCTTGCGCTTGCGATCATCATTGTTATCGCAGCTGTGGCCAGCTCACCCTTCGGCCTGTTTTTCGCCGCGGAGCGCAATGCTCCGAATACCGTGTCGGTGGCAGAGGCCGTAACGCAGGTGAATATCGCCTATAATACAAAGCTGGAAGAATTGCAGGCCGGGAACTATGACAGCATCCAGATCCACGGACAGGCCCCGGACTGGCCGGAGGTGCTGGCCGTGTTTGCCGCAAAAACCGCAGGAGCAGACGATGGCGTGGATGTGGCCACACTGGACGCTGACCGGGTAAGCCGTCTGACTGCGGTGTTCTGGGACATGACCGAGATCACAACGGAAGTGGAAACGATAGAGCATTCTGGAAGTGGAGACGATGATGGTTGGACGGAGTACATTTTGCATATCACCATCACGCCGAAAACAGCGGATGATATGCGGACGGCCTATGCCTTCACCCGTTATCAAAACGATGCTCTGGACGAGCTGCTGGCTGACCGGGTGGCGCTGGCTTCACTGGCCTCCAGCCTGACGATCACCAATGCAGATGCGGCGGGAGTCCTTCAGAACCTCCCGGATGACCTCTCGCCGGAGCGCCGCGCCGTGGTGCAGAATGCGCTGACGCTTTACGGCAAGGTTTCCTACTTCTGGGGCGGCAAGAGCCTTGTTCTCGGCTGGGACTCCCGATGGGGACAGCTGCGGCAGGTCACAGCAGCGGGCAGTTCCACCACAGGAACCTACCGACCCTACGGGCTGGACTGCTCTGGCTTTGTCGATTGGGCCTTTTACAATGCCACAGGCGGAAGCTATATCATCGGACATGGCGGCGGGGCCACCATGCAGCACGGCTATTGTACTGATATAAGCTGGCAGGATGCCCAGCCCGGTGACTTGGTATTTTACCCGGATAATTCCCATGTTGGCATCATCTGTGGACGAGACGAAACCGGGAAGCTGCTGGTGATCCACTGCGCCAGCGGCGCGAACAATGTGGTCATCACCGGGACAAGCGGCTTTGTGTCCGTTGCCAGGCCGGAGTATTACGGAGAATAACCCACTGTCGAAATGTGTCTCAAATTGAGCCACATTATTATTCAGGCCCACACTGCCTTTTCGGGCGGTGTGGGCCTGCTTTTTTATAAAAAGATGGAGACGGAACATAAAATGCTCCGTCTCCGCAGTTTAAGCATAAAGTTGAGTGTCTCACTCTTTCGAGCTGACAAGATAGACCTTTTTGCTAATTGTATTTTAGCAAATTCTCTATGCCATGTCAATGTCTATCCGCAAATATTATATGCAGAGTTCAATCGTTCTGACATTGCTTTTCGGAAGAAGTTTTTTCAAGCTGAGCGGTCAGTTCCGCAATTTTCTGCTGAGCGGCTTCAAGAGCGGTTTGCAGTTGGCTGATTTGCTGGCGTCCGTTCAGTATCTCTGTATTCTTAGACTGCATTTGAGGGGCCGCGAGGATATATGCCAGCTTTGTTCGGATGCAGTCCAGCAAATCCATGCCATCTGTAAAGGTATCTGCACCGTGGATTGCATTTTGCCGTGCAATTTCCTGCCTGTCCACGATATAGCTTTTTACATTGCAGCGCAGATTGCTGATGATACGGTCTTTGTGTACGGATTTGATTTGATGGAGATTGATGATTGTGTCTTTCGGAAATACGGTGCCGTCTCTTTTGGCTTTGATGATGACCTCTTCAATGTCGGCAGAAAAGCTATTGGGGCTGTCGTCAGAGGTGGTCGGTGCAACGATCACTGTGTTTGCAAAGTTGTAAAGAACAATGGCTGGGTGTGGGAAGGATAGCTCCGTCTGGATATTGCCGCAACCGAAGTCCACAAAGACTTTATCTCCCCACTTATAACGGTAAGATTTCTTCTTGCTTTTAGGAGCAAGGATGCCGGCGGAATTATAAAAGTCGTTCCAAAGTATAAATGGAATTGCCTGAACATTCTGGCAGGATCGAACCAGCGACTCCGTATCTGACAATGTAGAGCCTAACTCAGCGGCGCTGTCCGGGCTGTCCGCACATTTCTTGAATTTTTCAGTGGCTAACAGCTGCCTCAGTAATTGCTTGTTGATTGGCATGACAGCACCTTCCTTTGTGCTTTGTTTGCATTATTATATGGGAAATTGTCTGCTATGTAAAGGTATTGGGCGGTATTGTCGAGGATTGTAGAAAATAGTAAGAGAACAACCCACTGTCGAAATGTGTCTCAAATTGAGCCGCATTATTATTCAGGCCCACACTGCCATTTCAGGCAGTGTGGGCCTGCTTTTTTGCGTTCAAAGAAACAGCGGCCGTCGGCACAGACGCCAGCAGCCACTATTTGAACGAAATCGCATCATTGGGAGTACAGCCAATGATCTTACACAGCTTCTCTAAGGCGAGCATGGTGATGTTTCGATTCTTTTTGAGAGAATCCAGCGAGTGATTATCAACAAGTATGAAAGAACTATACGAAGAAATTCGAAATTTTTATACTGAAGGTGGTGATGCGTTAGAAAGGGAGTGTTAATCATCGCAGAAATCTATGCTTATGTCCGCGTTTCTACGCGAGAACAAAATGAAGATCGGCAGCTTATTGCAATGAACGAATTACAGGTACTGCAAAAGAACATTTTTATCGACAAACAGTCCGGCAAGGATTTTGACCGTCCGCAGTACAAAAAGCTGCTGAAAAAACTCCGCAAGGACGATCTGTTATACATCAAGAGCATCGACCGTCTCGGACGCAACTATAACGAAATTCAAGAGCAATGGCGTATCCTCACAAAAGACAAGGGCGCTGACATTGTGGTTCTGGATATGCCCTTATTGGATACCCGACGGGGAAAAGACCTAATGGGAACCTTTCTTAGCGACATTGTTCTCCAAGTTTTGTCATTTGTGGCTGAGAATGAGCGCGTTAATATCCGCCAGCGGCAGGCAGAAGGAATCGCAGCGGCGAAAGCGAAGGGTGTGCGGTTCGGGCGCATACCGAAGCCACTGCCGGAGAACTTTCACGCCGTCTATCAGCGCTGGAAGCACGGCGAGATAACCGGAACCGCAGCTGCAAAAGACTGCGGAATGCCGCTGTCTACCTTCCGTTACCGGGCAGAAATTTACGAAAAAGCCGGGTTGCTGTAACCCGGCTGATTTTACAGGAATGTGTACTTTTTTGTAAATATATGCACCTAATAAATTGTATTCAGTATAGCACAAATTGCCATCAAAAAGCAACCGCATACTTATCCTTTTCAACCAAACATGAGAGTTGTATAGCTTGAATTTTAGCTTTGCGAAAAAGTACACCTTTTAGGAAGGTAGAAAAGGAGGTGTTATGTATGTCAGATAATGAACTTCGAAAACAAATCATGAGTATGATCCGTAATTCGAATTTAGATGAAACCATGTTTTCAGTCGGGATTGGGGAAGATTACGACAAACAAAGAAATCGATTTGTCTATGACTTTTCAAACAAGAAAAATAAAGAGGCCATTCGATACGCCCTTAAATATTTCAAGAAATATGACATTTGCTTGATTTGGACTGTGCTACAACCAACAGATGAAACACGAAGCGTTCGGAGATGGGTTGTATCTGCTCCAGCAGAAGCAATTCTGAATTGTACTGGGCAAGGGATTTCTAAATCTGTCGAATTCAATGGAAGAAACACGGAAAATGTGTATGTCACTACACTAAACGGACTGCCAGACTTTTTGGCGCAGTATGGCCATTTATTTCGGTAGTACATCAATCAACAAAGGGAGAATAGGAAAATGAAAAAACGAATTTTATCGTTGTTACTAACGGTAACAATGTGCCTTTCGTGGCTCACAATCGGAGCTTTTGCTGCCAACAACGAGGAAGCAGAAGAATTGGAACATGACCATAGTGCATGGACTGAATGGAGTAATGAGAACGAGCTGCCAGGTACTTCTGGAAACTATTATTTGAGCGTTGATGTCACACTTAGCTCTGCATGGGTTCCTCCGGTGGGAGAAACAACTTTGTGTTTGAATGGGCACGCAATTGTGCAGTCGGAAAGTAAGAAAAATGTTATCTATATGGGAACCACCCTCGGCAGTACCGAAAATAGAGATAATTGTTCTTTAACCATTACTGATTGCAACAAGAGTACAGAGCATAAATTCTCGGAAAACAGCAAAACTGGTTGCTGGACACTGAATCCCAATGGCGCAAAAACAATTTCTGGGGGAATTATCACAAATAATTCCAATGGTTATAGCGGTATATATATTGATGCGGGAAGTTTGACATTGCAAGGTGGAACAATAGTTGGAAATGGTGGTGATTCAAGTAGCTGTTTTGGCGGCGGAATAAATCTAAATCGAGGCACTCTTGCGATAATGGGTGCCTCTATTGAGCATAATTCTGCACACGATGGCGGAGGCGTGTATTCCGAAAGTAAAAATATAACTATGTCAAGCGGCAATATTTCAAATAACACAGCCAGTAGGTCCGGTGGAGGTATATATGCCAAAAATGGATTCACAATGGACGATGGTTATATATCGCAAAATTCTGCACTTGATGGCGATGGAGGCGGTATATATGTTGCTGGGGGAACATTCACACTGAAAAAGGGGACAATAAGCAATAACAAGGCAGTTAGTGGGGGTATTTTGAACGGTCGAGGTGGTGGCGTATATACTGCTATTCAGTCAAAGTTTATCATGGACGGAGGAAAAATCTGCACCAATAGTGCCACTAACGATGGCGGAGGAGTATATAGCAATGACACTTTCACGCTGAATGCAGGATATATTGATGAAAACACAAATGGTGGTGTATGTGGATATCTCACAATGAACGGTGGAGAAATCTGTGGAAATACAGGATATGGTTATAATGGAAATCTAAATTGCACTTTCAAAATGACAGCCGGTTTAATAGCAAAAAACTCACTCAATGGTGTTGTTATCACTGACTCTAAATCCAAGATGACTGGTGGCTCAATCGAAGAGAATGGCGGATATGGTGGAATTGTAATACTTAGAGACGGTAGCAAATTTGATATAAGTGGAGGGACTATTAGTAAAAATAAAGAAAGCGGAATATATGTAAGTAAAGGAAGTTTCTCGCTTTCAGGGGAAATAGATATTTCTCAGAATGGAACGCAAAGTCGGAATATATACATGGGTAAAGATACAGTCTTTGCGCTGAGCGGTTCCATATCGAATAAAACTCCTATTGGCATTTCCACCGAGATTATGCCTACAGAAGAAAATCCTGTCGTGTTGATTGAATACGATCAAAACCGTCCGCTTACCGCTGCGGATGTAGCACACTTTACCTCTGATGACCCTAATTATTATGTGGTAAAGACTTCCGAAGGGAAGATGGTGCTGACTACCGAGAAGCCCTCGCTGGAGGGGACTGTCGCCATCAGCGGCACACCAAAGATTGGTCAGATATTGACGGTGGACACCGCTGGTGTTACATCAACTATTTCTGATAACTTGACCTATAAGTGGTATCGCGGAGATGAAACCGTCGGTGCAACGGGCAGTAGCTATACGCCCAGTGAGGCCGCTGATGTGGGTAAGACAATCAAAGTTGAAGTCTCCGCAACCAATCAGTCTGGAGTTTTGACATCTACTACCACTGATGTTGTGGCCAAGGCGGATTACAGCGGTGCAGTCAATACTCCCTCCGTAGGTAGCACGACGGACACTCAAGTGATTGCCGACAAAGAAGATGGATATGAGTACGGCGTCACCTTGAAATCTGCAACAAATGAGCCTGCCAGTTGGACTATGACCGGTATCATCTCTGGCCTGACCCCCAACACCGAATATAAGCTGTGGAGCCGCGTAGCAACGACCGATACCATGGAAGCCAGTGAAGCAAAATCAGTCGAGTTTACCACCGATAAAGCCTCTGCGGACAGCGACCTCCAGAACACCTTGAAAGACGCAATCGCTGCCTACAATGCCCCCTATGACGGCACGGCACATGACGCTTTCACCGTAGGTACCCTGCCCGCTGGCTGGACTGTGCAGTATGCGGATTCCGAGAGAGATTCCTACTCTGACGCTATGCCGCAGGTCACCAATGTGAGCGACAGCAAAACGCTGTGGGTGAAGTTCAGCAATAGCAGTTACAGCGACTTTGTGACCAGCTATTCTGTCTCGGTGATTGCCAGAGACATCTCCGGCGCGAACATCACGCTGAACGCTGCACCGACCTACAACGGCACGGAGCAGACTATCACCATCAATAAGGTCGAGGTTGGCTCCATGATGCTGCCGCAGGACACCGACTACACCATTGAAAGTGGCAACAAGGCCACCGATGTAGCGGAAACCGTTCTGAAAATCAAGGGTATCGGCAACTACACCGGTGAGGCCAGCACCACATGGAAGCTGCTTCAAAAAAGCATCAATGATGCTATGCTTGCCTCTGTGGACAGCCAGCCCTATACCGGCAGCGCCATCACGCCTAAGCCCGAGGTTACCGATGGCTCTACGCTGACTGAAAATACCGACTTTACTTACAGCTACGAAGCTAATACCTATGTGGGTACCGCAACGGTGAAGATCACCGGTCGGGGCAACTATACCGGCACCGCTGAAAAGACCTTCAGCATCACTCCCTTGAATCAGACTCCCACAATCACCGCTGCCGCGCCTCTGGCCAAGGGCGGAAACACGCTTGACCTGTGCACGCTGGTCAGCAATGCAAAGGGGACAGTCGAATTCACAATTGCTTCCGGCGACGCGGCGACGCTTAGCGGTACCACACTGACCTCTGCCGCTGACAAGACCGGCAATGTTGTCATTACCGTCCACATCATGGCCAAGGATGTGAACGGCGATGGAACGAACGAGTACAACGCTTACACCGGCTCCGATGCGATCACTGTTACCGTGACTGACAAGACTACCATACCTCTTGAAGGCGGGGTCACACAGAACGGCTGCACCTATGGCGAGTCTTTGACCAATCCCATCTACACCAAACCCGCCGACACCAGCAGCACTACCGTTACCTACAACGGTACGCTCCGCAAGGACAGCAGCACCTACAGCAGCACGACCAAGCCTACTGAGGCAGGTACTTACACCGTCACCGTGAAGTGCGAGACACCCACCCATATCTATACGGCCACTTCCGATTCCTTCACCATTGCGCCTAAGTCCATTACGGGCGCGGAGGTCACTCTTGGAACGGCGCTGATCTACAATGGTTCCGCCCAGACGCAGACGGTTACCAAGGTGGAACTTAATAGCGAGGACATCACTACTTCTTGCGATATCAGCGAAAATACACAGACCAATGCCGGTGAGCACACACTGAAGGTTACGGCAAAGGATGCCAGTAACTATATCGGTGAGGTGACGAAGCAGTTTACCATCGCTAAAAAGAGCATTACCCCGACCATTGAGGTATCGGGCAGCTATGCCTACAACAACGGCGCGATGATCCTGCCGAGTTTTACCGTGAAGGATGGCACCACTACACTGGCGGAAAACGACTACGCTGCCGTTATCACCGATAATGTCAATGCGGGCAGCGGTAAGATTACAGTTACGGAAACGGCAACTGGCAATTACACCTTCGGCGAAACGCAGAAAAGCTTTACCATCAACAAGGCGAACTACGGCAACAAGACTGCCTTCGGCTCCGCCAAGTACGGCACGACCGGTTCCGTGGATCTGAGCCGCTATCTGGCCGCGGGCGGCAGTTTTGGAACAATCACCACAGCAGATAGCGAAAAAGTCCTCAGCGGCGATCCCGTCATGGAGGGCAATTCCCTGAAGTTCACCTTTGTGAACGACGCGAGCAAGGCCAATAAAATGGCCACCATCACAGTTCCTGTAACCGGCGCGACCAACTATGAGAGCTATACAATCACCGTAACGGTTACCGTGAACGACAAGACTACCCCTGTGGTCACCGCTCCTACGGCCAAGACCAGACTGGTCTACAACGGCGCAGATCAGGTGCTGATTGATGCTGGCTCTGCCACTGGTGGTACCTTGCAGTACAGCCTGGCCTCTGGCAGAGGCTACAGCACGGAGCTTCCCAAGGTCAAGAACGCCGGTACTTACACTGTGTACTACAAGGTCATCGGCAACGATGGCTATGCGGATGTACCGGAGAACAGCGTCAGCGTCTCCGTCGCAAAGCGCGCGATCAGCGTCAAGGCAGACAACAAGAGCATGACCGCGAACGGAACACTCCCCACCTTCACCGTGACCTACGGCAACTTTGCCTCCGGCGACAGCGAAGCTACTGTGATCGAAACGAAAGCAACTGCTTTCTGCACGGCGGACGGCACAAGCACCGGCTCTTTCCCCATCACTGTGAGCGGAACGACTGCACTGAAATCCGGCATGGATACCAATTATGAAGTCGGAACACCTGAAAGCGGTACCCTGACCGTCAACCCTCGTTCCTCCGGCGGCGGCGGTGGCGGCGGCGGGGCGTCCGTCCCGACCTTCACCGTCACCGCCCCGGCAAAGACGGACAACGGCTCCGTTTCCGTCAGTCCCAAGAACGCGGCGGCGGGCGACACCGTGACCGTCACGGTCACTCCCGACAAGGGCTACACGCTGGAAACTCTGACCGTTCTGGACAAGAACGGCAAGGAGCTCAAGCTCACCGAGAAAAATGGCAAGTACACCTTCACCATGCCTGCGGGCAAGGTCGAGGTCAAGGTCACCTTCATGGACGACAACACCATGCTGAACTACTTCGTGGACGTCAAGGCCGGCGATTACTTCTACGACGCGGTGAAGTGGGCGGCGGAGAAGGGCATCACCTCTGGCACGGACGCCACACACTTCAGTCCCAACGCCGCCTGCACCCGCGCCCAGATCGTGACCTTCCTGTGGCGTGCAGCCGGTTCTCCCGAGCCGAAGGGCACCGGCAGCTTCGCGGATGTCCCCTCTGACAGCTACTACACCAAGGCGGTGGCCTGGGCCGTGGAGAACGGCATTACCGGCGGCACCGGCGACGGCAAGTTCAGCCCGAACGCTACTTGCACCCGTGAACAGGCTGTAGCCTTCCTCTACCGCGCCTCCGGCAGCCCCGCCGTCAGCGGAGGCAGCGCGTTCAACGATGTGGCGGCAAATGCCTACTACGCTGATGCAGTCGCATGGGCGGAGAAGAACGAGATCACCGGCGGCATCGGCGGCGGTCTGTTCGGTTCCGGCAACGACTGCACAAGAGCGCAGATCGTGACTTTCCTGTATCGAACCTATCAAGGAAAGTAAAAAACAGGGCGGCAACGGGCCGTCATCAAAGAATTTATAACAGAGCCCGCAAGGCGGCTCCTTCACGGAGTCTTCTTGCGGGCTACTTATATGCAAACCGGTCATAAAGTTGCAAATACCGACATTTACGGACGTTAAACGGCTTTATTTGTAGACCATTGTAGAACGATTACATGACACAAAACTGCACATATCGTGTATGATTGAGTTACGGAGGATACGGATGTTTACAAAGATTTTCGAACTTGCCGTCGCACACCCGGCACTCTCCCACTATCCCGCTTTTGCAGCTGAAACAGAATATCAGGGTATTCCTAACGGCTGGATGAAAAACTGTTAAATCCAGCACATAGCATAGGTCTTACGCAAAAAAGAACTGCCACTGGCCGAGAGGCCCGCCTATGCTGCCCTTTCTCTGTTTTGATCTTCAAATATCACATAGGAGGGGTAACAATGCCTTTGGTTTATTATGTGCCTGAATATGAGAGGGACGCGGAACAGATCCCGCTGGACGCCGAGCGTTTGCTGCGCCTGCTTGGCGTTACTGGGAAGCTGTCCGGTTTCCGCTATGCAGTCTATATGGTTGAACAGGTTCGAGATCAGCCGGACAATGTGTTGCTTATTACGAAGCGCCTTTACAAGCAGACGGCGGATCATTTCAACACCACGCCGAGTTGTGTGGAGCGCAATCTCCGCACGCTGATCCAGAGCTGCTGGAACCAGCTCGACCATGACTTTCTGAATGTGATCGCTGGTACGCAGCTGCGCCAGCCGCCGACCAATTCTCAGTTCATCGACATGATGGCCGCTTACCTGCGAAACTGATTTTCGCGGAGAAAGGCGGCGCACTGCCGCCTTTCTCTTTTTATCCCTGCGGAAATGTGGCTCAATTTGAGACATATTTCGACACGGTTGCCATTCGGCACAGGCGCATCAAAGGGTGTGTCTGTGCGGGCTGGCGACAGCCTGTGTTCACTGTCCATAAGCAGTAAACTGTTTGCACCTTGAGAAGTGAATGACCGTCCAAATCGGATATGGTTTTCGGTGAAGCAGTGCATTTGCGTGCCAAGAAAATCAAAACGCCGCTGAAAGTTGTGCAGGGGTAGGAACGGATTTGGGGAAAACGGCCTCCTTATCAAGACCATATCTGCATGAGGGTATGGTCTTGCAATTTTTACAATACGGAGGAATGGATCGTGAATCAGAAGCAGTGTTCAGAATGCGTATCGACGCACGAAACGGCGCAAACGCAGACGATCTATGTAGATGGCTGCAAGGTTACAGTCCGGTATTCCGGCCATAAAAACCCCGATGCCATCCGCGGAATCAAGGAAATCCTTCTCACAAATATTGCGAAAAAAGCGTAAAATTTTGCACTATTTGATGAAATATGAGATAATAATGGTGTAGAGATGCACCTTGAAAATTGAAACAAGGCCATATACACCGTTCCAAAGATTGTTAAGAACAGCAGGAGTGATGTATATGTTAGAAAACTTGATGGCTGATTTGCGGCGTGTTTATTGCCTGTACCGTGTTTCGACGCTGGGACAGGTTGAGAAAGATGATATTCCCATGCAGAAACAGTATTGCCGCGAGTTCGTCGGGCAGCATCCCGGCTGGGAAATCGTCAAGGAATTTTCGGAAAAAGGTGTTTCCGGGTTTAAGGTCTCAGCGAAAGACCGGGATGCCATTCAGGAAATTCAGCGTGACGCCTTGCAGAACAAATTCGATATTCTGCTGGTATTCATGTTTGACCGACTGGGGCGCAGAGAGGACGAAACGCCTTTTGTTGTAGAGTGGTTTGTCAAAAACGGCATTGAGGTGTGGAGCGCCAAGGAAGGACAGCAGCGATTTGATACCCATGTGGACAAGCTGCTGAATTACATCCGTTACTGGCAGGCATCCGGTGAAAGCATCAAAACCTCTGTCCGCACCAAGACCCGAATGGAGCAGCTGACGCAGGAAGGTCATTTTACCGGCGGCTGTATTCCGTTTGGTTATCGTCTGGAACATAAGGGACGCACCAATAAGCGAAATCAGGATGTGGGCGATCTTGTGATCGACCCGGACGAAGCAGAAATCGTGAAACTGATTTTTCAGAAATATCTCTGCGAAGGATATGGAGCGCAGCGCCTTTGCCGGTATCTTGCCGAACAGGGTATTACAAACCGAAAAGGACGCAACATACCGACTACTTCAATCAACCGCATCATCAAGAATCCCATTTACACTGGAGTCATCCGAAATGGAGAAAGCCAATCAGAGGTGCTGCCAGAGCTTCAGATCATTGACACTGAGACTTATGAACGGGCGCAGCAAATGATGGAGAAGCGTGTGACACATCACGGCGATGTACCGCTCAACACCAAGGGACGGTCTTTGCTGGTAGGCAATGTCTACTGCGGACACTGCGGAGGCCGTCTGACGCTGACTACCAGCGGGCGAAAGCGTGTCCGAAAAGATGGGACTATCACGCGGGAAACGAGAGCAAGGTATCAATGCCACTACAATGTCAGGCATCCCGGCGAATGCGATGGCCAATCTGGATATGGCGTAGAAAAGCTGGATAAATTGGTAGACCAAATCATTCGTATCCAGCTCGGGCGCATTCAGAACTCACCATCTCAAGAACTGATCGAAAAGCAGCAGGCCAAGGAGGTTGAACTCGTCAGGTCCAGACTAAACCTCTTAAATGAGCAGTATCGGCAGAAGCAGCGGGAGTATCAAGACCTGCGCGCTGAGACGATCAAGGTCATCCAAGGCACCAGCCGCTTGAATGCAGACCTGCTGAACAGCCTTGTCAGCGAGACTACGGAACAAATCAAACAGCTGGGAGTACAAATTCAAACCACCACAGCCGAGTTGGAAGAAACCGTACAGACGGCCAGCCAAGTGTTGCGGGAATATGACCAGCTGATAAGCTGGGCCGAGATGTATGACCACTGCACCTTTGAGGCAAAGAAAATGATCGTAGCCAAGTTTGTCAAGGCCGTTCGTGTGCGGCGTGATTATGAGATCGACATAGAGTTCAATGTGTCGTTTGAGGAATTTCAAGCATTGTATCTGGAGGGGGAGCCGGAAGAGGCAAAAAGACCCGGAACAAATACAATTCTGGCGATGGAAACAAAAAAATAAGGCAAGCATGACGCTTGCCTTATTGCTGGTGGACCCAAAGGGATTCGAACCCTCGACCTCTCGGATGCGAACCGAACGCTCTCCCAAGGCTGACATATTGCATCTTTAATTCGATGCAGTAATGGCTTTTACTACCCTTTGTTTTGGCGTTATGGATTTACCTTGAACGCCTCTACATGTTACAATGCGTTGTTTTTCGCTTTCCCATGTACAGCGAGTGCAGGTAATCCTTCCATAATATGCATTAAATTCAGCAATAGCACCGCATTTGGGACAAATCTTATACATTATATATCACCGATTTCCTTTCAAGGCTCAAATTGATAAAATCTAAAAAACGCTCTAAATGTAACACCCTCAAATGGCTCTGATGTTATGCTTGCTTCTTTGAAGATTTTCTTTGCCTCTTCTACAGGGTAAGGCTCAAAATATATGACATTTTTAATTCCTGCTTGGACTATTTTGTTGGCGCAGAGATTACAGGGGTAGGTAGTTACATAAATTGTGGAACCGGCTAGGTCAACACCCCGACCTATCAAATTAAGGATTGCACTTTCTTCTCCGTGCAATGCACGGCAAAGCTCCAAAAGCTTAACATTCTTCTTTACAACCCCTATCGCCTTATTAACATCTTCTATCTCTAGATTTTCACTTATCTTTTTGCCAATGTCTTCGCGCTTAATATCTCTATAGCATTTACCCAATAGAGGACGACACTCTTGCAGCCCAAAAGGAACACCATTAAAACCAGAACTTATTATTCGATCGTACTTATCTGCAATCACGGCACCAACTTTACGCTTGATGCATTTAGATCGTCTCCCGCTAGTATATGCGGCAGCCATCAATGTTTCTTTTAGTGTCGGGTTCGAAGATGAAGGATTCTTTAGCGCATCCAAATATGCGCTAATCTTAGCGTACATATTTCGATAAGACTGGTTTTCCCCCCTCAATTGAAATACTATCATTGTTGGACAGAATTAAATCAGATTCAAAAAAGCAATCAGAAATCCTTTGACCATACTGAGCTTCAAAGGTTCCTTTATCTTTTGCTCATCAGCATCAAAACTATCTTTAGAGCCGCTATAAGTATCTTTGACTCGTTCCCAGCGAATTTCATAATCAGCAAATACACCGACCAAAATAAATTCCGGGTACTTTTCTCTGAAAAATTTGATTTCAGCCGGATTTCTAATGCTATCTACAACAATATTCTCATCTTGTTCGCATTTAAGGATATATTTGTTGTCAACTTCTTTTGCCAAGATTGAGCTGTCATTTTCGCGAAACTTATTCCCAAATTCTTGCAGATCATGGCGAGAGGTATGAGGCACTCCTTTTTCCTCTACATATTTTTCTTTCAGAACTTCAGAAAGAGAGTACTTTGTGAATCCCATTTTGGCAAAAAAGTTATCAGCCAAAAAGGTCGTGCCGCTACCAAATGCACCAGTAAGTCCAACAATCAGACGCGCCAAAACAAGCCCCCCTTATTAAGCAAGTTGACTTTCTAAGTGAGTAGTACATGCAGGAATCAAAAGCAGCTTCATAAAACCTGTTTTCATTATAGCATCAGTTTTCACAAAAATATATGCAGAATTTCTACAAATCTTTTGAAGTGTTTTTGTTGACAAACAGTAACTACCATGTATATAATATATGATTTCTATATGTTGTCCCAATTCGCACAGGCTATACCCCCATCCCATTCAAATACTGCGCCTCAGAGATGTTGAAGTCGATCTGGATGCCGTAGCCGCGGGTCAGGGTCACGGCTTTGATGAGGTGGGAGGCAATGAGCTTGCGCTCTGCGGGAGAGGCGGAATCAAACATTTCTGCCCAGGAAAGGATCTGCTGATGCTGCTCCTTCAGCTCCTGGGTGAGCCTGTCGCTGTCGGCCAATCGCGCTTCCAGCGATTCGATGCTGGCAGTCAGCGATGTCATGGCCTCCTTTACGGAGTCCAGTCGGCTTTTGACCTGCTCGGGGGTGAAGGGACATTTTCCGTCCAGCGAGTCCAGCATCAATCCTTCCCAGCGCCCCTGCTCGATATGCTTTTTGGAAAGCTCCAGCTTGGCCTGCCGGATCTGCTGCTGCAAATCGGAAGCTGTTGCGCCGATCTGATTGCGGACGATATCGTACTCGCTGACAGCTCCGGCCTTTTGCAGAATATCCCGGATGAGCTTGCTGACCACGGCATCCACCTTTTCGGCACGGTAGGTCGTGGGGCCATCGCAGTTCTCTTTGTGTTGGGTACGGTTATAGCACTTGTAGAAGGCCACACGCCCATTACTGCCATCGGTGGGGTGATGGGTCTTCCGTGCTGTTGACGCAAAAATGCGGCCACCGCAGTGACCGCAATACACATTGCCGGACAGCAGAGCACTGCCGGTATTTTTTCGGGGATAACTGCGAATCGGACGAGAAACCTCTGCTTCGCTGCCATCCTTCAGTGTGATGGTTTCCGTTCCATAGGCCGCAGCGCATTTTGCGAGGTAGTCCGCAGACCGCTGCTCCCGGCCCTTCTGCACACGCTGGAATTGCTCCGGCGTGATAATCTGCAAGTCCGGAAATATCTCAGAGATACTCTCACCACTTCGCAGCACGCCGGTATAGGCGATATTGATGAGAATATTCTGAATGGTGGAATAGTGAAACGGTTCACCGGTGCGGAGGTTGATGAAGCCCTCCTCTTTGAGCGTGGTGGATGTCTTTCGTCCGCCGTAGCCGTACTGGTCGGCCAAATCAAAGATACGGCGCACAGCGGCGGCCTCCATGGGGTTGACCTCAATATCAAACAGCTCGCGGTTCTTTTTGCCCATGCGTCCCTTCTTCACCAGCTGATAGCCATAGGGCGCGTAACCGCCACGGAATCGACCCTCCATGACGATCTGCCCAAGCCGCGTCTTGGTACGGATCGAGGTTTTGATACTTTCGCCGGACGCCTGCCAGTAACGGATGTAGTTCAGCAACTTGTCCACATGGTTATCAAACCGCTGCTGACCTTCCTCGGCACTCCAGACCTCAATACCGTTGTTGACAAACCATTCCACGATGAAGGGCGTTTCGTCATCGCGCCGGCCAAGGCGGTCAAACATGAAAACAAGAAGGATGTCAAAGATGTTCAGTGCCGCCTCGCGCTGGATCTCCTGTATAGCGTCGCGCTGCTTGGCAGACACTTTGAAGCCGGAGACACCTTTTTCGGAAAACTCCCGAACAATGTCCCAGCCCATCTGTGCGGCAAACTCATGACACCGCTGTTTCTGCATGGGGATGTCGTCTTTTTCGACCTGCTTCAGTGCGGAAACACGGTACAGGCAGCAAACTCTTTTGCCCAAAGTCACGCCCCCTTACGCCTGGAGCGTCCGAACGTAGCTGTTTTTCAGAATCGTTCGGACGGTGGCCACGGTATCATCAGCAGGAAAAGGCGCGAAAGTGAGATGCACATGGAGTCCATTTATCTCCAGCGCTATCATGTTTTTAGAAGCAGCCATAGCCTGTTCCTCCTTCTTCAGTATCCAATTCACTGGGGAAATGTTCAGTGAGGTCATTGACCGCCCGCAGACGACCAATGACCTCGCTCAATTCATCTTCGGTCAGGGGTGTGTCCCCCGTAATGATGATAGCTCCGCCCATGCAGGTAATTTGCACCTCTGCGTTCGAGTCGATGCCTGCCTGCTCCAATAGTTGCTGTGGTAGCAACGACAAAAATAATGACTGCGGCAAACAGAAGTGCGCCCACTGCAATCCATAGTATGTTATCAGAAAAAAACGCGGCCACAGTGTGTGGAACTCCG
>OLVO01001168.1_pt1 | contig 28087 bp, 18 predicted proteins | sample 1672571 | NCBI WGS metagenome assembly OLVO01 (sample SAMEA3136700, study PRJEB25190) | human gut metagenome | biome: human gut; feature: human-associated habitat; material: faeces | place: Austria | collected 2013
TCCTTAGTTAAATGGATATAACAGCCCCCTCCTAAGGGGCAGTTGAGGGTTCGATTCCCCCAGGGGGTGCCATGAAAAAAGCAGCCGTCAGGCTGCTTTTTTCAAATGAAGCGCGCCTGCGGTGCATGAAAAATGAAGTATGGCTTCGCCATATGAAGTTTGACGGCATTACGCCGAAAGTCTGTCATGCGCTTCACTTCATACGAGCGTCAGCGAGTACTTCACGGCAGCGAAACTGCCGTTTCATGTTTGCGGGGCAAACGCTTCATTATTACAATATAAATGCTTTGCTGTAATTGAGCAGATATTGATGCGGATATTCCAATTATAATAGAAGTCAGAGGACAATCTTTTTTGCGTTTCTGTCATCATTTGGCAAGTTAGTCTAAAAACGGCACTTTTGCCAAGCCGTCAGGCTGCTTTTTTCAAATGAAGCGCGCCTGCGGTGCATGAAGAATGAAGTATGGCTTCGCCATATGAAGTTTGGCGGCGTCACGCCGAAAGCCTGCCGTGCGCGTCACTTCATACGAGCGTTAGCGAGTACTTCATGGCAGCGAAACTGCCGTTTCATGTTTGCGATGCAAACGCTTCATTCAAATCAATTTACAGTCAATTTGCAAAATCCCCCGCACGGCAAATTTCCGCGCGGGGGACATTTTTTATTTTCCGCTTTCGCCGTAGTTCGAGAGCACGCGGGCGGACGGGTCGTTGACATCGCAGCCCTCCCATGACTTGTTGGGCATCCAGAAATCGACTATCATCTCGGACTGGCCGGGATAGTACTTTTCAAATATCTCGCGGTAGAGCAGGGATTCTTTCGTGAACGGTTTTGCGTGGGTGTATTTTTCGCACTTCTCCTTGAATTCCTCTTCGGTGTAGAGCCCCTCGGCGTATTCCTTGAGATAGTCCACCATCGAGTGGCCGACTGCGTCGGAGAACGCCGCCTTTTCGCGGAAGAGTATATCGTGGGGCAGATAATCGCCCTCGAACGCGTGGCGGAGCAGATATTTGCCCTTGCCGTAGGTGTTCATTTTCTTCGCGGGGTCGACGGACATGACATATTTCACAAAGTCGAGATCGCCGAACGGCACGCGCGCTTCAAGCGAGTTTACAGAGATGCAGCGGTCGGCGCGCAGAACGTCGTACATGTGCAGTTCTCTTATTCTCTTCTGCGACTCCTTCTGGAACTCCTCCGCGCTCGGCGCAAAGTCGGTGTATTTGTAGCCAAACAGCTCGTCGGAGATTTCGCCCGTCAGAAGAACTCTTATATCCGTGTTCTCGTGTATCCATTTGCACAGCAGGTACATACCCATGCTCGCGCGGATAGTAGTGATATCAAATGTGCCGAGCATACGGATGACGCTCTCGAGCGAGTCTAAGACCTGCTCTTTTGTCATGATGACCTCGGTGTGGTCGCTGCCGATATAGTCGGCGACTTCCTTTGCATATTTGAGGTCGATAGCGTCCTCGCTCATGCCTATTGCAAAGGTGCGTATCGGCTTTTTGCTCTGTCTCGCCGCTATGGCGCAGACGAGGGAGGAGTCGAGTCCGCCGGAGAGCAGGAAGCCGACCTTTGCGTCCGCAACGAGTCTCTTGTCAACGCCGGCGATGAGCTTTTCGCGGATGTTTTTGCAAACTGTCTCAAGGTCGTCATGGCAGACTTCGTCAACCGCCGCTATGTCGCAGTACTGGACAAACTCGCCGTCTTTATAGTAGTGCCCGGGCGGGAAGGGCATAACATGCCCGCACATTCCGACGAGGTTCTTCGCCTCGCTCGCGAACATGATAACACCCTTTTTATCATAGCCGTAGTAGAGCGGGCGGATGCCTATCGGGTCTCTTGCGGCGATGTATTTTTTCTCTTCGCCGTCGTAGATAATCAGCGCAAACTCGGCGTCGAGCATCCTGAACATATCCACGCCGTATTCGCGGTAGAGCGGGAGAAGTATCTCGCAGTCGGAGCCGCTTTTGAATGTGTATTTCTTCGAGAGCTCCTCTTTTATCTTCTCGTAGCCGTATATCTCGCCGTTGCAGACGACATAGCTGCCGTCCAATTCAAACGGCTGCATTCCGTCGGGAGTCAGCCCCATTATCGCAAGGCGGTGGAAGCCGAGCAGTCCTTTGCCGGTGTCTATTATCCGGCTGTCGTCCGGTCCTCTTGAAACGGTCTTTTTGAATCCTTCCTCAAAATCAGAAAAAGCGGCACAGCAGTCGCAGTAACCCATTATCGAACACATAGTAATCTTTCCTTTCGGTTAGTTTCAGCATTCGATAGGGCAAGTGCCAACTCGCTGTGCCACCTATCTTTGTTCTCTTTTCGGCTTCGAAGAAAGCCTCGCCGCTGTAACGGTCGGCGTGTCCGGCGCACCTACTCGGTAGTCCTTTCAGCTTGCAGCTTGTCGGGGGTTATTCGCGCGGCTCCTGTGCTGCATGGCTCTCACCGTCCCATGCTCGCTTTGAGCGGTATTCCGCGTTACTTCTCCCGACTCGGATGCTTTTGTTATTGTAAAAAGGGTTGTGGATTTTTATTTTACGCTGAAGAGCAGGTCGCTGTAGGTCGGGAACGGCCAGAACTCCTTTGCGGTTATCGTCTCTGCCTCGTCGCAGACGGCGCGCAGGGCGTCCATCTTGCCGAGGATAACGTCTCTGATATCGTTCGCCGCTTCGGTGACATCCTCGATGGCCTGGAATTTCGATATCTCGCCGTCAAGGTCTGCGGTCGCGTCGGCGATTTCATCGGACAGCTCGGAGAGCTTTGTGATGGTCGCGGTCTCGTATTTACAGGGGAGACCTGCGACTGCCGCTTTCTTCGCGGCGAGGGTCTCTGCGAGCGACTTTGTGTAGCCCTCGACTGCGGGGAGAATCTCTTTTCTCGCCATGTCGACCATGGTCAGAGCTTCTATATTGACGGTCTTTGAGTAGTTCTCAAGAAGTATCTCATAGCGGCTGCGAAGCTCTGCGGGTGAGAATATCTTGTGAGCGGTGAGCATCTTCACGTTCTTGTCGGCGATCATCGCGGGCATAGCGTCCGGAGTGGTGCGGAGATTCAACAGTCCGCGCTCTTCGGTAGCTTCCTTTATCCACGCGTCGTCATAGCCGTTGCCGTTGAAGATGATTCTCTTGTGGTCTTTTATGGTTTTCTTTATCATGTCATGCAGAGCGGTCTCGAAGTCATCGACATTTTCGAGGCGATCCGCATATATCTTGAGCGACTCCGCAACGGCGGCGTTGAGCATGATGTTCGCGCAGGCGATGCTGTTCGACGAGCCGAGCATACGGAACTCAAACTTGTTGCCGGTGAACGCAAAGGGCGATGTGCGGTTGCGGTCGGTGGTGTCGCGGGTGAACTTCGGCAGAACATGAACGCCGAGCTTCATCGTTGTCTTTTCGCTGCCGCTGTAGGGCGCGTCGTTCTCTATAGCGTCGAGAACTGCGGTCAGCTCGTCGCCGAGGAACATAGAGACAACTGCGGGCGGAGCTTCGTTTGCGCCGAGTCTGTGGTCGTTGCCTGCGGTCGCGACGGAGACGCGGAGCAGATCCTGATAGTCGTCAACGGCTTTGATAACCGCGCAGAGGAACAGCAGGAACTGTGCGTTCTCATAGGGGGTCTCGCCGGGGGTGAGGAGGTTGACTCCGGTATCCGTAGCCATGGACCAGTTGTTGTGCTTGCCCGAACCGTTGACTCCGGCGAACGGCTTCTCGTGGAGCAGGCAGACAAGTCCGTGCTTCGCGGCGACTTTCTGCATGATCTCCATAGTCAGCTGGTTGTGGTCGGTGGCGATGTTCGTTGTGGTGTATATGGGTGCGAGCTCATGCTGAGACGGTGCGACTTCGTTGTGCTCGGTCTTTGCAAGAACGCCGAGCTTCCAGAGCTCTTCGTTGAGGTCTGCCATGTAAGCGGCGACTCTCGGCTTGATAACTCCGAAATAGTGGTCGTCCATCTCCTGACCCTTGGGCGCTTTTGCGCCGAAAAGAGTGCGTCCGCAGAAGACGAGGTCTTTGCGCTGCTCATAGAGAGCCTTGTCAACAAGGAAGTATTCCTGCTCGGGGCCGACGGAGGTGCGCACGCACTTTACATCGGTGTTGCCGAAGAGTCTGAGAATACGAAGAGCCTGCTTGTTGAGAGCCTGCATGGAACGGAGCAGAGGCGTTTTCTTGTCGAGTGCCTCGCCGCCGTAAGAGCAGAACGCCGTGGGGATGCAGAGGGTCTTGTCTTTTATAAATGCGTAGGAAGTGGGATCCCACGCGGTGTAGCCGCGGGCTTCAAAGGTTGCTCTGAGTCCGCCCGACGGGAAGGACGATGCGTCCGGCTCGCCTTTTATCAGTTCCTTGCCCGAGAACTCCATGATAACGCGTCCGTCGGATGCGGGGGTTATGAAGCTGTCGTGCTTCTCGGCGGTGATGCCGGTCAGGGGCTGGAACCAGTGGGTGAAATGGGTCGCGCCATGCTCAACGGCCCAGTCCTTCATAGCGGCGGCAACTGCGTTGGCGACGTCATTATTCAGGCTTGCTCCTTCGTCAATAGTCTTCTTGAGAGACTGGTAAACATCGGCAGAAAGCATTGCTTTCATCACTCTGTCGTCAAAAACGAGACTTCCGAAATAATCAGATACTGTGCTCATAAGTTAGCGCTCCTTTTTCATATTTTAAGGCGAAAAATAAAAAATGGCGTCAATGAACCCGCTCGGTTCAAAGACGCCATTGCCTTTATGCGCTGAATTATACGCGCAGCAAAATCGTTTGTCAAGGCGTTTTCGGACAATTTTTTATTTTTGTGCAAATAGTCGCAATCGGGGCTTTTTGAAAAGCAATTTTATGAGCAAGATGTAACCGCTTTTCTGAGAAAATGCGGCGGAGTTGAACTCGCGCCGGAAAAATTTTTTCGACGGCGCTCTTTTCTCTCAGCCGTTTCGGAAAATAAAGTGCGATACATATAAAATACGCGATTGACACGGGTCTTTTAATATGATAAAATACGCCTCAAATGAGCAAAGGCGTTCATTCCCCCGGGGACAGTGCCCCCATCGGCGGACGCCTTTGCTTTTTGCTTTTTCGGAATCGAGCGTTATGCATCTCATCGGGTTTTGCGGGCAGTTGACCGCGTTGTCATATTTTTCGGTTCCAAAGCACTCGCTTTTAGTACAGAATACCGTAGAAGTCGGCAGGAAAGGTGTGTTATAATATGATATAATGAAAGTACGCGTGAAACCTTAACCGGAGAAGTATATAAAAAAGAAAAGGATAAAATACGGAGGGATATTAATGACAAAGTACATCTTTGTGACCGGAGGCGTCGTATCCGGCCTCGGAAAGGGGATAACTGCGGCGTCGCTCGGACGAATACTCAAAGCGCGCGGACTCAAGGTAGCGGCGCAGAAGCTCGATCCTTATATCAACGTTGACCCGGGCACCATGAGCCCCTATCAGCACGGCGAAGTTTATGTCACGGAAGACGGCGCGGAGACCGATCTCGACCTCGGCCACTACGAGCGCTTCATCGACGAGGATCTTAACAAATACTCGAATCTCACCACCGGTAAAGTATACTGGAACGTGCTCAACAAAGAGCGCCGCGGCGAGTATCTCGGTTCGACCGTTCAGGTCATACCCCATATAACAAATGAAATAAAGGATTTCGTATACCGTGTCGGCAAGAAAACCGATGCTGACGTGGTCATCACTGAGATCGGCGGCACTATAGGTGACATTGAATCCCAGCCTTTCCTCGAAGCTGTAAGACAGATATCTCTTGAGGTGGGGCGTGAGAACAGCCTCTTCATCCATGTCACTCTGGTGCCGTTTTTGCGTGGATCGGACGAGCATAAGTCCAAGCCCACCCAGCACTCGGTCAAGGAGCTGCAGGGCATGGGCATCAACCCGAACATAATCGTCCTGCGCTGTGACGAGCCGCTTGAGGAGGCTATCTTCAAGAAGATATCGCTCTTCTGCAACGTCAAGCCCGACTGCGTTATCGAGAACATCACCCTGCCTTATCTCTACGAAGCTCCGCTGATGCTCGAGAAGTCGAACTTCTCGTCCGTCGTCTGCCGCGAGCTGAATATAGACGCTCCCGAACCGGATCTCGACGAGTGGACGGAGCTTGTCCACCGCATCAAGAACCGCGAAAAGGAAGTCAAGATAGGTCTTGTCGGCAAATATGTCCAGCTCCATGACGCATATCTGTCCGTTGCCGAGGCGCTTCGCCACGCGGGCTACACTCTCAACACCCATATCCGCATCGACTGGATCGATTCCGAGAATCTGACCGAGGCGAACTACGAGCAGGAGCTCTCGCACCTCGACGGAATAATCGTCCCCGGCGGCTTCGGCGGCAGAGGAATCGAGGGAATGATCCTCGCGGCGAAATATGCCAGAGAGAACAATGTTCCCTATTTCGGAATCTGCCTCGGAATGCAGATTGCGGTTATCGAATACGCGCGCGATGTCGCGGGTATAAAAGACGCCCACTCGGGCGAGTTCGATGAGCTCTGCAAGAACAAGGTCATTGACTTTATGCCCGGTCAGAGCGATAATATAGACAAGGGCGGCACGCTGCGTCTGGGTGCATATCCCTGCGTTATCAAGCCCGGCACAACAATGGAGCGCTGCTACGGAAAGTCCGAAATTTCCGAGCGCCACCGCCACCGCTACGAGTTCAACAACGATTATCGCGATATACTTACTCAGAACGGACTCACCCTCTCGGGTCTTTCGCCCGACGGCAGACTCGTTGAAACGGTCGAGCTTTCCGACCGCCCGTTCTATGTCGGAGTGCAGTATCACCCCGAGTTCAAGTCCCGTCCCAACAAGGCTCACCCGCTGTTCAAAGGCTTTATAGCCGCAGCGCTTGAAAAATCTGAGATCGGAGAATAAATACCTATGGCAAACTTGCATGAAGAGTGCGGCGTTTTCGGAGTCTATTCACCCAAGCCCGGCCCCGTGGCGGATCTCGCCTACTACGGTCTCTATGCCCTGCAGCACAGAGGGCAGGAGAGCTGCGGCATAGTCGTTAACGACGACGGAGTGTTCGCTTCGCGCAAGGACATCGGACTTGTCAACGAAGTCTTCTCGCGCGACGACCTGATGAAGTTCCCGCAGGGCAGGATGGCTGTCGCCCATGCGCGCTACGGCACGACCGGCGGCAACAGCAGAGCGAACTGCCAGCCCATCGAGGTCAACCATCAGAAGGGCAAGATGGCTCTTGCCCACAACGGAAACCTCAGCAACGCCTATGAACTGCGCAGCGAGCTTGAGCTCGGCGGCGCTATCTTCCACACGACGAGCGACACTGAGATAATCGCCTATATCGTCACGCAGGCGCGCCTCAACAGTCCTTCGATAGAAAACGCGCTGAGCAGCGCGATGAACAGACTCGAGGGCGCGTATTCCCTCGTGCTCATGTCAGCCGCAAAGCTGCTCGCGGCGCGCGACCCCTACGGGTTCCGCCCGCTGTGCTACGGCAAGACGCTCGACGGCACATATGTCGTCGCGTCCGAGAGCTGTGCGCTTTCCGCCGTCGGCGCAAAATTCGAGCGCGATATACTCCCCGGCGAGATACTCGTCTTTGACGAAAACGGCGTGCGCTCGAACAGGGATCACTGCGGCGAAAAGCCGAGGCGCTCATGCATTTTTGAGTATATCTATTTTGCAAGACCCGATTCCGTCATTGACGGCGTGTCGGTTCACGCGGCGCGCAGAAATGCCGGCGCGATACTTTCAAAGACCCATCCGGTCGAAGCCGATGTCGTCATGGGCGTCCCGGATTCGGGAATCGACGCCGCTCTGGGCTATGCCGAGGCGTCGGGAATACCCTACGGAATGGGCTTCATAAAAAACAAATATATCGGCAGAACTTTCATCTCGCCCGGTCAGGACAAGAGAATCGACCAGGTGAGAATAAAGCTCAGCGCGATAAGCGAATCCGTAAAGGATAAGAGAATAGTGCTCATCGACGACTCGATAGTGCGCGGCACGACGAGCCGCCAGATAGTCAATCTCCTGCGCGAAGCGGGGGCAAAAGAGGTGCATATGCGCATCTCCTCGCCGCCGTTCATGCATCCGTGCCACTACGGCACTGACGTTGACTCGCGCGAAAATCTTATCGCCTGCCACCACTCGGTGGAGGAGATTGCCGACATAATCGGCGCGGATTCCCTCGGATATCTGCCGGAGTCGGAGCTTAAAAATCTGATAGGCAGCGAGAACTTCTGCAGCGCGTGCTTCAACGGAGTCTATCCGACCCCTATCCCGGATGTTATCACCAAAGACCGCTTTGAGGGGAAACTCTCCGAGCGGAGCAAATAAATAAAAATACGAAAAGCGAAAGGAAACTGCGGTATGGAAAAGTTGTATGAAGGCAAGAGCAAGGTCGTTTACAGTTCGGAGGAGCCCGGTACCTGCATCATCAAGTACAAGGACACCGCCACTGCCGGCAACGGCGTCAAGAAAGAGGATCTGCCCGGAAAAGGAAAACTCAACGCGGCAATCTCCAACATCATCTTTGATTACCTCATGAAGAACGGAGTCAAGACCCATCTTCTCAAGGTCATCGACGAAACCACCGTGCTCGCGAAGAAGGCTGAGATCGTTATGGTCGAGGTCATAGTCAGAAACATCGCAGCAGGAAGCTTTTCAAAGAAATACGGCGTGCCGGAGGGTTCACCCCTGAAGAACACGGTCGTTGAGTTCAGCTACAAGAGCGACGAGCTCGGCGATCCCATGATAAACGACAGCCAGATAACCGCCATCGGTCTCGCCACGCAGGAGGAGCTCGATGAGCTCAGAGCCATGTCCAAGCGCATAAACGAGCTTATGACCGAGCTGTTCGCAAAGGGCGGCGTGCGCCTTGTCGATTTCAAGCTCGAGTTCGGCCGCACCGACGAGGGACTTGTCCTGTGCGATGAGATATCCCCCGATTCCTGCCGCCTGTGGGATATGGAGACAAACAAAAAACTCGATAAGGACAGATTCCGCCGCGACCTCGGCGATGTTCTCGGCGGCTACAGAGATGTGCTCGAAAGACTTAAAAGCTCTATCTGATAAATTCAAGGAGTGTATTTTTAAATGAGACTCATAGACCGCAAGATCGTCCTTGAGGACGGCAGCGAGTACTACGGATACGGCTTCGGCAGCTATGCCGACAGGGTGTGCGAGATAGTTTTCAACACCTCGATGGTCGGCTATCAGGAAATAGTCTCCGACCCGTCGTATACCGATCAGATGGTCGTTATGACATATCCGCTTATAGGCAACTACGGCATAACCGACGACGATTTCGAGTGCAAAAACCCGAGCATCGGCGGTCTTATCGTGTATGACTACAATGATATGCCCTCGAACTTCAGATACACAAAGACGCTCTCGGAGCTGCTCGAAGAGAACGGCATCCCCGGTATCTCCGGCGTTGACACGAGAAAGCTCACCCGCAGCATACGCGATTTGGGCTCGCGCCGCGTGCTCATAACCTCGCCCGATATTCCGGCGGAGGTCGCGGTGGAGATAATCAAAAATACCCCCGTCGCCCACGATGCGGTCAGCCGCGTCAGCTGCAAAAAGCGCTGGTATTCGCGCACGTCGAACCCGCAGTTCAATGTCGTTGCGATAGACTGCGGCATGAAACTCAATATCGTGCGCAGCCTCAACAAGTTCGGCTGCAACGTCGTTGTCGTGCCCTATGACACACCGGCGGATGAAATTGAGTTCATGAAGCCCGACGGAGTGTTTCTTTCAAACGGCCCCGGCGACCCCGAGGATGTGACTCCGGTCATAAAGACGGTAAAGGCGCTTCGCGGCAAATATCCGATTTTCGGCATCTGCCTCGGACATCAGATGATATCCCTCGCCTACGGCGCAAAGACATATAAGCTCAAGTTCGGCCACCGCGGCGGAAACCACCCGGTCATGAACCTCGACACCAACAAAATAGAGATAACCTCGCAGAACCACAGCTATGCCGTTGACCCGAAAACGGTCGAGGGCACCGACCTCGAAGTGACGCACATAAATCTTCTCGACAACACCGTCGAGGGAGTAAGATGCAAGAAAGACCTTGTGTTCAGCGTGCAGTATCACCCCGAGAGCGCGCCCGGTCCGCAGGACAGCAGCTATCTGTTCGGTCAGTTTATCGACTATATGAAGGAGGCGAAGGAGCGTGCCTAAGAGAACTGATATAAAAAAGGTGCTCGTTATCGGCTCGGGTCCTATAGTCATCGGTCAGGCTGCCGAGTTCGACTATGCGGGAACTCAGGCGTGCCTCGCCCTGCGTGAGGAGGGCTACGAGGTCGTCCTCGCGAACTCGAACCCCGCAACGATAATGACCGATACTACCATAGCCGATAAAGTCTATATGGAGCCGCTGACGCTCGAATACCTCGCGCGTATCTGCCGCTATGAGCGCCCGGACGCGATAGTCCCCGGCATCGGCGGTCAGACCGGACTCAACCTTGCGATGCAGCTCGCGAAGAAAGGCGTTCTCAAGGAGTGCGAGATAGAGCTGCTCGGCACGGATGCCGAGAGCATTGAGCGCGCCGAGGACAGAGAGCTGTTCAAAGAGCTCTGCGAGAGCATCGGCGAGCCGATAGTCCCCTCGCAGATAACCTACAGCATCGAAGAGGGTCTTGAGGCGGCTGAGAAGATAGGCTATCCCGTTATTCTGCGCCCTGCGTTCACGCTCGGCGGAACGGGCGGCGGATTTGCCTATGACCCCGACGAGATGCGCGACATGATGAAGAACGCGCTTGCGCTCTCGCCCGTGCATCAGGTGCTCGTCGAAAAGAGCATAAAGGGCTACAAAGAGATAGAATACGAAGTGATACGCGATGCGAACGACACCGCTATCACCGTCTGTAATATGGAAAACCTCGACCCCGTCGGCATTCATACCGGCGACTCGATAGTCGTCGCGCCCAGCCAGACGCTGACGAATAAAGAATATCAGATGCTCAGGGATTCCGCGCTCAAAATTATCCGCGCCCTGGGAGTAAAGGGCGGCTGCAACGTTCAGTTTGCGCTCGACCCCCATTCGTTCCGCTACTATGTCATTGAGGTTAACCCCAGAGTTTCGCGCTCGTCCGCCCTCGCTTCAAAGGCGAGCGGATATCCGATAGCGCGTGTCTCGGCGAAGATAGCGGTCGGCATGGATCTGCATGAGATACAGCTTGCAAATACCCCTGCCTGCTTTGAGCCCTCGCTCGACTATGTCGTGACCAAGATGCCGCGCTTCCCGTTCGACAAGTTCCCCGCCGCGCACAACACGCTTTCGACCCAGATGAAGGCGACCGGCGAGGTCATGAGCGTCGGACGCACTTTTGAAGAGAGCCTGCTCAAGGCGATACGCTCGCTCGAGGAGAGCAAGAACCACCTGCATATGGAGAAGTTCGACTCGGCGCATATGAGCGTTGACGAGCTGCTCGAATATATCAAAGAGGGCACGGACGACCGTCTCTATGCAATATCCCAGCTGATGTGGATGGGCGTTGACCCGTCGCTTATCTGCGATATAACGCATATAGATATGTTCTTCCTCGACAAGATAAAGAAGATAGTCGATTTCGAGAGGGAGATGGAGGCGAATCCCGGCTCCGACATTCTTCTGCGCGAGGCAAAGCGTCTCGGCTTCTCCGATTCGTATATCGCCGAGCTCTGGAAAGAGAGCGAGGACAGCATATATGAGCGCAGATGCAAAGAGGATATCTTCCCGACATACAAGATGATTGACACCTGCGCGAGCGAGTTCGACAGCTATGTGCCCTATTTCTACTCGACCTACGCGAGCGAGAACGAGTCCGTTGTGTCGGACAAAAAGAAGATAATAGTCTTAGGTTCAGGTCCTATCCGTATCGGACAGGGCGTTGAGTTCGACTATTCGACTGTCCATGCCGTCCATGCCATTCAGCAGCTCGGCTATGAGGCGATAGTTATAAACAATAACCCCGAGACCGTTTCGACCGACTATACCACTGCCGACAAGCTCTATTTCGAGCCTCTGACGACAGAGGATGTCATGAATATAGTCCATCTTGAAAAGCCGGAGGGCGTTATAGTCACCCTCGGCGGTCAGACTGCCGTCAACCTCGCGGCTCCGCTTGCAAGGCGCGGCGTGAAGATAATCGGCACCGACTGTGACGCCATTGAGCGCGCCGAGAACAGGGACGCGTTTGACGCCGTTATAAAATCTCTCGGCATCCCGAACCCGAAAGGCGAGGCCGTTACGGATATCGAGACCGGTGCGGCTGTTGCCGCGCGCATAGGCTACCCCGTGCTTGTGCGCCCGAGCTTCGTGCTCGGCGGCAGAGCGATGGAGATAGTCGCTAACGAGACGATGCTCAGAAAATATCTCAAGAACGCCGTTGAGGTCGATGAGGACAAGCCCGTGCTCATAGATAAATATCTTATGGGCAAGGAAGTCGAGATAGACGCCATCTGCGACGGCAGCGAGGTGTTCATCCCCGGCATAATGGAACTCGTCGAGCGTACCGGCGTCCACTCGGGCGACAGCACGAGTGTGTATCCGCCGTTCTCTATTTCGCAGAAGGTCAGAGACACGATAGCCGAATACACCACAAAGCTCGGACTCGGCATAGGCATAGTCGGTCTGTTCAATATACAGTTTATAGTTGACAGCGACGAGAGCGTCTATGTTATCGAGGTCAATCCCCGCGCTTCGCGAAGTGTGCCGTTCCTTTCAAAGTCCACCGACTGCAACCTTGTCCGCATCGCGACAAAGGTTATGCTCGGTCAGAGCCTGCACGACCAGGGCATAACCGATATGCGCCTGCCCGACGGCAAGCGCTGGTATGTCAAAGCCCCGGCGTTCTCGTTCGAGAAGCTGACCGGCATGGATGCATATCTCTCGCCCGAGATGAAATCGACCGGTGAAGCGATAGGCTACGACAAGCGCCTGAACCGTGCGCTCTACAAGGCTCTTCAGGCGTCCGGAGTCAGGATGAAAGAATACGGTACTGTAATAGTCACCCTTGCCGATGAAGATAAAGAAGAGGCTCTGCCGCTCGTCAAGCGCTTCTATCACCTCGGCTTCAATATCGAGGCGACCGCCGGAACCGCGGCGTTCCTCAAGAAGCACGGCATACGCACCCGCGTGCGCGGCAAGCTCAGCGAGGGCAGCACCGAGATCCTCGATTCTATCCGCGCGGGCTATGTCAGCTATGTTATAAACACGCGCGCCATTCTCTCCGGCGTCCACTTTGAGGACGGTGTTGAGATCCGCCGCTGTGCCGTCCAGAACGGCGTGACGATATTCACCTCCCTCGACACCGTGAAGATAGTCCTCGATGTTCTCGAAGAGATAACCCCCGAGATATCGACCATAAACGGCGACGGCGAGAACTGATTTCAACAACCCTTATTATATTAAAAGACCTCCCCGAGCGGGAGGCCTTTTGCTTTTGCTGAAAATAAACCGCCGCACGGCACGAACCGACGGCGGATTGATATTTTAATTTACGCCTTGCCCTTTTGCAGCAGCACTCTCAGCGGTCCCTCAAAGACGAGCTGATTGATAAAAAACGCCTTTATGTCGTTCGGGCTGCAAAACTTTTTTCTGCGCCCTGCGGAGAGCGAGGTCTGCTCCCTTATCGTGCGCGAGACGAAGCCGACGCAGGTGTCGCGCCCGCGCTGCTTCGGGATTATCCGCAGATAGAGCAGTGCGAGCCCGATGTAGCTGTACTTATATTCGTCGGCGTTCGAGGTCATGTGCTTTATGATGCGCTCTACATTGCGGAGCTCCGCTTCCGTTACGGGCAGAGCGAACAGCGCGCAGGGGACATCCGTGCCTTTGTAAGTCGGGTGGAGGTCGAAGTCCTCGGTCATGAATCCACGCTTGCCCGTGAAGCTGAAAAATTTCGGGTAGTGTTCATCCGTGCTTATCGACATGTGGGAGTATTCCCAAAGCCCTATTCTTTTTATAGTTCGCGAGACCTTATCCGGATAGTCGGTGAGCATAATATAGACGGTGCGGTCTTTTCTGTTCATTCGGCATACTCCCCCTTGTAATATTTTTTAGTATATGCTAACATTATAAACAACTAAAGTTGTCTAATCAAGGAACTGTTTTACAAATTGGTAAGATAAACGACTAAATATAAAAAGAGGCGTTTAAATGGTGAATAAAAATGATCTGAGATATATCAAAACGGAGCGGCTGATAGTGCATACATATGTCGATATGCGCCTGCGCGATCCGTCGCCCGTCAAGGTCAGCGACCTGTGCCGGGAGGCGCTGATAAACAAAACGACATTCTATTCCCACTATGACACCATGGAGAGCCTGCATCGGCACATCTGCCGTGAGACTGTCGCCGATATCCTCGGTCGCTGCGACTGCGCCCAGATGGCGTTCAGCGATACATACGCCTTTGTTTCAGAGCTGGTCGGCGCGATATCGCGCGAAGAGAGGCTCATCCGCGCGCTCTACGGCGACGATGTGACCTCACTGCTCAACGACGCAGAGGAGGCTCTTTTCAGAATCTATCTGCATGACGACGACGAGCCGGAGCGCAAAGAAAAAATAATCTTCTGCATCGGCGGAACATCAAGATTATTGCTCATGAACCCGGACGAGCACGGCATCCGCGCGGCGTCCGAGCTTATACGCACCGTCTTTAATCTCAACGAAAACAGAACATAAAAATCTTCAGCGCCGAGGTCACAAATTGTTTACAAACATATTGTTGACAATCGGCGCACATATATGTATAATGTGTAGCGTGCTACACTTAATATTGCTTAAAACAGTTTTGCGGAAAGGAGATCGCTATGGAGCATATCGGATATTTTTTCAAGCGTATAGATAACCGTTTGAAGTCGAACGTCGATGCAGGACTCGGCAAGCACGGGCTGACTTTTGCGCAGTCGCGGATCATAAGATTTCTCGCCGAGCGCGGAGGTCAGACAACCCAGAAAGAGATTGAAGACTACGCCCATGTCTCACATCCGACGATTGTCGGCATAGTCACGCGCATGGAGCAGAGCGGCTTTCTCAGCACCTGTACCGACCCGTCGGACAAGAGAAACAAGGTCGTGCGGCTGACCGATAAGGCGAAAGACATCAATCTCGAGATACGCCGTTCTATCGACAACGGCGAGCGGGCGATGCTCAGATCGTTCAGCGAAGAAGAAGTCGAACAGCTCCGCGGATATCTCATAAGGATATGCGATAACCTTGATATTGACAGCAGCCCCGGCTGCAAACCGGAAAGTGGAGCAAAGAAAGAAAAGAGGGAGTGAGAATATGATAAAAACTTTGTTGAAGAGCATGCGCCAATACAAAAAAGTATCATGGGCGACTATCTTTTTCTCCACGTTTGAAGTCGTGTTCGAGATAGTTATCCCGCTTTGTATGTCGGGTCTTATCGACAACGGCATCGAGGGCGGCGTGATGTCCATGGTCTGGAAATACGGTCTTGCGCTGCTATTCCTCGCGGTGTTCCAGATGGTGACGGGAATGCTTGCGGCGTTCCTCGGCTCGCGCGCGTCCGCCGGGTTCGGCGCGAATCTGCGCAGCGATATGTATGATAATGTTCAGACCTTCGCATTCTCGAACATCGACAAATTCTCGACCGCGTCGATAGTTACGAGACTGACGACGGATGTCACAAATATTCAGAACGCCTATCAGATGCTCATAAGAATAGCGATACGCGGACCGGTTATGCTGATTTTCGCCATGATAGTCTCGTTCAGAATCGACAGCCAGATTTCGCTTATGTTCATTGCGATTATACCTATCCTCGCGGCTCTGCTCGTGCTGATAATCATCAAGGTGCACCCCGTGTTCAAGCGCGTTTTCCACACCTACGATGAGCTCAACAACGTCGTTCAGGAGAATGTGCGCGGCATAAGAGTCGTCAAGTCCTTCAATCAGGAGGATCACGAGATAAGCAAGTTCGAGAAGATATCCGAGAAGATATACAAAGACTTCGCAAAAGCGGAGCGCCTTATTGCGCTCAACTCGCCTATTATGCAGGTCTGTATGTATACCTGCATGATACTCATCTCGTGGCTCGGCGCGAAGGCGGTCATCGCCAGCGGCAACAACGCAGCACTCGGTCTGACCACCGGCTCGCTCACCGCGCTGTTCACCTACGCCATGCAGATACTCATGAGCCTCATGATGCTCTCCATGGTCTTTGCCATGATGATAATCGCGAGCTCTTCCGCTCAGCGTATAGCTGAGGTACTCAACGAAAAGACCGATATCTCGAACCCCGCGAACCCCGTTCTCGAAGTCAAAGACGGCGAGATAGATTATAAAAATGTCAATTTTGCCTATGCTTCAAAAGCGGACACCAAGGTGCTCGACAATGTCAACGTGCATATAGCCTCCGGCGAGACGGTCGGCATAATCGGCGGCACGGGTTCGTCAAAGTCCTCGTTCGTCCAGCTCATACCGCGCCTTTACGATGTAACGGGCGGTGAAGTGATGCTCGGCGGCGTGGATGTCAGAAGCTACGATCTCGATACCCTGAGAAACTCGGTCGCAATGGTGCTCCAGAAGAACGAGCTGTTCTCCGGCACGATATCCGAGAACCTGCGCTGGGGCAATGAAAATGCGACCGACGATGAAATAAAGCACGCCTGCGAGCTCGCTCAGGCGGATGAATTCGTCAGCGCGATGCCCGACGGCTACAACACCTATATCGAACAGGGCGGCACGAACGTCTCCGGCGGTCAGAAACAGAGGCTGTGCATAGCGCGCGCCCTGCTCAAGAATCCCAAGGTGCTCATTCTCGACGACTCGACAAGCGCCGTCGATACCCACACCGACGCGCTGATTCAAAAGGGACTTTCGCAGTATATGCCCGACACGACGAAGATAATTATAGCCCAGCGCATAAGCTCGGTTCAGAACGCGGACAAAATACTCGTGTTCGACAACGGCAGAATAATCGCGCAGGGCACGCATGACAAACTACTGAAATCCTGCGATATCTATCGCGAAGTTTATGAATCCCAACAGAAGGGAGGAAACGACGATGAGTAAGCCTATGCCCATGCACGGAGGACCCAAGGGCATGCCCGGCGGACCCGGAATGCAGCCCAGAAAGCTCGACAAGAAAACGCTCAAGCGTCTGCTCTCTTATCTCAAAAATTATAAGGGCACGATAGTCCTTGTCACAATCTGCATCCTGCTCAGCGCAGTTGCGGGTGCGGCGTCATCGATGTTCCTCCAGACGCTTATCGACGATTATATAACCCCGATGGTCGGTCAATCATCACCCGACTTCTCCGGCTTCATTCGCGCGCTGATAACCATGGCGGTCATCTATCTCATCGGCACGCTCTCGACGCTTATCTACAACCGCCGCATGGTCACTATAGCGCAGGGAACGCTCAAGACCATACGCGATGAGATGTTCGAGAAGATGCAGCGCCTGCCGATAAGATATTTCGACTCGCACACCCACGGCGACACGATGAGCCTCTATACCAACGATACCGATACCCTGCGCCAGATGCTCGCGCAGTCGATGGGTCAGCTGATTTCTTCGGCGTTCACCGTCGCGGCGGTATTCTGCTGCATGCTCTATATCAGCGTCGGTCTGACGCTCGTTGTGTGCGTATCGCTGTTCTTCATTATGCAGATAATCAAGAGAGTTGTCGGCAAGAGCGGCGCGTATTTCGTAGCCCAGCAGAGATCTCTTGCAGACCTTGACGGATATATCGAAGAGATGATAAACGGTCAGAAGGTCATAAAAGTCTTCTGCCACGAAGAGCAGTCTAAGAAAGAAATGAAGCAGCGCAACACCGAATGGGAGCACAACGCCGCGAACGCAAACGGCCACGCGACCTCGATGATGCCCATGACGAACGCATTCGGATATTTCCTGTATATCCTGCTCGCCGTTATCGGCTCGTATATGGCGATCGCCGGCACGAAGAATCTCGGACTGACGGGTATCAACACGCTGTCCCTCGGCATGATAGCCTCGTTCCTCGTGCTCTCGCGCAACTTCATAAACCCGATATCCCAGATGTCGAACCAGTTCAACTCGATTGTCAACGCCCTCGCGGGCGCCGAGCGAATCTTCACATTTATGGACGAAGAGCCCGAGCCCGACGACGGATATGTTACCCTCGTAAACGCGAAAGAAGAGAACGGCGAGATAGTCGAAGTCAAGGAGCACACCGGAATGTGGGCATGGAAGCATCCCCACGGCGACGGCACTCTGACTTATACAAAGCTTGAGGGTCAGGTCGTGCTCGACCATGTCGATTTCGGCTACACACCCGAAAAGGAAGTCCTTCACGATATCACGCTCTACGCAGAGCCGGGTCAGAAGGTGGCTTTCGTCGGCGCGACCGGAGCGGGCAAGACCACGATAACAAACCTCATAAACCGCTTCTATGACATAGCGGACGGCAAGATACGCTATGACGGAATAAATATCAACAAGATAAAGAAAGCCGATTTGCGCCGCAGTCTCGGCGTCGTGCTCCAGGATGTCAACCTGTTCACGGGCACTGTCATGGAGAACATCCGCTACGGCAACCCCGAGGCGACCGACGAGCAGTGCATCGCGGCGGCGAAGCTCGCAAATGCTGACGGCTTCATCCGCATGCTCCCGGACGGCTACAACACCGTACTCAAGGGCGACGGCTCCGGACTTTCGCAGGGTCAGCGTCAGCTGATATCGATAGCCCGCGCGGCGGTCTCCGACCCGCCCGTCATGATCCTCGACGAGGCGACATCTTCGATAGATACGCGCACCGAGGCTCTCGTCCAGGGCGGCATGGATAAGCTGATGAAAGGGCGCACGGTCTTTGTTATCGCGCACCGCCTCTCGACCGTCCAGAACTCGGATGTTATAATGGTGCTCGACCACGGCAGAATAATCGAGCGCGGCAACCATGAAAAGCTCATCGCCGAAAAGGGCACATACTATCGCCTCTATACCGGCGCGTTTGAGTTGGAGTGATTGGCAGAGCTGCGATAATTGGAAGTAAAAAGCAGAATCTCCTGCCCGGGAGTTGTTCCCGGACAGGAGATTTTTGTATATAACGAGCTTTGGGCATTTCTGATTCTTGTCGGAGTACAACGCAAAAATCCTACCCGACGAAAATTTCGGGTAGGATTGCTTTTTATCAGTCTTTTTTCCTGAGCTCCGCCATGGCGGCGAAGTGGAGAACATCGAACTCCTCGGGTGCGTTTTCTCTGAGCATTCGGAGATGCTCGCGCTCCCAGTTTTCGATCTCCTCGGGTGTCAGCGACGCGCCGATTCCGCGGCAGGCTTTCATCCTGCCGTTCCAGCTCTCGCGCGTGAAATGCACCTTCAGCTTCCACTCCTCGTGGTGCACGAGCTCGAACTTTTCTTTGTAGCAGGCGGGGATTTCTATCGGGTGCATCGTCTCGCCCGCACCGGCTCCGGTCGAACGCCTTGCCGCCGTCGATTCTCTCGCCTTTTATATCGTGTTTTGACCCCGTCCGCATGACAGACAGGGTCAGATTAGTTTTATTTTATCTCCAGAGATTCATCCAGAAAGCGCCTTCAACGCCCGTGAACGAGATCAGCTGAGCCATGTTCACATATATGCACGCGACAGTCGAGACCGTGAATATCAAATCGACGAGCTTCTTTGCGCTCTCCGATTTGATGCTCTTGTAGAGTGTGAACGCGATGACGAGCGCGCCGATGACCATCTGCCATGAGAAGTCCGCGTTGTAGCGTGCGGCATAGCCGCTTTCCCACGAGGAGAAGATTATCGCGAGCGGCATGAGAATGCAGGTCACGCCGATAAGCAGGATGGGCAGCACGCGCTTTTTCTTCTCGACGCGCTGCAATGCCTTGCCCGAGAAGAGATAGGCGAACATGGGCAGAGCGCGGTATATGATTCCGACGGATATAAGATTCTTGCCAGCGTCGTCGAAGAACATATAGCCGTTGAGCCCGAAACGCTCTGCGGAAGAAGCGAGGTGCGTGAATGTCTTGGGCGTGAAGTGCGGCATGTTCAGAAGATACGCATACATATTGATGAGTACATATTTCCAGTGGAACTCCGAGTGGGTGAAGTCGTTTATCGTCAGCGAATACTGAATGCCGAAGTCGAGCGGATTGTCGAAGCGCAGATAGTTATATACCATCTGCCCGAGGGCGATAACGCCGAGCGGTACGAGGGCGACAGCCGCATATTTGAAGAATGTGCGGGTCTTCTGCTTCTTTTCGAGTCCGTCGAGCGCTTTTTTGAGTCCGCCCGCGAAGAAGAACAGCGCGGCGATGCAATAGACCGCGAGCGTCGGGCGGCAGAGCACGGCATAGCCGAGGAAGAACGAGGCAAAGCCGAGGCGGACATATGAGATTTTGCCGTCCCAGAGAATATTCGAGGTCATGAGCAGATACGCGCCGATAGTCACGCACATGAATCCGCCGGAGATGGCGAGCTCATAGAACAGCGGACGCGCCGCGGAGAACATGATTCCCGAGGACATCTGCAAGGTTATCAATCCGGCGAGCACCGTGTTGGTCGGCAGGCTGCGAAATTTTTTGTCTATCACCGCGAGATATATCTTCGTCAGGAATATTATTCCGACAAGCGCGAACATCAGCGTCGCCCAGCCGGTCGGGAAATAGCAGCCGGTTATCAAATGATACGGCAGGAACAGCGCGATGACCGGTCCGATGCCGTAATATGAGTAGTATTTGCCGTTATACAGGCAGTGATCCCAGAGGAAGTTGCCCGCGCCTATTTCAGCATCACGCCTTGTGTATTCATAGGGATTGTCCATTTTGAGCAGATCTTCGTCAGGCTCTTCGAGAAGGTTCACCTGATGATGCTCAAACGCGTCAACGAGCTCTTTGGTTATCTGGTCGCCCTCCTGCGAAGTGAAGCTGTAGTGCGTGGTCGACCAGCCTTTTTGCAGATTTGTGAATGTGAGATACACCGAAAATACCATTGCGGCGGCGGTTATGACTGCCGCGATGCGGGCGCAGTTGACTCTGTTGTCGGAGAATTTCTTGCGCGCTCCGGCGGGATTCGCTATAGCATAGATGATAATTATGGCGGCAGCAGCTATGAGCAGATATGTCAGGATAATTTCCGCTATGTGCAGCGCGCTTATCGACTGATTGAGCGTGATGCCCTTGAACGTTGCGCTGTGATAGTCGTCGAGAGATATCTCGAGTCTGAGGCGCGACACTTCGCCGGAGAAGTTGCAGGTCATGACATTGTCGAGCCCGTTTTCGAGCGTGAGCTTTGCGATATTCGTGCGGTAATATGAGCTCGTTGAATCGGCGAAATCGACATAGACCTTGCCGCTGTTTGCCGACTCTCCGAAGTCGACATCGAACCCTATAGAACCGACGCGCGCGTCAATGCCGGTAAACTCTATCTCGGAATAGCCCTCGCCGAGGGTTATCGTGCCGTCGTCGTTATAAGTAATATTGGCTCCGTCTGCGCGGGAGAGGTCGAGCGGCTGCTCTTTGTATCCTCCGAGAAGCCTGTTTATCGGCGTGAAATTCATCACGCACAGGCTCACGACCGTTACTATAACAAACAGAACGGCAACACATACGGAAAGCTTTTTCAGAAATTTTCTGTTTTCTCTGTCCATAGGCACCTCACAAGTTTTTTTGAAGTCAGCTAATTATACCCTATTCGGGGCAATTTTTCAAGTTTGTTGTTAAATCCAAAAAAGCGGAGTTATATAAAAAGACACGGCTCACATAAGCTGTGAACCGCGCCTTTTCTATTTTGCTATTCGATTAATACTTGACGTTGGTTATCTCGAGGAAGTTGTCGAGAACCGCGCTGCCGTTAAACTTGCTGCCGAGCACCTTGCCGGAGCCGGTGATGAGGACATGCATATACTGATAGAGATCTACCATATGATTGGTCTTGGGGTTGTAGGTGAGCACTGCGGTGCAGTCATAGTACTTGAGCGAATACTCAACATCCTTGACGACCTTCGTGACGTTGGGGTCGTTCTGGAGGGTGTTGTCGATATCGGCCTTTGCAAGGGGGCTGAACATCGTTCCGGTGAAGCCCTTGGAGATAACGCCCGTCTTGGGATCGCAGGGCTCGGGGTTGATATCCGCCTTGAGGACTATCGTTATCTTGTAGTTGCCGTTCGAGAGAACCTCGCACTTCGCGCTCTTTATCTTGCTGACATCGGTCAGCGTGCAGCCCTTTGTGGGATGCTGGTAGATCGGGAACCACTTCATGTCGGTGCCCTTCGGGTTGTTCTCGTGCTTCTTGCCCTTAGCGTCCTTCTCGCTGGTCATGAACAGACCCGCAACGGGGAGGAGCATATTGATGACGGTACCGTCGAAGTTTCTCTTCTCCTTGGGCAGAACCTGCCACTCGGACTTCTCATAGCCGACCTTGCTGCTCTTTGCGAGATTGAGAACGTCTCTGTAAGCGGCGAGGATCTCGGCATAGCTCTCGGGCTTGCCGTTCGAGGGCTTTGCGGAATTGTCGGCGGGAGCCTTGGTCTCGATAACGGTGTGCCCCTCTTTGTCGGTCACTATCTCGGTTTCGACCGCGGTGTCGTCGGAGGCTGCTTCCGAGGAGGCCTCGGGAAGCAGATCGTCCGCAATAGCGTCGCCGTTTATGGCAATGTCGCCGGCGGCAGTTGTGTCGTTGTTATTCTTGTCGTTCTTGCACGCCGCGAAGCTTGCAATCATGGCGATCGCGAGCAGAAGAGCCGCGATTCTCTTGAGATTCTTATTCATTGTTTTCTATCCCCCTGGAAAATCAATATTTGAAGCCGGAATAGCTTACATACGATGTTCCGGTAGCGGTGGGCTTGCCGATACCGATGTCGATGTTGACGGTGATATCAAACTTGACATCGAGCTTGACGAAATGACCGGTAGCGGCGTCGATGGTTGCGGTAACGACTGCGCCCGAGTAGCTCTCGGTGACCTTTGCGCCGCCGTAAACTTCGTCGATGGCGTCATAGATGCAGCTGGCTCTCTTGTGGTCATAGTAACCCTTGTCCTTGTCGCCGACGCAGATTCCGCTCTTGTCGAGGGGAGCGTTGCAGGTCGCGGTGCCCTTGGTTGCATAGGAATTGCCGTTCTTGATGTTGATGGTGATTATGTAGTTCGAGCCGCTCTGCTTGCAGGAAGCTGCGGTGACGTCGCCGGTGCCGAGGGTCGAAGCTCTGAGAAAATACTTGTTTGTGTCGGTATTCCACTGACCCTTGGTGACGGTTTCGTTGTAGGCGTTCTCGGCACCGATGCCCATGAACTTGTAGATAAGGCTCTTGAACTGCTTGACAACAGCGTTTGCCTCAATCTTCTCGTTCTTGGTCTCTCTGTGCTTTGCAAAGCCGACCTTGCCGGAGACGGCTGCCTTTGTGGCGGCATTGTAATAGTTGAGGATATCCGCGGTGCTCGAGGGGGCCTTGTTGCCCTTCGAGGTGACTACGGGAGCCTTGCCGCTGTCGGCGGGCTTGGTCTCGATGACCTTGCCGGAAGCGTCGGTAACGGTCTCAATTTCGGTGGACTCGGCAGAAGCGTCCTCGCTTGAGGCCTCTGCGGGGGTGCTTTCGTCGGAGACGGTGTTGTTCGCGTCTGCGGAGCTCTCGGAGGGAGCGGTGGAATCGCCGTTGTCCTTGTCGCTCTTGCACGCCGCGAACGAGAATATCATCGCGAGGACAAGAAGCAGGGAAGCGATCTTCAGAAGATTCTTTTTCATGTCAAAAACCTTTCATAAAATATTTTCGGGTATTTCCGCCCGTTTTTTGTGCTGCACTTTACAAGGCAACACAGCGCACTATAAATTTACACTAATTAACTAATAATGTCAAGTAAATTTTGATAAAAACAAAATTAATAACGCCGTGTTTTTATGCAAGATAACATCACAGACTGCCTTTTAGTAATAGATTGTTTACATTCGCTTTTATAAAGTTATGGAAATTCGCCGAAAGTTATGATATAATATCAAGGTATATGTGTTCCGGCGCATAAGATACACCCCGAAAGGAGTCTGCGGCATGACGGAGAAAAAGCTCATCTCATGGAATGTCAACGGAATAAGAGCGTGCATCGGCAAGGGCTTTTCCGAGGCTTTTGCAGCGCTTGATGCCGATATCCTCTGCCTGCAGGAGACGAAGGTTCAGGCGGGGCAGGTCGACTTTGCGCCCGAGGGCTATCACTGCTACTGGAACTACGCCGAGAAAAAGGGCTATTCCGGCACGGCGGTCTTTTCGCGCGAAGAGCCTTTGAGCGTGTCATACGGCATCGGCATTCCCGAGCACGACCGCGAGGGGCGCGTGATAACGCTCGGATTTGAAAAATTCTATTTCGTCTGCGTCTATACCCCCAATTCGCAGGACGGGCTCGCACGGCTCGACTACAGAATGACATGGGAGGACGCATTCAGGGACTATCTTCTCTCGCTCGACAGGGACAAGCCCGTAATAGTCTGCGGCGATATGAATGTTGCGCACAACGAGATAGATTTAAAGAACCCCAAGACGAACCGCAAGAACCCCGGCTTCACGGACGAAGAGAGAAGCAAGATGACCGAGCTGCTCTCCGCGGGCTTTACTGATACATTCAGATATTTCTATCCCGACGTCGAGGGGCAGTACAGCTGGTGGAGCTACCGCTTCAAATCGCGCGAGCGGAACACGGGCTGGCGCATCGACTATTTCCTCTGCTCCGAGCGGCTCAACAGCCGGCTTACCGGCGCGAAAATACATCAGGAGATATTCGGCTCTGACCATTGTCCGGTCGAGCTGACTGTCGATATATAAAAAAGCGCCGCCGAAAAGGCGACGCAGGAAAGTTTGATTTTATATTGAGTTTTCGCTGAAGTCGATAACGAGCTTGTCGCGCTTCATCTCGAGCTTCGTGTATTTCACTCCCGCGGCGTCGAACATTCTTTTCGATGCGCGCACGCTGTCGGTGTTGCGGTACTTGTCGCTGATATAAATTACCTCTTTTATCCCGCTCTGGATTATCGCCTTGGCGCATTCGTTGCAGGGAAAAAGCGCGACATAGACCTTGCATCCGCGCAGGTCGCCGCTGGCGTTCAATATCGCATTGAGCTCTGCGTGGCAGACATAGGCGTATTTTGTGTTAAACGCGCTGCCCTCGCGCTCCCACGGGAACTCGTCATCGTCGCAACCGGAGGGGAAGCCGTTATAGCCGACGGACATTATCCTGTTTCTGTCGTTTACGATGCAGGCGCCCACCTGGGTGTTCGGATCCTTGCTCCTGCAAGCCGAGAGCATCGCGATCCCCATAAAATACTCGTCCCACGAGATATAATCGCTTCTTTTAGGCATTTTTCACCGCTCCGTTTCCCTTATAATAGCATAATATATCAATCCGATATTAACATATCCAAGCCGTTAAGGCAAGAAGAAATTTTTGAGGTGACTTTCTATGGGTCTTTTAAAGAAAATTTTCGGAGACTACTCTTCGAGAGAAATCAAGCGTATCACGCCGATAAAGGACAAGGTGCTCGCGCTTGACGAGGAATATTCAAAACTCACCGATGAGGAGCTCAAAGCAAAAACCCCTTATTTCAAGGAGCGCCTCGCCAACGGCGAGACCCTTGACGATATCCTGCCCGAGGCGTTCGCCGCCTGCCGTGAGGCATCGTGGCGCGTGCTCGGAATGAAGCACTTCCCCGTGCAGGTTCTCGGCGGTATCGTGTTGCATCAGGGACGCATAGCGGAGATGAAGACGGGCGAAGGCAAAACGCTCGTCGCGACGCTCCCCGCCTATCTCAACGCGCTCTCCGGCAAAGGGGTCCACATCGTCACGGTCAACGACTACCTCGCACGCCGCGACAGCGAGTGGATGGGCAAGGTCTACCGCTTCCTCGGGCTCAAGGTCGGTCTGATAATCCATGAGAAGAACAACGACGAGCGCCGTGAGGCATATGCCGCCGACATAACCTACGGCACGAACAACGAGATGGGCTTCGACTATCTGCGTGACAACATGGTGCCCTACAAAGAGCTCAAGGTTCAGCGCGGTCACTCGTTCGCGATAGTCGACGAGGTCGACTCAATACTTATCGATGAGGCGAGAACGCCGCTCATCATATCCGGCCGCGGCGACCGCTCGACCGATCTCTACAAGCAGGCGAACGCTTTCGCCCGCACGCTCAACTTCGAGCGCATAAAAGAGCTTCGCTCCTCTTCGAGACTCGAAGATACCGCCGACCAGGTCAGCGAAAACTGCGACGTCATCGTCGACGAAAAGGCGAGAACCGCCGTGCTGACTCAAAAGGGTATCGCAAAGGCAGAGAAGTATTTCAATCTCGACAACCTCATGGATCCCGCGAACATGACCATCCAGCACCACATCAACCAGGCGATAAAGGCTATAGGCGTCATGCGCCGCGATGTTGACTATGTCGTGAAGGACGGTCAGGTGCTCATAGTCGACGAGTTCACCGGACGTATCATGCTCGGCAGACGCTACAACGAGGGTCTGCATCAGGCGATCGAAGCGAAAGAGGGAGTCCATGTTGAGCACGAGAGCAAGACTCTCGCAACGATAACCTTCCAGAACTACTTCAGACTCTACGACAAGCTCTCCGGTATGACCGGTACCGCAATGACCGAGAGCGAGGAGTTCCAGGAGATATATTCGCTTGACGTCGTGGAGATCCCGACGAACAAGCCGATGATAAGAAAGGACATGGACGACCTCGTCTACAAGACCGAGCCCGCGAAGTTCAACGCAGTCATCGACGACATTGTTGAGCGCCACGAAAAGGGTCAGCCCGTGCTTGTCGGTACGATATCCATAGAGAAGTCCGAGACGCTCAGTAAGCTCCTCAAAAAACGCGGCATCAAGCATGAAGTGCTCAACGCCAAGTACCATGAAAAGGAAGCGGAAATCGTCGCGCAGGCGGGTAAGCTCGGCGCGGTCACGATAGCCACAAACATGGCGGGACGCGGAACCGATATCATGCTCGGCGGTAACGCAGAGTTCCTTGCGAAGTCCGAGATGCGCCGCAAGGGCTACAGCGAAGAGCTTATAGCCGAATCGACCGGCTTCGGCGACACGGACAATGAAGATATAATCAGCGCGAGAGAGGAATTCCAGGCTCTCGAGAAGAAATATAAGAACGAAATTTCCGGCGAGGCGGAGCAGGTCAGGCAGGCAGGCGGTCTTTGCATCATCGGCACAGAGCGCCACGAGTCCCGCCGAATCGACAACCAGCTGCGCGGACGTTCCGGCCGTCAGGGCGACCCCGGCGTGAGCCGCTTCTACCTGTCGCTTGAGGATGATCTGATGCGCCTGTTCGGCGGCGAGCGCGTGACTACTATAATGAACACGCTCAGAACCCCCGAGGATATGCCGATAGAGTCGAAGATGATCTCGAATGTTATCGAGAGCTCGCAGAAGCGCGTCGAGTCGCGCAACTTCTCCGTGCGTAAGAGCGTCCTGAGCTTCGACGATGTTATGAACCGCCAGCGTGAGCTTATCTACAAACAGCGCGACCAGGTGCTCGACGGCGAGAACCTCAAGCCCGTTATACTCAAGATGCTCGACGAGTGCATCGCCGAGTCCATAGATTTCTATTGCCCGAAGGCGCTCTCCCACTCCGACTGGAACATAGCCGGACTGCGTGAGAAGTTCCTCGGCTGGCTGACCACTCCCGAAGATTTCGCCGACGGCTTTGACCGCGAGGACGCAAAGGAAGAGCTTATTGAGCGCGGACATAAGCTTTACGACGAGCGCGAGGAACTCATGGGCGTCGACGAGAACGGCGTGCCGATAATGAGAGCTCTCGAGCGCATGGTTCTGCTCAAGATGGTCGACAGCAAGTGGATGGATCACATTGACGCCATGGAAGAGCTCAAGCGCGGCATAGGACTTCGCTCCTACGGCCAGCAGGATCCCGTCGTTGCGTTCAGACAGGAGAGCTACGATATCTTCGACGAGATGACCATGTCTATCCGCGAGGATACCGTCCGCCTGATGATGACGATAATGCCCAAGAACGAGGAGGACACCAAGCGCAAGCAGGTCGCCGAGATAACCTCGACCAGCGGCGCGTCCGACGGCAGCGAAAAGGGTCGCACCGTCCGCAAGGGCGTAAAGATAGGTCCGAACGATCCCTGCCCCTGCGGCAGCGGCAAGAAGTACAAGAA
>OLVO01001171.1_pt1 | contig 28052 bp, 23 predicted proteins | sample 1672571 | NCBI WGS metagenome assembly OLVO01 (sample SAMEA3136700, study PRJEB25190) | human gut metagenome | biome: human gut; feature: human-associated habitat; material: faeces | place: Austria | collected 2013
CTTGAAAATAATGCTTTAAACACTACATCATTCTTTGGTTGTAATATGCTTTTCTCTTTATTGGGCATATGTAAGCCTCCTTAATTTTGTACAACAAAAATTGCTATACTTAAATTTAGTTATTAAAAGTTTACTCGATTTGTATGTAAAATATTTTGCCAGAATGGCTAATTGAGAAAATCAACAGATTTGATACAAAATATAAGATAAAAAACTTTTTTGAAATAACCTTTTCCATTATATCTAAACTACAAGTAAAGTCCAGAAAAATCGTATGCCAAATTTCGACAATTCTATAATACATTCAGTCTGCCATTTTTTTACATTTATAACTTTATTTCCAAACATTTATGCATTTTACCTTTACTACGTTAGCTTCTATGTATCCATTTATGAATACTTTATCATTTTCATTTAATTTGCTATAAGTAAAATCTGCAAGTTGATTATACGCTTGTGTCCTTACTATTTGCTTATCGGCTGTTTTTATCTCAAAGCATGCTATTGCTTTATTTTTTGAATTTATTATAAATTTAAATTCTATATTGCTAATTATTTTTCCTATTAAAAATACTTCATTCATTTTTTAATTTTTCCTTACACTAGAAATAAATTGCCCTCAAAAATTTGCTTTAAGTCGTTCTTTTATAAAATTCTGCTTTTAATTTTCACCAGAATTTATTATTATTTTTAAGCCAGTAATCTATTTATATTATTACCGGCTAATTTTCGTAAAACACATGTATTCCAATTTTTGTACTAACATATGCTTTACTGATTCATGTTTACCTAAATTAGGATGGGATAAATCTCTTTAATACTAATACTTTCATTGTATATATTCCGTAAAATATATAATCTAGAAATTGTATTAGAGTGAAACACGGAAACCGATGTTGTTGTTGCTGTTGTCAGTGCTATTGTTGTTACGGTTAGCTGCAGGATTGTTTGAGCCTGTATTGTTGAAATTGCCTCCCCTATTAGCACACGGATTGTTGGTGTTGGAAGTTTTCGATTTATCCCAATATAATATTTTATAATTTTTCTCCAGTTATAATAATATCACTTGCAAAGCACTCATGCTTTAATTTATATTTTCATTATAAAACAGTCTTTCTTCTAAATTTCTAGTATTTGCGATTTTTATATAGCCTAAATGACCGCTTAAGTATTTGTATGCTTCTTTACTTGTAATTTTTCCTGCTTTTACTTGTTTTGTTAGTTGTTTTACTTTGCTCTTGAATTTACGCTTTCCTTTTTCTCTTATTTTTAACCTATATTCGTTTATTTTGTAACCACAAAAGTTTACTCCTTGTGAGCTTTTAAATATTTGTGTTTTGTCGTTTAATTCTAATTCTAAATTTTTATTTAAGAATTCTCGTATTTTTTCAAGAGCAAGCACTGCTTCTTTTTTTGTTTTTAATAAAATTATGCCGTCGTCCATGTATCTATAATAATATTTACATTTCAGTTGGTTTTTTATATATTGGTCTACTTCGTTTAAATATATATTGGCAAATGTTTGAGATGTGTAATTTCCGAATTGGTTGTCCTTTCTTTCCCTCTGTTGAATATACTATTTGTTTTATTATTTTTAGTAATTTATAATCTTGTATTTTTCTTGATAATATTCTATATAAAATATCTTTATCTATGCTATCAAAATATTTTCTTACATCCATTTTTAGTATGTAATAATTGCCCCATATTCTTTTACAATGTTTCATTGCATTTTGTACATCTAAGCAAGCTTTATGCATTCCTCTATTTTTTATGCAAGCATATGTTGTTTGTATAAATGTAGTTTCAAAATATTCTTTTAAAAATTGGTCTACAATCCATCTATGTACTATTCTGTCTATATATCTACTTTTTTGTATTCTACGTACTTTAGGCTCTGTAACATAAAACTCTGTGTAGCCTCCATGTTTATATGTTTCGTTTTTTAGCTGTTCATATAACCACATAATATATTCTTCTTGTTTTAAATTAAATAGTATTATTTCTTTTCTATAGCCTTTACCACGTTTACTTAAATTATGTGCTTTCATTAAATTTTCGTAAGACAGCTTTTTTTCAAACTGGTTTCTAATTGTTCTTGGCATAGTATTTGCTTAGTCCTCCTACTATTTTGCCTATTTCATATATTTTGCTCATTGCTACTTTAAATTTCTTTGTATCTATCCAATGTTGTCTCCACATTATTCGTAAAAATATTCTCTGGCAGTTTAATTCTGCATCTATATTATTTAATAATTCCAGCTCTTGCTTTCCATTGTAGCTTTTGTTCAATTTATATAAATGTAACACATTATTTATCATTTTATACATGCTTACCTTTGTCTCTGTTCCAATACTAAATTTTTCTGTTCTTGGTATTTTTATTAACATTACTATAACATATTCTATGTAATCTTCTGTTTTCGGAATTAAGCTTAATTTTCTGTTTTCTTGTTCTTTCTTTTCTTCATTACTAATTTCAGTCATGTTTTCCTCCATTACTATTTAATATCTTTCTTTATTATTTTTGTCTTTTCATTTTCTTCATTGCTTAATTTTTCATAGTAATTACATAGTGCTAGCATGTATTCATCGTCTTTATATGCAGATATTCCTTTGCATGTTAAACAATTTAAATTTTTGCTTGTTACTCTTGTAGCTCTTCCAGCCTTGGTTAAAACCTCTGTTAATTCAGATTTATCTTTATTATAATTATAAATTACATACCCATAACCAGTTTTGTCTAATTTTTCTATATATTTATCAATGGCAATTATTGGTACGCCAACTTTACACACATTATCTGTGAAGCATGTACATTTTAAATTTAACTTATCATGCAAGAGTACTGCATCCCTACCTGTTGCTATGTAGAACATGCCTAACCTTATTAGTACAATTTTCTTTTCGTTTCTCTCTTGCAAAATTTCTAGCATTTTGCTAAAACTCATTTTCACCACTCCTTTCAAAAAAGTGTGGCGACTTTTTCTTTTGCGGGTTAAATAATTGTACCCGCAAACGCAGAAAAAGCGCCACGCAAGTGGCGCCACGCAAGTGGAAAATTTTATATGTCTGCCCATTCATTCTTCATGGGTAACATTTAAAATTTCCCACATAGCGTATTCCATTCGCTATGCGAGGCGTGAGCCTTCTTATAGCTTTCTGTTATCATTTTTATTTTTTCCTCTTGTTTCAAATTTCTCGTCTCTAGCGTTCAGCTTTTCCTAGAAAAGTGAAACACGGAAACCGATGCTGCTGTTGCTGCTGACAGTGCTACTGTTGCCACGGTAAGCTGCAGGAGTGCTTGAGCCTGCATCGTAGAAAAGGCCTCCCCTACGAGCACACGGAGAGAGGGTGATGGAAGTATTTTCCAAGGTCCATTCCCATACATTTCCAGCTATATCATAGATATTCATTACTTTGCTTTGTTCTGTTCCTCCTGTTGTTAATAATATACCATTTTCATATGAACTCTGCTCTGTTTTCTTCATTTTTCCTGTAGTTTCATTACTTACTACTATTGAGCCTAATGCACTATCAAAATTTTTCCATTCATTTCTTAGCTCACCATACTGTGCATATTTTCCTCTATTTAAATCAAATGTTGAATTATAATAATTTCCTATTGTTGTACTATTTGATATTAGTTCTTTTAAGTTTTCTTGATTTACTTTTGTAGTATCCTTGCTCATAAACGCTAGCACTAAATCCCATTGCAATCCAAACATTAAACTACTTGTTTTTGTTCCTGGATTTACATTACTTGCTAAATTTTGTGCTTGTGTTCTTGTTACCCATGTATATGGATATGCATCTGCTTTTGTTACTGGTGTTGGCATTCCTTCTATTGTATATTTTCCGTCTGAATTTGTTGCTGATTTACTTGTTCTATTTTCTGCTATTCCAGCTTCGTATCTTCCTACATAAAATCCTCCATTTTCATATACACTTTTTAACATACTCTTTTTTAAATTGTTATATGCTGTTTCATCTGCAAACCAACCTACATTTGCGGTATCAGCTGCGTATGTGTCTGAATAACTAGTGCTTCCTCTATATGTTTTTGTATATTCCTTTAAATCATTTTCTATACTTGTATAGTCTGCATCTGTAAATGTTGTTTTTCCAAGCCCTGTTGTTTTATACACTGCTGTTGTTCTTGGCACTACTACCCACACATATTCATTTCCACTTGCATCTTGTATTACAAGCCCTGTATCTATTGTTCCTTCTTTTTTTGTAAATGTATTATCTGGGAAATATGGGGCTGTTTCTGCTGTTGCTTCTGCTGGTACTTTTGTGTCTGTTCCACTTCCTCCAGCTCCACCATTTCCGCTACCACTTCCAGTACTTCCATTTATTTGTTCTTCTAACTGCTGTGCTAGTTCGTTCATACCAATTAAATCATTTTGGCTGGCCTCTGCAGATTTTCTTTGGGCTTCTTTTGCTTTTGTTATTATTCCATTGTCGCCTAAAACTAAGTTAATACTTACTCCTGCAAGGATTAACAAAACTACTATAGTAACGACTAACGCAACTAGGGTTATACCCTTATTCTTTTTCATATTGTTCTCCTCCTCGTATAATAGTTTTATAAAATTTATTTTCATAAATTATAAACATATTACTTTTTATTACTTATGTACTTTTTATTATTTTCAACTATTTCTTATGTTTTTATTCATATACTTCATATTTTTGTTTATTTTTCTTTTTAAGTTTCTTGTTTTAAGAATTTTATTTTTAGTTGAATTTAATTTTTAATTTTTTTCTTAATTGCATTTCTATTAATTCAATTAAGTGTTTTTTTACTATAAAATTTAATCTTCGTACATACATCTACCACGTATATATTTGTTGCATTAATCGTATTTATTTCTATATACGTTATAGATATAAATACTTCACTAAAATAATACCATTATTTTCACACGTGTGCAATAGTTTTTTCTTATTTTTTCAAATTTGTCGCTTTCTGTCGAATTGCATTATTTTTTTATTTTCTTTCTTGGTCTATTTTTTCCTTTTAATAATATATTTATTACTAGATTTTATTTAGGGGTGTTGTTTTGGTTAGCGTAAGTACTTCTTCTAAAAATGTTAAAACACGTTTTGCTGTTTTTTCTATAAAAAAATATATTCTGCCTGCTACATTTGTTTTGTTTGTTATTGGACTTGTTACCTTTTCTAGCAGTAATCTAACTGCAGCAAAATCTGGTTTAAAGCTGTGGGCTAATAATGTTGTACCAAGCCTCTTCCCTTTTTTTATTGCAACTAATCTTTTATCTCACACTAATATAATAAATTATATTAGCAAGAAATGTAACAAATTTATGCGACCTATTTTCAATGTACCCGGAGAATCTGCATACGCTTTTGTTTTAGGGCTTATTAGTGGCTACCCTATGGGTGCTAAAATTGTTACAGATTTGCGCACCAACAATAATTGCACTAAAGATGAAGGCGAAAGAATGCTTTGTTTTACAAATAATTCTGGTCCACTCTTTATAATTGGAACAGTACGGAATTTCTATGTTTTCCAATTCTAATATTGGCTTTCTTTTATTTATTACACATACACTCTCAGCTATAACTGTTGGAATTTTATTAGGACAATTAGCACGTTTAAAGCATAAATTTAAAAATAATATTTTTGAACATTCGTATAATTCATCAACTAATGAATTGTGTACATTTAACAATTTAGGAAGCATACTTTCTAATGCAATACTAGAATCTAGCAAAACAATTATAATGATTGGTGGGTTTGTAGTAATCTTTTCTGTAATAATTTCTATTTTAGGAAACAGTAAAATTTTAGAAATATTTTCATACTTATTATACATACCATTAAAGCTCTTAAATATAGATTTATCTTTTGCAAAACCAATCATTTCTGGAATTATAGAACTAACTAATGGAGTATTGCTTGTAAGCTCAGTTACAAGTAAAGCCCTTTCTTCCAATATCATCATTTGTGCATTTTTACTAGGGTTTGGTGGAATATCAGTATTACTTCAGGTTTTAAGCATAACATCAAAATCAGATTTATCTATAAAAAAATACATTTACGGAAAACTTCTACAAGGAATTATTGCAGCAATTTACACATATATTTTTATAAACCTAATACCAATGTTTTTCTTAAACTTGTAATTACTTATTATGGTTATTACTCTACATTATTACTTAGTCACTAAAAACACCTAATTACAACCTTCGTTTGATAAAAATACATCTATTTTAATATTAACTTGAGTATATCTTTTTCTTATTGGTTTATAGGTAAAACCTAAAAAAACCTAAATACATTATAAGGAATTAATTCTATGGATAAGAATGTTGACTATAATTATTACGGAATGCCTCCATTTTCTGGGCCAAACATGTACGACATGAACGCAGACCCAACAATGGACTCAAATGCTATGTTTAATCCACTTATGCAATACGAGCAAGCCTACATGTATTATCGTTATTTGAGTATGCAAATGGAATACAAAATAAAATGCAAGGAATATGAAAAATTAACATCTAAATCTGATTTTTCGCGAGATTCTGGAAGAAAAGTAGAATAATTATTGATTTAAGCCAAATTATATGATATAATGTACGTGGGATAATTTTAATTAATGAATCGGAGGTGTGCCTCTTAGCACTATAGTTAAGAGCAAATTATAATGGAAAAAACTAGAAACTCAGTAATAGATTTATTTAAAAATTTTGGTCTTGCAATTAGCAAATTAGTAAATGATGGTGAAGTTGATGATGTGGAATTAACTGGCGAACTTGCAAAAGATCCTATGGAAGCTTTAAAAGAATATGAAGCTTCTGTTAAATCTGTAGAAGAACCGGTACAAGCTAAAGCTAGAACTCAAAATCGCGAAAAAGTACAAACACGCGAGTCATCTACTGTAAAGCGTACAGCAAGAGCTACTACTAGAAAAGAACCAACAGTAAAAATTGTAGACGATGACGAACGCGAAATGTAATATTCTAAGCATAAAAAATTCATATATTTATTGAAATTTAATAATAGTATTTATAAAAATGCATGCAGACATTTATTAAAAATATTGTGTTATAATTCACAGGCAAAAAATTGTATGCATTTTTTATATTTTTGCTTGACAAAATACTCTTTTCCCTTTATAATAATATCTGTTGTAAGAAATGGCGACGTAGCTCAGTTGGCTAGAGCAAACGGTTCATACCCGTTAGGTCAGCGGTTCGAATCCACTCGTCGCTACCATAAATTAAAACTGTAATTTGAATATTACAGTTTTTTTTATTTTTTATAGCATTTTTGTGGATTCGAAAAGGAGGAATAGAAAAGCGTCCAGTGGACGGTTTTCCCGACGTGGCTCGCCGAATCCACTCGTCGCTACCATGAATTAAATTTAGTATTTGACATATAATAAAAAAAGTGCTATTATAATTATAGCAATTGCAAAAAATTTTTCACGAAGTAACTAAAAAATACTAGGTTCCGCAAAAACCTAGTATTTTTGTGTGCTAATCCTTATTATCATTTACAATAATGTAAATAATGACTAAAACTAGCAATTTTATTAAATTTTTCACAAAGTAACCTCCTTCCTGCCACTAAGCAAGTCGGCATATATACTATAAAATATTTTATAATGTTTGTCAATTAATTTTTACATATAAGTTTATTCGATAAGGAAAAATTGTCCAGAAAATCATCTATAAATGATGAACTTTCTGGACAATTTTTGTACATTTTTTCCTCCGTCTCCAAAATGCATATTAATTCATATAATCTTTTAATTTCTTACTTCTGCTTGGATGACGTAATTTTCTTAATGCTTTTGCTTCTATTTGTCTTATTCTTTCTCTTGTTACATTAAATTCTTTTCCTACTTCTTCTAGTGTTCTAGATTTTCCGTCTTCTAGTCCAAATCTTAGTTTTAATACTTTTGCTTCTCTTGGAGTTAGTGTTTTCATTACTTCTTCTAGTTGTTCTCTTAATAATGTATATGCAGCTGCTTCTTGTGGTGCTGGGCTGTCATCGTCTTGTATGAAGTCTCCTAAGTGGCTATCGTCTTCTTCTCCAATTGGAGTTTCTAGAGATACTGGATCTTGTGCTATTTTTTGTATTTCTGTTACTTTTTCAACTGGTATTTCCATCTCAGCTGCTATTTCTTCCGGGGTTGGTTCTCTACCTAATTGTTGTAATAAGTGTCTTGATGTACGTATTAATTTGTTTATTGTTTCTACCATGTGTACTGGTATTCTTATTGTTCTTGCTTGGTCTGCTATTGCTCTTGTTATAGCTTGTCTAATCCACCATGTTGCATATGTGCTAAATTTGTATCCTTTTGTATAATCGAATTTTTCTACAGCTTTTATTAATCCCATGTTTCCTTCTTGGATTAAATCTAAGAATAACATTCCTCTTCCAACATATTTTTTTGCTATACTTACAACTAATCTTAGGTTAGATTCTGCAAGTTTTTGTTTTGCAGCTTCGTCTCCTGCTAATACTTTTTTTGCGAGTTCAAGTTCTTCATCATATGATAAAAGTGGAATTCTTCCTATTTCTCTTAAATACATTCTAACTGGGTCATCTATATTGATACCTTCCATACTTGCTAGGTCTATGTCTTCTACTTTTATATCTTCTACAGCTTCTAGTTCATCTATGTCTGGCTCTTCTAAGTCTAAATCGTCTTCTTTTAAAACACTTACACCCATGTCTTCAAATGCATCAAATACTTTATCTATTTGCTCAGTATTTGCATCATCTAATTCGCTTGCAAGTTCGCCATATGTTATTTTTCCTTTTTCTTTTGCCTTTTTTATTATATTATTTAATTTTTCTTCTGGTGTAACATCTTTTTTATCTTTATGCTCAACTGTCTTTTCTACTTTGCTTTGTACTTTTTCGTTTTCATTTTCTTTCTTCATTACAATATAACCTCCCTATTTTATTTTGGCTAATTGGATAATTACCTCGTTGAGTTGAGCTTCCAGATTAGCTACTTCTTCTTTTGTTAAATTGCTGTTGTCTATTTTACCTAATATTTCATTTCTTCTTTGTAATAATAACTCTTTTCTATATGTTACAAGCACATCTTCTATGCATTTATCTACATCTGTTATTTCAAAATCTGACGACATTATTCCAGACAAATAATTAACTGTAATTTCGTCTTCGAATAAATCTAATATATTTTCTATATTAATATTACCTTTTTCGTGTTCTTCATACAGTTTATTTATTATTGCCTTATTTCTTTCTATTTTGATTACATTATTATCAATGAGTTTTTTCAGTCTTTCGAAACTTTTGTCTGGGTAGTTTATTAATAGATATATAACTAAGCTTTCTAATCTTTTTGTTTTTACGTCTACAGATTGTTCATCTTGTTGAATTGATACATTTTTTACAGGGACTACCTTTTTTTCAAGCTTTTGTTCTGTTCTTGAATTTGCATATAATAGCTTATTTATCTCTGCATAAATTGCGTCTTTTGATACTTTATATTCAAGAGAAATTTTGTCTACATATACTTCTCTCTCCATGCTATTTTCGACTTTTGCAACAATTTTTGCAACTTCGTTTAAGAATTTAATTTTATCATTTACATTGTCTAAATCTAGGCTTTTCTTTAGCATTTTTACTTTAAATTCAACTAAAGAAATTGCCTTGTCTACATACATTTGGAATCTTTCTGGTCCGTATTTTACAACAAATTCATCTGGATCTTTCGCACCTTCTATTTGCAATATTCGTATGTCGCATCCTAAATTTTGAAGTATTTCCAAGCCTCTTAAAGTAGCAGCTTGTCCAGCTCCATCAGCATCATAACCAATTATTACTTTTTCACAACTTCTTCTTAATAATCTGCCTTGTGCTTCTGTTAATGCTGTTCCTAAAGACGCCACTGCATTATGTATTCCTCTTTGATGAAGTGATACAGCATCCATGTATCCTTCTACCATTATTATTGTCTTTGAATTGTACTTTCTTGCAATATTAAACGCAAAAAGATGCCTTCCTTTACTGTAAACAATATCTTCTGGAGAATTTATGTACTTAGGTTTACTATCATCTAATACCCTTCCCCCAAAAGCAATTACTCTTTCATGGGTATCAAATATAGGAAACATCAACCTGTTTCTAAACCTATCTATAAATTTTCCGTCTGGATTCTTATTAACTAAACATGAAGCAAGAATTTCTTCCTCTGTAAAACCTTTAGATTTTAATTCTGTATATAATTCATTAAATCTTCCAGAATATCCTATTTTAAAGGCTTTCAACGTTTTATTATCTAAGTGTCTTTTCTTTACATATTCTTGTCCTGGCTTTGCAGTTGGTTTGTATAAATTTTCATGGTAAAATTCGGCAGCACATTTATTTACTTCATATACTCTCGATTTCAACTTTGCAAGTTTATCATCTTCGAAATTACCAGATACCGGTAATTCAACCCCGGCACGATTTGCAAGCATTTCAACAGATTCTTTAAAGTTTAAATTTTCTATTTTGCTTATAAAATGAAAAACATTTCCACCTACTCCGCATCCAAAGCAGTGGAATATTTGCTTATCTGGTGATACGCAGAATGAACCGGATTTTTCTTTATGAAATGGACATAATCCCATGTAATTTCTGCCTGCTCTTTTTAAAACCACATATTGTGACACTATATCAACTATATCATTTTTACTCTTAATTTCATCTAATAATTCGTCACTATATCTTACCATTTGCAATAACCTTTCTCCATTATATATTATATTCGACATAAAGTTTGGTATTCCTTCTTAAAATTCCACTTTACGTAATCAAGTTGGAAAATTATAATTATTTTTCAACTTCAAAATAAAGGAGCTAACACTAATGTCAGCTCTATTGTTTTTTATAAATTTTGTGGATTTCCTGTACTTGCATCATTAAATGGTATAAATTTGCTTACTATATTGTTTGCACTTACTGGTTCCACCATGTTCCTATGTTCTTCAAAAGATAAATTTATTTTATTTTCTACTAGATTTTCAACTTCATTTTCTGAAGCATGTTCTGCTAAAACTAATTCGCTTACCAAAATTTGTTTTGCGTTATTTAGCATTTTCTTTTCTCCAGTAGATAGTCCTTTTTCTTTTTGCTTGTAGCTTAAGTTTCTTACTACATCTGCTACTTCATAAATACTTCCACTCTTCATTTTTTCCATGTTTTCTTTATATCTTTTGTTCCAATTATTCGACATTTCTGTTTCATTAGCCTCTAATACTTCAAGTACTTTTCCAGCTTCTGCTTTATCTATTACACTTCTAACTCCTATATCACTTGCTTTTGATATTGGAACCATAACCTTTACTTCTCCAGGCATTTTGATTATATAATAATTTTGTTTTTCTCCTAAGATATCTTTTTCTTCTATTGCGTCAATTGTTCCTGCCCCATGCATAGGATATACTATTTTGTCACCAACATTAAACATGTAATTATCTCCTTCCATACTGTATATTTTAGAGTTAATAAAGGTATATTTATCTCTTTCAACTACGTTTCTATTATACCATAAAAAATGGCAAAAGTCAAAGATTTTGCCATTTTATTTTTTGCCGTCTTTTTCAGTATTTTCAACGGTTTTACGTATTTTTACATTTTTTCAGAAATAATTTTATGTTTCTTTTTTATGTATTATTTTTTATGTAAGTAATATTTAATTTATACATAATAGCTTTGAATACAATCACAAGTTTTTATTATGTTTAGCTTATCTACCTGTAGAACCAAATCCACCTTTTCTTTCGCCTTGTGCATTATCATTATCTGCTGTTAAATATTTCATAAATATTAATTGACCAATTGCGTCTCCTTTTTTTATTTCAACATCATGGTCAAAGAAATTATAAAATGCAAACATAAAATGGCCGTCATTATCTTCATTCCCATAATAGTCACAGTCTACAATTCCAACGCTATTTGCCATAACTAGTCCTTTTTTTGCAGGTCCAGAACTTCTGTTACATAGTAAAAAGAACTCGTCTGGTGGGCAATATGCTTTTAAGCCTGTTTTTACTAATGTAGGTTTTTGACCTAGTTTGAAAGGTGGTATTACACAGTCTTCTGCTGCTTCAATATCATAACCTGCTGCGTGTTTTGTTTTTCTAATTGGTAAGTTTATTCCTTTATCTTCAAAACCTTTTGCAATTTCAAATCCTCTAACTTTTTCCATTTTCATATACTCCTTATGATGTTTTATTTAATAAGAAGCAATTAATATTTGAAAAATAGTAATTGCTTCTTGGTTAATTAATAATTTTCTGCTTTAACTTCAAAATAAGATTGTGCGTGGTTGCAAACTGGGCAAACCTTTGGAGCTTCTGTTCCAACTACAATGTGTCCACAGTTTCTACATTTCCAAATTGTTATGCTTCCTCTCTTGAACACTTCACCATTTTCAACATTTTCTAGTAATCTTCTAAATCTTGCTTCATGCTCTTTTTCAATAGCACCTATTCCTCTGAATTTTGCAGCTATTTCTGTAAAGCCTTCTTCATCAGCTTCTTTAGCCATTCTGTCGTACATATCTGTCCACTCGTAGTTTTCTCCAGCTGCTGCAGCTGCTAAGTTAGCCTTTGTATCACTAATTCCGTTTAAATATTTAAAATGAATTTTAGCATGTTCCTTTTCATTTTCTGCTGTCTCTAAAAATAAAGCAGCTATTTGTTCATATCCTTCTTTTTTAGCAACACTTGCAAAATATGTGTATTTATTTCTTGCTTGTGATTCACCAGCAAATGCTTCCATTAAATTTTTCTCTGTTTTTGATCCTTTAAGTTCCATTATAATTTACCTCCTGTAATTTGAACTGACTTAGTTATACTATAATTTAATATAACAGTCAATATGTATTTTGTTATTATTTTTTTATTTTTCAACTAGAATTAAGTCATAGTCTTTTACATCAACTACCTTAGCTTTTACATATTTGCCAATTAAATCTTCATTTGATGTATTTTTTACGTAAGCTACTCCATCTATATCTGGAACGTCCATATAACTTCTACCTACATAATATTTTTTATCTGGAGTAATTCCTTCAATTAAAATTTCTAGCTCTCTTCCTATATTCTTTTTTTCGTTTTCTTTCGAAATTTCTTGTTGTAATTTCATTATTTTGTTGTATCTAGATTTTTTAGTCATTGGGTGAATTTGTTCTTTAAGTCTTGAAGCTGGTGTTCCATCTTCTTTTGAATATGTGAATGCACCTAATTTATCAAATTTTGTTTCTTTAACAAATTCATATAGTTTATCGAAGTCTTCCTGTGTTTCTCCTGGAAATCCAACCATTAAAGTTGTTCTTATTACTACGTCTGGAATTTCTTTTCTTAATTTGCTTATTGTATTTTTTATGCTTTGTCCTGTACACTTTCTGTTCATTCTTTTTAAAACTGTGTCAGAAATGTGTTGTATTGGAATATCAAAATACTTGCATATTTTGTCATTTTCTTTTACAACTTTTATTAATTCATCTGTTATATCTTCTGGATATGTGTATAAAAATCTTACCCATTTCAAGTCTTTTATTTTACATAACTCTGTTAATAATTCTGCAAGTTTTGGCTCTCCATATATGTCTTTTCCGTATTTTGATGTATCTTGAGCAATTAAGATAAGTTCTTTTCTTCCTGTTGCAACAATTTGCTTAGCTTCTTCTATTATATTTTCCATCTTTCTGCTTACGAAATTTCCTCTGATATATGGAATAGCACAATATGTGCATCTATTGCTACAACCTTCAGCAATTCTTATATATGAATATTGTTCTCCAGTTGTAATAACTCTATTCATAAAATTTAAATCTGTGTCGACTAATTTTACGTTTTTTTTGCTCTCAATTTTATCATATACTTCTTTTAGTACTTTTGCAAATACTACTGATGAGTTGCCTTTTTCTTCTGCGTAATCACTATATTTCAAGAAAATATCTACCTCAGGAAGCGCTTTTTCTAGGTCTTCTTTGTATCTTTCTACTAAACAACCTGTTGCAATTAATACCTTACATCTTCCTGTTTTCTTATACTCTGCCATTTCTAAGATTGTATTTATTGCTTCTTCTTTTGCAGATTCTATGAATCCACATGTGTTTATAACAATAACATCTGCAATTTTAGGATTATTTACAATATTAAACTCATTCTCCTTAAAAATTCCAATCATCATTTCTGTATCTACTAAATTTTTGCTACATCCTAGTGATATAAAGCCTACGTTCATTTTTTTATTCCCTTCTTACTTTGAATTTACCGTACTTTGTAATTTTTCTAATTTTGATATAATACTGTCATAAGTTTTTCTTGAAATTCTGCTTGTATCTCCATTTGCATAATCTTGTGCAAGTTTTTTCATATCTGTTAATTCAAATCTATTTTCTGCTTTTGTTCCATTATCTAACACATATATTGGTGTGTAATCAACTTTTTGCAATACTGCCTTGTCTGAGTCTGAACTCTTTGCAATTTGAATGTTTAAAATAAGCTCTACATCTGCATTTGCATATTTTAAAGTGGAAATGTAATTTCCAAGAGAGTATGCAACTAGTACATTTTTTCCTTCTTCTGTTTGAATTATTTCCATTGGTTCTACAACTGATGGATGTGAACCTAAAATCATGTCTACTCCATTTTCCACTAAGAAAGCTGTTATATTTCTTTGATATTCTGATATTTCCGAGCTGTTTACATCTCCCCAATGCATTATTGCTATTATGTAATTTGAATTTTGTTTTGCATATTCTATGTCTTTTTGTGCAAGTTCTTCTGAATAAATATTAGCTGACTTTTTTTCTTCATCTGTAATTTCATTTTCATTGCTTAACCCGTATGTGTAGCCTAAAAAAGCAACTTTAATTCCATTAATTTCTTTAATGTTTCCTGTAAAATTCGAGCTTTCTTGTTTTTTTATCTTTTCTTCATCTAGTGTGTTTCCATTTGATTCATCTACTTTGTTTTTAATTCCTGTAATTTCAACATTTTGTTCTTTAATTTTACTTATTGTTGTTTCTAATCCTTGATACCCATAATCCAACACATGATTGTGTGCCAATGAAACTAGTCCTATTCCCGAATCTTTAACTGCTTTTAGAAATTCAATTGGTGAATTATATTTACCAACACCAGAATATTTTCCATCAACAAAATTTGTTTCTAATGTTCCAATAGCAATATCTGAATTTTTTACAAATTTTGAAATTCCAGTAAACATATGAGAAAAGTCATATCCATCGTCTATTTTTGCATCGTCAATCATATCCATTTGGCACAATATATCTCCAACAGCCGAAATCCTTGCTGTTCTTGTTATTACTGTTGTTTCTCCATTATTTGATGGGCTTGTAAGATTATTTTCTATTGCTGTAAAGATTTCGCCAGTCTGTTTTTCTAGCTCTTCTGCCTGTTTTGCTAATAACTTTCTGTCTTGATATTTTCGTATTTGAATTACACCTTCAGCAACTATAATGACTGCTAGTAAAATCGATACAATAATTATAAAATTTTTATTTGTAATTGTATCTAGTACTACATTTCTTTTTCTAGTATTTCTTCTGTTTCGCATTATATTTCTCCTTCAACTTCTAATGGTGGAAATTTGCATTTACTACATACAAAAAACTGCATATAAGGGTACAGATTTAATATTATTTTCAAATCCAAAATTTTTCTCCGAAATTCTAACCGCATAGTTTGGACTATATGTTTTCATATATAAATCTAGGCTTCTTGCCTTCGTGTGTACACTAGTTTTTACTTCGATTGGCACAATGTCTGTTTCTTTTTGTATCATAAAATCCAATTCGGCTTTTCCGTCAGATTCCCAGTAATATAAATCATATCCTTTTACTCTTAATTCATTTGCTACATAGTTTTCTGTTAATGGTCCCATGGCAATCATTACCGGTTGTTGACTTAAATCCACTTGATAAAGTGGATACCTTGCCTTATTTACGAATAGTCCAACATCACTCATATATAGTTTAAATGATGATAAGTCTTTATGCATTTCCAGAGGAAGTTCAGCTGTTGTTTTATATACTTGGTTTACAATTCCACTATTTTTTAGCCACATTATTGCTTCTCCGAATATACTTGAAGTACCACCCTTTGCTATTACCTTGTACTGAAATTTTGGATTATCTTTCGCAAGTTGAACCGGTATAGAATCAAATGCTGATATAATTCTATTTGATAAACTATTGTCTGCATATTTTGTCATATCTCTTACATACGATTCTAAAATTTCAGCTTGTACATCAATAGCAGATATCGTTTTACCTTCTGTCAAGTATGTTTCTACGACTTCTGGCATTCCACCTACTACTAAATATGTTCTATATAATTTTAAACACAACTCATGAATAGTTTTATCCATTCTTTCATCATTTTCAAAATGTTTTTGTATTACTTCAATTAAGTTTTCTCTTCCAACAGCAATCAAAAATTCTTTAAATGATAATGGATACATATTAAGCATTTGTACTTTTCCTACAGGGAATGAATAGTTTTCTCTATTTATTGCTACACCTAATAATGAACCTGCTGCAATAACATGATATTCTGGCGCATCTTCATAAAAATATTTTAATGCTGTTAATGCCCTTTCATTAGCCTGTATTTCATCAAAAAATATTAATGTTTTTCCCGGTAATATTTTTTCTCCATAGAAAAGTTCCAGTTTATTTATTATATATTTAGCATCTATATGTTCTGATATTTGAGAACTAAACTCTTGATTTGTCTCAAAATTAACATATATTAAATTATTGTAGTTTTCTTTTCCAAATTGTTTTATTATATATGTTTTCCCAACTTGTCTAGCACCATGTACAATTAATGGTTTTCTATTTGATGATTCTTTCCATTTAAGTAAATCTTTTATAATTTCTCTTTTCATAGGAACTCCTTTCTATATGTGTCATTATACCATATAAGTTCAAAAAAATCAATTACACTTTAGATTTTTTTGAACTTATACGTCATTTTACCATTCTATTTCTTCTATTGGTGTTGGATTTTTGTTGATGACAATGTCTTCCGATTTTCCATTTTTGAAGTGTATTATTTTATCTGCCATTGGAGCTATTGCACTATTGTGTGTTATTATGATTACCGTCATATTTTCTTTTCTACATGTATCTTGCAAGAGTTTTAAAATTTGCTTTCCTGTGTTATAGTCTAAAGCTCCAGTTGGTTCATCGCAAAGAAGTATTTTGGGATTTTTAGCAATAGCTCTTGCAATTGCAACTCTTTGCTGTTCGCCTCCAGATAGTTGAGATGGAAAGTTATTTTTTCTTTCTTGTAGTCCAACTTTCCCCATTACTTTTTCTGGACTTAATGGATTTTTACAGATTTGAGTTGCAAGTTCTACATTCTCAATTGCAGTTAAATTTTGAACCAAATTATAAAACTGGAATACAAACCCAATATCTTCTCTTCTATATTTTGTAAGTTGCTTTTCGTTGTAATTATTAACATGTCTTCCGTCAATTACAACATCTCCAGAAGTTACACTATCCATTCCACCAAGAACATTTAGGGCAGTAGTTTTTCCTGCCCCACTCGGTCCAACGATTACAACAAGTTCACCTTTATTTATTTCAAAATTTGCATTGTCTAAGGCTCTAATCTTATTATCACCCATAGTATATTCTTTTACAACATTTTTAAATTCTATATAGGCCATATTGCCCTCCTTATTTGACAAAGTCAAAATTTTAATTATTTTTCAATCTACACTTTTTAAAGATTCAGTCATACTTATTTTCTTCAAAGTTCTATTTACTGCTAAATTTACTATTTCTGCAAACATTATTGTTATTATAATTCCATATATAAAGCACATTTTGCTTATTTCGTAATTAAACATCATCATATCAAGCTCGCACGTTTTTACCGCATACATCGACAAGAAATATCCCCCAAATAGTCCGAAAAATATTCCAATAACTGTTAATATTCTTGTTTCTTTTGTTATATAATTAAATACCTCTTTATTATAAAAGCCAAGTACCTTTATTGTAGCAAGTTCACGTATTCTTTCACTTATGTTTACATTTGATAAATTATATAAAACTGCAAATGCAAGCAATCCAGCTGATATTATTAGCACATATACTACTAATTGCATTTGTTCCATTACTGTTGCAAAAACATCCTTCGTACCAGATAAGAAACTTACACCAGCAACTGTTGTATCATCTTGCAATATTATTTTTCCAATACTATCCTCATCATCTTCTGTTGTACCTTCTGCCTCTTTTATTAGCAAAGTATTAGGCTTGAAGCTATTTTCTCCATATAGTTTGTTGTACAAATTACTAGACATATACATATAATGATAGATGTAGTTTTCTGTTATTGCTCCTACTTTTACATCTTTTTCTATATCATCTGTATTTTTTATGGTTATTGTATCTCCAACCTTTATCTTTAATAGGCTTGCAATCTTTTCTGAAATTATTACAGAGTCATCATCTAATGTGTATGTTTCCTTCTTGTGCTTTCTGTTTCTTAATCCTATAAATTTATCTAATTTATCTGACTGCTCTGGTACTACAAGGTTTATTGTCTGTGAATTTTGAATGCTTGTTATTTCAACAGTTTTCATGTAACTTGGCAATGTGTCTGCAATTTTATTTAGGTTCTTTATTTTTTCATTTTCATCTTGAATTTGCGTTTTTGTTACATCCTCTTTAAATTCGATTGTTCCATCATATTTAAAAATTTCGCCATACTGATTTGGAATCATATTTCCTATCGCATTTCTTATGCCAAATCCTGCTATTATAAGCGATGTACAACCAGCTACACCAACTACAGTCATAAGCATTTTCTTCTTATATCTGAATACATTTCTTGCAGTTACTTTATTAGTAAACTTCAATCTTTTCCATATAAATGTTATTTTCTCAAGTATTATGCGTTTTCCAGGCTTTGGAGCCTTTGGAAGCATCAGTTCTGCTGGCTTTTCTTTCAATTCTTTAATACATGTATAAATTGTAGCTCCCAATGTGCAAACAAGTGCAAATCCCAATCCTATAACTCCCATTTCAATGCGAATTATGCAGTCAGCTTTTGGAATAGTGTACATCATTTCATACATCATTATTATTATTGATGGTATTAGTTTAAATCCGATTATCATTCCTACTACTCCACCAATCATGGTTGCTAAGAATGCATAAATTAGATATTTAAATGATATTTGAATTTTGTTGTATCCCAACGCTTTCAAAGTTCCAATTTGAACACGTTGTTCTTCAATCATTCTAGACATTGATGTTAAACTAATTAATGCTGCAACTAAGAAGAATACTATTGGGAATGCTTTTGCTAAATTAGCAACTCTATCTGTATCTTGAATATATTCTGCATATCCATAGTTTGAATTTCTATCTAAAATATACCAAGAAGGCTTTTCTATTTTTGCAATTTGAGTCTTTGCATCATTCAATTTTTCTTGTGCTTCATCTAATTTTTCTTGAGATTCTTTTCGAGCATCTGCAAGCTTTTGTTCATTTTCTTCAATCTCTTTTTTAGAATTTTCTAATTTTTGCTCATTGCTCTTTATAGTTTTGTATGTGCTTGTTTTGGTTTGTGCAAGTTTCTTTTTCTGACTTTCCAGCTCTTTTTCATTCTCGTTTATTGTGTTTTGTGCCTTTGCGAGTTCCTGCTTTCCTTGCTCTATTTGAGAATTTATAGAACTTATAGTCTGACTTAAATTTTCTGCCTTTATTCCCTGGCTTGAAAGAGCATTTTCTATTTGAGAAATTCCTGCATTAATCTGACTAAGCCCTGCTTCTAATGCTGTTTTATTTGTAGTTAACTCTGTTATCTTTTCCGCATTTGCTTCTGGATTTTGATTTAATATTTTTAGAGTCTCTTCTATCTGTTTTATTTGACTCTCCACAGTCTGTTTTTGAGTTACAAGATTATCATAGTTAGTTTTTATTTGATTTAAGCTATCAACATTTTTCTGTGCCTCTTCTAATTGTGCTTCTGTTTCTTGCTTCTTTGTTTCAAATTCAGACTTTGCACTACTTAGCTGTGCTTCAGCATCTTCCAGTTTTTTCTCTGCATTTGCAAATTCAGTATCAGCTTGTCTTCTTGCATTTGCAAGTTCTCTTTCTCCATCCTCAATTTTTGCTTTTCCATCATCAATCTTATTTTGTGCATCTTGAAGCTCATCTTCTGCTTTTTGCTTTTGCTCATCATACCCTTTTTGAGCATCGTCTAACTTGCTCTGAGCAGTATTTACAATAGAATTATACCTAGCTTGTTTTCTTTCATCAGATATTGCATCTATATTATCTTTTACTTCATCAATTTTTTTCTGGTATTCATCTTTATATGTTTTTAAATTTTTTGCACCATCAGCAGTAATGTATGCAACTGTGTAAACGTCCATATTGAAATTTTCTTTTGGCATATACATATAAAAATTTACAGAACCTGCTCCAAGTTTGCTGGTCCCTCTCGACCTAGAAATATATAAAGGAGATTGAACCGTCCCAACAATTTTAACCTTTTTATTTTTTACAGTTGAATCATTGTTACTATCACTTTCTTCATTGTTGCTATTATTATCATTGCTATCTTCTTCATTATTTATATCAATATCTCCGAGGCTTGTAGATGATTCAATCTTTTGTGGATTTAATGTGATATAATCTCCAATTTTATATCCAGTCATTGTTAACAACGAGCTCTCAACCACGCATTCATCAGCATTTTGTGGCAAGCTTCCATCTTTATGAATTACATTGTTTATCGTATCTGGCATCGACTCAATCTTAACAACATACTCTTTCTTATCATTGCTAAAAGTAGCATCAATGCTATAAGTTCCCACTACTTCTTTAGTTCCATCTACTTGTTTCAATGCTTCTATGTCTTCATCTGTTAATCCAAGTGTTGAAATTACTTCAATGTCCATTACATCTTCATCATCAAAATATGTATCTATGGTATCTTTCATATCTGGACTTGTAGCCGTAATTCCAGCAAAAAATCCTACTCCAAGCAATACTATTGCCACAATAGATAGAAATCGCTTAAATGTATTTTTTATTTGTCTTACACTATCTTTCAAAAGTGATTTTTCCATAATTTATATTTCCTTTCACAAGGTTGTAATTATTTTCTAATCATTAATAATTTTACCATTAAATAAATAGTAATTCAATGAAAATTTTGTGAATTTTTTTAAGTTAATTACATGTTTCGACAGACTTTCTCACGGCTTATGTATTATAATTATGTCATTCTCATAAGAAAGGAGGTGAGAATGATGTATCAAAAGCAAAACAAGAGAAGAAAACGCTCGAAGAAATTTTTTAAAGCTTTACATATTATAGTTATTACTCTTAAATATGCTTTTAAAATTTTAAAAGAGCTAAAAGCTATTATTGATTTATTCAATAAATAGCAAAAAATCAGGTATGCTGTGAACATACCTGATTTTTTTGGTAATCTTTGATTACCCATTCTCATATGAAATTTAGTGTTATGCACCAAAAGCATTTCATTTATTATTATACTATATTTTATTAGTTTTGCAATATTTTTTCTAAAATTAACTTAAAAATCGTTCGACAATTTCTGCATACTCATTGTAATTTGCCATAGTTAATATTGAAAATTATTTTTCAAATACCGCATTTTCTATTCCTACAATTTCTTGTATTTCTTCCAATATTTCTGGCGTTACGAATAAGCCTCCTGCTGGAGCTATTTTTTCTCCATTTATTATTTCTATTTGAGTGTTGTTTCTATCTCCATTGAAGAATTTCAATGTCCCTCTTAGTCTGTCTTTTTGTGTTTCATCTAAATTAGTTATGTTTATGTTTAATCTTTTTTTAGATATTTTTACTGCTTGATTTGCACCATTTTCATTATTGACTGATGTATTTGTAGAACTTGGATTATTTGCTACATCTTCTAAGTTTCTTATTGTTCTTGCAATTATGCTTGGAGCTTCATCTTCTCTTATGCTTAGACGTCCTTCTACAAGTACTATGTTCTCATCTATCAATTCGTTTGAACATTGATTGTAGCAATTTTCGAATACGATTACATCTACACTTCCATACAAATCTTCTATTGTGACAAATGCCATTAATTTGTTATTTTTTGTATATTTTTTCTTTATTCCAGTTATTATTCCAGCATATTTTACAAATTGTCCGTCTTTTAATTGTTGTACTCTTCCAGCTAATTTTTCTGGTAACACATCTTCTTCGTTTTCTGTGCTAACTAATTCGCTTGCGTCTCTCATTTGAAGTGTGTTTACATCTGCAAATTTTTCTATTAGCTCTCTATATTTTTCAAGAGGATGTCCAGATACATATATTCCGAGCATCTCTTTTTCCATTGATAATAATTCTTGATCTGAATATTCTTTTAGGGTTGTATATTTGTATTTTAGCTTTTCCATATCATCTTTGCTTGAGTCTGTTTGTGACATTGCCATATCAAACATCGAAACTTGACCTTGTATGTTCTTTTTTGATGCTCCAGAAATTGTATCTATTATGTCTTCAAATGAAGCCATTAATGTACTTCTAGTTTCTGCAAAGTTATCAAATGCTCCTGCTTTTATTAAACTCTCTATACATTTTTTATTTACGGCTTCACCTTCCATTCTTTCACAGAAGTCTGTAAAGCTTATGTATTCTCCATTCTTTTCTCTATTTGCAACAATCGTGTCTACTGCGGCAAGTCCAACATTCTTAATACTTCCAAGTCCGAATCTTATTTTGCCACCATCTACCGTAAACTTCGTATAACTCCTGTTAATGTCTGGCTTTAGAATTTCTATGTTCATTCTTTTACATTCATCAATGTACTCTGGAATTTTATCAAGATTTCCTAAGAAGCTGTTTAACATTGCTGCCATAAATTCTGTTGGATAATATGCTTTTAAATAAGCTGTTCTGTATGATACTACTGCATAGCACGCAGCATGTGATTTATTAAACGCATATTTTGCAAATTCAGACATCTCATCAAATATCTTGTTGGCAGATTTTTCATCTATTCCATTTCTTACACATCCAGGTACTATTATGTTCCCATTTTCGTCTACTTGACCATGTATAAATATTTCTCTTTCTTTTGCCATCACTTCTAGTTTTTTCTTACCCATGGCACGACGTACCAAATCTGCACGTCCTAGCGAATATCCAGCTAAGTCCCTAACTATCTGCATAACCTGCTCTTGGTAAACCATACAGCCATAAGTTACTTTTAATATTGGCTTTAGGCTGTCATGTGTGTACACAGCATGGTCTGGGTCTTTTTTATTGGATATATACCTTGGAATTTGGTCCATTGGTCCAGGACGGTACAATGAAACTCCGGCAATTAAATCTTCCAAACAGTCTGGCTTAAGTTCCTTCATGAAGTTTGTCATACCTTGACTCTCAAACTGGAATATTCCCATCGTGTTTCCATCTTGCCACAGTTTGAATACCTTTGGATCATTCATTCCTTGGTCGAATTTTACATCTATGCCTCTATTTTTCTTAACCAAATTTATGGTATCTTGTATAACTGTTAGAGTTCTAAGACCTAAGAAGTCCATCTTTAATAGTCCTAATTCTTCAAGAGTTGTCATTATATATTGTGTCGAAATCATTCCGTCTCTTACATATAGTGGAACATAGGTTACAACTGGGTCTTTTGTAATAACTATACCACAAGCATGCGTTGAAGCCTGTCTTGGCATTCCTTCCAATGCCATTGCAATATCTAATAATTTCTTAGTTTCTGGATTGTTTTCATACTCATCTTTAAATTCCTTGTTTTGCTCCAGTGCCTTTTTTATTGTTATGTGTAACTCATTTGGAACCATTTTTGCAAGCTTATCGGCTGTTGCATAAGGAACATCTAAAACTCTTCCTACATCTCTTATAACCATTCTGGCAGACATAGTTCCAAAGGTAATAATCTGCGAAACATGGTCTGGGCCGTACTTTCTAGAAACATAGTCTATTACCTCTTGTCTTCTTTCATAACAAAAGTCAACGTCAAAATCGGGCATGCTTATTCTCTCTGGATTTAAAAATCTTTCGAAAAGTAAAGCATACTTCATTGGGTCTATGTCTGTAATTTCTATCGCATACGCAACAATAGAACCAGCTCCAGAACCTCTTCCCGGTCCTACTGGTATTCCTTGAGTTTTAGCATAATGTATGTAATCCCATACAATCAAGAAATAGTCAACATAGCCCATTTTCTTGATTACGCCTAACTCGTAATTTTTTCTGTCTATAATTTCTTGTGAAGGATTATCTCCATATCTATTTTTTATTCCATCATTACATAGCTTTTCTAGATAATCGTAATGTGTAGCAAATTCTTCTGGCACATCATAATTTGGAAGTATTGTGTGTCCAAATTCAAAGGTTACATTACACTTATCTGCAATCTTTACAGTGTTTTCTATTGCTTCAGGCACACCAGAGAAAAAGTCTGCCATCTCTTCTGGTGACTTAATATATAGCTCGTCTGTTTCAAACTTCATTCTATCTTCGTCGGTAATCTTTTTGCCAGTCTGAATACAAAGCAAAATCTCATGGTTGTAAGCATCTTCTTTTCTTAAATAGTGCGAATCATTTGTTGCGACAAGCTCTATGTTCAACTTTCTTGAAAATTCAATTAGCTTTTGATTTACTAAAACTTGCTCTTTAATTCCATTATTTTGTATTTCCAAATAATAATCTTCTCCAAATACATTCTTAAACCATGTAGCAACTTTCTCAGCCTCTTCCATATCCCCTTTTAGAATCGCCTGAGAAACCTCTCCAGCCAAACAAGCACTACAACAAACCAATCCTTCATGGTACTTTTCTAGCACTTCTTTATCAATTCTTGGCTTGTAATAAAAGCCTTCAGTAAATCCTATAGAAACAAGTTTTGTAAGGTTTTTGTAGCCCTCATTATCCTTCGCAAGTAAAATTAAGTGGTTATACCTTGCATCAATATTAGGGTCTTTATTCTCTCTTCCTCTTGGGGCAACATAAACTTCGCAACCAATTATAGGCTTAATTCCATTTGCCAAACATGCCTTATAAAAATCGATTGCACCAAACATAACGCCATGGTCTGTAATAGCCATAGCCTTCATTCCAAGCTCTTTTGCTCTAACTGGTAAATCTTTAATTCTGTTTGCTCCATCTAGTAAACTAAACTCACTATGCACGTGTAAATGTACAAAATCTGGCATTGTTTTTCCCCCATTTGTAATATTTTGTCTAATTCTATCATCAAAAGGGAGATTTTTCAATACAGATTATATTCTTTTCTCTTTAATTATAATAAAAATTTAAGAGGTTCCCAAACGGGAACCTCCTTTACCTCCTTAAAAGAATTCGCTAAATTCATTTGACGGAACAAACTTGTTTGGACCTTACACTTTTTCTCTAATTTTCCTGTGTTTTTAATATTGCTTCTACTTCTTTTTTGGTTAGTTCAACTGCTTGAGCTATTTGTTCTATAGATAAATTCATGTTTTTTAACGCTTTCACGATTTTTTCTTTTGTTTTCTTTTCTCCTTCTTTTCTTCCTTCTTTTTCTCCAAGTTCTCTGTTTGTTTTCATCTCTACATTGTATCTCATTATACTCCACTCACGTTCTTCATACTTTGCAACTTCTTCTGGATCTTTGCTTAATTTATTTAATTCCTTTAATGTTTTGTCTATTTCTTCATTTTCTTTTGCCGACATTTCTACTTTTTCCTCCTTACTTCCATCTATCAACCATAGCCATTGCTCTAGCTTTGTGTTGCATTCTGGATTCTTTTCTTTAAATTTAGGAAGTTCTATAAAGTGCATTTCAAATGTATTTGTTGCCTCTTCCTCTTCTTTTCTATAACCCATATCAACAAACTCTATTGGTTTTGTATCTTCATATTTCATTTTTGCTATTGAATGATAAGAATTTCTTTCCATTTTACCATCTCATCTACTATTTTTCAATTAATAAGTAAAATTTTTGCATGTTTTCTGTTACTAGATAATACTTTTTTGTTATGTTTCCTTATATTAAAATATAAATTAATTTTTTTAATTACATTTTACCCCCATTTTACATAAGAGTGATTTTATATTTTACATAGAGTTCCTAGAATAAAAGCATACCTTCCAAAGAGAAGGAAATATAAAATTTCATAATATGAAAAAGATAATATGGAGGAAAAAAGATGAAAAAAACAGTGTGTTTATTACTTGCCGGATTAATGACGATCGGTGCATTAACAGGATGCGGCAGCAGTGCAGACAACAAAAAAGATGATTCTGCAAAGACAGAGACAACAAGTGAAAAGAAGTCAGACGGATTTGATACAAGTTCTGACATTACCGTAGTATCCCGTGAGGATGGTTCCGGAACAAGAGGAGCATTCATCGAACTGTTTGGAGTAGAACAGGAAAAAGATGGTGAAAAGATGGATATGACTACAGAGGAGGCTGTTATTGCAAACAGCACAGCAGTTATGATGACTACAGTAGCCGGAGATGATTACGCCATCGGTTATGCATCCTTAGGTTCTTTAGATGACACAACAAAGGCATTAAAGGTAGACGGAGTAGAGCCAAGCGTAGATACCATTAAAGATGGTTCTTACAAAATCTCCAGACCATTCAACATTGCAACAAAAGACAACGTAAGCGATGTTGCACAGGATTTCATCAACTACATCATGAGTGATGACGGACAGAAAGTAATCGAAGACAACGGATACATTTCCGTATCAGATGGAAAATTCGAGAGCAACGGAGCAAAAGGTAAGATCGTAGTTGCAGGTTCTTCTTCTGTAACACCGGTTATGGAAAAATTAAAAGAAGCATACTTAGCAGTAAACAAAGATGCAGAGATCGAAGTTCAGGAAAGTGATTCCACAACAGGTATGACAGCAACAATGGAAGGAACCTGTGATATCGGAATGGCATCCCGTGACTTAAAAGACAGCGAGAGCGAGTTAAAAGCAACAGCAATCGCAATGGACGGAATCGCAGTCAGCGTAAACAAGAACAATACATTAGATGACATCACATCCGACCAGGTAAAGAGCATCTACTTAGGCGATGTAACAAGCTGGGATGAGCTGTAAAAAAGGTTAAGGAGCTACGGCTCCTTCCCTCATTTAAAATAAGGTAATCAAATAAAGAACACAATACCCGCTGACAAGCGGGTATCCGTAGTATCTGAAAATAAATAGAGAGAGAAATGATATGAACAAATATAAAGGAAAAGAAAAACTGATGGAGATCATATTCCTCATTGCAGCATGTATATCCATCATATCGGTTGTTTTAATCTGTATTTTTCTATTCATGAATGGAATACCGGCAATGAAAAAGATCGGATTTGGCGATTTTATCTTCGGACAGAGATGGAGACCGGGAAATAATATTTTCGGAATCTGGCCAATGATCCTTGGAAGTATCTATGTAACGGCAGGAGCGATCATCATTGGAGTACCAATCGGTGTATTGTCCGCAATCTATCTTGCGAAGTTCTGTCCAAAGGGAATTTACAAAATTATCAAACCGGGTGTTGAGCTGTTAGCGGGAATCCCGTCGGTTGTATATGGATTTTTCGGACTGGTCGTACTTGTACCGTTTATCCGCAATACCTTTGAAGGAAACGGAAACAGTATTTTAACGGCATCCATACTGCTTGGAATCATGATACTTCCAACGATCATCGGAGTATCGGAATCAGCGATCCGTGCCGTACCGAATAAATATTACGAAGGTGCACTGGCACTGGGTGCAACACATGAAAGAAGTGTATATTGTACCGTTGTACCGGCAGCAAAATCGGGAATCATGGCAGGAATTGTACTTGGAATCGGAAGAGCGATCGGAGAGACCATGGCTGTTATCATGGTTGCAGGAAACCAGGCAAGAATGCCAAAAGGCATATTTAAAGGGATCAGAACCCTGACCGGAAATATCGTGATCGAGATGGGATATGCTACAGACCTTCACAGAGAAGCATTGATCGCA